>Ga0302319_10010728_pt1 | contig 17445 bp, 12 predicted proteins | sample Bog_T0_2_FD_203319 | JGI IMG/M metagenome (GOLD analysis project Ga0302319, IMG submission 203319) | Peat permafrost microbial communities from Stordalen Mire near Abisko, Sweden - Bog_T0_2 | ecosystem: Environmental > Terrestrial > Soil > Wetlands > Peat | place: Sweden: Abisko, Stordalen Mire...
GAGGGTGTTCTCGATACCGAGCTTGGAAAGTCGCTTTGCCAGATTCCTTCCAACTCCCCAGAGGGCATCGCAGGGAGTGGCAGCCATCAGACCGTCAGGATCAGGACAGGCAGAAAAATCAAAGACTCCACCGGTAGCGGCGTTCTTCTTTGCATGACGATTGGACAGCTTTGCCAAGAGTTTGGTGGGAGCAATCCCTATGCATACGGGAATACCGGTCCACTGGAGGACACGGGCACGCAGCTCCCGGGCCTTCTCCTCATCAATGAGATCTGGCAATTCCAAGAATGCTTCATCAATGGAATAGACTTCAATGGCAGGAACAGCATCCCGAAGAATCGACATCACTCGCGACGACATATCGCCGTAGAGCGTGTAGTTGGAAGAAAAGACCCTGACTCCGTGTTTACGGATAACCTCCTGCTGCTGATGAAGTGGCGCCCCCATCGGAATCCCCAGGTCTTTGGCCTCCTGAGAACGGGAGATGATGCAGCCATCGTTGTTGGAGAGCACCACAACGGGCTTACCCATGAGAGAAGGATCAAAGACCCGCTCACAACTGCAGAAGAAGTTGTTGCAGTCCACCAGGGCGATGCGGGAAACAGAGGGATTCCTCTCCAGATTCATAGGGTAATTCTCAGGGAGAGGCAGAGAAGGTGCCGTACGTTTCAGCACTTCCCAAAACATGATCCTTCATGGCTGCTTCAAGTTGCCCTCTGCTGGCTCCAGATGGGAGTGTGAGCACGGTATCGAGGGCATAAACGTGAAAGAAATACCGATGAGTACCATTGGGAGGAGCCGGTCCGTCATATTTCCAATTTCCAAAGCTATTGCGGCCTTGGAGTGCAGATGAAGGCAGAGTGTTCTCCCTTATAGACTGAATCGAAGCGGGGATATTCCAGAGGAGCCAATGAGTCCAAAGCCCTACGGGAGCGTCCGGATCATCGACGATAAGGGCAAGAGATTGTGTCGCTTCCGGGGGCTTGCTGAAGGTAAGCGCGGGAGAATGGTTTTCCGCATGATAAGAAAAGCGTCCAGGGATTGGCTTCCCTTCGTCGAAATTCGGGGAGGTCACCGTCATTGTATTCTCTGCAAGCATCGGTGTAAGCATCCCTGCCATCAGCAACACGATGGCGAAAACCCGATCCATCCCTAGACCGCTTTGTGGATGATGTAGGTGACAACTCCCCAGATGACGAGTTCCTGATTCTCACCGATCTGAATCGATGGAAAGTCGGGATTTGCCGCTTCAAGGAAGAGTTTTTCTCCGTACTTTCTGAAGCGCTTCACCGTGAACTCCCCATCAATCATGGCGATCACGATCTGTTTGTTGGAGGGAGTAACAGCACGATCTACCACTAAGACATCACCAGAGTGAACACCGGCATCCCGCATGGATTCACCCTGAACCCTGACGCAGTAGGTGGCAGCATTGTGTCTGATCAGCTCTTCATTGAGATCTATTGAGCGTTCAAGATGGTCGTCAGCCGGGGACGGAAAGCCTGCATCGACAATGGCAGTCAGGAGCGGAATACGAAGGGCAGTGCCCGCTATGAAAGGGATGGGGGTTGAAATCTCCATAAGGGAAGAATGATGCCGAACAAACGTTCGTGTCTAGCAAAGAGTGATCCCTCGCCACATTGAGAACAACCCCCCGTACTTGGGTGACCTATATCAGCATTTTCACTTAACTTTTCTATACCAGATTTCTTCCTATAGCGACTTTGGGGGAAGGGGGATAAATGTTCAGGGAGGGATCAGTGGTTTTGTCTCACGCCCTCCGACCATTCTCCCTTGATGAAAAATGGAAGCTCTGTAAAAAAAGGCAGTAAGCATGGATGTTTGTTGTATATCACATGTCCGATTTTAAATCCTTTCAAGCCATCTGGAGCTTGTTGACTGAACAACTCCCGGGGAGAGGTCTGAGAGATTTTTTTGGCAAAACCGGAAGGACTTGTTATCCCAAAACTCAAATACAACCCCAACCAGTCATATGTGCAAATTGCAAGAATCTCAAAATAAATGCGCAAACATCTTGATATTATTATCTAGATAACCCCAGAATCTGATCGTCAGCGCAAAAGGAGCTCTCAACCCATTTTTAGAAAAAATTACGGATTATGTAGAGATTTAAAAATATTCTCTTATAAATGCTGTCCAAGAAAGAGATTTTGCCAATTATTGAAGCTGACGAGTGCGAGGCGATTCATCAAGAATTATGGTAGGCAGATCAATTGCACTATCTTTACCAAAACTTTCCGAGCTCAATGAATTGCAATATACTAATAATTTAACTAGATTATGTTTTGATATTTAACTTAATGTAATCCTTAACAACGCGTCCCTTTATGACCTTAAAAAGTTCCCTTTCGTAGACGGGTTCAAGAATCAGGCAGAAGCGTGGCATGAAATTCCCTAGTGGTATTTTTAATGTTCTCGAAAATCAGGGGCAGCTACAGTTTCAGATCTTTGAATATTATAGTTCCCAATAACCGAATTCAGAAACAGATAATTATCACGAATCTATCATGCCCCTATATGCCATTGCCAACATGGTGTGGCGTTAATCCACATATCACCCTAAAGGGATTCAAGATGGAACTCATGTAGGATCAATGGGTGAGGCTTCAGGATGTTCGGAGCGATCAACATGAATATCCTCTCACAGCAGATCCCGCTGCAGTGATTAGAATAATTGGAAGAAATTGATCCATTTGATCCTCACGCCGCAGCCCGCTCCCTCAGTCCCTCATAGAGGCGAGCGTTATTGAGGAGGATGTCTTTGATTCCCAGTCGCACCTGTTCCGAGTTCAGTGCTTGAGTGCTCATCAGGTTGTGGGCATCCAGCGCTCCCATGATGGCGTTGAGAAGTTCCTTGTTCAAATCCGGGGAATTGGCGAACTGCTCCTTGGTATTGTTGGCTGCTTGTTGGGCCAGTACATCAGACTCCATGAGCTTCCCTTTGATCACCCCATTGACATACACGAGCTTATCCTGGTCGGTAAGTTCACCCTGAAAGAGATCGTTCACCTTTTCGATGATCTCATCCAAGAGGGCCTTTTCCCTCTCTTGCACCCTCCCGCTACCTGCCTCGGTAATGGGGTAAATCTTTGGCATCTCTCCCTCATTCAGGGTCATTGTGGCTTTCCCGTGGGATTTTAACCCATGCTTGATCAGAACGACTTTGGAGAGATCAATCCCCTCCCGTTCACGCCCGAACTCCAGCAAGGGGAGTAACTTTTTATAAAAGATACTGCGCTTCTCGATGGCCGTGTTCCCGTAGTCGAAAATCTGGGAGAGGAAGGTATAGAGCCTGATGAAAGCCCCCATATCGGTCTTGAAGAGGATCAGGGCATTGAGTTCATCCTGTGACTTTTTAGCGGCCTCTTCATCCTTTTTTGCCTGTGCTGCCTTGAGTTCCTCTTGTGCCGCCTTGTAGCGTTTCACGAGCCGGTCTTCAACAGGTGTCAGGGCTGCGACCAGATCGCTCTGCTTGGAAAGGGGATCCATCTCCACAGCCACCACGCGTTCCACCTCGAAGTCATCATAGTGTCCGGCTGAATCCAGTTTGGATCTCAGGTCGAAAACGAGATTGGGATCCGTAGTGCCGGAGAGTTCGGCGGTTGTGTAATATGCCTTGAATGACTCCAGGATCTCCATGGCATCATTCACAAAATCGATCACATAGGTCGTCTCCTTGCCAGGATAGGCGCGATTGAGGCGGGATAGAGTCTGTACGGCCTGAATGCCTGCCAATCGCTTATCCACATACATGCCACAGAGGAGCGGCTGATCAAATCCGGTCTGAAACTTATTGGCAACGAGCAGAATCTGATACTCGTCGGTCTTGAATGCCTCCCTGATGTCACGTCCTTTTAGGTTGGGATTTAGAGACTGACTGTTCTCGGTGAAAGCATCGGGCCCGGATTCCTTGTCATTCACATCACCGGAGAAGGCAACCAGTGTGCTCAGTGCATAGCCACGATCCCTGATGTATTTCTGCATGGCCAGTTGCCAGCGGACTGCCTCCAGACGACTTCCCACGACAACCATCGCCTTGGCTTTACCATCAAGGAGTGGTGATACGTACGTTCGGAAGTGCTCCACCACGATCTGCACCTTCTGGGAGATATTGTAGGGGTGGAGTTTCACCCAGCCCATGATCCGCTTCATTGCAGCCGTGCGCTCCACCATCTTCTCGTCCAACTGCTTGCCCTCGTGGGCTAATTTGAACGCCAGACTGTAGGGAGTGTAGTTCTGGAGGACATCGAGGATGAATTTTTCCTCGATAGCCTGTCTCATCGAATAGACATGGAAAGGATGAGGAATGTTGTCCTGTGCGGGCTTCCTTGTGGGATCGGGGCGTGTCCCGAAAATCTCCAGTGTCTTACTCTTTGGGGTGGCCGTGAATGCGATAAAGGTAATTCCCTTCTCCTCGGCGCGTCCTGCCATTTGTGCGGCCAGGATGTCCTCGGTGCTGATTTCCCCGCCATCACCAAGTTCCTTGATCTCCTCCGGGGAAAGAACTGCCTTCAAGGTTGATGCCGCCTCTCCGGTCTGTGAGCTGTGGGCCTCATCGGCAATAACCGCAAATCGCTTCCCTTGCGCAGCAGCCAGCTTCCGCACCGCTTCCAGGGCAAAAGGAAATGTCTGGATCGTGCAGACCACGATCTTCTTGGTGCCGGATAGTGCCTCTGCCAGTTCAGCACTCTTACTGCCGTCGCTCCCCTTGATGGTGGCGACCACGCCGCTCTGGCGCTCAAAATCAAAGAGAGCCTCCTGAAGTTGAGAATCAATAACCGTGCGGTCGGAAACAACAACAACTGTGTCAAAGACCTTCTTGTTCCCGGCATCGTGGAGGTCGGCAAGGAAGTGGGCTGTCCAGGCAATCGAGTTGGTCTTGCCAGAGCCTGCCGAGTGCTGGACCAGATACTTACTGCCGGGACCTTCAGCGATCACCGCCGCCTGAATCTTACGAGTGACATCGAGCTGGTGGAATCGAGGGAAGATCATCCGCTCAATCACCTTCTTCTTGTCCCGTTGGGCGATCAGATACCGACCCAAGATTTCGAGCCAACTCTCTCTCGCCCAGACTTGTTCCCAGAGATAGGCTGTTCGGTGCCCATCGGGATTCACGGGATTTCCAGCGGCACCGTTGTCCCCCTGGTTGAATGGCAGAAAGCTTGTTGCCGGGCCATTTAGCTTTGTCACCATGTGAACCTCGCTATTACTGACGGCGAAGTGCACTAAGGCACCGTTCGGGAAAGAGAGAAGGGTTTCGGGAGCCTGCCCCCTGGGTCGTGGCAGTCGGTCAAACCGATACTGGTCAATGGCATCCTCAATGCTCTGGGTGAAATCCGTCTTGAGTTCCGCTGTGGCTACTGGAATGCCATTCAGGAAGAGTACCAAATCGATGCAGTTCTCGTTATGGAGTGAATAATGCACCTGCCGGACAACTCGGAGTCTGTTGGCAGCATATCGTTTCAGGATATCAGGATTGATCCCGAGAGCTGGTTTGAACTGGGCGATAATCAGAGGTTGCTTCAGTCCCAGCAACTCTATGCCATGTCGCAGGACATCGAGCGTGCCACGTTGATTGATTTGATCACGCAGGCGGGTAATAAGGGTGGCCTCGGCTTGGGAGCCGTGATTTTTAGTCAGAGTCTCCCAGACTTGGGGTTGGGTCTCCTGCACCCAGGCGATCAGATCGGGAGGAAAAAGTGCTTTGGCCCTGTCATAACCGGTGTCATCCGGAGAATAGAGCCATCCATGATCGGCAAGGTATTCGCAGATCTCGGTCTCGAACTTGATCTCTTTGTGGAGGCTCATGGGATCAAATAACCATCAAATAAGAAATGAACATGAAAACGAATTGTTTAACATCTTCCAAAGAGAGCAATGATGTCTTTTTTACTAAACTCATCTGTTTGGATAGTGGTTTGAGAAGGAGATCATCAAATAAGATCCAAGGAGGGATTAGGCCCAGATTGGGAGATATTTTGCATATTTTTTCCCTTGCTCAGGATCGTAGGGCTTCACCTTTTCATCCTCAAGGGCGTCCCGAATAATTCGGGAGGCAATCGCGCTGTTCTGCTCCTCAATTCCGAAACGTTCCCGCAGGCTAGCGTTTGTCATTGGGTTGCGCTCGACATACCGCAAGCAGGCATGGAGATAACAAGCACGGACCCGATCGGTTCGATCCATATCATTGAATGCCTTGTGAGCAAAGAGTACGGCACGAGTGGAGCCATCCGGTGTTTCAAATATCGGTGCGGGCAATTGATAGAACTCGGTTTCAAAAACAACCTTGTCGATACCACTGCCTCGCTCCTCACAAATCCCTGCCCGGCGCATCAGCGAAGCCAGAGCCTCATTGCGGGATCTGGGCGGTGTATCGAGAAACCGCTCCGTATTCACCAAAGGAATACCAGGGTTGGTAATTTCCATGCGGTCCGAAAAGATTTCCACCATGGGCCCGCTGCCGGTTTGGGAGAAATCCTGATGAATGAGTGCATTGGCCACCAACTCACGAATCGCCAATTCCGGATACATTGGCACATCTTTTCGTAAGGCCTTCCCAACAATTTCATTCCGGGGGAGCAGAGCGTTCACAAACTCAATCAGTCCTTCAAATCCTGAGGCATAGCCCTTGCGGCCATCTTGTTCGCGGATCGTTTTGAGTCTTCCCCGCCCATCATAAACGATTACCCGAAGTGCTTTCCGGCTCAGCCCCTTAAAAGCAGTCAAATCCTTGGCAAACATAATGGCTCCGAGGTTGGAAATATCCCATCCTCCCGCCGTGTTCCGTATAATCAAACGATCCTCCTCTAGCCTCGCCAGAATCTTTTCGCGATCCGAGGGCAACGGTTGATCGAAAAGATCAAAGTAACTCGGATAATCCAAAAGCGAGAGTATGCGCTCGCTTTCGACATGTTCTATGGCTTTCAGCTCCTCAAAAGAAACCGTTTCAAAAATATGCCATAACTCCCGTTCAAGATCCGGATAGTCCTTCAATTTTTGCCGATACGAACCCACGCGGATGAATTCGGTTCCTGAAAATGAAGTCGGTTTTCCTGCGGCCCGGGGGATCTCAAGGAGCACCAGTGCTTTTCCCTGATATTCCAATTCATAGAAATGAAAATGCAATCGAGGACTCAATAGGCGAGAAAGCCAGTTCAACAAATCCTCATTCCCCTGCTTGCTCTGGAATGGCTTGAAAGTCGTACCAAGAGGCTCATGCGTTTCATTCTCAATCCCCCAGATCAAGTAGGCATGCATCTTGCCATTCAACGCAGCCGCATTGCTCAAGGCTGATAGGTACTCCCCGATGTCATCGGGTTTTGTATTGTTGAGTTTGAATTCGACCCATCCAGTTTCACGAGGCAGCTTCCGAAGCTCATCGAGCAAGCCAACGAGATATTCCTGTGTTTTATCAGTGCTCATGCGGCTTGCTTATCCAGTAGCGGTCGCACATCAATCTGACCCGTGACGGCCGCGGAAATCAAGGCTGAGCGTCGTTCTTGCAGTAGGGCAATGGCCTTCTGGGCCTCAGCGGCCAAGATGTTCGTTTCCGTAATTACAGATTCAATCAGGTGAATTATTTTTTGCTGCTCCTCCAGCGGTGGGACAGGCAGTGGAATATCTTTGAATGCTTCGAAACGGAAGCGCGGGGCACGCTCACGGACGGAAGGGCAAATCACGAAGACATAGTTTCTCTGGGCCATTAGACGCAGAATCCTCGCAAAGTAGCGATTGTCGATTCCTGGACGTGCCGGGGTCATCACTGAATATTCGGGAGTGCATTTTCCGGTCGACTCAGAAACGCCGATTGCGCCAGCAAAAGCATCCATACCGTGTATTACAAGATCTCCCTCTCGCACTCGTTGGTAGCCAACTTCGAGAAATGCCAAGGTGAATCCTTCGGTCCGCCGGTTCTCTCTCAAGGTTACTTGCCCGTCCCGAAACGCGGTGACCACCCCATCTTCTGGTTCCGGTGGAGTATCGAGCTTTCGAAACAAGAATCGACCGCGCTCGACAGCCCAATGCTCCGGCACTTGCCCTAACCACTCGATCCCTGAATCCCTCATTGGTGCATCGGGATTCAGGCCCTTGGTGACAGCGTGGGAGATGACAGCCTGACGCTTTTCCTTCAGTAATTCGATCAGTCGTTCCTGTTCGGTAATCAGTCCATCTATCTTGGCCGTCTCCCGGTCGAGGAACTCAGCGATGACTGTTTGTTCGGGGAGTGGCGGCAGCACGGTGAAGCATCCGCCAATATCCCCAAAGGTAATTGTCTGCCGCACACCAGCACCAAGCGTTTTCATGTGGTAAAGGTCGAACACATGAAGCTGATGCTTCAGATAGTTGTGGTCCGAAGCCGCCTTAGCCTTGAGAACGATGTAGGCCGGACTCACGCGAGTATTGATATCCGATAAAGCGGTACGAAGGCTTTTTAGGTCGTAGTTGAGATTGATCGGATTAATCAGGAACTCCCCAGCCATGACCTCTTGATAAGAAGCCTTGGTTGGTTCATGGAGAAACGCGTCGTCCTTAAACACAACGCGTCCGTAGCTGATGGAGCCAGCGGGGTATGTTGAACCCACGACACTGTCTTTCTCTGCAAAAACGTTTTTGTATCGAATCGAGCTCCAGTGCTCCGGCACTTGCCCTAGCCATTCAACGCCACTCTCCTTGTACTTCGTGTATCTAGGAAAGCTCATGGCAAGCCTCCTGCAATTTGTGTCCTGCAAAAAAAAGACCCGCCGGTTTGAGGAGTGCGTGAGCACGGAGCCTTGGCGGGTTCTGTTGCTAACCAGCTGATCCTATCAGACAGCGCAGGTAAAGAATTCTGTGCAGTCATCATTGCAACAACTTCAAGCAGTGAGTCCCTGAATCATGGTGAGGATCTTGTCCGTGACGCCCTTCAGTTCCGCATCGATCTCGGCCAAAGGACGAGGTGGCTTGAAAACATAGAAGTGACGGTTGAATGGGATCTCGTATCCCACCTTGGTCTTTTCGTGATCGATCCAAGCATCGGGGGCATGAGGCAGAACCTCACGATTAAAATAAGTCTCATCACTCTCATGGAGCGGGACATTCTCGGTATCCCGGAGAGATGAATCGGCAACGGGTTTTCCCTTGGTCTTTCCCTTGGCAGACAGCATGACCTTCCCTGACTCGTCACGCTGAGGCCGCTCCACAGTGATCGTTCGATATCCAAATTCCTCATTCTTGAAGATTCGACTGATGGGCACACCTTCACGGGTTGATTCCTCAAAGTGGCCAAAGAGTCGTGTAATTTCCTCGATGTGCTCAGGGCTGAGTTCCTTGCGCTTGCTACCGAGGCTTTTCCTCATCTTCTGCCAGAAGCTACTGGCATCAATGAGCTGGATCTTTCCCTTGCGATGCGTTGGCTTTCGATTGCTGACAATCCAGATGTAGGTACTGATGCCTGTGTTATAGAACATGTCCGTGGGCAGCCCGATGATGGCCTCCACCAAATCGTTCTCTAGGACATAGCGGCGGATCTCGCTCTCTCCCGAGCCTGCTCCGCCAGTGAAGAGCGGTGAGCCATTTAGGACAATGGCAATACGGCTACCTCCATCCACAGCGGGACGCATCTTGGAAATCAGGTGCAGGAGGAAGAGTAGTGACCCATCGCTCACACGCGGCAGGCCGGGGCCAAAGCGACCATTGAAACCCATCTGCTCGGATTCCTTTCGGATGATGGCCTCGATCTTCTTCCACTCCACGCCAAAGGGAGGATTGGAGAGCATGTAGTCGAAGAGTTTCCCGAGTAGTCCATCCTCTGACAGGGTGTTTCCAAAGATGATGTTGGCAATCTCCTGGCCCTTGATGAGCATGTCTGCCTTGCAGATGGCGTAGGACTCAGGGTTGAGTTCCTGCCCATACATGACTAGTCGTGCATTGGGATTGAGAGCCAAGAGATGTTCCTCAGCCACGGAAAGCATTCCTCCAGTCCCAGCCGTGGGGTCATAGAGAGAACGGACAACACCCGGCTTCGTAAGTGCCTCATCGTCCTCAATAAAGAGTAGGTTGACCATCAGTCGGATGACCTCACGGGGAGTGAAGTGCTCTCCGGCTGTCTCATTGGACAACTCGGCAAATTTGCGAATCAGCTCCTCAAAGACAGATCCCATCTGGTCGTTGCTGACCACATCGGGGTGAAGGTCGATGTTGGAAAACTTCTCGGTGACGAGATAGAGGAGCTTGGCCTTTGCCAGCCGGTCGATCTGGATGTGAAACTCAAAACTCTCGAAAATATCCCGGACGGCTGGGGAGAATCCCTGGATGTAGGAACGAAGGTTTTCCCCAATGTGATCCTGATCCCCCATCAGCTTCTTCAGATCGAGGGGGGAGGTATTGTAGAAAAGCAGTCCTGATTTTTTGAGGAGGAAGGGCTCCGGGTTGACTCCGGCCTTCGTGCGGATTTCAAGCTCTTTGAGGACGGCAGGCTTTGTCGGTTCCAGAACACAGTCGAGGCGTCGCAAGACGGTAAAAGGAAGAATGACCTTCCCATACTCAGACTGCTTGTAATCTCCACGGAGAAGATCGGCTACAGACCATATAAAGGAGGAGAGATTCGGGTCAGCCATGCGGGGAAGATTCACAAACAATTAACGGATTACCCTAATGGTGACTAGGCGGTAATGCCCATTTATTGAACTATCGCTCCCAGTCATTGTCCGGGATCCATGTACAACTCTCCCATAAGTCAATGGACAGGGAGTGTCTCTCGATATTTCCAAAGGACTTCGGCTTTTGAGAAAATTTATGAGATTTTCAATCAAGGACTACTTCGGTTAGAGAGCCGTGATGTTATTATATGGATGACCCAAGCTGCTGAGAATCATCGTCAATGGAGCGCTCAACGCCCATTTCGGAAAATCATAGATTATGTAGAGATTAAATATTTATCTCTTTTGTATCTTGTCCAAGATAGAGGCTGCTGGGGGGAAAACAAATGTACAATTGGAGTTACTTAATCGACGTGATGACTTGATTTGATTCTCGATTTTCCGCAGACTTCGCTCCCTCATCTCCAAGTGAGATTTTCAATATTGCACCTGTATCTATGTTGGATACAGCCAGGCGCGATTGGAGATATTTAGCAGAATCTTCATCTGAATAGACATTGAAATTTATGTATCGGCGGCTTGCCATTTCAATTATCTCCGCAACTCGCGGCAATAATTCTTTGGAATTTTTGACTAGAACTTTCAAAGTAACGTTACCGAGCTGATCCACTGGCTCTGAACCCTTTTTATACTTAGCTAATGGTAAAAAACAAATGGTGCAATTGGAGTTACTTGATCGACGTAATGACTTGATTTGATTCTCGATTTTTCGCAGCTTTCGTAGCTCCTTTTGTTGTACGGCGAGATTTCCGCTTGCGACCTGAGACACAAGGCTTACAAACTGATCCGGCCGAAGTTTTCCGTGAACACATTGCATTTTGGCATCGGTAAGGCTGTCGAGCAATTGCCCTAGAGGGGCTTTTGAGTGGGGTGGTAGTGTCAATGCTGAAACTGCGGTTCCTAAATAACTATATTCCGTTACACTCATGCTCCCATGTCCCAGCCTCCGGGCTAGCGTGGTCATAGCTGTGTGATAGTTGCCCTGGCAAAGTTGGTTGTTGATAATGGATTGAACGGAGAAAACCGCTACATGGTGCCTCAAATCGTGGGTAGAAATGAGCCCATCTGACGCAATTCCGAGTGCGCGATTGATTACCTTCCCATCGGATTTCGGATTTTTGCTTAGAAAGAGAAGCCTCTCAGTGCCCTTGCAGCGGAGTGCTATTTTCGCAGCAAGTCTTATAACGCCTCTCAACATACCAGTTAGTGAACCTTGGGGGAGAGTGACAATTCGCCGGCTGTTTTGAGTCTTACCTCGCGAGATGAAGATGAAAGGTCGTTGATACACGAGAAGACTCGATTCTTTTTTTAGAGCGGTTGGTTCGGTTAGCCGAAGTCCAGCATCGGCAAGAATATAGAGGTAAAGACGCAGGGCCAATTGCCGTGATTGCCTGACATTCCAGCTTAGACTTCTCAATTTACTACCCCGAATGGATACCGAAGCTGATCTAATGATCCTTTTAAGTGCCTCTCTTAATAACAGCGGAAGAGGGGAACTTTCCCGTGCCAGGCCTTGACTCAAAAGCTCGTCAAAAATTTCATCTGGATGGAGCTTTATCGCGGAATTTTTCAAGAGCCCTTTCAGCACCCTATAGTCAGGATGAATATCCATCTCTGACAGAATTTTGGCGACGGCAGTCACCTTTTCCTGCCGATTTAGCCCCCGAGGCATCTGTTTAAGCTTTGCTTTGCAGTCATCCAGAACATTGGCAGTCAGACGAGGAATTTCCTTCTCAGCAGACAGTGGACTCTTGGAAACATAAACCGAGGGAGCCTCAGCTCTCTCATCCATGAAACGAAATATATCCTGAGGACTGTAATAATTGAGACCTCTCTTTGAATGGGCACGGAGTGCACCAAATACAATTGCAGGATGCTGCCACGCGCAAACTATCTCGCTGAGTCGGGCTGCCAGGTTCGAGAGGTACTCTGTACTAAGGCTAGTCCGAACTTTGCGCTCCGCCAACAGTCGTCGAAGGGAAGCAGCGAGGGAGGCATTAGTCAGCGGACTTGGAGCGTGATAGCAGTAATGCGTTGCAGCAATATTTCCTGTGGTTGCACGCCTTTTATTGTAACCGCTCGTCGGCGGAACCGGTGTTTTGATCAAAACCGCACGTTCCATCAGGTGGGTGTCGTGAACACGGGGGTTGATTTTCTTCAATCTGCACCAAAGCCGATCTAGAATTTGGAGAGTGGGTGTTGGTGCGCCTATCTCACAGATCTTGATAGGGTAGCGGGATAAGCCCCCTTTGTCTTCATGCTCCATGGGCATCAGCAGATAAATCCACCCTCCAAAGGAGATAAAGTCTTTGAATCGGATGTAGGGAGCCATACGAATCAAGGTTGCGGCGGGTATGCCATGAACGAAAGCAAGTTGGCAGCTCAGCGCTTGCGGAGTGGCTTCAATTTTGCAACTACCTAGTTTGGATCTGATTTGCTTCAACAGAGCATGCTCCACTGGAAGCGGCGGAGAGATGGAACCCGCATCCAGATTGGATCCATAGTAAGAAACACCATGTCGCGGCAAAGATGGGGGCTCATACGAATCTCGACGGCAAGAGTCTGGCATGGACAAACCGCGAACTTTGGCGGCAAGTTTGATCGCAATCTCATTCACCCGGCAGTTTTGGTAAATCGTTTCTACAGGTTCCCTTGCTTGGCGAATCCATTCACTCACAGAAAGCATTCCATGCTCTGAGTAGGGTTGAAAAATCGAGGATCCATGGCCCATCAGAAAATTTCGAATGGCTTCTCCACAGCCCTGTCTCAGCAAAGCACTGAAAAATGCAGTTCGACCTGCCTGACGCGCAGTACTTCCTTCATCAAGGATCAACTCTATCGCTGTTTTGTCTCTGATTTTTTTGAAGGGAACCAATTGACTCCCCTCAAGATAGAGGAGATCAGTAGACTCCCCAAACCGATCCGCACAGGCTTTAACAAGTTCGCATATGGGGGCGGTAATCGGGAGATATCTTGCCCGGTCTGAACCATTCACTGGTTTATCCAGTATTTCAAAGGAGGGCTCAGGCAGTGAAACCGCATAATATGCGGGCTGAAAGTGAATCATTGAATATCTAATACCGAGACCACGCATGAAGCGTACGATACATGCAACCACTTCGTTGAATTCATATGCGGCATCGACCACCTGCTCGGTTTTTCCCCAGTATTCTTCCAGTGTTGGGCCACGCGTTCCCCGCCGGGAGTGAAAATTATACCGTTCTTTGGGGGCTTGGGCGAGTTTCATTGGGGCAAGTCCCGCTTTCTCCCTTAAGGCATTTCGAATACTTATGCTGGCTGCAACCAACTCGTTGTGAGGAATGCTCAGATAGCTGCATTCAGCATGCGTGCCGCGAAGGGGTTTGGTGCGCAATATACCAGCCAAGGGTCTAGGAATATTTGCATCAAGGAGGGCGACACTCTCCCACACTTGGTGCAGATGGCTTGAATAGGTAGCGAATCCAGGCATTCTTTTTCGGACAAATTTCCTCCACTGCTCGCGGAATGCTTTTGGTTGCAACCCAACCAGATCACCTATGGTTTTAGGCGAGTTGAGGCTGGTAACGAGCAATGAATCCCCTTTTAGCGATTTCAGTCCCCTCTCCAGCACTTTAGCATGACAAGTTTCATCTCTATTGGAACTCTTCTGATTGGGCATTCTGTTTGACTTAAAATGCTTTTGCCTTCTTTTGATGTTGATGTTTTTTACATAACCTTCTGAGGGTTTCTTTAGAGCCTTCTTAAAAAGCATCCATACCTCTCGTGATAGAGGGAGGACAATCCGATCGCGATCGAACGCCCGAGCACCTGACCTATAGAATGATGATCCTAAATTAAGGAATAGCATCCGTGATGTAATGCACCCAAAGGATGACACCCCTGGTTCCAATCCAAGATGCAATACATCAGGAGGCGGAATTCCAAATTCAATACTGAGTGCCGCCACTAGATAAAATCCTGGATTTTCGTCGATTTCTGTAGATTCCGCATCGATGCCACAACAGATTTGATTGAGGAGCGCTAATCCAATTGCTTCATTATAACTGTGTGCAGATAGGATACTTGTGCAGACGGACTCATGCTCAAATTGCTTATATCCAGTTGGGTTGACTGGCGCTTCTCGATCACGATGATAACCGTGTAGACTCCGATCCTTACCCTTTTTTTTCTTACTGGGCTTGTTTGGGGTCGTACCATCGGGTTCTTCAAGATCAAGCGTGGAATCTTCATATTCCTCATCATCACTCCCCAAACCAAGGCGTGCATCACGCTCATCTCTGTCTTTGTAGAAAAGATATTTATGAGAAAGCAGGTTAACTAGTTTGTCTTGAAATTTAAGCCAACTGTCTTTGTCAATCGCATCGTAGCTGCGGTTGCCTACAGTGGTATCGGCACGTGGAAACCATCCTGTAAAATCACTCGTACGGGGCGAAGTAACAGCCTCATCCTCTCCTTGACCAGCCACCCATAACAGAAAGCGACGAGCTACAAGACTAACCTCATCCAATTTTCGACTCCGAATGGTTGGGGTTTTAGAATCAATACCAAATTTGTATAAATGCTTTGTTTGTTGAACGAGAACCGCGTTGATAACTCGGGAAACCACCTCATGCATCCAAGTGTTGCTTTTGAGGAAAGCCTCCCACTCTGCGTTTGAGAGAGTTCGGATGAGTCCGAGAAGAGGATTTTCAGTGTGATGTGCGTTCAGAACCGCTTTTTGACTTTGATTTAGTTGTGTCAATAATTCACTTTGCACCTCTTGACTCACGCGAATTCCAATTTGTTGGAATTTCCCGAAAAGCACCTGAAGTTGATTAGCGTCAATCTTTCTTGGGTTTACTGATTTACTCATATTCTTCAGTATTTAGGAGTTGCCCCAGATATCGGATCGGTTTGGCCATTCTCCACTTTCGAAGCGTTTTATAACACTGTTGATACTTTCTCGCCTGTAAAGACAGAGATTTCGGCGCTTTTGTACAGGAACTTCCCAGCATCGTAGAGCGGTATAGCTGACAAAGCAGGAGACCCCCACCGCATCTGATATTATGCGTTGGGCCTCCCTACTCCGTACTAGCGTTGCGTCTGCCACATCCATCAAATTACCCCACCTTTTCGCAACGCGATAGACCCCAACATCAATTTGACTAATTCCCATTCAATCCCCCGAGTGTCAGTCCGGGCAGGAACAGTATAAGGACTCTTATCAGCTATTGCGTCAGATACACTACTGCTCCTAGAGCAATGAGCTACTTGCTGAGCTTATCCTTAATCAGCGGCTCTAAAAAAAGATTTTGCTTTTTTACCCTTTCATCCTGGTAACAGACCGCAGGTTAATCTTCCAAAAGGCATCAATTTCGGCCTGGGCTACAATTGGTGCACGGTACCACCGAATGACCGTATCGGGTGTATTACCCATTTCGCTAGCAGTCAGATTTTCGTTCTTATGGTTGTGGTAGTGAAAAGTGCCGAACCCGTGGCGGAGGCAGTTATGAGGCAGTTTGATTTCGGCGGAACTTGCCAGCGCAGAGAGCTGATGATGCCAATGAGGGCGACTCATCGGAACCACGCGTGCATTGGCATCCCCTTTATTGCTTTTAATAAAGGATGCCAACGAAGGAGACACTGTCACTGGGCGAGCTTGACGCGTCTTTGCGTAAATGGCTCGCACATGGAGCTGTGAGAGGCTGACATCTCCCCATTTTATTGAAAGCAACTCGGATGTTCTGAGACCAGCGAATGCTTTGATAGCGATTCCAATCATCAAGACTTTTGACTTACCTCTGGCATGATGAAGCAGCTTTCTTACATCTTGCTCTGACAGAAATTCCACATCACCCAAAGGAACGGAAGCCCTCGCTATGTGTTTAAGTGGGTTTTCAGAAACCCACTTTCGACTAAGGGCTTCTCCAAAGAAGAGATGGAGATATCGGGCGTAGTATCGGCGAGTATTGATCTCATCGAACTCTTCACTAAGCCAATCCTCCAAAGCTTCCCTTGTGATTGTCGATATTGCTTCCTTCCCAAACTCCCAAGCAAATCGGTTGGCGACAATGCGCATATGCTGCTGATGAGATTCTGACTTCTTCTCAGAAATCGCCTTCTCTTGGCATAGCAACGCTACCTCAGAAAAGGTACGACTACCGCCTGAGGGCCGGAGGGCTAGCAGACCCGCATCAACAACCGCCGTCAGATCAATGTTGCTTTCTCGGCATCGCCGAATTGCAGATGCAGCTTCCGCCCATTCGGTGGGCATCATCGAGAAAGCATTGTCGCGCACCGTGTCCTGAATTTCTACAACTGAGGGATCCACAATTCGATCTGACTGTGCATCTCCGAAAATCCATTTTTTTGCGTCGCTCAGAACTTCAAAGTTTTTTGTGATGGGTCTCCCAGTACGTCCCGTAAATTTTTTCCGAAGCTCCACACGAAAATATTCCGTCCCCGCAGAATTCTTCGTTTTACGAACCGAAACGCCTGCAGGCAGATCAGCTATCAGAGCGCGCTTTGTTTTCATCCTTCCTGAAAAGCTCGTTGCAAACACGATTCATGCAAGAAGTTTTGTGGCGCATTTGTGGCGCTAAAAACGGCCTTGTTTCGGATTTCTGCGGTTTTCTCAGTTTTGCTGAGCTTTGCTTAGCAAAAAATAAATATTTACACAACTCACTGATAAAGAGCCATTTCAGAGATAAAATGGCGGAAGGGGTGGGATTCGAACCCACGGTGGGAATAACCCCACGCTCGATTTCGAGTCGAGTGCCTTCGACCGGGCTCAGCCACCCTTCCTAAA
>Ga0302319_10010729_pt1 | contig 17445 bp, 16 predicted proteins | sample Bog_T0_2_FD_203319 | JGI IMG/M metagenome (GOLD analysis project Ga0302319, IMG submission 203319) | Peat permafrost microbial communities from Stordalen Mire near Abisko, Sweden - Bog_T0_2 | ecosystem: Environmental > Terrestrial > Soil > Wetlands > Peat | place: Sweden: Abisko, Stordalen Mire...
CTGTCGGTGTCGATCTTCGAGAAAACCGAGATTTCATGCACCCTTCAGCCCTATCTCAACAGAACCGACCAACCCGACCTCGCTAACCAACTGAATCTGTTCGACATCTAACCGGACACTAATGGCTGCATTTATTGAAAAACCCTTCAGCTATTTCGTCAGTCGCGTCACCAACAGATCCAGAAACCCCTTCTCGTCCGACTTCAGGCAGACCTGGGCATTCGGCGCACCGTCCACCGGCCTCGTGAACCCCCTGTCGTCCACCTCAAGCCGCATCGGCGTCGCCGGGCACAAATCCGGACGAATCGCATATGTAACCGCCACCGGGTCAAACAGTGTCGGCGCCTCCCAATGGCCGTCCGTCCCCGCCTTCCACTGGTGATAAAGCAGCGTCAGTTGGTCGGTGAGCGGCGAGCCGTGAGCAAAAATCTCCTCCCGCTCCTTGGTCTGCAGATGAATCTGCGTAGAATCCAGCGGCATCATGAAGACCGGCACTCCGCTCGCCAGCAGCGCCCGCGCTCCAGCAGGATCGCGGTTGATATTCCACTCCGCATCCGGGGGCCGTTGGCCCTTTGCGTCGTCGTAGCCCCGATAGACGCTGCCGCCCATCATCACCACCCGCTTCAGTTTGCGGAACGTCGCAGGGTCCTGCTTGATCGCCGCTTCAATATTGTTGAGCGGGCCGATCGCGATCAAGGTTATCTCTCCGGGATGCGCCTTGATCTGCTCGAGCAGGAACGCCACCCCGTCTCCGTGCTTTTTCTTCGGCCAGTGTTCGGCATACATGCACTGTGTGAACACGTTGTTTGCCGGAGTCGCAATCCCCACGGCAACTGGAATGTCTCCCCTGCCTGCCTCTGTCAGATAGCGGTCCACCAGCCGCGCCCGCAACTCCGTATCCCCAAAGGCCGTCGTAATCCCCAGCAGCCGCAGTTCCGGACTCTGCAACGCCAGGCCCAGCGCATAGGCATCGTCAATATCGTCGCCAATGTCTGTATCGAGAATTACCATTTGGGGCGTCCCCACACCCGCCTGCCCCCGCGCTACACAAAGCCCGCCAACCGCCAGCGCCATAGCACCCAACCCCAAAACCAATCGCAATATCTTCATGCACAACACTCTAAACCGAACCCCCACCCTTTGTTCTCGCGCCACCAAGCCCAGACCCCGCGCCCTAGACCCCAGCCGCCTGCTGCGTTAGCATCAAACCACGTTTTATTCGCCGCTTCCCTGGCAATTCGCCTATGCGCTTTCGTGCCCGCCTTCGGATTATCGCCGTGTTCGCCCTGGTCGGTCTGCCTGGTGCGGCCTCTGTTCCCGCGCAGTCCTTTGACCTCGCGCACGATCGCGAACCGGTGGTCTCCCTCGACGGCAATTGGCGCTTCCATCCCGGGGACTCTCCCCCCGCTCCCATTTCCGGCGATTCCCAGGGACAGTTCCTCTGGGCACAACCCGGCTTCGACGACTCCAGTTGGCCCCTGCTGCAGAGTTACCGCTCCTGGTCCGTTCAGGGATATCCGGACATGAGCGGTTACGGATGGTACCGCTTCACCGTTCAGGTTCCTCCCGGCGATCAACCCACATCCCTGATGCTGGCGCCCATCATCACGTCCTTTCAGGTCTTCGTCAATGGCGAACTGGCCGGCAAATCGGGACAGATGCCGCCCACCATCATCCCCAACACGCGCATCAGCCACCAGGTCTTCCCGCTTACCCCTACCGGAAGGGCTTCGGCGCGAACGCTGCACATCGCCATTCGCGTCTGGCACTCACCCATCTGGGCCGGCTATGTTGGCGGCGGCCCGTACATGGGCGGAAACCTCGCCGGCGACGAGGCCTACGTCACCATTGAAAAATCGCACCGGCAGATTGCTCAGAACGTCCGCTTTGTCGATTACTACTCCTACTCCATCGCCGCCGCACTGGTGGGCCTGGCCATCTTCTGCCTGTTTCTCATCCGCCACGCCGAGCGCGAGTACTTGTGGTTCGCCCTCATGCTCCTCGCCCAGGCCGCCGACAGCGCTCTTAACGTCTCCAAGGAGATCTACGCGTTCCCGCCAATACCCGTCTTCGATCTTCTGGACGGTTCGCTGGCAGCCCTCAACCTCTTTGCGGCCTTCTGCTTTTTCGCCAAGGTTTTAGACGCCCATGCCGGCCGCCTCGGCCGCTTCTTCCTTGTCCTCGTGGTCCTAAGCCCGCTTCCCAACATCTTCTATTGGCCGGGCTGGGCATCGGTCAGCACCGGGGCAATCGTTCAGCTGGCCATGCTGTTGCCGGCCGCCATCTGGATCTTCTGGTTACTCGGCAAGCGCGCCCTCTCCGGCAACTTCGACGCCCAGTTACTCATCGTCCCCACTCTGCTCGACGTCGGCTTCTACGTGGCTGACAACGTGGCCATCGTGCTCGCCCAGATGGGATGGAGTCGCGTTCCGCGCATCCTTGACGTGCCGCTCTCCCTGCCCCCCTTCACCATGCGCCCCGGCATCCTTCTCCATCTCATCTTCCTGCTTGCCATGTGCGTCTTTCTCATCCTTCGCTTCACCCGCGCGCGACGCCGCGAGGTCTGGCTGGCCGGCGAATTCGAGGCTGCCCGGCAGATTCAGCAGGTCCTGCTCCCCGACCAGCAGGATCAGTGCGCCGGCTTCAATGTGGAATGCATCTACCAACCCGCGGAGCAGGTGGGCGGGGACTTCTTTCAGCAGATCGGCGACGGCAGCTGCGGCATGTTGATTGTCGTTGGCGACGTCAGCGGCAAAGGCCTGCCCGCGGCCATGCTGGTTTCAGTTCTGGTAGGAGCCATCCGCGCCCAGGCTGCCCATGGCGCAAATCCAGCGGACATGCTCCGTTCGCTGAACGATCGCCTGATGGGACGCTCCAATGGCGGATTTACCACTTGCCTTGCCGCGCACATTTCAGCAGACGGCCTGCTTACGCTGGCCAATGCCGGCCACCTGCCGCCCTACTTGAATGGACAGGAAATTTCTGTCGCCGGCGCTCTCCCGCTCGGTATCATGCCCGACCCCGAATTCGAACAGACGACCCTCCAGCTTGCATCCGGCGATCGCCTTACCTTCGTCTCCGACGGCGTGGTTGAGGCGCAGTCAAAATCATCGTCGAAATCAGAAGACCTCTTTGGCTTTGAACGCACCCAGCAGATCAGCACCCAATCAGCGGCCGCCATCGCGGAGGCCGCACGCACCTTTGGCCAGACGGACGACATCACCGTTGTCACAGTCGAATTCACCGGCTTTGCGGTCCCTTCTATCGCCAGCTAGTGTCCTATCCCAGAGGTTTCTAACAAGAAGGGGACTGTCATCCTGAGCGAACGGGGCCCCGAACGTTTTTCAGTTCGGGGGTGGTGAGTCGAAGGATCTGCTTTTGTTCTTCCAAGGTTTTGCCAAGAACTTTAGGGACAGGACACTAATCCACATCGCCTCGCAGACTAAACGAATTCATCCCCCCGACAGATCTTCCCAAGGGCTTGGTTGTATTTACCATGAATTCAGAGATTTATTCGGAGTTGGCCATGCCACTGCACCGCCGGGTTTCTTCCAGCCGTCGCGACTTTCTCGGTCAAATCGGCCTGACGGGTCTGGCTTCTGCGTGGCCCGTCAGGCAGTGGCTCTCGAGCACTCCTGTCCTGGCGGAGACTCATTCGACCAATCTGCCCGCTCCTGCCGTCAAAACGCGTGCACCACTCACGCCCAGCGCCTTTTCCCTGCTTCCCCTCGGCTCAATCCGGCCCACCGGCTGGCTTCGCGGCCAGCTTGAGATTCAGGCCGCCGGCCTTTCCGGCCATCTCGACGAAACCTGGGCCGACGTTGGCCCCAACAGCGGCTGGCTCGGCGGCGCCGGCGAATCCTGGGAGCGCGGCCCCTACTTTCTCGACGGCCTGGTTCCATTGGCCTGGCTCCTGGACGACGAGCGTCTGAAAGCCAAGGCCCAACGCTACATTGACTGGAGCCTCGACCACCAGGCCTCGAATGGCATGATCGGACCCACTTCCAATGACGACTGGTGGCCGCGCATCGTCATGCTCAAAGTGCTCACCCAATACCAGGAGTTCACCGCAGACCCGCGTGTCGTTCCGGTGCTGGATAAGTACTTCCGCTATCAGCTTGCCGAGTTGCCCCGGCGCCCCCTGCGCGACTGGGGCAAGTTCCGCTGGCAGGATGAGCTGCTCAGCGTACTGTGGCTCTACAACCGCACCGGCTCGGACTACCTGCTCGAGCTGGCCCATCTGCTGCGCCAACAGGGCTACGACTGGCTCGCCCAGTACGCCAACTTCCAGTACACCCAGCGCATCACTGCCGACTATCTGAAACTCGAAGAGGGCAACGGCCTGAAAGACCTCGCACTCGCTACGCATGGCGTCAACAACGGCCAGGCCATCAAGACCGGCCCTGTCTGGTCGCTGGTCTCCGGCAGCGCAGCCGATCGTTCCGCTGTGCTCCAGATGCTCTCCCAACTGGACAAGTACCACGGCCTGCCCAACGGCATGTTCTCCTGCGACGAGCACCTGGCCGGTCCAAACCCATCTCAGGGTTCCGAGCTCTGCACCGTCGTCGAAGCCATGTTCTCCCTCGAGCAATCCCTCGCCATCCTGGGCGACGCCGCCCTCGGCGACCGCCTGGAGCGCCTGGCCTTCAATGCCCTCCCCGGAACCCTGACCGACGATATGTGGGCGCACCAGTACAACCAGGAGCCCAACCAGGTGGAGTGCAGCCTGCACCACAAGCCCTGGGTCTCCGACGGCCCCGAGTCAAATCTCTTCGGACTCGAGCCCAACTTCGGTTGCTGCACCGCCAACTTCAATCAAGGATGGCCCAAGTTCGCCGCCAGCCTCTTCATGCTCTCCGGCGACCAGCAATCCAACCAAGGCCTGGTGGCCGCCGTCTATGCTCCATGTGAGGTCCGCACCCAGGTGCGCGGGACACTCGTCCGTGTCCTCGAAGAGACAGATTATCCCTTCCGTGGCACGGTGCGCCTCACGGTAAATCCCGCCGCATCGCTCGCCTTCCCGCTCCAGCTGCGCATCCCGGGCTGGGCCGCCTCGGGAACCAGAATCACCGTCAATGGGAAGCGCTGGCCTGGCCCGTCCGAACAGACCTGGGCACGCATCGACCGCACCTGGAACGCCGGCGACCGCGTGGAGATTGCCTTCCCCATGGCGCCGCGCATCTCCCGCTGGTTCCACAACTCGGTCGCCGTCGAACGCGGCCCGCTGGTCTTCTCATTCCCCATCGGCGAAAGCTGGGTCAAGCTACGCGATCGCGGCCTGACCGCCGACTGGCAAGTCTTCCCCACCACCGCATGGAACTACGCCCTCAGCGTGGATGAAGCCGCGGCAGACAAATCCATCCTTGTTAACGAAACCGAACTGCCCCCGGCGCCCTTCTCCCGCAGCCATACCCCTGTTCGCCTCAGCGTAATGGCGCGCAAGCTGACCAACTGGCGGGCGGAAGACGGCGTCGCCAACCCCCTGCCGCAAAGCCCGATCGCCAGCGACGAGCCAGAAGAAACTATCGAGCTCATCCCCTACGCCGCCGCCAAGCTCCGCATCACCGCATTCCCGCAGCTGAGAACCTAGGGCCGCACCAGACTCACCCTGTAAACATGCGCAACCGGCCTCGCCTTCGCATAAATCGAATCCTCCAGCGAATTCTCAAACCCATCCATCACATCCAGCTTGCCCGCCTGCGTCCCCAGATCGTACTTCCTCACCGCCATTCGCAGATGGATGTAGTGCGCCTCATCGCGATCCCGCACCATCCAGCTCACTTCCTGCGCCTGGTGCCGCATCGGCGTCTGATACTCCGCCAGGTTGATGCCTTTTGCCAAATCATCAGCCGCAAAGTTCCCAATCTCCTGCCCATCGATCGTCAGCTTGTATTGCCCGGTGTCCAGCCCGGCCACGCGCAGAGGCTCCTGGTTCAGCGCCTGCTCGATATCGGTGAGTTGCAGGAGCAGGGCCTGCGTCTGGTTGTCTTTCAGCAAGGGCAGCGGCAGGCCATTCTCCGTCTCCGTCCACTTCAGGCCGTCCGCGCTCTTCTGGACGTCGCTCACCGTCGCATTTTCGGCGTCCGTCAACTTCCCCGCCTGCCCGTCAATGGTCACCGACGAAACCAGCGCCGGCGCGTTCCATCCCTTCAGCAGCGCCTCCGCCATCACCCAGTGCGCCAGCGGATCGGGATGCACGCGATCCGGCAGCAGCAGCTTTGCCACCAGCGGATCGAGCGCCTGCGCCTTCTCAATCGCCGCCACCACCGGCGGATTGAAATCCACGAACGTCCCGTCGAACTTCTGCGCCAGCCCCTTGTCCAGCTCCGCAAAATGCGTCATCACCCCGTTGTATCCACCCGGGAACCAATCCGTCCGGGTCACATCGTCATACGGGGACGGTCCGATCAACGTCAGCCGTACGCCCGGCAAGTGGTCGCGGACCGAAGTCAGCAGGTGCTCATAGCCTTTCGTGTACGTGCTCTCAATCGCCTCCGTGGTCGGCTGATAGCTCCCGTCGTTCATCCCCAACATCACCGTCACCACGGTCGGTTTCAGCGCAAACACATCGCGCGCCAGCCGCTCGTCAATCGGCCCGCCACCGCCGCCAGTCACCCGGTCGCCGCCGACGCCGGCGCCGTAAAAGTGCACGCGCCTGCCAGGGAACCGAGTGACCGAGTAAAGCTCCACAAACTGGTTGTAGTAGTTCTGCTCGGTTATGCTGTCGCCGTAAAACACCACCGTGTCGCCGTTCTTGAGATAGAAATCTGGCACACCGGCAAATGGAGCCTTCCCTGCCGTCACCACCGCCACCAGCGAGTCCGCGCACCCGTAATACAAGAACCACTGGTCGTGAAAGAACACCAGCCCCTCTGCAAACGTGGTTCCTGCGACATACTGCCCGGTCTTCTCATAGGGCAACTCAGGCTTCAGGTCCGGATGCTCCGCCCTCGCAATCAGCTTCGCCGGATCCTGCGCGTCAAACAACGCCTCGCCCGCCGCATAGGCATTCGCCCCCAGTTCCGGATCGCCACCCACCGGCGCATTCTTGCCGTTATAAATCACCACTATCCCGGCATCCGTCAGCACCTGCGGCGGCCCCGTCTCAGGAAACGAGCTGTCAAAATGCCCATCCCTCGGCCGCAGCAATTCAATCGGCGCACCAACCGCATCTTTCACAGGAATCCAATGAGTAAGATCCGCAGATGTCGCCAAATGAATCGCGCCCTCGCCCCAATACATCCAGTACTTCCCCTCGATCTTCGCCGCGATCAGCCGTCCCTTGGCCGCATCCAGCCGCGTCACAATCCCCGCCGACTTGTACTTCAAATCCGCGTACTTTCCTCCCTCCGCCTTCTCAAACGCCGGCCCATGCTTGGTCCAGTGCATCAAGTCGCGCGAAGTCGCGATCCCCACCGAGTAGGTCTTCCGGTTCCACTGCGTGTAAGTCAGCACATAGGTCCCGTCCTCCGACTCGACAAGACGTGGATCCTCAACTCCGCCCGGCCACTCCCGCGCCTGCTGCGAGTCCTTGGCCGGAAAAAACACCGGCGCATCCCGCCGCGTAAAGTGAATCCCGTCCTCGCTCTCCGCCAGGCCCAGCCGCGAAGTGTGCCCGCCAATCTCCATCGCTCCCGAGTCATCTTCCGCCCGATACAGCACAAAGATCTTCCCCTCGCGAACAACGGCCGCCGGATTGAACGTGTGCAGCGCCTCCCAATGCGTAGGCGTCTTCGCAATTGGATCGCTGAACACCGACTCAGGCCGCGGCGCAATCACGGGATTCCCGCTCGCCGGCCGCACGAATGGCCCAATCTGCCAAGGCGCCGTCGTCTGCCCCTGCAATCCCGCCGCGCAACCCAGCGCAGCAACGAAAATCAACCTCGCCAGCATCTTCCTCATTGCACTCAACTCTCCCTCTAACTCCGCCAGCCCCTCTAACTCCGCTGAATTGTATAGAAACTCAACGCAGCATCCCCCTGCTCCAGCACCCGCGCCCGCTCCAGCAGCCCATACTTCTCCCCCAGCCGCTCTTTCTTTCGATGCTCCGCAATTACCACAGCGCCTTCCGCCAGCACACCACCCGCAGCACCGCCCAGCAACCCCAGCGTCGCATCATACTCCGCAGCCGCATCATAAGGCGGATCAAGAAACACAAGATCAAACCCCGCCGCAGCCTTCATCTTGCGCAACATCGCGCCCACCCCAGCCCCATGAATCCGAAATCCCGACGCAGTTCCCAACTTCTCCAGATTCTTTCTCAAAGCGCGCAGCGCCGGCTCAGCCTGCTCCACAAACTCCACCCGCCCCGCACCCCGGCTCAGCGCCTCCAGCCCCACCGCCCCCGACCCCGCATACAGATCGAGAAAGCTGGCTCCCTCGATCCGCGGCGCCAGCACGTTGAACAGTGTCTCCCGCAGCCGGTCGCTTGTGGGCCGCGTGGCCATGCCCGCCGGAGCTTCCAACGGCCGCGAACGATACTTTCCCGCAATGATGCGCATCGCTCAACAGCATATAGCCCCGGCCCGGTACAATCGAACCATGCGAGGCTGGTCAATTCCGCTGGGCCGTTGGATGGGCGTTGAAATGCGCGTCCACGCCTTCTTCCCACTGCTCGCCCTCGTCTGCCTGGCGCTCAGCGTTGCCGATGGCTTCGGACGCGGGCTGGGCCTGTTTCTGGTGCTGGCAAGCGCCGTCTTCGTTCGCGAGGCAGCCCGCCTGATTGTTGCTGCATGGCTCGGACTCCGTCTTCGCGCTGTGCTCCTGCTCCCCATCGGCGGACTTTTCGCCTACGCCAACCCCGAAAGCCAGGAAGGCGCGGCGCAGGGAAGCACCCAGTTCGTCCTGTCCTTCGCCGGTCCCATCGCCAATCTGGCCACTGCTTTGGTGCTGGCCGCCATGTTCGTCGGAGCCGGCGGGGCCATGCACCTGCTTGATCCGCCTTTCATCTCCAGCGGCCACCTGCTCCGCTCCATGGTCTGGATGCAGGTCGCCCTTGCCCTCATCCACCTTGTCCCCGCCTACCCGCTCGACTTTGGCCGCCTTATTCGCGGCAGCTTTGCCCGCAAACACGGCTTCGCACCCACCGGACGCGCCGCCACCGGCATCGGCCAGGGGCTCGCACTCCTCGCCATGATCGGCGGCATGGCCCTCCAGAACTACTGGCTCATCATCGCTGGATTCTTCATCATGATCGGCGCGCAGATTGAGGACCAGGGCGTCTTCTTCCAGTCCGTCGTCGACACCGTCCGCATGCGCGAAGTCATGCTCACCGACTTCGCCACGCTCTCGCCGTCCGACACGCTGATCGACGCGCTGGTCCGCTGCGTGCACTCCTTGCAGGAAGACTTCCCCGTCGTCCGCGGCCCGCAACTGGTCGGTATCGTCTCCCGGCAGCGCATCGTCGACGCGCTGCGCAATGACGGTAACGGCTATGTGCAATCGGTGATGTCCCGCGCCTTTCAGGTAGCCCGCCCTGAAGACACCCTAGGCACCACCATCCGCCGTCTCACCGCAGGACACGGCCTTGCCCTCATTCCCGTAGCCGACAGCGGCCGCGTGGTTGGCATCGTCAGCGTGCAGAACCTGATGAGCTCCATGTCCCTGCTAGCCGAGCAGCGCCGCATCGAACGCGAAGAAAAAGGCGAATAGCCCCGCCTCCGACCAGTTGAATAAGAAATGACTGTCATCCTGAGCGAACGGGGCCCCAAACGTTTTTCGGTTTGGGGGTGGTGAGTCGAAGGATCTGCTTTTGTTTTTTCGGAGTATCACAGACTAACCACATGGACCAGCAAGCCCCACCCCTACCCCCCGGCCTTTACCTCGTTGCCACCCCCATCGGCAACCTCGGCGACATCACCCTGCGCGCCCTCGACATCCTCAAGCGAGTCGACCGCATCGCCTGCGAAGACCGCCGCCAGACCCAGAAGCTGCTCAATCATTTTGAGATCACAACCCCCACCGTCAGCTGCCACCAGCACAACGAGCGCGCTCGCGCCGTCGAACTCGTTGAAGCCCTCAAGGTCGGCGCACGGATCGCTCTCGTTTCTGACGCCGGAATGCCCGGTATCAGCGATCCCGGCGCCTGGCTGGCATCGGAAGCCATTGCAGCCGGCGTCCCCGTCATTCCCATTCCCGGCGCCAACGCTGCCCTCAGCGCCCTCATCGCATCAGGCCTGCCCACCGACGAGTTCCTGTTCATCGGATTCTTGCCGGAAAAGGCCGGAGCACGCCGCAGCCGTATCGAATCTTTGGCTGCCGAAGCAGCAAAGTCCGAAACCCCGCGCACCCTGATTATCTATGAAGCGCCGCACCGGATCATGGACACGCTTGCCGACCTCGAATCCGTCTGGGGTCCCGACCTGCGCATCGTCGTCGCCCGCGAGCTCACCAAGATCCATGAGGAGTTTCTTCGCTCCACCGTAGCCGCAGCCCGTGCCGACCTCGCCGCCCGCGATCGCATCCGCGGCGAAATCGTCCTGCTCGTCGAAGCGCTGCCTCTGCCTCTGAGAGCCGGCACACCCGGCCCCAATCCAGAGAAGCTCTCCGCCCGCATATCCCGCCTTCAAACCGAGCTCGGCATCGACGAAAAGGAAGCCCTCAAGCGCCTGGCCCGCGAATTGGGCCAATCCAAAAGCGACCTCTACCGCGAGTTGCAACGCGAGCGCGCCAGGCACAAATCCGTCTCACGCTGAGCCATCCATTTTCTTGCGGAAAGGAAAAACATCAGCAGCGCCATTTCTAGAACTGTCACAGTACCCTCATTTCACCGGCTCTCGATCGAACCAGCATTTCTTTCAACATTGGCATCGCGCTGGCAAATCCCGGAAAGAGCTCAACTGCATCCGGAGCCAGCCTGTGCGGAATCATTGCTGCAGCCGGAGCCGCATGGAATGCCGGCAGAACCGCGCTCTCTTGAATCCTGTAGGAATTCACATGCACCCTGGCCAGAATGAACCACGGATAGTGGGTCAACTCGATCCTCTCCAGCTCCACCGCATTGGCATGGGCCTCAACCTGTTTGAGAGCCAGGCGTAAAGCACTTGCGATCGCCAGTTGCGACGTGTCGCCCACCCCGCTGCGCACGGCCCCATCGCCTAGCCTGACGAAGTTCCAGCCGCTTGCCCTGGCCTTTCTCTCCAGCCTGCCCGCGCCCCCGGTCCGCATCACATTCCAGCCGTCACGAAACTCACCTGCCGCCACTTTGAAACCATGGGGCAATTCAATCCGGGCCCGCAAAAGTACACTCGATTCAGCAAAAGTCGGCATTCCTGGCTCTCTTTCTTCCTTACTGGCAGTCCGTTGTTTGCAGAGTTTGGCGATCAGGCGAGGCAGAGGATGGCTGCGCTCTGCAAACTGCATCAAATCGCTGGTCGGCGGAGGGCATACTCGTCAGGTGAATCACGCTCTTGCAATGCGTGCAGATACCCTGCCATGCATGGCTGATTGACTGATTCAGAACAGGCGAAAACGTGCGCCGGCACTCCGGACACGACACCGTAACATGCATCTCCCCTGAAGCAGCATGGCCGTCGCTGAGGATCCAGGCAGGCGACCGCTCAGCTAAGGCGTCCGCATGCGCCCGTTCCTGCAAAGGGAGGTTTTCCAAAATCCGCAGCAAGGATAGGATGCTGCTGCCCTTCTGATAAAACGCATCCGCGACCACACCGGGGGGCACCTCGTCTCCGCCAAACGAGGCGCTCATTGCGATCGTCTGTATGCTGGGGAAGTTTTGCCGCACCACTCTAAGCAACTCGAACCCGGACATGCCCGGCATGTTCAGGTCGGAGAGAATAATCTCAGGAAGTTCCTTGCGCATCTCCGCCAATGCGGTAAAGCCATCCTCGGCCGTACGCACCCGGTAACCAATCTCCCGCAGGACGACAGACAGGGAAAATTGGATTGCATGGTTGTCGTCAACAATCAGCAGGCTCGATTTGTTGATTGGCATCGCTCGCTCCAGAATCACAATCCTGCTGTGAATTGGAGCGAGTATTCCATGCACTCGGCGGGCAATACTGTTCAATATCGATCAGGCCGGCACCTGGGATTCATAGCGTGACAAAGGCCTCGGATCAAACGTCGTTGATATCCGGGCTCCGCGCCTCATCCCCCGGCATCCTGTCATGCAATACCACATTGAGCAGCGATTTATGCACCTGGATGCGGCCGTTGTACTGGATGAAACCCATCTTGCGAAAGCGATTCATGAAGAAACTCACCCGCGACCGGGTGGTGCCGATCATCTCCGCCAGCGTTTCCTGCGAAATCTTGGGCAGAAACTGCGCCGGCTCTCCCTCTTTGCTGAATTCGGCCATCAACAGCAGAATGCGCGCCAGGCGTTTTTCGCTGGAGTTGAACAGCTGATCCACCAGGTCGGCCTGAATGCGAATGCTGCGCTCTAAAAGGAACTTCAGAAACAGGTCGGAGAAAGCATGCTCCTCGTGCATCACGCGCGCCATCTCGTCCCGCCCGATCTTCATCGCCGTGCATGCGGTCATCGCGGTGGCCGTGGAAAGCCGCAGTCCACTCGCGGCCGCCAGCGCGCCCTCGCCCACAAACTCGCCCGGCGTCACCAGAGTAATCGTGGCCTCTTTCCCGGCCTGCGAAACCACGGTAATCTTGGCCCGTCCGCGCTGCAGGTAGAAAACCGAATCCGCCGGATCACCTTGCGAAAAAAATGCCTGCCTCGGGGCGATCTGAACAATTCTCCGGGCCAGTCCTGCGCTGTTCAGGAAGGCCTCTACACGGAAGATTGGCTTGTCATTCTCAAACATCCTTCTGGCCTCAGTCCCGGGGAGCTTTCTGTCTGGGGACTTCAGAGCGAGCCAGACCGCATCGCGGCAGGGCGAATGGGTAACGTGGTACTGACATGCCGGTGAGCCTCGACCCTCCCTGGCATTGACCGTTCCCCCCGGTCGGCATGCAATCGATAACAACGACTCCGCCGGGCTGGATGCATTCCGCAGCACTCTAGCCCAGAATTTCATTCCGGAAAAGAGCTGACTGGTCAATTTTGCTCACTTTTCCAGTTTTTTTCAAGACTGGTTCCCATTGCTCTGCTCCGATCGGTGGTTTAAGCATGCCTCCAGGATGCCCGTGCGACGCCTGAGCGGTTTTGCTCAGACGCTCGAAAGCAACCCCAGTAACGTGAAAGTTACCTTGTGGTGCCCCAACTCGTGTAAAGCGACCGACGCCGCCCATAGGTAGAAAACTGGAGACTTACATGAAGAAATTGATGACGGTAGTGGCATTGCTCGGTATGACCAGCATGGCCTGGGCGGGAAGCAACCGCGAAGCAACAGACAATCGCCTCGACCACGCCGGCGCAGTTCTGCACGAGATCATGTCGGCGCCGGACCGGGGCATTCCTGAGGAAGTCCTGGGACACGCCAAGTGCATCGCCGTCGTGCCCCATATGCTCAAGGGCGGCTTCGTTTTCGGCGCCGAAAACGGCCGCGGCGTTGCCACCTGCCGTACCGCAGAGGGTTGGAGTGCGCCGGCATTCTTCACTGTCACCGGTGGAAGCTGGGGCCTGCAGATCGGCCTCGAAGGCATCGACCTGGTCATGATCATCCAGAACGAAGAGGGCATGAAGCACCTGATCAACAGCAACTTTGAGCTCGGTGGCGACGCTTCAGCGGCTGCCGGTCCGGTTGGCCGTCACGCATCCGCCGACACGGATTGGAAGATGAACACCGAAGTCCTCACCTACTCCCGCGCCAAGGGTCTGTTTGCCGGCCTCACGCTTACCGGCGCCGCCATTCGCCGCGATGATGACTCCACTGAGGCCATCTACGGCCACGATGTCTCCACCCACCACATCCTGGACGGCGGAGAAGCTATCCCCGCCTCTGCCGCTCGATTCATCGATGCCGTACACGAAGCAAAAGCCCAGGCAGTCGCTTCCAACTAATAGCAACAACTCTGGGTGCCCCCGGTCTCGATTTTGAGATCGGGGAGCCCGGCCACCCCGCTCCGTGCGTTTCCCCTTTAAAGGAGAGATCTCATGCTTTGGACTATCTTTGTCGTCCTGGTGATTCTGTGGCTGCTGGGCTTCACGCTCCACATCGGCGGCGGCCTCATCCACATCCTCATTGTCATCGCTGTAATCGTGCTGATCTACAACCTGATCACCGGCCGCAGAGGGCTGTAGCTCAGGCGCCCAACCTCATAAGGCCCTGGCGGCCAATCAATGCCCGCTCGCGGGCAGCCAGGGCTGCACAGGCGCATGCTCCGGCGCTTCGCGCCCCTTCAGCCGATCGTACTCATACACGTCGCTGGTCGTCCCAAGCGACTCGTTATAAAGGCTGACTGCCCCAATCAGCAGGCTCAGTTCCTCGCTGAAAAGGTGGATCGCCTGCAGTTGCGTTACCGTCGCCGGAAGCTCGTACTTTGAAGTCTGAAGAAACTTCTGATAGCCGCGGTCGAGCAGCCGCGCCACTTCCCCGCAAAACATAGCTCCGGGCCGCTCCCAGAACGCCACTGGAGCGTCCTTTCCCGGCACCAGCACCGCTCCAGCTCCGTGCTTGCTTACCAGCACACCTCCAGAAACTCCAGCGAACGGCGCAACATCAAAGGAGTGGTCGCGCAGGATCTCCAGCGTCTGATCAAAATTCGGATTGCGGGATTTTCGAGCCATCAAAGTCTTCCAGTCTGCGAGGATAAGGATTGAAATGATTGAAAAGCTCCGGCAGAAGCTCTGGCCGGCTTCAAACTCGCTCTCCCCAATCTCGCACAACCGGAGCGCCCGCCGCAATCGCCCAGCACGCAATCGCCCCCGGAATTAGCGGCCATGGAGAATAGCTTGTCCAGATCCGAACTTGGTTCCTCGCTCCTGGGCAGTTCCCTCCCAGCGCGCATCGGCAATACGCCGCTCGTTCGGCTCGACCAGATCGCCCAGGGGGTGAAGGGCCTGCCGGGAATCACCCTGCTCGCCAAAGCCGAATGGGCCAATCCCGGCGGCAGCGTCAAAGACCGTCCCGCATCCTCCATCGTCGCCGATGCTCGCCACCGCGGGCTGCTTGTTCCCGGCAAAACCCTCCTAGACGCCAGCAGCGGCAACACCGGCATCGCCTTTGCCATGCTTGGCGCCGCTCTCGGCTTTCCTGTTCGCCTGGCCATGCCCTCCAACGTCAGCCCCGAGCGCAAGCGCATTCTGCATGCCTATGGAGCGGAGATCGACTGGACCGACCCCGACAAAGGATCAGACGGGGCAATCGTCAGGGCCCGCGAGCTCGCCGGCAACGACCCCGGCCGATTCTTCTACGCCGACCAGTACTCCAACGACGCCAACTGGCTCGCCCACTATCGCACCACCGGCCCCGAAATCTGGCAACAGACCGCCGGCCGGATCACCCATTTCGTCGCCGGCCTCGGCACCAGCGGTACCTTCATGGGCACAGCGCGCCGCCTCAAGGAGTTCAACCCTGCCATTCAGGCCATCAGCTTCCAGCCCGACTCGCCCTTCCACGGTCTCGAAGGGCTCAAGTTCATGGGAACATCCATTGTTCCGGCCATCTACAACCCCCACCTCGCCGATCGCAACCTCGAAATCGAAACCGAAGCGGCCTACGAAATGGCCCGCCGCCTGGCCCGCACGCAAGGCCTCCTGGTCGGAATCTCCGCCGCCGCCGCCGTGGTGGCAAGCCTGAGAATCGCAGCCGACGAGAGCGCGGAGCGCCGCGAAGCCGTAATCGTCACCATCCTCCCCGACAGCGCCGAAAAATACCTCTCCGACCGTTTCTGGGAGGAATCATGATCAATTCCCCAGCTCGTCGACCACGCTGGGTGCCCCATCCATTCGCAGCTCCATCGCGAATGGGTGGGAAAGCACAACCCTCAACCCGCCACCATCAGGACCGCTCATGAGCACCCTTCACCTCGCTCAGGCCGTCTACCAAGCCATCCGCGCCCACGGCGAACAGACCTACCCCAATGAGTGCTGCGGCGCCCTGCTCGGCCATTCCGCTCCCGAAGGCTGGCATGTCGAAGCCGCCGTTCCCGCCGGAAACACGCGCACCGACTCCGCCCACAACCGTTACCATATCGCCCCGCTGGAGTTGGTCAAAATCGAGCGCGAGGCCCGCAAGCAGGGCCTCGGCATCGCCGGTTTCTACCACTCTCACCCCGACCACCCTGCCCACTGGTCCCTCACCGACCTGGCCGAAGCCCACTGGCTGGGCTGTTCCTACGTCATTACCGCCGTCGCCAAAGGCCACGCCACCGTTACCAACTCCTTCCTCCTCGACGGCGCCACCGAAGAAGACAAGCACTTCGAGCAGGAAACCATCCTCGTAGACGGCCATGCCGCCACAGAGGGGTCATCCTGAGCGACCGAAGCGCAGCGTAAGAAGTCGAAGGACCCGTATTTGCTCTTGCATTCCCACATCTCCGCATCGAACAATGGGTCGGCGGAATCGAACCACCTGACAGCAAGGATTCGAACATGACCATCTTCATCCCCAGCCCGCTGCGCCCCTTCGCCGCCGGAAAAGACGCCATCGAAGTCGATGCGCCAACCGTGGCCCAGTCCCTCGAGGCCCTCACCGCCGCCCATCCCGATCTGCGCAAACATCTGTTCACTTCCGAAGGCAAGGTGCGCGCTTTTGTTAACCTGTATCTGAACGACGAAGATGTCCGCTACCTCCCCGAAAGAGAGGCAACCGCCGTCACCGCCGCCGACATGCTCTCCATCATCCCCTCCATCGCCGGCGGGATTTAATCTGACAACTGATAACTGACCACTGGAAAACCATGACCACCATCGCCGAACCCGCCGCCCTGCCCGAGCTCACCACTGACGACCTATCCCGATACTCCCGCCACCTCATCCTGCCCGAGGTAGGCATGGAGGGCCAGCAGCGCCTCAAGGCAGCGCGCGTCCTCTGCGTCGGCACCGGAGGCCTCGGCTCGCCGCTCGCGCTGTACCTCACCGCCGCCGGCATCGGCACCCTCGGCCTCGTGGACTTCGACGTTGTCGACGCCAGCAATCTTCAGCGCCAGATCATCCACTCCACCAAAGATATTGGCCGCAAAAAAATTGACTCCGCCGAGGAGAAGCTCAAGGCTCTCAACCCGGCCATCAACATCGTCAAGCATGAAACCATGCTCACCAGCGCCAACGCCCTCGACATAATCAAGGACTACGACATCGTCGCCGACGGCACCGACAACTTCCCCACCCGCTATCTGGTCAACGACGCCTGCGTCCTGCTCGGCAAGCCCAACGCCTACGGCTCCATCTTCCGTTTTGAAGGCCAGGCCAGCGTCTTCGCCACAAAGGAAGGCCCCTGTTATCGCTGCCTCTACCCCGAACCGCCACCCCCCGGCCTTGTCCCCAGCTGCGCGGAAGGCGGCGTCCTCGGCATTTTGCCGGGATTAGTCGGCGTCATTCAAGCGACGGAAGTCATCAAGCTCATCCTCGGCAAAGGAGCACCACTCATC
>Ga0302319_10010730_pt1 | contig 17443 bp, 4 predicted proteins | sample Bog_T0_2_FD_203319 | JGI IMG/M metagenome (GOLD analysis project Ga0302319, IMG submission 203319) | Peat permafrost microbial communities from Stordalen Mire near Abisko, Sweden - Bog_T0_2 | ecosystem: Environmental > Terrestrial > Soil > Wetlands > Peat | place: Sweden: Abisko, Stordalen Mire...
CGGTCACCCAGGCGGAAATCGCCAATGGGATAGGCTCGGGGACGCTCAGTATTTCCAATAATCTGACATTGAGTTCAGCCACTCTCCAATTAGGCGATGGCGTCGCAGGCAGCGACAATTTGAGCCTTTCGGGCACTTTGAACATGTCGACAAACAACGCGACGCTGACGATGAGTGGAGCCGGCGGAAATGCCAGTCTGAATGGAACTATCCTTCTGAACACGGGCGCATCGATTTTCGAAGGTGCCTCCGGCACAATGACTCTCAACGGGGTGATCTCCGATCCTCTCGGTTCTGGCACTGGGAACGCGCAGTTCGGGGGCCAAAACACATCAAATATTGTTGTTGCAGGCCCTAATACCTATTCAGGATCATCAACCATCGGCATCGGAAATATTTATATTTCCACGATCAACAGCGTTGCGACCAATGCCGGCCTCGGCACCGTGCATTCTGCGAGCAGCAGCCTGGGGGCGCCGACTACGGTGGCAAATGGGAACATCAATTTTAACACGACGAACCAGGTCGCCCAGTTGATTTACACCGGCGTCGGCGAGACCACGGACCGCACACTTTCGCTTTCAGGCACTTATCGGGCGGAAATTACGAACAACGGTTCGGGAGCGCTCATCTTCATTAATGGCATGACTTCACTTGCGACGGGCACGGCCAGTTTTATTCTTGCCGGAACAAATAGCGGAATCAACCAGATCCAGGGCGCCATAGTCGATACTACCGGGACGACCTCACTCTCGAAGCTGGGCGTTAATACGTGGGCGCTCGCAGGCACGAACACCTATGGCGGCACGACCACGATTTCGGCTGGTACGCTCCTGATCAACGGCAACAGTGCGGGAGCCACCGGCGCTGTGGCTGTCAATTCCTCCGGCGCTCTCGGCGGCACGGGAACGATTGGAGGGGCGGTGACGCTTGCCGGGGGATCGTCTATGTCCGTTCAGGGTGTCATCAACTTGCAGGACGGGCAAATTGGAACACTGACCTTGAATAATGGTTTGACGATTGGCAATGGTGGTCTCAACTCGACTCTGTTATTTGATCTCAGCGGCGGTTCTTCCGATAAACTGGCTGTTACAGCCGGCAATATCGTCACAACCGGGACAGGTGTGATCAGTGTGGATGATATCGCTAATTCCGCTCTGACCGACGGTAATTACGTTTTGATTACCGGAACCAACGGGTTGGGATCCTCCGGGAAGTTTGTTCTCTCTGGTACTACATTGGTTGTGGCAGGTTCAGGGACTTATACTCTGACGTTGGCCAACTCGACGACGACCCAGGAAATTCTCACCGTTTCCGGCGGCGGGGTGTCAGTGCCTGCGTCCGCATACTGGACAGGCGCGCAGAGCGGAACATGGGCCACGTTGAATAGCGGCTCTTCCAACTTCAACACAGACGCGACCAGCGGAATCAACACGGGAGCTCTTCCGGGAGCCACAACCAATGTTTTCTTCACGGCAGGCACTCCGGTGGCCACAAATCTGAGCAATACGCTTGGGCAGGATTTCACGATCAACAGCCTGACTTTTAACTCGAGCGGCACGGCTCCCGTAACCATCGGCGGGACCAACACCCTCACAATCATGGCATCGGCTACGAATGGCAATGCGGCAGGAAACGGAATCAACGTTACGAGTGGCGCGCCCGGCGGTAATATCACAAGCAAGGTTGCACTCGCCGCGAGCCAGACGTGGACGGTGAGCGGAGGCCCACTATCCGTGGGCGGCGTTGTGTCAGACGGTGGTCACGCCTACGCGTTGACCAAATCCGGCACCGGCACATTGATCCTTTCGGCATCGGAAACGTATGGCGGCTCTACAACTGTGGCTGCAGGGACTTTGCAAGTGGACGGTTCGCTCTCCGGAAGCAGCGCAGTGACAGTGGATGTGGCGACACTCTCGGGAACCGGCACCATCGGTGGTAGCGTGGCGCTCACTGGCACAAGTAATATCTTCAGCGCTGGAACATTGACGATGGCGAGCCTTGGAGTCACCGGAGTCGGCAACACGATCAGCAGCGGCACGGTGAATGCGACCGGCGGCACCACGTTGAACACCAATAGCGGCCTCGCGGTGAATGGGACATTGGAAGGAACAGTGGCCGTCGGCAGCGGCGCAACATTGTCAGGCACCGGCACGGTGACCGCAGGAGTGACAGTGGGAGCTGGAGGCGTGACAAGCCCCGGTGGAACATCGACCGGCGTGATGACCACGGACCTTGCCTACAGTGCAAGCTCGACGGCAAACTTCAACGTGGCGAGCGGCAGCAGCGCAGCCCCGCAGGCGCATCTCTCGGGCCTGTATTACTCGCAGATGATCGTGACGGGCGGATCGGGCGCGGTGAGCTTGGGAATCGGCACCGGGGTGACGCTGGGGGCAAACAGCGCGACGAGCCTGGCACAGACGGCCAGCCAGATTGTGAGCGGAACGAGCACCTCGGGGGTGACCTTGCAATTGACCATCTCGAGCGCGGATTACGCGACCTTGGTGGCGCATGCGACGACCAACTACAACGCAAAATCCGCAAATTCAGGATTGGACAATTACTTTGTGTTCAATCTCGGATCGACCCTCTCCATGGGCCGGTTCACGACACTCGATCTTGATGTAAATGGAGTGAATACCACCGGGACCATCTATTACTCGGGGGCAAACGACCGGTTTGCGGCGGACGGGGTGGGAAACACGATTGGCGACGTCATCGTGGGAACTCAGGAGTATGCGTTGAGCTATGCAGGTGTCTCCGGGACGAACTCGACGACCGGGGGAAATGACATCGTGCTGACGGCAATTCCCGAGCCCGGCACATGGGGCATGATATTGGGCGGATTCGGAATGCTTATCGGCTTACAGAGGCTGCGTAAACGCCGCGTAAGCTGATTTTTTACAAATCAGTAGCCTGCCGGTGCCAGGGCTAATCAACCTTTACCAACCCTTACCAACCCAGCGGTCCGGCACTTAAAACGTCGGCGGAGGCAATCCCGGCGCCAGCGGGGCGTACTTGAAGTCGTTCCACTCATCGGTGCGGAAAGGCGAGGCGGGCAGCTTTTCCTTGTTATACAGATTGCATTCAACGGCGTCCCCCCATGCAAAGCGGACGGCTTTCGGATTGCTTACTTGCGGGCTGGAGACAACCACGGTATCGCCGTCGATCTTCGCATCGGCGGTAATAAATTTTTTGTCATTTCCCGCGATGGTGAAACCGACAAGCTTGTCGGCAGGGTAGGGGGTGACTGGTGTGTTGCCGCGCATTGTGGGCTGGTAAGGAGTCTGGCCGATGATCAAGCCGCCGCCCGTGTCCGTAAAACTGATGCGGATGGCGTTGGCCTCAACATTCATGGATTTGTAAAGTGGCCCCGAAGCCACCACGTTCTCGCCGTAAGCGACGTGCTGTGCCAGCAGGGCAAGACGGTGGCCCGGGTCTTCTTTATCGTGGGGATGGCCGGCATCGTCGCAGGGAATGTCGACAGTCACAGCCATGCCTGTAGCCGGCACGGAGAGCGTCTTGAGCTGGGCCTCCCGGACTAGACCGGAGCTTTGGTCGGCGGCGTAGGGGAAATGAGAAATCTGCACGTAAAGAAACGGGAAATTGCCCTCGCGCCACTTTTCACGCCAGTCGGCAATCATGCGCGGAAAGAGGATGCGGTATTCAAGCGACTTCGAGCGGGTATTCGATTCACCCTGGTACCAGATCACGCCCTTGATGGCGTAGGGGATGATTGGCGCAATCATTCCGTTGAAAAGATTGGTCGGCCCAAACTGCCCGCCGTCCGGCAGGGAGGGGGCTTTGGGTTTCATGGGCAGCGCGGGACGGTCCGCAGGCTTGGCGGCTGGCGTCAGCCCGGCCTACTTGGCGGCTTTTTCCGCAGACTGGAATTCAGCGATGATTGCCTGGGTCTTGCTTTCATAATCCTTCAAGTCTGCCTGATAGGTTGCCAGGGCTTTCTGGTAGTCCGGATTGAGCTTCGGAAAATTTGCAAGATTCTGCTGGTAAGCCTCCACGTAAGTCTTGAATGGCGGTTCTTTTTGCAGGCCGGAAAGGCTCGTCCAGGCTTCCGCGAGCGTTCCTCCCCAGTAACTGCCGATCATTCCGACGGGCCGGTTGAGATGAGCGCGAAGTTCCTTGCCGAAAAAGTAAGCCACTGCGGAAAACTCGCCTGCGTCGCGGGGATTGCAGACCACCCATTTTCCGGGCTGTTCGCCATCGGACTCGCGGAAAGGCGGCTTGCGTCCCCACCGGAAGGGCGAGGTGAGATCGTCGAGCGGTTGCAGCGCGGTTTTCCTCGCCGCGCAGAACAACCGCAACTGCGCGTCCGTGGCCTTCGCGGATTCCTCCTTGCCGTTATAGTCATAAGTCACCGCGACTTCCATGTTCGACTGGCCGGAAGCCACCCATACATCGCCGATGAGGACATCCTGAAAAGTCAACGTGTTCTTTCCCTGCACAGTCATCGTCGCGGATGGAGCGCCGTTCGGGAAAGGCTCCAGGTCCACGCGCCACTTTCCATCGGCTCCGGCAGTGGTGGAGGCAGTGTGGCCGCCCACGGACACGGTCACTTTTCCGCCAGGTTCCGCCGTGCCCCACACGGGCACTTTCATCTCCTGCTGCAACACCATGTGGTCTCCAAAAATGGAAGGAAGATGGACATCCGCCAGTGCCGGCAGCACTGTCGCGAGAAGTGCTATGAAAGTTGCGGATATGGAAAAGCGAATGGGATTCATGGGAGTAGCGTTTTCTATTGTTTAAACAAAGTGTTTTCAAGCCATGCTGCTCCATGGCCATTCCAGTTCCACCCCCTGTGCGCGCAGGAGTTTCCGGAAGTCATCCAGCAACCCGGCGTTTTCCTTTACCGCGCATGGAGGCACATGACGTTGCAGGCAAAAGGCAGCCAGCAACCCCGCGGACTCGCCGATGTTCCATTCCACGGGATGAAGCCGGTAACAGCCGTTGGTGACATGGGTAACACCCAGGTTTTTGCAGGCGGGAAGCAGATTCCGCATCCTTACCGGCAGTAATGCGCCCAGGGAAATCTGGAACGGAAGGGCGGGTATGTGGACGGGGGCGTTGCGTCCCGTGGTGGGATGAATGTCGATGCTGTAATGGCCGATGCCGACACTGTCGGAAAATAGTTCCGGAAACTTGCTGCGGCGAGCCTGAACGCCGACGTGGTTTTCCGTGATGGTGAACTGCGCGCGGATCCGGCGCGATTCCCGGATGTAAGGGGACTTCGCAAGACCATCCGCGGTGCCCGCGATATCCGGTCGCAAGTAAAGGCCCGGATAACCATGCCCGCCGTCCGGCCGCACAGCCTCCGTCTGCAACCAGTAGAGCAGGCTTAGCGATAGCTGCCTTGCCGCCTCGAGGTGGCGCTTCACCTCCGCCTCCGGCTTGTCGATGATGCTGCCCTCGAAGTAATCATTCTGGGACCAGTTTACGATGGTCGCCTCGTGCGGCATTGCTCCCTCTGGGTAATGCTCGCGGGTGATGATCCGGCGATATAGCCAGAGGGATTTCCATACGTTGTCGCCTTCCTGAAGAAACAATGTCTGCGTCCATGGAGCAAGATCGCGCTGGGCGAGGGGGATTGTCCAATCCAGCATCTTCCCCGTCCATGGGCGGTCCAGTTGCGGCGTGTATCCGCGCCATCGATCGTATTGGGCCGGTTTGTCGATCCCATGTTCCCCGTGCGGATCGTAGGCCATCGGGAAACACCATGTCACGCCCTGCACATTGTCCGGTTGCGCCTGCCCCCTCACCGCATGGGGCTCACCTGTCTCATCCTGCGATTCCGCCCCGGTAACATATTCAACTTTTGCCAAAGGCAGCAGGTCACCCAGTTCCGTCGCATCCAGGACATATCCGGCGGAGATGGTCTCCTGGTTTCCTGTCTCAAGATCCTGAAAGGTGACTGAGCGGATGATATCCCCTTCCGTATCGGCTGCGATCGGTTCGCGGCGCAGCCGGATTTCCAAGCGACCACAACTTTGGAAATAACTCATCATCTGGTAGAGAACGGCGAGCGACACGCGGGGCTCGTGACTGATTGGGGAGACATTCCCCCCGCCGGGATTCAGGAAAGGATCGAGGCGCGCAGCCGCCGTCAGTGGGTAGTGTTCCTTGTAATAGCGGCGTATGCCATCGCGCAACTGGCGGTATCTCAACGTGCAGCCGAATTGCTCGATCCACGGATGTTCGTCGGGCGGGACCATCTGCGAGGTGAGCTGGCCGCCTATCCAGTCCGTTGACTCGGTCATGATCACGTGATGGTCGAGCGAGGCCGCGCTGAGCGCCGCCGCGCAACCGCCCATCCCGCCGCCGACGATGAGAATGTCACATTTCATAAGGTGCGATGCAGAAACAGAGGGTTGAACCACCTCGCGTAAATGGAAAGCCGGAAGTCACAGGCCGTTAATTTCAAAACGCGATTTCGTAATTCTTCATGCCGTCAGCCTGCCCGATTTCGACAGGGAAAGTGATGGCTCCGTTTTGCAGATTGTGTGGGACAGTCACACCGTTTATCGTGACCACGGCCTTTCCTGGAAAAAGCGTTTTCGGTGGAACTATGGAGATCGTCCCGCCTTTGCGTCCCACGATCCTGCCGGTGATTCGCATCTGGTCAGCAGCCGCACTTACGCCGAAGTCGCCTCCATCCCTGCGCAACTCGAAATCATCAATGCCGATCCTCGTGCCTTGAAAAAGTGCGAGCTGGTTTGGCCGCGCATAGCCGTATGTTCCAGCGAAGGACGCCGTCCCCTGTTTGATGTCCTCCGGGTTCTGCGAGGCGAAGACATATTCTCCGTTGACGATGACGCCGGAGCGCGTCGATTCCGTCTTGACGGCTCCGGGAGCTACGACGGTGAGGAAGTCCCCCTTGCCGGTATAGGAAAAGACCTTCCCTGTGCGGTCCGGATTTCCGGCATGCACCGGTTGTGGATCGCGCGTTACTTTTTCCTGCACGGGTGCGCCCGGCTTCACCTGGTAGATTTGCGGCGGATCGTAAATCGTCGCCCAATTAAAAGTACCGGGAACTTTATCATCCCGTACCTCGTCCGAGATCACGAGATAATCGTCGCGCAACAGCATCAGGCTGCGGGCCACGTAGGCATCCCCGTCGGCGCCCGGCTGGCGGTAGAACTGAGCAAAATCAAAATCGTAGAGAAGCTGGTCGGTCGGCCCCGGTGCCAGGCCCTTGCCCTTGACGTTGAAGGCGCTGATCTGGTTCCAGTCGAACTCATCCCCGTTGGTTTCCGCAGTGTTGTAACTCCAGACCTTATTCCGCGCCCCGTAATAGACCACGCCGGCGCCACTCCACCGGTAGTCTATTCCAGTAATATTCTGCATGTGGGCATAGCTTTCGTGCGGGCCACCGAAGTCATGGTGAAAGACCACGCCGTAATCGGTGAAGAGCGCCGAGTGAACATCCGGCTTCGTCCCCTCCTTTCCATTGGTCTCCATCCAGTGCATCTCCGCCGAGAGTTGCGGTGCGGCGTCCGCGATCTCCTTGCAGAGTTGGAAGAGTACCTTGCGCCCGATCCGGTCGGGCTCGAAATTAAACGAATGCGCCCCCTCTGGTGGGATCATGCGCACGCCGTCGTTTGGCGACATCAACGAATCGCGCATCCAGCGGATCAACATCGGCAGTTGCGGATTTTTCGTGAGTTCAGTCCCGTCATACCACTTGAGCAGGATCTGGTCGGGCGCCAGTCCCACGAAGCACTGGCCGACATAGCACGCGATGTTTTCCGTCCAGCGTCCCCCCTTGGTATTGAGCTCCGGCACATCCTTGCGCTCATATTTATCGAGCCACTCGTTATAGAAATCCATATACGAATCGCGCCAGAATTTTGCCTTGGGATGCGTTGAAAATGTAGCCACGGCAAACGGGATGGCCTGCTTGGTATCCATCACGAAATTCGGGTGCCCCGAAAGCATGCCGTGGTGCGGTTGGTTGTCGTCTCCCTCGACGTAATCGGCGATGCACAGCAGAATCTGGCGGATCTGCGCCCGTTGTTCCTGGGTCCACGCTGCGCGGCTGATGGCATACTCCGCAAAAAATGCCGGCACCGCGCGGTCCGAGTACCCGCCGAAATCGCTCGAGTAGCTCAGCACATCATGGAACCAGGTGCGATCCAGAATTTTTTTCTTGTAGTCATCATAGCTCATCGGGACGTAGTCCTTGTAGTATTGGAAATCCGTGAAGCCCGGCATGTTGAAGGGCGCTGCGTCCAGTTTTTCCGGCCAGTCCGGCATCCGGTCCTTGTAGGCGTTCAGGCTCCACATGTTTAGTTGGTTGTAAAGTCGGCACTCGGGCCCTGTCGCGAGCGCGCTGACGCCCGGCAGCGTCTTCAGGATGCATTCATCCTCCGGGATCAAGCCCAGCACCCAGAACCGCTTGGGTCCCGCCAGCCCTGCGGTGAGATATTTCCTCCCCTCGATGCTGTAGAAGCGGATGTTCTCGAATGCACCCGAACTCGACCAGAGCGCCCGCTTGAAAGTCTGCCACTCCCGCGCCCGGTCGATCGAGACCAGCAACGCATCCGTCCCGTCCTGGGTATAAAACGCTGTTGAACGCATCAGGCCGAGACCGTTCGGGGTGAAAAGGCCGATCGCGTAATTGAGTTTCCCCTCCTTCACGTCACGGTCGTAATCTCCACTGAACAAATCATACCCGCTACCCGAGCCCGCCAGTCGGTGATCAGGATTAAGCAGTCCCTTGCCATAATCGAGGCGGAGGAAGGCCTGGTCGTCCGGCGTGAAACCCTCCACCGACTCCGCGATCCTTACATGGGACTCTCCGGCGCGAAGCTCCAGCATTGCGGTATAAGCCTTGCCCCCCTCGAACTTGTAGGCGACCTCGTATCGGGCAAAGAGCGGCCCGCTTTCCAGCAGCTTCGCATCCACGGAATCCACTCGCAGCGTGTCCGGGCCGATGAACGCCCCTCTCGCCATTGGCACCGGCGGGCGCGTGGTCCGCGCCATGTCGAGGATCGGCGCCTGAACCTGCGCGAAGGGCTTGCCGCCGGGGAAATCCTGGTGCCCCGCTGGCACCCTCACTTGCAAGAGCGCGTTGCCCAGCACCGCCTCGTGCGCATTGGCTCCGGCCTGCAATGCCGGCGCTTCAATGGACGAGACCGCAACCCCTTTCGTATCAAACCCCGAAACTAGCCGGAACAATCGCGTCGCCCCCTGCGGCAGGTCGGTGCGGAAAAAAAGCGTGGGGGCCCCCTTGGAATCCCGGGACAATTGGAATGGCACCACCCGCACCTTGTGGTCCGCAAACGCCAGCAGCTTCAACCCCTCCGGCTTCACGCCGGCCGGCAGTTCGATGGGATAGCTGAGTTGCTCCTCCGCGAAATCGCGCACCTTCATCACATCCGTCAGTTTGAAATCTTTTTTCCACGCGGCGTTGGCGCTTGCGGCCAGTGTCTGGTCATACAGTGCCTGGTCGGCCTTCTCCTGCTGCATCCGCGCCGCATATTTGGCTTCTCCGCCGGGGATCATGATTTTGCCGGCCGGCGCGCTGGAGGCATCTGCGGGATCCTGCAGGCTCAAGACCTCCGCATACGGCCCTTCCGCCTGCGCAGCCAGCAGGCCGTCGCTGTTGACCACAAATGGCACCACGCTTTTCCCCGTCTGGAAGGCATAGCTGTCGGGCAGCAGATAGACAGTCCCATCCCCGGTCACGTCTTTCTTGTTGCAACGCTGGATGAGCCAGTTTTTCGCGGAAGTTGCCACTTGGAACGGGAATCCCTCCACCGAAATCGTCGGCCCCTGCGAGCTGATGCCTGCCACCGGCGTCTGGAAGCTGACCACCCCGTGGGCATCCACCTTGAAATCTACCCGCGTCCCCGCGTAAATCAGGTTATGGAGGCCGTAGATTACCTTGTAGGGCACGGTCCGCGTGCCGTCCGCCGCAAAATCTCCCTGCGAAGGCGCAGGCGCGGGATTATCCACCGAGACATTCACATCGCAGTTTTTCACTACGAGCTTGATGTCCACGGTCACGAACGAGAATGTATTGGTCTTCTCGTCAAACCGGATACCTGTCGCGCCATCCAGCGCTCCACGCTGGAGGAATACCAGCTTGCCGTTCTTGTTGTTGAAATTGATATCAAATCCCCGCCCGACCAGCCGCTCCCCTTTTCCCTCCTCCACCGCGTAGGTGCCGCTCTCGGTCGAGGGCTTTGTTGTCACGCCTCCCTGCAGTAAATAATTGCCCAGCGTATCCGGTGGCCAGTTGATGGTCACCTGCACGACGGCGGCGTCCGCATTGAAACCAAAGCAGAGAAGTGTGAGGGCGAATATGAAATGGCGTAGGGGGAGCATAAAAGATTTTGGAATTTACACTGTAAATCAAATTGTATGGATTCAATAAAGTTTAAAAATACAAAATTAATACAGAAGATACAAGTTTTGTATGCATGCGTGTCTCACGCTTACGGGGACATCGCAAGGCCATGAACCCCGTGGGCTTGGTGGGCGCGGCAGAATCTGGCAGGCATATTTCCGGTCATTTGCTCCTTACTAACGCCTCGAAGCCTATCGAGGCGATAATAATCCCCACCTCTCGCTGCAACGACCACTTCCCCCGCACATTGAGGGGTTCAGACTTTCTTTCGTCATTAAAGAACTCTATGCTCATTAGCAGACGTTGGAGTGTGAGAAAAGGGTGGAACAGAGTGGGGATTTAAGTGGGCTGCGATCAGGGAAGTGACGGTGGAGGCAAGTCGAATAGTATTTCCATGCGATCGACGGAATTTCGCGCCTGGCGGGTGGAAAAACCTCGAATTCCCGATCGCTGCCGCATTCACAGGGAAAGCAGAAGCGGATCTGCTGCCGCCATGCTCCGCATGGGAAAAAGGGGCATTTTGCGCCCGAAAAATAATAGTGCAATCTCAATAAATATTGACATAATGCTGCTAATAAGCAATAATTTCGATCGTGGACTGACCTGTCATCCCATTTTGACGCCGGAAATCAAATGGACGTTGACGCCCCTTTTTTAGCAACTCAACAATTTTAAATTCACATTTTGCTCCGTTCCAATTCACATAATACTGGTTGTAAAAATATTATTCCATCTTACCCTGGGGTGAGCGAGCATAAGGCGCGATCACTTTGAAAAATTTATTCTCAAAAGCATCAATTTTTGTTGACTGAAAAGTGTTAAATCTGTCTATTTCCCAAACGCCGTAGTATTTCCCCCTATCGTTCATCCCCATGAAAGAAGTAGTGCGCCTATGAAATCCAACCCCGGTCAGCTCTTTTTCACGCCTTGCGTGCGCCTTTGTGTTAAACATCTTTTTACAGCTCTTGGCATCGGGGCGTTCTTTCTGGGGCATTCGGCGGTTGCAAATTCGAACACATGGGGCGCCACGACAAGCGGTTCATGGAACACTCCGGGAAACTGGCTTTCCGGGACGACTCCCGCAGCTGCGGACACTGCGGTCTTCAATAGCGCGGGCGGTGGAGGCAATGTCGTCGGCATTGGTGCAGGGACGACGATCACCAGCATCACATTCGATACCCCATCTGTCGGCGCTTATACCATCGGCAGTCTGGGGGCGAACGGGGGGAATACGTTGGACCTTGCCAGCGGCGGCACCATTCAGTTGACGGGCAGCCTTGGGGTCACGGCTGTCACTGAAACCTTTAACGCCCCGATATCGATCGGCGGAAATTACACGTTTCTTAATTCCTCCACTAACGCAAATTTAGCCTTCGCTGGTAACATCACCAATTCCGCAGCCGCAACCCTCACTCTGAACGGCGTCCAATTCCAAACCGGCACCAACACAATTAGCGGCGGCCTCACGCAGGGCACGGGTACTCTGGGTCTGACCGTGTCAGACGGCTACTGGGTGATCAGCGGATCGAGTAATTACAGCGGCACTCTTTTGGTGAATATTGCCAATACTGGCGGCCTCACCCTCTCTGGAAGCAACACCGGAACCGCGACCCTGACAATCCAAAAAGGCCTGCTTACTCTGAATAATGCCAATAACGGCGGCTTGGGCAGTGGTCTGATCACAATGAACGGTGGCGCCACCATCCAGTCGGGCATTGCGAACCTCCAGCTTTCCAATGCGATCTCATTGGCCAATAATACCGCGACGACATGGGGTGGCACAAACAGCATCACATTGAATGGCATCATATCGCAGACTGGTAGCAGGACTATTACCAACAGTATCACCAGTGGAACGTTGACCATCGCGAATACCCTCAATGTCAACGCATCGCCCGGCACTCCCCTGACGCTGACGCTCAACGGCGGGGGCACCACGAACATCACCGGCGTGGTTGAGGATGTCACCGGCGGTGGCACGGCCTCATCGCCGGGCACATTGGCGATCACGTCCGTGAACGGCACCATCATATTGGCAGGCACGAATACTTTTAGCGGCCTCACGTCCATCAATGGCGCTGGCAGCATCACCCTCATCACCGGCTCGAATACTTCCGCCGGAACGACCACCCTCACCGCTGGCACACTGCAACTCAACAGCAGCGGCGCCAACGGTGGCCTCGCATCCGGCGCATTGAACTTGAATGGCGGCACGCTGCAGGCGCTCAATGCCCTGTCGGGAACCTTGGCCAATGCAATTGGCCTCGCCACTGCCAGCACCACCATATCCGGTGCCCAGAATGTAAATTTGACCGGTCCCATCACGGCCACGGCTACTGCCGGCGGTCTGACCAATAATCTCAGCGCCGGCAATACGCTGACTTTGTCGGGAAGCATTTTTCTTACGGGCACATCCGCGGGCGGCTTCACGACCACCCTGGGCGGCACAGGCGCCACGTTGGTCACCGGCAATATCGGCGACCTCGCCGGTGGCGGTGCCATCACCGCGCCCGACGCCCTCACGTTCTCAAACACGGGCACCACCACGATCAGTGGCTCGAATAGCTACACCGGCCTCACGACTATCAGCGGTGCTGGCGGCACCACGGTCCTCACCGGTTCGAATACTTCCGCTGGGGCGACCACGCTCACAGCCGGCACATTGCAGCTCAACAGCAACGCCACCAACGGCGGCCTCGCCTCGGGCACATTGACTTTGAATGGCGGCACGCTGCAGTCACTCGGTACGCCGCGTTCGCTGTCCAATCAGGTTGCGCTGACAGGTGCTTCCACTATCTCCGGCACGCAGGGCATCACCCTGAACGGCACCCTGACGCAGACTGCCGCTTCCACATTGACCAGCAGCATCACCGGCGGCAATTCGCTGACCATCGCGGGCAATGTGAACATCGATGGAACCAACGCCGGTACCGCCAGCACGCTGACTCTCTCCGGCTCGGGCAACACGCTTATCAGCGGCACCATCCAGGATTACAGCGGCGGTATCGGCACCTCGCACGGCGCGTTGACAATCACAGACACAGGCACTACCACGCTCTCCGCCGGCAATACCTACGGCGGCCTTACCACGGTCAGCGCCGGCACCCTGAAACTTGGCGCAGGCGGCAATATCGCCAGCGGTAATAATCTCACCACGGCCGCAGCCGGCACTTTTGATATTAACGGGAATAACCAGACGCTCACCCTCCTGACCAATGGCGGCACCGTCACCGACAGTGGATCGGCCGCGACGCTCACCATCGGCAACGGCTCGACCGGGGCGGGGAGTTTCGGCGGTTCGATGAGCGTCATATGGAATGAGGGCGCCACCAATAGCACCTTGAGCGGCTCGTTCAACAACGTGGGTACGATCACCAACTCCGGCGTCGGATCAGGCACCGCGACGATCAGCGGCATCATCGGGACGAATGTCACCAGCGTCACGCAAAACAGTGCCTCTTCGACGCTGGCTCTCACCGGGTCAAATGCTTTCGCTGGTGGACTGTTCATCAATACCGGCACGGTGACAAACAACACGACTCTCAGTAATCCGTTTGCGGGATCTGGGACAACGACCTTAGGTACATCGGCTGGCGGCACGGGGACACTGTTGATCGGTAACGCGGCAAGCGGCACCTTCGCGAACGCAATTACGCTGGGCGGCGGCAGCGCTGCCGGCGTCATCATTGATAATGGGGTCAACAACACATCCGAAACATTGAGTGGAAATATCGCGCTCAACGGCCAGAGCCTGAACCTCGTTAACAACATCTCTTCTGCGAGCGGGCAAACTCTTGCCACCTCCGGCACGATCTCAGGCGCCGGGAACCTCATCCTCACCGAGACCGGCACCACTGGTACTATTAATGTCGGCGGCGCTCTCACGATGACCGGCACGATCATAGTGAACGGCACCGCTTCAGGAACTGTCGTAAGTTCGGGCCAAAACGCGGAGATCACTACCGCCCTTCCCGGGAACGTCACGGTGATCGTGAACAGCCCGAACGGCCTCGGTGGGCTTGTCCTGAATGGCGCCAGCAGTCCTAACTACGGCGGCAACGTTCTTGTGGAGTCCGGCATGCTCTCACAATATCAAAATACTCTTTCGACCGGCACAGGCACGATCACCCTGGGTGTTGCCAGCAGCAGCAACAACGCCTACTTGCTGAATTATTCATCTGCGGCCTTCTCCGGAACCTGGGCTAATTCTTCAATCAACCTGGCATCCGGCGACATAGGCACGCTTGAGATCATGTATACCTACAGTGGCGGCGGCACCGGCCTCATATTCTATAACACCCCGTTTAACCTGAATGGGGATACCCTGACGGTTAATAACACTGGTGGGACGATAACCTTGAACGGGACCATTACGGGCGGCGGCGGGAGTTTGATCTACGGCGACATCCAAAACGGCTGGGCCAATGGCGTCCACGGTGGCGCTATCACCGATAACGGCGTTATTAATAATGTCGCCGGGATAACGTTCCAGTCCGGGGCGAACCTCGCGGCAGATCCGTACGCCTTCAACGGATTGGTCACTATGACGGGCACCATCAACAACACCGCCAGCGCCAGTGGTGGCGCCATAACATTTAACGGCGGCGTGAGCGGCCCGACCGCCATCATCCAGAGTGCCACCGGATCGGCGCTGACGATTCAAACCGGTTCGTTGACCGTGAATAGCGCAGGCACCACCATCACCAATAACGAAGCAGCGGGCGGCACGGCTGTGGTCACAGTGAAGGGCGGCGTGGTTGGCACCGGCAACCTGGTGCTCAATAACAACAGCGCGATTAATAACGGCATCACCATCTCCACCGGCACCGTCAACATGTCCGGCACGCTCACCAATAGCGGCACCGGCACCGGCACGGAGACGATTAGTTCCGTGATTGGCACGAATGTCCAGGGTGTGGTGCAGAGCGCCTCCAATTCCCAGCTCACGCTCTCCGGTGCAAACACCTATACCAGCCCGACGGTCGTCACCTTTGGCACCCTGGCCGCGGGCGTAGCCTCGGTCGCAAATGTGAGCGGCGCGTTCGGAAACAACTCCGCTGTCACCATGGGGACTGACCCATCTGCGGCCTTGAATATCACCGGCTTCAACACCCAGATCGGTTCCCTCACGGGTGGCGGCGCCAACGGCGGCAATGTCATCCTCGGCGCTGCGACGCTGTCAGTGGGTGGCGACAACACCAGCCCGGCTGCTTATGCAGGGTCGATTGGTGGAACGGGTGGCCTCACGAAGATCGGCACTGGCACGCTCGGGCTGAGCGGCTCAAACGGTTACTCCGGCGCAACGGCTGTAAACGCGGGTAATCTCAGTCTTACCGGCACTCTCGGTGGGGGAACGGCAATCACGGTAACTGCGGCTTCATTTAACGAAAGCAGCACAGGCGCAATCTCCGGTGCGGGCAGCGCTTTCACGCTAGCCAGCGGAACCGCAACTCTGGCTGGTAATAACAGCTACAACGGTTTGACCACGGTCAACGGGGGCATGCTGACCATGTCGGGAAGCAGCAGCGGCACTGGCGGAACCACGCTGACCGGCGGCACATTGCAGCTCAACAACGCCAGCGACGGCGGCCTGGCCTCCGGCCTGTTGACCTTTGGCGGCGGCACCCTGCAGGCTCTCAATGCAGCGCGTCCGTTATCAAACACGGTTTCCGAGACGGTCAGCACCACGGTTTCCGGCACGCAGGGCATTACGCTCAACGGCACTTTTGCGCAGACGGTCGCCACCACTTTGACCAGCAGCATCACCGGCGGTAATACGTTGACCCTGGCGAATACTGTCGACATCGATGCCGTCACGGGCACTGCGTTGACGCTGACACTCGCCGGCACGGGCAACACGACCATCAGCGGGAATATTCAGGACTACAGCAGCGGCACCGGCACGGCGCACGGAGCATTGACCATCACCAACACAGGCACCACGACACTCTCCGGCAGCAACACCTACGGCGGTTTGACGACGCTTGGCGCCGGCAGCACGCTTGTATTGACGAATACAAACGCCATTACGAATACGTCCCTGCTTCTCAATGGCGGCACGCTCTCGCTCCTCAGCAACACGAGCGGCACGTTCACTACCTCGGGCTCCATCAGTGTTGGCTCCAATGACACCGTTGCCATCAATGTGGACAACCTGACTTCCGGCAGCAACCAGACCATTACATTGAGTTCCACCAATGCCGGTGGGTTTACCATCCTGGGTGCCAGCCCCAGTGCGGAGAAAATCAATGTCACCGGCAGTTCGGACGGCTATACCCTGGTCCTCTCGGGCACCACCACCGTGCCCGGTGCCGTCGGTCTCGTGACCCTCAATGCGAGTGGCGCAAATCTGACTGTCGCCAATCTCTACAATAGCAATGCTACCCATACCGATACATACACTTTCAACGGCACGAGCAACATCAACATTGGAAGCCTCACTACTGCGGGCGGCGCGAACAGCCTTGTTGTGAACATGGGGAGCCCGGCCGCGATTGTTGCCTTGACTGGCAGCAGCGCATTCAGCGGCGGCACATTCACCCTCACACAGGGCACTCTGGTCTTCGGCGGTACCTTTTCAGGCGGTGCCAGCCTTACCGGCCTGAGCGTAAGTGCCATCAATGGCGGCACCCTCGACAACGAGACCACCAGCGGCTCCGCTGTCATCCTCGGCTCCGGAACTACGGCCTTTGCGATCGGTGGCAACTTCACCTACGGCACCGGCAGCACCACCGGCGGCTTGACCTTGAGCGGCACCGAGACGCTGACCAACAACCCACAGATCACGGTTGCCGCCAATACACTCACTCTCGGTCCTGTTCTCGGTGCTGGACAAAGCCTCACCAAGCTCGGCAGCGGCACACTCGTCTTCACCGGCGTCAGCACTTTCAACGGCGGATTGAATATTGGTAACGGTGTGGTCCAGACTGCCGGCGCGGGCACCTTGGGCGGCGGCACCGTCAGCCTTGGCTCTGCCTCTACCAGCGGCACGCTCGATCTCAACGGCAACTCGGTTACCGTTGCGGGTCTGTCGGTCGGCGCGGGTGCCACCCCCGGCACCCAGGTCGTCGGCAACAG
>Ga0302319_10010734_pt1 | contig 17439 bp, 13 predicted proteins | sample Bog_T0_2_FD_203319 | JGI IMG/M metagenome (GOLD analysis project Ga0302319, IMG submission 203319) | Peat permafrost microbial communities from Stordalen Mire near Abisko, Sweden - Bog_T0_2 | ecosystem: Environmental > Terrestrial > Soil > Wetlands > Peat | place: Sweden: Abisko, Stordalen Mire...
CGCGGCAGCAACGCGCTCGGCATCAACCCCGTCGAGCGCGACAAGTTCATTCAGAAACAATCCCTCCCCATCTTCGACGGCAGCCAGGAATACTGCCTCTGGCTGGGCTGCATGGGCGGATACGACCCCAAGGGCCGCGAGATCGTCGCCGACTTTGCCCGCGTGATGAACTACCTCGGCACGAGCTACGGCGTGCTGCGCAAGGAGAAATGCACCGGCGACCCCGTCCGCCGCCTCGGCAACGACCTCGTCTTCCAGCAGCTTGCCGAAGCCAACCTCGAGTCCTTCGCCCAGAACAGAGTCAAAAAGATCGTCAGCATCTGCCCTCACTGCGTAAGAACCATCCAGGAAGACTGGAAAGAGTACGGCACCCCCCCAGAAATCGAGCACCACAGCGAGTTCCTAGCCCGCTTCGCCGACAAACTTCCCCGCGCGGTAGGTTCGGGCTTCAGCCCGGACAATCTTCGGTCTGAGGGAGCAGGGGGTTTTAACCCCCTGAATAGCCCGGAAACAAAGGACCGGGCTTTAGCCCCGGAGACACCGTCTGAAGGGTACGGGCTTCAGCCCGTACATCCCACTCCCCAAAAGGATCCCGGGGCCTTAGCCCCCGAGGGACGAGAAGCGATCGTCTTCCACGACCCCTGCTACCTGGGCCGCTACCGCAATGTCTACGACCAACCCCGCACCATCGTCTCCCAATCCGGTCAACTCCTCGAAGCTCCCCGCAACCACGAGCGCAGTTTCTGCTGCGGAGCCGGCGGCGGCCTGGCCTTCCTCGGCGAAGAAACCGGCGAGCGCGTCAGCCACAACCGCGCCGCCGAACTCGTAGCCACCGGCGCCCAAACCGTAGCCACCGCCTGCCCCTTCTGCAACACCATGTTCCGCGACGCCCTCGCCGCCACCCAGGCCCCGCCGAAACTCCTCGACATAGCCCAGCTAGCCGCCCGCAACCTCCCAGGTAAGCACTGACGCAGCCCTACGCCCGCGTCGTAGGCGCAGTGTTTGTTAGCCCCGCGCTTCAGCGTGGGGTTGAGGGAAACGAATAATTCATCCGGAGTCCCGTAGGGACGGCAAATGGCCAATAGCGGTGCTTGGAACCTGTCATAGTCCACCGATCAGAACTGAAATCGTCACTTCCGCCGCCCGCAACTTGCCGAGAAACTAGGAGTTCGATGCACTTCGCAGGATAGGATTGGTCATGGACAGACCGGAATTGATTGATGGGAATCTCGGAACCGAGTCGATCCCGCCGGTGGAGGGCTCCGGGTTTGTTGTCGGAGCAGTGTTCCTTCTCTTTGGGTTGATCGAAGCCGATTTCCTTGCCAATCTCCACACCCTCTATCTCCACCACATGCTCCTGGATTCTGCTCTGCAGGGCATCGAATTCCAGCTGAACCTCATCGTCGCGCTGCTCTGCTTCTGGCGTCTCTGGCGAAAGAAGTTCGTGATTCAGACAGCTCACCAAAAACGGACCATGTTCGACATGTACTTATCCGTAATCGCTCTGTGCTTGCTCACCTCACTCTTCCTCTTCCGCGAGATTGGCGTGGCTGTCTATCAAGCGAATCATCAACTTGGCCCGTAACGAACTATGCCCTGTTTCCGAGGTCTCGGATCTGAAAACATGAGATAAATGGACCGCAAGGCAAGTACCCCCGGCAACGCTTCTCAAACACCCTTCGCACACCAGGCGCTAACCAGGTTTGGTCCCATCATGGCGTAGCCAAAGGCACGCACCTCCACACGTATTCGCTCTGCGATTGAGGACATCTCTAGCCTGTCGGCACCAGGAATTCCATATTCAATTGCCTTGGGCAACAGGTGAGCCGTCGTATCGGCCAAATAGGCATACAGAGGCGAATCCTCGCGCGGATCCAGAATCGATTCGGAACGCATGCTGGGAAGCGGCAGACCGGCGGCCAGAAACACACGATGCATACGCGGCCCCAAATCGATATGTGCGCCCGAACGTCGGAGCGATTCCACAATACATGTGATGGCTGTCTTGATGGTGGTGTCGGGTCCGCCTGGAATTTGAAACCAGGGCTCGATGAATGCGACCACTCCACCCGGACGAAGATACTTCGTGAGGTTGGTCAAAGCAGCAGCTGGATCGTCCTGGTACATCAGCACCAGGCGTCCCACTATTGCATCCACCGGCGCAGAGGGAACATAGTGCGCGAAGTCGGAATGTAGGAACGTGACGTTGGAGATTCCCGCATTGGCGACGCGCTCTCGCGCATGGGCTAATGCGTCGTCATCGAGATCCAGGCCGATCACGCTCCCACTCGGCCCCACCAGTTCAGAGATCAGCAGGCAGATGTCCCCCGCACCGGAGCCAAGATCGAGCACTCGCATTCCGGGCCCAATCCCAGCCTCAGTAAACAGTCGTCGAGTCATCGGCTCAAAGATCGCCGCCTGACGGGTGAGGCGCGCGTACTCCTGGGGCGACCTGCCCAGGGCATAATGCTCGTGTGAAGCGCTCATTTGTTTTGCTCCGGGAAGCAGGGAATGAAGACAACCATACATAGAATTCCCGATCTTCGTCCAGCATTCATTACCCAAAAATAAGTTTGAAAACTTTGCAGTCTATTAGCCCCATCCGGCGCACAATCAATCCATGACTCGTTCCTCCCAGGACAAATTCCACCCAACCGCAGCGGATCTCCAAATTCAATACCCTGCCACCCCCCGGGGGTTGCCCACATCCTACTGAAACTAATAAAATTACACCGATAAAAGTGCATATTTGTGGTCAACACAAGGGACTTACCTCCTATGCGAATGTGCCGGTTTCTCTAAAACAAAGGACTTACGCGCACATCAAGCATTGGCATACGGCGCCTTTCACAGCCAGTGCCGAGACACGCTAAGATGGTCGAGGTTCTTAAACCATGAAAATCATCGTAGCCATCAAACAAGTCCCCGAACGCGATGCCCAAATCCGCATCGACTCTTCGGCCAAGTGGATTGAGGAAGCCGACCTCCAGTTCTCCCTCAACGAGTCCGACGCTTACGCCCTGGAAGAAGCCCTCCAACTGAAGGAGAAGCACGAGGGCGAAGTCGTCGTCCTCTGCGCAGGCCCCGAGCGCATCGGAACCACCATCCGCGAAGCCCTCGCCAAGGGCGCAGACCGCGCCATCAACATCGCCTGCGACGATCTGGGCAGCCGCGACGCGCTAGGCGTTGCCCGCTTGCTCGCCGCCGCCATCCAGCAGGAGAGTCCAGACCTGGTCCTCACCGGCCTGCAGTCCGAAGATCTCGGCTTCGGCCAGACCGGCGTCATCCTCGCCGAACTGCTCGGCCTGCCGCACGCAACCCTGATCCTTCACGTCGAGAAGACCGAAACCGGGCTCACCGTGAAGAGGGAGCTTGAAGAAGGCTGGTTCCAGGAAGTCAGTCTGCCGACTCCAGCGGTGCTGACCATCCAGTCCGGCGGCAACAAGCTTCGCTACGCCACCCTGATGGGCATCAAGCGCGCCAAGCTGAAGGAGGTTCGCCAGCTGACCGCGGCTGAACTCGCGCCGACCGCCGAGCCAGTGGTCGTTCTGGACCGCGTTTCCCTGCCGCAAAAGCAGAAGTCCACCCAAATCCTGCCCGGCACGCCCAAAGAAGCCGCAGCAGCGCTGGTAGAAAAGCTGAAATTCGAGGTGCGCGTAATATGAGCGGGATTCTGGTCGTAATCGAACAACGAGAAGGTCGTATCTCCCGCATCAGCTGGGAAGCTCTGGCGGCATCCCAGCGGCTGGCCGCGCAAACCGGTGCAACCGTCACTGCCGTCCTGCTGGGCGCAGACACCGCAGCCCTCGCCGCCGAGGTCGCCGCACAATCGGTCGTCAATGTCGTCCGAGTCGAGCACCCGCTGCTTGCCCAGTACACGCCTGACGGCTTCACCCTCGCTCTGCAACAGCTCATTGAAAGCGAGAGCCCCGCGCAAGTGATACTCCCACACACCTACCAGGTCCGCGACTATGCTCCAGCCCTTGCCGCGCGTCTTGGCCAGGTGCTCATCAGCGATGTCGTCGCCATTAGCGCCCCGGCCGAAGATTCAGCAGGCCCAGAGTTCACGCGCCAGCTCCTGCAGGGTCGCCTGAATGGAAACTATCATCACACTGGCGAAGGCCCGTGCTTTGTCTCCGTGCAGGCTGGCGCTTTCCGCGTGGAAGCGCACGAACCAGGGAACCCAGCAGACATCACGGTCTTCTCGCCCACAATCGAACCAGCCCAGATCCGCACCGCTCCAGGCGCTCCATTCCGCGGCAGTTCGCAGACGGTCGACCTGAGCTCCGCGCCGCTCATCGTCAGCGTCGGCAGGGGTATCAAAGAAGCCGAGAACCTCCCAATCGTGCAGGATCTCGCCACGGCTCTTGGCGCGGAGCTGGCTGCTTCCCGCCCCATCTGCGACAACGGCTGGCTGCCCATGGAGCGCCAGGTTGGCAGTTCCGGGCAGACGGTGGCGCCCAAGCTTTATCTCGCCGTAGGAATCTCTGGCGCCATTCAGCACCTGGTCGGCATGAAGGGCTCGCAGTGCATCGTAGCCATCAACAAAGACCCCGACGCTCCCATCTTTGAAGTAGCCGACTACGGGATTGTGGGCGACTTGTTTGAGGTGGTGCCGGCGCTCACTGAGGCTGTCAAGGCGGCGAAGTAACGACTCAGGGTCCCACCAGATCAGTCCCTCAGTTATGGGATGTGCATCAGGATGGTGATAAATGCTTCCAGCAGCAAGGAATCCTGCGCCACGAGTCGAGCTCGTCTCCGCGGCTCGCCAGCAAGAGGCAGTTCTCGCCAATCTGCTAGAGCTCTACATCTATGATTTCAGCGAGTTTCTTCCCCTGGAACTCGATGCCGGCGGCCGCTTTGGCTACCCGCCACTGCCTCTCTACTGGAGCGAACCCGGCCGACACCCTTTTCTGATCTATGCCGACAGCAAACTCGCCGGGCTGGCGCTGGTAACCCGTGGCCCTGAAGCCAGGCATGGCAACCCCGCCTGGGACATGGCCGAATTCTTTATCGTCCGAAACTCTCGCCGGTACGGCATCGGCGCAGTCGCCGCGCAGCAAGTCTGGAGTCGCTTTCCGGGCCTTTGGACGATTCGCGTCAGGCAAGCCAACACCAAGGCAGTGGCATTCTGGCAACAAGCAATCGATCGATTCGCCGGCACTCCTATTGAACCCGCCAAGGCCCTAAGAGACGGCGGGCTCTGGTGGGTCTTCACATTTCAATCGGCGGCATAGAATCAAGCTCTCGATCGAGCGAAGTCAAGAAACCCCGCCTGCGCATAGCGCCCACTGGTGTACAACCGCTTCCCCGATGCTTTATGTTTCGTAGTTCAAGCCACCAACACAAGATCGGGGACCAACCATGTTCTTCCCGGAAACCTACATCGGCGCACTACTGCTCATGTTCCTCACCATGCTCTGCTGGGGATCATGGGCCAACACGCTCAAGCTCTGCCCCGGTTACCGCTTTCAGCTCTTCTACTGGGACTACGCCCTCGGACTGGCCGGCGGCACAATGTTCTGGGGACTCACGGTTGGCAGCCACGGCCATACCGGCACGCCTTTCCTCGTCGACATCGTCCAAGCTCCCGTTCCTTCCATCCTCTTTGCCGCAGCCGGCGGGGTGATCTTCAACATTGCCAACCTGCTGCTGGTGGCCGCAATTGAAGTTGCAGGCCTCGCGGTAGCCTTCCCTGTCGGCATCGGGCTCGCATTGATCGTGGGAGCAGTCTCAAGCTACCTGGTCCGGCCTGCCGGCAATCCGTTCCTGCTCTTCGGCGGCGTGGCCCTGGTTACCATCGCAATCCTCTTCGATGCTTCCGCCTACCGCCGTCGCGAAGCCAAAGCCAAATCCAAGGAGAAGGTCGACCCTACGCGCGGTATTGTTCTATCCCTCGTTGCGGGCGTGCTGATGGGTACGTTCTACCCCCTGGTCGCGGCAGCCCTTCGCGGGGCCAAGGGCGTTTCACCGGTCGGCCCATACGCCGTCGCCCTTTTCTTCGCTGTCGGAGTGCTTCTTTCGACCATCCCCGCCAATCTCTTCCTGATGTTCAAGCCACTCGACGGCAAGCCTCCCGTCAAGTTCTCCGGATACATGCCCGCTCCGCTGAGCTGGCATCTTGCCGGCCTGCTCGGCGGAGCCATCTGGGCGACCGGCGCAATCTCCAACTTCGTCGCCTCCGGTGCGCACCTGGTTGGTCCTGCCGTCTCTTATTCCATTGGGCAGGGTGCAACCATGGTCTCAGCCTGCTGGGGAGTATTCGTCTGGCGCGAGTTCGCCGATGCACCCAAAGCCGCACTTCGCGCCCTGCTCTACATGTTTATCTTCTTCGCGCTGGGCCTGGTAGCCGTGGCGCTCGCCCCGCTCTACTGAGGTCTGCGCCATGAACGAAGCCCGTAAGCCCATTGTCGTCGTCGGCAGCATCAACATGGACCTTGTGGCCCACACGCCCCGGATTCCTGTCCCTGGTGAAACCATCATCGGTACCGGCTTTACCACAACTCCGGGTGGCAAGGGCGCCAACCAGGCCGTCGCCGCCGCACGGCTTGGTTACGCCACCCACATGGTGGGCATGGTCGGTGAGGACGTCTTCGGCCAGGCCCTGCGAGACAACCTGACCAGTGCCGGGGTAGAAACCGGAACCGTCGAGCGCGTACAGGGACCCTCCGGCGTCGCCCCTATTCTGGTTGCGGACAACGGCCAGAACTCCATCGTTGTCGTTCCCGGCGCCAACGGCCTGGTGGATCCGGCAACTATCGATCGCCATGCCGGCCTCATCCGGTCGGCAGGAATGGTTCTGTGCCAGCTGGAAATTCCCATGGAGACGATCCGCAATGTTCTGGCTCTCTGCGCCGAGGCTGGAGTACCGATGATGCTCGATCCTGCTCCTGCCGCAGCGCTGCCTGAGGCCGTCTGGGCGCAGGTTGCCTGGTTTACACCCAACGAGACGGAAGCCGCCTTCTACCTGGGCGAATCTCTTAATGTCGAGGACGGCGCGAAGCACCTGTTGGCGCGCGGGCTCAAAGGCGTTGTGCTCAAGCGCGGAGGCGAAGGCTGTTATGTGGCTGTGGAAGGCGGTAAGGCTGGCTGGGTGCCGGCCTTCAAGGTGGAAGTGGTCGACACAGTTGGCGCCGGCGACTGCTTCAATGGCGCATTTGCCGTGGCCATGCTGAAAGGGCTTGACCCATGGGCCGCGGCTCGCTTCGCAAGCGCAGCCGCTGCAATCTCTGTAAGCCGCCACGGCGCACAGGCCTCCATGCCATCCTGCGCTGAGGTGGACGAATTTCTTGCCCGTCAGAACTGATCGCATTCCCGTGGAGAATACAGCCCTTATGCTTCGTGCTTCGAATCGCATATTTCTGGTCATCGCATTTGCACTCAACATTGCGGCCGCGCAGGATACGGCTTACTCACCTCGCGGACAGCAGATACCCGTGCCCGACTGCATGAATCTGCACAATGCCTGGGAAGGCGCGCTCACCGCGGGCTGCTTCCCTGCCACGCATGATCGCTGGCTCGCCGACATCACCCACTGGCGCGACGAGCGCCGCATCCGAATCGCTTACGATCCCTCGCGCTACACAATCCCCGCGCTGCAATGGACCCAGTCCAGCTTCATGCAACCGCAGATGATGGTCCAAGATCGCTACTTCTACGATCCCGTCGCGGGCAAATACACCGTAGACCGCTATCTGGCCGATCTCAACCTCCGTTACGGCGGCATCGATGCAGTGCTTATCTGGGCCACCTACCCAAACATGGGCGTGGACGACCGCAACCAGCTGGAAATGGTTGAGTCCATGCCCGGCGGCGTGGAGGGCGTCAAGCAGATGGTTGCCGACTTCCATAGCCACGGCGTCCGCGTGCTCTTCCCCATGATGATGTGGGATGAAGGGACACACCAGCCCAGCCAGCCCTGGCCCGACGCCATAGCAGCATTGATGAAGGAGATTGGCGCCGACGGCATCAATGGCGATACACAGGACGGTGTCCCGCTTGGCTTTTCTCTGGCAGCTGAGAAAATCAACCACCCGCTGGCATTTCAACCCGAAGTCAGCCCCAGCGACGAAGCTCTGGCCTGGAACGTGATGAACTGGGGACAGTACAACTTCCCCTTCATTCCCATGGTCGACAAGTACAAATGGCTTGAGACTCGCCACATGGTCAACATCAGCGACCGCTGGAACCCGGACAAAACCGACGACCTGCAATTCGCCTTATTCAACGGCATCGGCTGGGAGAGCTGGGAAAACGTCTGGGGCATCTGGATCGGCATCTCCCCGCGCGATGGCGCTTCTACCGCCCGCATTGCCACCATCGAGCGTGCCGTGGCCGAATTCCTTGTTTCGCCGGCCTGGGAACCGCTCTACCCCATGAACACCTATGGCGTGTACTCGAGCAGGTGGCCCCTGGAAGGTCAGACAGTCTGGACCATCGTCAACCGAAACCCTTACGATGTTTCCGGCCGCCAGATGAACGTTCTGGCCACTGCCGGCATGCGTTACTTCGATCTGTACCATGGCGTCGAGGTCAAGCCCGAGATCACTGGCCAGACCGCAAGCCTCAGCTTCGCAATGGAGGCCAACGGCTATGGCGCTATCCTTGCCACACCGGGTCAACCAAGCGTCCCGATGGTTCAACTGATGGACCGCATCGCTCAGCTTACGAAAACCCCCTTGGCCGAACTTTCGCACCAGCCCGTAATTCTCCACCAGGCCCTTGTGGAGATCCCACCGACACAGCCTGTAGGCGATGCCCCAGCAGGCATGGTCAAAATCCCTGGCGGCGAATTAGACTTCAAGGTTCAGGGCATCGAAATCGAAGGCGACGCCTCAGCGATGGTCGACGTGCAGTATCCCTGGGAGCCCACACCGCGCCGTTTTCACGAGCACACTGTTGACATCAAGCCCTTCTTCATCGACAAGTACCCGGTCACCAACGCGCAGTTCAAGCAGTTCCTCGACGCCACCCACTACGCGCCCAGAGACGCACTAAACTTCCTCCGCGACTGGAAGAACGGCAGCTTCCCCACGGGTTGGGACGGCCGCCCGGTCACCTGGGTCTCCATGGAAGACGCGCGAGCCTACGCGAAATGGGCCGGCAAGCGCCTGCCGCACGAGTGGGAGTGGCAAATGGCTGCGCAAGGCCTGGATACCCCGGACAACCCAGCCGGACGCAGCTTTCCCTGGGGTAATTACTGGCTCGCGGCCAACGTCCCCGCAGCCGACTACGGCCGTACGATGCGCGGACCCGACCCCGTGGACGCCCACCCTGCAGGCGCCAGCCCCTACGGAGTCATGGATCTCGTCGGCAACGTCTGGCAATGGACCGATGAGTACACGGACGACCACACCCGCTTCGCCGTTGTCCGGGGGGGCGAATATTACCAGCCGCAGGGATCGATCTGGTACTTCCCTCAGGCCCTGCGTAACCAGGAGCACGGAAAGCTGCTGCTGATGGCGCCGAGCTACGATCGGTCAGGCGGGATTGGGTTTCGCTGTGTCAAAGACGCAGAGTAGGCAAAGAGAACGGGGGCCTCTCATGCCACCACATTCTCCAGCACGCCAATCGCGTCAATCGAAATGCGAATCCGATCTCCGCTGGCAAGGGTAAACGAGCTGTCCGGCACAATGCCCGTCCCGGTCATCAGGAAGCACCCATCTGGAAACGCATTGTCGCGAAATAGATACGCCACCAGCGTTTCTGGATCGCGCTTCAGCTCCCTTAAGCTAGTTTTTCCAGCGAAGACAATCTGGCCCGATCGCTCAATCTCAATCGCGATCTCGGCTGTCCGGTCGAGAGACTCTTCGCTCACCAGGATCCCCGGGCCTAGCGCGCAACTGCCGTTGTAAACCTTGGCCTGGGGCAGGTAGAGGGGATTTTCGCCCTCGATGTCCCGCGAGCTCATATCGTTGCCAATCGTGTAGCCACTGATTCGTCCCTTCGGGCTGACAAGCAGCGTCAGCTCCGGTTCGGGCACATTCCAGGTGGAGTCCGCGCGAATCTTTACCTTCCCGCCTGTGCCCACAGTCCGGCTGGCTGTCGATTTGAAGAACAGCTCCGGGCGCTCCGCAGAGTATACGCGGTCGTAAAAGCTGCCCCCGCCGGCATCCTTTGACTCCTCCATGCGCGCCCCGCGGCTGCGATAGTAGGTAACCCCAGCCGCCCATACCTCCTGCCGCCCAATGGGCGCCAGAATCTCTGCCGCATCCAGCGCTGGTCCGGGAGCCAGCCTGGCAATCAGTTCACTCAGCACTCTGGCCAAGCCTTCCTCGGCCAGCAAGTCATCCCAATCCGCGGAATCGACACGGAAGTAAGCCCCATCGCGCTCGATAGCACACCCAGTCCTGGTCCGAAACAGCCGCACATCGCCCTCCTGGTTCCGGCTTCCATCGTACACACTTGACAGACGCGCCTCCAACAGAGCGGTAAAGCCCCAACCGCCAAGGGAAATCGCAGGAACGGCAGGGGAAGAGGTCAGTAGCCAGCTGACATTGGTTGCGCTGCCCGACCGCTGATTTCGCGGCGGAAAGTGCCCTGTTTATTGTGCAAAATGAGGGGTTTTCCCGCAGACCCTGCTCGTAAGATCTTTGTTTTCAAGGGTAGTTTTCCTAAGTGCTTTAGTTTCAACAAAACGGGAGGGGGGGTAGGGGGTCTGAAGTTAGAGTTGTGCGGACCGGGCACATGCCTGACGGGTTGAGGCGGTGTTTATGTGCAATGTTTTGGCGGTCTTGATTTCATTGTGCGCTTTTGAAGGGAAATAGACTGCAAATTTGGAAAAAGAAATTTCGGACATGATTTCTTTGGGTTCAAGGGATGCCCAGTCCACCATACCTTTGACAAGTGGGGCAAAACAGGCGATTCTATAGCGAAGACAAGGCGAAATAATGCCCTCTGCTGCCGCACTCCGCCTACAAATCGAATCCTCCCTGGAACGGCGCTACCCTGCCGCGCTCACGCCGATCCCGCGCACCTACCGGGAGACAGCACCAACTCACATTCCTGCAGTTGATCGGCTGTTGGACGGGGGCCTGCCCATTGGCGCCATAAGCGAAATTACCGGCCCTGTATCTTCGGGACGCACCAGTTTGACCCTCGCCTTTCTGGCTGCCCGCACCCAGGAAGACCGGGTCTGCGCATGGGTTGACCTGAGCGATGCCTTCGACTCCGAATCCGCCGCCGTAAATGGGGTTATCCTGCGCCAACTGCTCTGGGTCCGCCTCAGCAACCCCAACCCCGCGGCGCGCCAAAAATCGCTGCGATCCAACGACTCGAGTCATGGCTCCACCAACCCCATATTCTCGGCTCTGGACCAGGCCTTGCGTGCCACCGATCTGCTTCTCCAGGCCGGAGGATTTTCCACGATCGTTCTCGACCTCGGCTCCATCTCCCCCGAGCACGGCAAGCGTATTCCCCTCGCCACCTGGTTCCGCTACCGCCAGGCTGCCGATCGCACCCGCTGTTCGCTGCTCGTCCTGGCCCAGCAGCCGTTGGCCCAGTCCAGCGCCGCGGTGGTGCTGGAATGCACACCACTCAACCGTACCGAGCCCAGCCAAACCGTACTCACCGGTGCAACTTTTCAAGTCAGTTCCGGCCGTCAGCGCTTCAGTCCATTCCTCTCCGGCCAGCGCAAGCCGCCTGCATCCACCTGGTCCGCAACGTCCGCGGCACAAAGGGAGGCCACCGCATGACAAACCAGCTTTACGCTGCAATCCACGCAGAAGAGTTCCCTGCCCAGGCCCTGCTGCGCCTGCGTACCGATCTCGCCATCCAGCCTGTTGCCATACTGGACGGCCGTCCGCCGCTCCAGACCGTTTGCTCCCTCAACCGTGCAGCGCGGCTCAAAGGCGCCGATGCCGGTCTTACACGCCTGGAAGCTGAAACCATTCCGGGCCTCCATCTGCTGGCCCGCTGCGCGGAGACAGAAGCGGCCGCCCGTGCCGTGCTGCTGGAATGTGCCGCGCATTTCTCGCCGCGGATTGAGTTAGTCGATCAGGGGGAGGGCCAAACCTGCTGCTGCGTTCTGGACATAACCGGGACCGAGCGCCTCTTCGGGGCGCCGCAAACCCTCGCGATGCGACTGCGTGACGCTCTGGCCGACGCCGGTCTGCGCACGTCCATCGCCGTCAGCAGTAACTTCCACACTGCCCGGCTCAAGGCCGCTGCCATCCGCGGCATCACTGTCATACCACAGGGACAAGAGGCACTTGCATTGGGCAGACTCCCACTGGCCGCATTGCAGCTTCCGGCAGACCCAGCAGAAGTTTTCGCGATCTGGGGTATTCGCACACTGGGTGAGCTTGCAGCACTGCCCGAGTCTGAACTGATTGCCCGTCTTGGTCTGCAGGCACGTGACTGGCGCACCCTGGCGCACGGCGAACTGCGACACACCTTCCAACCCATCGAACCTGAGTTTTCTCTGCGCGAGTTCTGCGCTTTCGAAACACCCGTCGAGCAGATCGACTCGATCCTCTTTATTGGCGCGCGCATGATCGAGTGCCTGGCTACCCGCGCTTCCACACATGCGCTTTCGCTGGCCTCGCTCACCGTTACGATGAAGCTGGATGGCGGACATGACTGGCAACGCACCATCCGCCCCGCGCTGCCCACAATTGACCGCAAATTTCTACTCAAACTTCTGCAACTTGAGATCGGTGCACACCCGCCGCAATCCGCTGTCCTCTCACTCACTCTAAGCGCCCAGGCAGGCCAGTCCAGCAAGGTGCAACTCGGCCTCTTTGCTCCGCCCACTCCCGAGCCGTCGCGCCTGGACGTAACTATCGCCCGCCTGAAGGCCATCGCAGGGGAAGACCGGGTAGGCAGCCCGGTTCTTGAAGATACCCACCGACCGGGCAGCTTCCGCATGGAAAACTTCACTGTCACGAACTCCGCAAATACAGGATCGGTTTTAGAAGTCCCGACCCAGTCACGCATGGCGCTGCGACGCATTCGGCCGCCCGCACATGTACGAGTGCAACTTGAATCACTCAAGCCATCTGCCTTCCGCGATCGCGAGCAAAGCTATATAGTGGCAGCGGCCTACGGCCCATGGCGAAGCAGCGGCTGCTGGTGGTCCACCGATCCGTGGAGCACGGAAGAGTGGGACGTTCTCGCCGAGTCCAGCACGGGCGCATCGCTAGCCTGCCTGTTAGTACATAACTGTGCTCAAAACAACTGGCAGTTAGAAGCCATCTACGACTAAGAAACCACTGATGGAATGTTGATTGTACAAATCGCATTTCCTCAGCGGCTAAAGCCGATCTCTTGTTGTTACTTTATGGCACGACTCAAGTCGTGCCCTCTCAAAACGAGTTATTAACTGTCCTCTGTAACCTGTCATCTGCCCTTCATGAATTACATCGAGCTCCATGCCGCCAGTGCTTTCAGCTTCCTCGCCGGAGCCTCGCAGCCCGAAGCTCTCATCGAGCAGGCTGCAGAGCTGGGCATGCCCGCGCTGGCACTAGCCGACCGCAACGGCGTGTATGGTGCTGCACGCTTTCATACGCAGGCCAAAAAGTCCGGCGTCCAGGCACACATCGGCGCGGAGATCGATGTCAGTTCTTTCGGCAACCGCCTGACTCCACCCGACTGGCTTCCGCACCAGTTTCCTGCCGAACCGCCGCGACTGCTGCTGCTTTGCGCCTCGCAAATCGGCTATCAAAATCTCTGCCAGCTCATTACACGCTTCAAGATGCGCGAAACTACCAAGGCTGAAGGAGCAGCGACTCTCGAAGACCTGGAAGAGTTCTCTGCCGGCCTCATCTGCCTGACCGGCGGAGACGAAGGCCCGCTTGCCGCCGCGCTCGTCCGGGATGGACAAGCAGAAGCCCAAAAGCTCGCCGACCGCATCGCCGGCATCTATGGCCGGGGCAATGTCTATATTGAACTCCAGCGCCACGGGCACCGCGAGCAGGAGTGCCGCAACCAATCGCTGCTTTGCCTCGCCAATTCACTCAACCTGCCGGTCATCGCCACCAACGGCGTCCTCCACGCCACTGAAAACGATCGCGAAATCCTCGACGTCCTCACCACCATCCGCCACCACACGTCGCTCGACAAGGCTGGCCGGCTGTTATGCAGCAACAATTCCAGAAATCTCCGCTGCATGCAATGCTTTGACGACATTCCGGAGGCGCTTGCCAACACGCTTCTTGTGAGCAGCCGCTTAGAGTTTACGCTCGATAATCTCGGCTACGAGTTCCCGCATTATCCCGTGCCCGGCGGTGAAACCATGGATAGCTTCCTCGCCCAGCGCGTAGAAGAAGGCGTCTGCAAGCGCTACGGCTCACCGGCCAAGCGTTCGCTGCTGGACAAGGCCCGAGCGCAGGTGGCGCATGAACTCAAGCTGATTGCCAAGCTCGGGTTCGCAGGGTACTTCCTTATCGTCTGGGACCAGGTTCGCTATTGCCAGCAGCACGGCATCCTCGCCCAGGGACGCGGCTCGGCGGCTAACTCCGCCGTTTGCTACGCACTCGAAATCACTGCTGTCGATCCGGTGGGCATGGAGCTGTTGTTCGAGCGATTTTTGAATGAGAATCGCGGTGAGTGGCCTGACATCGACCTCGATCTTCCGTCTGGAGACCAGCGCGAAAAGGTTATTCAATACGTCTACGAGCGATACGGCAATCTGGGCGCAGCGATGACGGCCAATGTCATCAGCTATCGCGGCCGTTCGGCAGCACGCGAGGTGGGTAAGTCTCTCGGGTTTACTGAGGATCAGCTCGCACGCCTGTCCTCGCTGGTCGGCCACTGGGAGTGGCGAGGCGCCAATGACACGCTGGCGCACAACTTTCAGCAGGCCGGCTTTGACGTTCGCCATCCCCGCATTGCCCGCTATCTCGATCTCTGCCAGCGCATGCAGAATCTGCCGCGCCACCTGGGGCAGCACTCAGGCGGGATGGTCATCTGCGCCGGGATGCTCAACCAGGTTGTTCCTCTTGAGCGAGCATCCATGGCCGGCCGCTCCGTCATCCAGTGGGACAAGGAAGACTGTGCCGACATGGGCCTGATCAAGGTCGACTTGCTGGGGCTGGGCATGATGGCCGTCCTGCAGGACTCGATCGAGCTGATCCCTCGCTACTACAAGAAAGAGATCGACCTGGCCACGCTGCCGGAAGATCCGCTTGTCTATCAGACGCTCTGCAAGGCCGACACGGTGGGCATGTTCCAGGTGGAAAGCCGGGCACAGATGGCTTCGATTCCGCACAACGCTCCGGTGCGCTTCTACGACCTGGTTGTGCAGGTAGCTATCATCCGTCCGGGGCCGATCGTCGGCAAAATGATGCATCCCTACATGCGCCGCCGCCAGGGCAAGGAGGAAGTCACTTACCCGCATCCGTCGTTGGAACCGGTGCTGAAGCGCACGCTCGGCGTACCGCTGTTTCAGGAGCAGTTGCTGCGCATGGCCATGACCGTCGCCAGTTTTTCCGGCGCGGAAGCGGAAGAGTTGCGCCGCGCTGTGGGCATGCGCCGCTCGATGCAGCGCATGAAGGATCTGGAAGGCCGCCTGCGCGCCGGCATGACCCACAACGGGATTGGACCCGAGGCACAGGACAACATTGTGCAGGGCATTTCGTCCTTCGCGATGTATGGGTTTCCCGAGTCGCACGCCGCCAGCTTTGCGCTGATCGCCTACGCATCGGCCTATCTCAAAGTCCACTACCTGGCGGCCTTTACCTGCGGGCTGCTGAACAACCAGCCGATGGGCTTTTACTCACCCGCTGTGCTCATCAAAGACGCCCAGCGTCATGGCCTGCGGGTCCGCCCCATCGACGTGCAACGTTCCGATTGGCTGTGCACGCTGGAAGCAGAGCCGGGCGGCTCGTTATCGATGCGAATCGGCATGAATTACGTCAAAGGGCTGCGACAATCCTCGGCTGAAGCCATACTTGCAGGCCGCCAGCAAGCACTTTTGCGCGATGTTGAAGACTTGACCGCCCGTGTCCCTCAGCTCAATCGCAAGGAGCTAACAGCCCTGGCCCGTGTTGGCGCGCTTAACTCGCTGGGAGAAGTCGAGCATCGCCGCGATGCGCTGTGGCAGGTGGAACAGGCGGGACGGCCTGTTGGTCCGCTGCTGCGCGCAGCCGCACCGCCTGCGACCACAACCAACCCGCTGCTGAAGATGACCGATGACGAGCGCATCACCGCCGACTACGCAGGAACGGGCATCACCACAGGCCAGCACCCCATGGCATGGCAACGGGCGGCACTGCAGAAAGACGGTTTTCTGTCGGCCCATAAGCTGGAAAATCGGCGTGGAGAAGGCCAGGTTCGTATTGCTGGACGTGTGATTGCACGTCAGCGACCGGGCACCGCAAAAGGTTTTGTGTTTCTCTCGCTGGAAGACGAAACCGGCATTGCTAACATCATCGTCGCGCCGGATGTATTTGAGCAGAACCGGCTCATTGTCACACGGAGCCGCTTTCTCTCCATTGCTGGAAAGCTGCAAAATCAGGATGGCGTTGTCCACGTCAAAGCGCGTGTGATCGAGCCATTCGTTTTGTCCATTGATCAGGCTGGCGGAGAGATGGGGCGGAGTTGGCGATAAGCTGTCCCATCCGCCCCTGCACCAGTCCGCAATTTACCACCATTCCATCAGGCGGCCCGAAGCAACCGTGGCGCTGCTAGCCGGCTTGGGGGTCCGCAATAGCAACACGGGACATGCAACCAGTTTCATGACTTTTTCAGCAATCGAGCCGAAGACCAACGGGTGCCAGCCAGTGAGACCATGGGTTGAAATTACGACCATGTCTGCCTTTTCGCGCTCCGCCACTTCCAGAATCGCGCTGGCCACATCGTCGCCCACTTCAACACTGGATGCGACCTTGATACCTTTTGTGGTCAAATCAGCGATGGCAGAAGCAAAATGCCGCTCCGCCTCCCTCCGCGTCTCTTCCAGGAACTTCTCTTCTGGAAAGTAATCAGGGAATGTCGTGGTTGGAAACATTGGAATCACATGGACGAGTTGGATTGCCGCGCCGAAATGCAGGGCAAGGTCCGCAGCCGACTCCAGGGCTGCATGCGACGACGGACTAAAGTCAACGGGAACCAGAATTTTGGTAGGAATTGTGCTGAATTCATGAACACCGGGCATCACTATCTCCTTGCCGGCCCGTAGGCGGGTCCGGCTTCTTGTGGTCGCCCACAATTCTACCAAGCCGAAGCATGTGCTGCTGTGTGACCATGAACACGCCTAACCTGCATTTCTCACAGCCAGCGAATTCGGGCGGAATTCGGGGATTGCTGAGGGCCTGGAGGCCCTCAGGACAGCCGATCTGGAGATTGGCGCTACGATCTGACCGCGTGTGAGAAATGCGGGCTAAATCTAATACTGTTCACTTAAGTATTCTGATGGCTTTTCGGATGTTGATCGGAGGCAGAGGAATGCTTTGTCGGGGTCGGAGCGGGAAATTGCTCATCTTGCGCTTAACGCCGCGG
>Ga0302319_10010735_pt1 | contig 17439 bp, 7 predicted proteins | sample Bog_T0_2_FD_203319 | JGI IMG/M metagenome (GOLD analysis project Ga0302319, IMG submission 203319) | Peat permafrost microbial communities from Stordalen Mire near Abisko, Sweden - Bog_T0_2 | ecosystem: Environmental > Terrestrial > Soil > Wetlands > Peat | place: Sweden: Abisko, Stordalen Mire...
TATTGAAGAGCTAGGACTGGCAGTCATCCCTCCTGCAGTTCGCTCCGAGGCAGTCCGCGGAGCACGAAAAACGAGAATTGCGGATGGATCGGTCCTTGAGCAATATCCCTCGACGTATGCCCCGAAGAACTTGTTTGGGCATCTCCGCTTCGCCATGCGATATGAGCCCATCGATTTGGCCGCACTCACCGCCTTTTTCGAAAAGATCGACCGCAAAGAGTTTGAAGCCTGGATTAAGGGTGAGCCTGTCGGCAGGTATCCGCGGCGTGCGTGGTATCTATATGAATTTCTTACTGGGGAGACGCTGGATGTCCCAGATGTTCCTCCCACAGATAATGTGCTTCTGCTGGACCCTGCTTTGCATATCACCACCACCGGCGTCCGTATCCGGCGGCAACGAATCATCGACAACCTTTTGGGCAGTCGAGATTATTGTCCAATGATTCGTCGCACCGACCGATTGAACGCTGCCATGCAGCAGCATTTGAGAGAAGAAGCAAAGAGCATCGTCGATGGGGCAGACCCCGCCTTGTTGGCCCGCGCTGTTCACTATCTGTTTACGAAAGAGACTAAATCTTCGTTTGCGATTGAAGGTGAGGTGCCGAGTACGGACCGGACGCTGCGATTTGTGGCTGCGTTGGGCCGAGCAGACAATTTCGATACCGGCGATAAGCAAGCCTTTGTAGAACTGCAAAATTCCATTGTCGATCCTCGCTATGCACTGAAGGATTGGCGCACGATTCAGAATTACGTAGGCCAGACCGCGTCGAACTTTACCCAAGTCGTCCATTTCATCTGCCCAAAGCCAGAAGACGTAACTGATCTCATGAATGGCTGGATGCGCATGGTAGCCCGCGTCGAAGCTGGAGAGGTCGATCCGATTTGCGCGGCAACGATCACGGGTTTCGGTTTCGTCTTTATCCATCCTTTTGAGGATGGGAATGGTCGCATTCATCGCTTTCTGATTCACCACAGCCTGGCAAAGTTGAAGTTCGCACCTCAGGGCATTCTTTTCCCTGTTTCGGCAGCCATGCTTCGTGATCCGAAAGCCTATGATGCCGCCTTAAATGCCTTTTCCAGCAAGATCATGTCTGGGATCGAATACCAGATGGATGACCAGCAGCGCCTTACCGTGCTGAACAAAACAGCCTCGTTATATCGCTACTACGACGCGACACCACAAGCGGAATATCTCTACGAAGCCATTACTGAGACCATCCGCAAGGATCTCAGAGAGGAAATCGAATTCCTTGAGGTCTTTGATAAGGCTATGGCTGCGGTTCAGAAGATAGTGGACATGCCCAATGCGCGGGCTTCCTTGATCGTCCGGCTTATCCTCCAGAATCACGGCACACTGTCCGCGAAAAAACGCCGTCAGTTTGCCGAACTGCGCGATGAAGAAGTCGCCCAGATTGAGGAAGCGATTCGTGCGACAAACGCTGCCGCAGAACCTAACGAAGACCCGGCTAGCAGTGACTTCGATCAGTTTTTGAGTGAACGCGAGGCCAAACAAAATGATCACAAGAATGCTGAGGATATAGTTGCTCAGGGGGTGGCGGCGGAGTGGCAACGTCTGAAGGATCTAACGAAGTCTCTGACGGCAGGAAAGACAGTTGATGGCAATTCGTTCGAGTGGACCCCGTATCGTACGCACTATTCGGATTTCCTGCAGTTGAAAAATGTGGCGGCGAGCTTCTTTGACGGAGCGAAGCGCAATGGCATACCTCAGACATGCAGCATACGTTTCGACCGGCAAGCTTCTAGTCCCAATGGTGTGTTTATGGAAGACAAGTCACCGATTCCCAGTGAAGTATGGTCTTTGGAGCCGAGGGTAGACGGAAAAAACGTCGTGTGGTGGGTCAAGGAACTCGGCAAAAGTTTCACGTCCTCAGAACTGGCTTCCCAGGTAGCAATTCGACTCGTCAAGCAGTATGAAGCGTATGAACATTCGTTTGGACGATAACTCTGGAGTAGCTCACGTTTGATGGAGCCCAATCAGAAAACTATAGAAAAATGTAGAGACTCCAGGCCCACTCATTAAGGCCGAAGTGCCTTCCGCTTTCGACCGTGTCAAGGGAACCGCTTCGCGGCGGCAGAGCCGCCCTGTGACACGCTCTTCGCTTCCGGCGCGGATTCCTGTCACTTTTCCTATATCAGGTTCTGACTCAGGTTTGGTGCAACTTCAAAAGTTGAAAAAGCAACCAAGGCTCTTCGATTCAATGAAATAGCGAACAGGTTTGTCGAATTCTAGAGAGGCGGACGCGCGGAGTTCTCAAAAGTCGATTAACCCGATTGTTTTCTGCTCGATATGCCGTCAAGTTCTGGGCGGCCTGCACCAAACCTGAGGTCAGAACCTGATATAGGAAAATTGACAGACGGGCTGAGATAAGGTGAGGTGAATGCCAGGCTCTCTTATAGGACCGTCGCGAGAAACGGCCAGCGGCTTGCGGCAGACCGACCGGTTCCGAGCCGAACAGGTGCGAATTCTCTACCGGAGCGGTTCGGTTGGAGTGGTGGGTGCAATGGTCGGGGCGATTGTACTTGCCGGCCTTGTTCTTTATCTTGGTGCTGGTTCGCCGCAACTCATAGAAGGTTGGGTCTCTTTCCTTGGATTGGCGGCGGCCGGTCATCTTCTGCTTATTCGGATATATCGGCGGTCAAACTCGCAAGCAGCGAAGTGGCGCGCATGGGCTGGCGGTTTTACGGTCTTCGGTTTTTTCGAAGGCATAAGCTGGGGCGCGACTGCGTTCCACTTCTCCGGTCCGCAGGACTTCGATCAAAGATTGATCACAATGCTGGTTACCTGCGGCGTTGTCTCAGGCTCAGGCTCCTCTTTCGGGGTCTACCTACCGGCATTCTGCGCATTGTTCTTCCCAGCCACGATACCTTTCATTTTTGCCAGCGCCTTGCCGGGCGGAATTGAGCACTATGTGGTCGCTTTACTGATACTCGTGTTCACAGTAGCGACATTTTTGGTCCAACTGAGATACAACGCGGGTTTCATGGAAACGCTCCATGTCCGATTTGAGAACCTGGATTTGGCGGAGGGGCTACGCCTGCAGAAGGAAGCGGCGGAGGAAGCGAACCGAGCCAAGTCCCGATTCCTAGCCGCCGCCAGCCACGATCTGCGCCAACCGGTGCATGCGCTGGGTATGTTTGTCGGCGCGCTAAAAGAGCAGAAGATGGACGCCGGGCAGCGCCGATTGGTGGACCATATCGACGACTCGGTGGCCGCGATGGACGGCCTATTCACGGCATTGCTCGATATCTCCAAACTGGATGCGGGGGTTGTTGAGCCCCAGTTTCAGGCAGTCGCAATACAGCCACTTTTTGACCGGCTTCACCGGGATTTTCTGGAGGACGCCGACAGGAAGGGTTTGAAGCTGCGTTTTCAGCGGTGTTCCTTGCAGGTTCATAGCGACCCGGTGCTACTAGAGAGAATTCTGCGTAATCTGATCTCCAATGCGATTAAGTACACGGACCACGGACGTGTTGTGGTAGGTTGCCGACGCGGAACGAGTCTGACAATTCAGGTGTGCGACAGCGGCTGCGGAATACCGGCCGAGAGTGCGGAGCAGATTTTTCAGGAGTTTTTTCAGCTTCAGAATCCGGAGCGGGATCGTGCAAAGGGGCTAGGCCTGGGATTGGCAATTGTGCGCCGCTTGAGCATTATGCTTGATCACCCGCTGACCCTGCATTCCGATCCGGGGCGAGGCTCGATCTTCAGTTTGAAAGTGCCGGTTGATGATTCGGCGCGCCAACAAGGAGCGGACGCCTCGCCCGCTGTCGCAGCTTTCAAGCCGGGCTTGATTCTGGTCATCGACGACGAGATTGCGGTTCAGGAGGCTATGCGCAGTCTACTCACCAGTTGGGGACATAGCGTGGTTTGCGCGGGTTCGGGCTCGGAAATAATGCAGGAAATTGCGCTACAGCCTAAGAAGCCAGACATCATCATTTCCGATTACCGCCTTCGGAATGGGGAAACCGGGATCGACGTGATCCGGCAGCTGCAATCGGAGTACAACGAGGAAATACCGGCCATTTTGGTGACCGGAGACTCAGACCCTGGCCGGTTGAGCAAGGTATCTGAAGACGGATTTCTGCTGCTTCACAAGCCTGTGGCAAGCGCGAAACTGCGGGCCGCCATCGGCAACCTCCGGCGTGCAAGCGAATGCATCGATAACTAAACTAGCTTGATCCCGCTTCCACCGCCCTGCCTAGCCGCAACGGCGGCTTGTGTTCGATTCACGACATTCAGCGCTCTGAAGATGGCGGTTACGTGCGCCTTGACGGTCTTTTCGGAGAGATCTAGCGCTGTGGCAATCTCTTTATTCGAGAGGCCCTGGACAATCAGTTTTAACACTTCGGTTTGACGCTCGGTGAGCCGACCATCTAACGCTTCGTGATTCTGATTCACGCCAGTTTGGCGAGGAACAGCAATATGGTCCAACAACAGAGGCGGCACGTAGACTTCACCCGACAACACCAGCTTCAAAGCAGACAACAGCGTGTGCGGATTTGCTGATTTGGGGACATAGCCGAGCGCGCCTGCGGCCAGTGCACGGCGAACCTCCAACGGACCTTCGGACGCCGATAAAACGATGACAGGAAGATCTGGACAGCGTCGCCCAAACTCCTGAATTGCCGAGAAACCATCCATTCCCGGCATGGTGAGGTCGAGGATGACAGCGTCGAGATCGCAGTGCGCCTCGGCTGTTGACAGCCCTTCGGTGCTGGCACCCGCCTGCAGAACCACCGTCGAGGGCTCGATCTGGCGCAGCATAGCCGAGAGGCCTTCCCGGACCACGGCATGGTCATCGACAATCAAAAGCTTCATGCTTTGGCACCTGTCAGTTCAGCCACCCGTTAGGGAGAAAAGCACTTGGTCTTTGGTCTTAAGACCTGGGGAGACTAAAATTCATTTAACCGCAGAGCATAGCACGTTTTGAGCGTCTTTCGGGCGCGAGGCGCGGCGACGCCGGATTGGGTAAGGTTCTACTGTTCCCGAGCGGCGGAAACGCGGTGTGAGACTTCGGTCGGTATGGTCTCAAGATGGAACCCGACCAAAGCCCAATTTACGCATGGGGAATAGCTTGTTAAGTTCTTCTTGGGCGATTCGATTTCTGGGTATCGAGGGTACTTGATTTCGGGGGCTTAGTTGGTTCACATAGGAGGATTTCGTGTCACTTGGGTCTTTTCTCGGGCCGCCGCGTCAACGGTCCCGTTATCCTTTGGCCGGGGCGGGCAGTCGATCAATATTGCCGATCATTCGGCGCCACCACTAATCACCGGAGGTATTATCCATTGAAAAGCTATCAACACATTATTTCGCGCGGATGGACTCATCAAGCTTTGGCAGCGGCTTCAATTTTGTTGGGCTTCGAGAACGGGACGCTTTACGGTGTCGAGTCATCAAACACGCTCCCCGACAACACGGTTTACACGATCAACACGTCGACCGGCGTAGGCACGCTAGACGCTGGACGTTGCGGTCGCCCCGCGGGGTCTAGCGCCGGGCATTCGAAGTGCCTGAGCCAGGTCCACTGATGCTTCTCCTTCTTGGTTTCGGATTTTTAATTGCATTCTTAAATGCGACCGCAAACTTAAATGCGACTACAAATCCTTATTTTGCGACTGAAGTCAAGTTGGTATATGATGCGATGGCGGTCGCGCAGCGCGAACACCGGACCCGACAGAAAAAATTCAATGCACTCAGGCTATCCCTTTTGCAGATGAACAAAACGAAACAAACTCGGACGAGCGTCGCAAGAACTGAGGTTCGGCAAATCACGCGACGAGGTGGAGTTTTTTGTGTCAGATACGGTAACCACCGTCCGTCACTAACTTTCTTCGGACGTGCAGATGGCCGCAAAGTGGGCAGGAGGTACAAGCAGTGGCTTTAGACTCTGTTTTCACGGTCGTTGACGCAGCGATGAACCACATGCGTCTGTCAAAGTCCATATTTTTCTTCATGTTAGCCCCCAGTGTCTGTCTGGCTGTCACGATTCCGCTTGGCGTAGTCTCATTCGACAATTTAATTCCGGCTGGAGCAACCCCGGGTGTAAACATAATTGACATCTATAATTTCACTGGCGATCCAAGTGCCGGCGGCTTTGCGCTACCTCCCGACTTTCCTGTGATCACGGCCGTAACATTCCAATCCGTACAGATCGAAGTCTCCAGCGGCGCCGCAATCGCGCTACCCGATATAACGTCCGGCCCGTTGCCTCAGAATGCCGCATTGGAGTTTCCAACATCCGCATCCCTCTCGGAAGTCACACTCTTCTTTACGCTTAGCCAAACGAGTCTTCTGCTTTCAAACGGCAATACGTTCGTGGCTGAAAGCGACGTAATTCAAACCCAATTGTTGCCATCTTCGGGCAACCATTTATTGGCCGGCACCGATTTTGCCCTCATTGTGGCTAGCAACGTTGCGGTGAGCAGCGTTCCCGAGCCGCGAAGTGCGGCCTTGTTTCTCATCACCGCTGTCGGCGCCTCTTTGCTGCTGATGCGGCGACGTGCATTCTTTGCAAAAAACGGGAGGGCCTAAGGCTTGCGAACGTATCAACTGATTTTGATAGGAGTGGTCGCGCGCGGATTATTCGCGCAGGTTCCGGTCACATTGAGCCCATCCGCCGCTCCCACCGCAGGTGAACCTGGCGTGACGTCCATCAATGTCACCGGCTCAGGTTTCCCCACGGGTCAGATTCTGCCGGCGAATACCGTAGTCACTCTGCAGACCGGATCGCGCTCACCAGTCACGACTTCCGCTACCGACGTCACAACCATTGTTGGTTCCGTATGTCGTGTCACGTTCTCGATTCCCTCCTCGATATCGGTCTCAACGCCCGCCGCTTATTTAGTTTCGATTTCGGGATCAACCACCTCGGGGGCGACGTTCGCCTCCTCAAATCAGGCGATGCTCACCGTCAATCCCGCAGCCTCGGCCTCGCTAAGTCCGGGGCAAGGGCAACAGGGATCCCAGACTCTGTCGGTTGCCATTACCGGGCAGTACACAAACTTCGTCAACGGCTCGACCCAGGCTACCTTTGGCGCTGGCATTTCGGTAGGCGGATCAAGCGCGGGCGGAATGGGGCCCGTGCTGGTCACAAGTCCCACCAGCGCCACCGCAACTCTGGCCATCGCCTCCGGCGCGGCTCTGGGCGCACGCACGGTAAGCGTGCAAACAGGAATTGAGAATGCTCAGATCAGCAACGGCTTCACGGTAACGGGCGCGCCCCCAAGCACCACCCTCAGCGGCTTCAGTCCTGCCTCGGCGCCATGGGGGACCCTGGTCACGGTCACCGGCACCGGCCTGTTGGCGAGTGCGGGAAGCGTCTCGCAGATTACCCTTCAGAAGCAAGGCGGCGGAACGATAGGCGCCCCGGTCTCGAGCAGCGCTTCGAACAGTCTAAGCTTCGTCATTCCGTCCGGAGCTGCCACCGGTCCGCTTCAGGTTACCGTCAACGGCGTAACGGTCACATCGGCCACGCCTCTGATCATCGTCCCCGCAAGCAGCTTCACGCTAGCTGCGTCGCCAAACGCCCTCACCGTCATTCAAGGCCAAACTGTCGCCTCGGCGGTGACTCTAAACGGAACCAATGGCTTTAACCAATTGGTATCGCTCAATATCACGGGATTGCCGGCAGGCGTAACTGCCTCGTTCAATCCGCCACAGATTACCGCCGGGCAGACGGCGATTCTAAGTCTAAACGCGAGTAGCGCCCAAGCAACGTCCGGGGCCGTTCTGACGCTCTCCGCAGTCGCCACTGTGAGCGGTATTGCCGTAACCCAATCGGCCGCGCTGAGCTTGAGCATTGTCGGAGCCAGTACTTCGTTTGTTGGCCGGACCGTTCTGCCCGACACCAAGGAGACGGCCCTCGCCGGTGTGACAGTAACGATGTTAGGCACCGACGGAAACGGTAATCGGACCGGATGTTCCGGAACCGCTATTTCCGACTCGGCCGGTAATTTCGCTCTGACAGGCCTGGCTCAGTCCTGCGTGGGCAGGCAATTAGTGGGGTACGACGGAACGACAGCCACCAGTCCCCCAGGCAAGTACGCCGGCGTGAATTTGGTGTATACGCTGACCGCCGGACAAGTCACCGCTTCGCCGGTTCTGGTCCATCTGCCGCGCATTGACGACAAAGAGACTTTCCTGGTTCACCAGAACGCCTCAGCAGACCAAACTTACGCCTACTCATCCATCCCCGGCCTCGTGCTCACCGTCTATAAAGGCACCACCTTCACTCTCGCGGATGGAACCACGCCCGATCCTTTTCCGCTCGTAGCCGTGCAGGTCCCGGTTGATCGTTTGCCCGACCAGAAGCCCTATGTCCCGACCATGCTCCAGGTATTCATCGTGGCCTTCCAGCCAGCCAACGCGGTGGCGAGCCAGCCGGTCGCGGTTTCTTATCCCAATGTGATCAGTACAGTCCCCGGCACGGATATGGCGCTCATGACGCTGGATCCCACGCGCGGGCAAATGGTGCCGTATGGAACGGCCAGTGTTTCGAACGATGGTACGGAAATTGTGCCCGACCCCGACCCCAACTACCCCGGACATCTTTTCGGGATCGTGCACTTCGATTGGCATGGACCCATGCCGCCGCCACCGGCGCAAATGAATCCGAGTCCCGACCCCAATGCCCCGTCCAGTTGCCGAAACGGTTGCTCGGCGAACAACCCGACTTGCCCAGTTTGCTCCTCAAAACCCCAGGCACCGGGTGACCCTGTGGATCTGGCAACGGGACTCGATGTAACAACTTCTACGGACATTGCTATTAACGGACCGCTTGCGCCGATCGTTCTGGTGCGGACATTTCGGACTCTCACTACGAATCCTGGCCCCTTCGGAATCGGCAGCGGTCACAACTACGCCTATGAACTCGACCCGTCGGCCTACGTTAGAGGAGGAGGACCGATTACTCTCATTCTACCGAACGGCAGCCGGTTCCCCTTCAGCGTTCAACAAGACGGCAGCCTAACCAACTCAACCACGCCTTTCTTGCTTGGCGCAATGCTCACCAGTCCATCGCCCGAAGTTTACAACTTGCGCTGGCAAAACGGAACAGTCTTCCAATTTCAGTCATTTGGCCAGGCCTTATCCGCATATCTAACCTCCATCACAGATGCCAACGGAAATGCAATAACACTCACTCATAATCCTAGTAACCCCGGCGAAGTCACTCAAATTACGGACCCGGGTGGTAGCAGCCTGGTTCTTAGTTATGATTCGGCCGGACGGATCGTGACCATTAGCAATCCCTTAGGCCAAACGGTCCGTTACACTTACAACAATCAAGGAACGCTCGGCACATTCACGAACGCCGCAGGTCAGCAGACTCAATATGAGTATGACGGTCAGAACCGACTCACGCAGGTAGTTGACGCACGCGGCGTCACCGTGGTTCAGAATGTCTACGACGTCAATGGTAGGGTCTCTCAGCAAATCGCAGCTGACGGCGGAGTTACGAATTTTACATATACCCTTCTCAATCCACTTGCTCCCGTCAGCCCGGTTCTGATAACGAAATCGACCGACCCGTTGGGTCGCCAGACTGCGTATCACTTCAGTCCTCAAGGTTATCTCCTCGACGTCACAGATGCATCAGGCGAGGTCCGGACCTTTCAGCTTCAGCCCGGCACTAATTTGCTGCTTTCGCTCACAGGATCGGGCGAGTGCCCAGTTTGTGGTGACCCTAGGGAGGGCAATGTATCGTACGCCTACGACGGCGCTGGCAACGATATTGAGCAAACAGACGCTCTCGGGAACTCTACGAAATACGCATATGAGCCGGTATTCAATAACGTGGTATCGGTCACGGACCCTCTTGGCAACACCCTAAAGATGTCCTACGACGCGAATGGAAACCTGATTAAGTCGGTGGATGGAAACGGCAACGCAACAACCTTCATGCGCAACTCTGCCGGAGAGGTAACCTCCTTCACCGATCCTCTCGGTTCAACCGCAAACTCAAGCTATGATTCCGCGGGCAGGCTCTTGGCCTTCACGGATGCTACCGGCCGGACTTCTAAATTTCAATACGACAACGTCTATCGCTTGACGGAGGTAACCGACAGCCTTAACCGCACGTTAAGCCTGGCCTACGATGGGCTGGATCGCGTAGTTGCCAGAACAGACACCGACGGCAATTCTGTTAAGTACGCATACGATTTGGTGGAGAACTTGAGCTCTATAACCGACGAGCGGGGGAACAAGATAAGCCTCACTTACGACAACCTGAACCGGCTATCGACGCGAACGTCCGCCTCCGGCAAGAAAGACTCGCTGACTTACGATCTGGACGGTAATGTGACAGCCCTGCTCAACAGAAATGGCCAGACTAGCATCTTTACGTTCGATAATCTGAATCGCCCGGCTAAGGAGAGTTATCAAGACGGAAGCACCGTCGCCTATTCGTATGATGCGGCCGGCCGCATGGTGCAGGTAATTGATTCGCAAGCGGGAACATTCACATTTTTATTCGATAGTCTTGGCCGGGCTCTTTCGAACTCAAGCCCAAACGGAACCCTGCAGTATGCCTATGATGCGGCGGGACGAATGACGTCCCAGCAAGTCGTAGGCCAGCCAAAGGTTCAATACGCTTTCGATCCAGCCAACAATCTTACTAGCCTTATGACATCGTCTGCTTCGCTCTCGTTAGCCTATGACGGGCGTAACGAGCTTCAGAAAATTCAACGAGCCAATGGGGTGAATTCAGCTTACACGTATGATGCGCTCGGCCGAATCTCTGAGATCGCCCACTCTGGTGGTTCAGCGTCGTTGGCGCCCATCACCTACGCTTTCAACAAATCGGGACAGCGGTCATCGGCAACCATACCGAACACCCAGCCGCTCGCCTCATTGAGCAGCAGCAATCAGTACGACTCCGACAATCGCATAATCTCGTTGGTCCAACCGGCTGGCACTACCAACTTCACCTACGATGGATCCGGAAATCTCACTTCACAGAGCGGCCCGACAGGCTCTACAAGCTACGTTTGGGATGCAAGAGGCCGTTTGACGAGCATCGCGAATCCAAACGGACAGAAGACCTCCCTGGTTTACGACTTTCGAAACAATCTAATCACTCAGTCTGACTCAGGCCCGGCATTGAATCGGATCCGTACATTCGTGATCAACGACACCGGGAATGTAGCGTACATTGGCCAAAGTACCGGCGACAATCTGGTTGTTCTCTCCGGCCGGTCTCGCGATAACCACTTCGGTGTTGTGCATTCCAACAATCAAGTTGAGTATTCGCTGGCCGACGCCCTGAACAGTACGGTCTCCACGGTTGACGAGAGGGGCGCGGTGACCGCAAGGTTCTCATACCAACCATTTGGCTCAATAAGTAGTGCGAGCAATTATCCCTTCCAATATATCGGAAGGATACCAGTCACCAGCTCAGTCTACAACTTTCGGGCACGCTACTACGATACCGATGTTTCTAGGTTCATCAGTGAAGACCCAGCTGGCCTAGTTGCTGGCGATTCGTCTCTTTATGCATATGGGTCTAACGATCCGACCGATTTGGTGGACTCCAACGGCACATTTCCGTTCAATCTCAACTGGGGCCAACTTATCTGGGACCAACTAAAGCTCAACCCAACCGGCCTCGCTAAGGACCTGACGGGTCTCAACGACGACCTAAAGCTATGGGCAGAAGAGGCTGCGATCGACCAACTTATTAAGTTAATAATTGCAGAAAAACTCAAGCTCAACGAATTACAGCGGAAAAACTGCAAGAAGAAGCTTACATGGAAAGAGCTACAGGAACTAAACGCTTTGAGCAACTTATTGCCTACAACCTTGAGCGCTCTTCAGGCACTGATCAACAACTACGATCAATTACGGCCCCAAGTCAATGTGGATCCAGAGTTCCTGCCAACATATATTAACAATCCGTTTCACTGAGTTAACACTTGGAGTCACCAAATCAAATGACTAGTGCAAACACGTCGGCGCCCCGAGAGATAGCGCGGACGCGGCCGGCTTTCATGACCAGGGCGATTCTTGCCGCTTGCCTTTGCCTTCTCAATCAGGTGGCTTGGTCCCAAAACATAAACTTCCACTACTACTATGACGACCTGGGGAGACTGGTTTCAGCGGTCGATTCAGCGGGCAACGTAGTTTCTTACAACTACGATTCTGCAGGGAATTTGCTATCGATCGCGCCATCAGCCGTGCCCTCAGCTAATAGTTTGGCCATTTTCGATTTTGCGCCACGGATCGGCGTGCCGGGAAGCACAGTGACGATTCAGGGTCAGGGATTTAGTCCAACGTCCCCGAGCGACCTGGTCGGCTTCAAAGGTATTCCGGCAGTGGTTCTTACTGCGTCCGCTACGCAGCTAACCGTCGCCGTACCGCCTCGTGCAGCAAGCGGGCCGCTCAGTGTAACCGTCGGCGGCGCGACCGCACAAGCCGGTAACTTCACGGTTCAGCGGACACTCGCATCGCTCGCCATCAGTCCGCTGGCGGCATCGATACCCCTGGGACGAAAGCAGCAGCTCACGGCGACCGGTACCTATAGCGACGGTTCGTTGCAGGATGTTACCGCCAGCGTTCTTTGGAGTTCGTCCGCCATCAACGTGGCCGCCATCGGAAGTGGGAACAATAGCGGAGCGCCCGGCTTAGCAACCAGCGCCGGAGTCGGTACAACCACCATCTCCGCAACCCTCGGCAGCGTCAGCGGTTCTGCTTCGCTCACGGTAACAGCGGCCGTTCTGGTTTCGATAGCGATTACTCCGTCTAGTCCCACTGTGGGTGCCGGGTCCACCTTGCAACTGATCGCCACCGGCACGTTTAGCGATTTCTCGACGAGCAATGTTTCAGCGCAAGTCACTTGGACCTCCTCGAACCCTGCCGTGGCGACAGTCTCCAATACTGCGGGAACTCAGGGTCTCATAACCGGCGTCGCCGCCGGCACCACTACCATCACCGCTGCCTCGGGAACCGTATCCGAAGCCGGTTTACTCACTGTGAATCCGTCCGCAACCGCCCAAGTGGGACGATTTCTCTACGTCGCCAACGACGTAGGAGGAGTGTCGACTTACTCTTTGAGCGCAACCACGGGCCAGTTGCGCGCTCTCAGTACGAGCGGGTCTACCTACTACGCCGCTCCCGCCATCACGGGTTCATTCCTGTATGCGGTCAACGCCAACGGCGGCATGGACGGGTATTCTATTAATCCGGCAAATGGATCACTCACGCCCCTCGCCGGATCGCCATTCGCGATTACGCTACCGGATGGTCTCTCGGTAGGTAATGCCCCCGTCGTCTCGCCGTCGGGCGAATACATCTACGTGTCAGCTGGCTACGGAGCCGCCGCACCGGCCATCATTGCGCTCTCCATCAATCCGCTCACCGGTCAACTGACTCAAACCTCGACCAACTCTTACGGTACGGCTGGAGTCGATTCGCCGACCGGGCTCGCCATCGATCCCAAGGGCCGGTTCCTGTACGTGGCCGATTTGAGTGCGAAAGCTGTCCATGTACTCTCCATAAATTCCGCCAACGGCTCTGTCATTGAGGTGGCCGGTTCGCCATTCGCCTTGGTTAGTGTATTGTCCTATATCCAACCATGGGCTGTCGTAGTCCATCCGTCCGGAAAGTTTGTGTATGTGCTAGAAAATCAGCATGGGGATGTATTTGGGTTTTCCGTTGATTCCAATTCAGGCACTTTAGCCGCGGTACCGGGTTCGCCATTCGCTGCTGGAGGAGAAGTAATTACGCTCGATCAATCCGGGGCCTTCCTATTCGGCGGCGGCCACGGCGGCCTTTCTGTGTCCAAGGTGGACCAAAACACCGGCGCTTTGTCTGAAGGCTCTTCGGTGGAAAATAATCAAGTGTATTACTTTGAGACCCTTGCGGTGGACCCGTCGAACAAGTACTTGGCCGCTGGATTTGCAACCGAGAATTACTATGATGGAATTCTCACGTACGGGCTGGATGCCGCTAGCGGAAAACTGACGCTGTTGTTCTCGCAGGACTCCTTTACAGATAATCGTGGCTTCGCGTTTCTCTCGGGAGCGACTCCCGTCTCGTATTCGCCCGATTTCGGCTACGTCGCTAATCGCGCTGATAACGATCTGTCGCTTTATTCCGCTAACAATCCAGCAGGCAGTCTGAAGCCTCTGCCTTCTTCGACGCTAACAGGCTTCCAGGCACCAGCCGCCGTGGCAACCGATTCGCTCGGAAAATTTACGTTTACCGTCGACCAGAACGGGATACGAGTTTATTTCATTAATCCTTCCACGGGCGCACTAAGCCTAGCCGCCGGGTCACCTTACGCGGTAGGTTCCAACCCAGTCGCAATCGCACTCGACCCATTCAATCGTTCCGTATACGTCGCCAACAAAGGCTCGAATAATATCTCCGCCTTCAACCTCAACTACAGCAACGGCACTCTCACCTCGCTAGGTTCAGTGGCAACGGGCACTGCTCCCACATCTCTTGCCATCGACCCCGCCGGCTTGGTGCTCTTGGCAACCAACAGTGGCTCGGGCAACGTGATCGCCTACAACATAGCCGGTAACGGCTCACTCAGTGCGGGATTCAATCCAACAATCGCGGCTGGAACAACCCCCTACGGAGTGGCAATCGATGCTAGCAGTAGTTACGCCTTTGTCGTCAACCAGGGGTCTAATAACATTTCTGTTTACTCGCTTTGGGTTGCGCCTGTCCTGCAATACAGCCCGGGAGCTTTCCTCACACTCTTGACGACGGTTCCGCTGCCGGCCAATGTCGTTAACCCTTCTGCAATTACGCTAGATCCGTCGGGCCGCTTCGTTTATATTGCGGCCGGTCCAGCGGGTACGGCAGGCACACTCACCGCGTACCAACTCGACCCCGCGAGCGGAGGTCTGACTGAGATCGCCGGCTCCCCTTATCCGGTAGATTTCGACCCCGTGTCGGTTCTAACCGACCCATCGGGAGCCTGGCTCTATGTTGTTAACTCCAACTCCAACAACGTTTCAGTGTTCTCCATCAATTCAGCGACGGGGGCATTGTCCCCTGCCGCCGGCACGGTGTACGGGACGGGGTCTAAGCCCTCTGGGCTCGCCGTCTCTCCGGCAATAAAGTGACAAATATGTTCCCCAGCGGTCGCCGTTCATTCTTGAAAAGCATCGCAGCGCTCACGGGCAGCTTGGCCCCCTCGCGGGCGGAAGTGGCGCGGGCAAGCGCATCTGCCGTTGGCCCCATGTTCGCCCGCCGGCACACCGCCCTCGAAATCCGCCGCCAAGCAGCCGAGTTCCAAGCCCGCCAGCCGGCGGCAACATCGTTCGGCAATGGCGATGAAACAAACCTCCCAGGATACGTCGCTTCCTTCACCAAAGGCTTACCGCATGATCAAGCGGGCAACGTCGATTCCACAGCCTATCAATCCCTCCTGAAAGCCCTTCATACCGGAGCCCACGGCGACTTTGAGAAAATCCGTCGCGGATCTGGCATGAAACTGCTCGATCCCCAAGCGGCTTTCGCTTATGACTTGGTCGGCCAGGACTCCAATTGTTTTCATTGCGCTCCTGCACCCGCCTTTTCCAGCGCTGAAGCGGCGGCGGAAATGGTGGAACTGTACTGGCATTCGCTCGCGCGGGACGTTCCTTTCAGTCAGTACGAGACCTCGCCGGTCATACGCAACGCCGCGGAGGATTTGAGCAGACTGTCCGATTTTCGCGGCCCAAAGAATGCCGGAATGGTGCCCGCCTCGCATGTCTTCCGCTGCGATGCCCCGGGATGTTTGCCAGGTCCGTACATTTCGCAGTTTCTGTGGAAACGAATTCCTCTGAACTCCACCTGGATAGAGCAGAAATACCGCGCACCCTCCCCCGGCATCGACTATCTGACCAGCATGCCGGAATGGCTCATTTTGCAGAGCGGACTTCCTCCTTTCCGCAATCCCAGTTTTGAAGCAGCTCCGAAGTATTTATCTTCCGGCCGCGCGCTCGCGGAGTGGGTCCACTACGATTTTCTTTACCAGGCCTTTCACAATGCCGCGCTCATCCTGCTGAATCAGGCCCCTGAGACCATCCTCGATACTAATTCCTGTTGGAGTCCCTCCAATCCCTACAAGAACTCAAAGGTGCAGACAGGCTTCGCCACCTTTGGGGCGCCGCACGTCTGTGCTTGGCTTGGCCAGGTTACAACTTCGGCGCTGCAGGCATCGTGGTATCAAAAGTGGCGCGTGCATCGCCGTCTTCGTCCCGAGGAGTTCGGCGGACGCGTGCATCAGACGATGACCAAAGCCGCCACCTATAAGTTCGCAGACGAATTGTCTCGTTCCGAAGGCTTGGCCAGGACTTTCGCGGCGCATGGCGCCTACTTGCTGCCCCAATCGTATCCGGAAGGTTGCCCGCTTCACCCGGCGTATCCAGCCGGGCATGCGACAGTGGCGGGAGCTTGTTCGGCGTTGCTCAAAGCCTTCTTCGACGAGACGGCGCTGCTAACCAACTGTGTTGCGGCGAGCGCGGACGGGCATACCCTTGAGCCTTATAACGGAGCTCTTACTATCGGCGGCGAACTGAATAAGTTGGCCGCGAACATCTGCATGGGGCGTAACTTTGCCGGAATTCATTACCGTTCTGACGCCACTGCGGGGCTCAGGCTTGGCGAGGAAGTTGCCGTGGCTATGCTCCAGGATCTAGTGAATACGCTTACTGAGGACTTTCCTGGGTTCTCATTTGCGCGCCTTGATGGCACTCCGGTATTCATCGCTCGCAGAGGTGTGTGATCAATCACCTTCCTTCGGCGAACTTTACCGAACAATAAGGCATATGGAATCAGATAAAATCAGTTATCTGATTCCATGCTACTATGTTCCCCATGGAACAAACCGCGAATCATCCGGGCAGGGAAGTGGGCCTGTCGGCCCCTTTTTCGCCGGAAACCGCTTTGGAAGCCAGCACAGCGAGCGCTGTCGCCGTGATTCCGGCCGCCTCCGGTAAGGCGCTAACTCTGCCGCCGGTTCTCGCTGGCTCGCTCACGCCCGAGATCCGCAGCCGCGTGGAACACTTCTACTCCTCAATTTATGAAATCTTCGAGCGCTGGGTGAACCGCCCCAAGAGCGTCCACACCCGCCGCTCGTATCGCGATGGGGTCCTGTCCTTCGTTCGGCACCGCGGGATTCTCTGGCCGCAGGAGGCGCACGCGCTTTTGACGATCTCGGTGGCCGACGTGCAGACCTACCGCGACGTGCTGGCCGCCGTTGGCGCCGCGCCGAAAACCATCAATCACCGGGTCTCGGCGCTGTCCTCCTTTTACAAGTACCTGGCGCTGTCGGCGGCCGAGCTGCGCCTGCCGATCCTGGTTCCCAACCCGGCGCATTCGCAATTCATTGCGCGCGAGTCGTCCGATCCGCGCGAAGAAACGCTTTCTTTGCCGGCGGCGCGCGCCCGGCAATTGCTGAACGTATCTGCGGGAGATTCTATATTGGC
>Ga0302319_10010737_pt1 | contig 17437 bp, 14 predicted proteins | sample Bog_T0_2_FD_203319 | JGI IMG/M metagenome (GOLD analysis project Ga0302319, IMG submission 203319) | Peat permafrost microbial communities from Stordalen Mire near Abisko, Sweden - Bog_T0_2 | ecosystem: Environmental > Terrestrial > Soil > Wetlands > Peat | place: Sweden: Abisko, Stordalen Mire...
GCGAACAAGATAAGGGTGTCGCTTTGGCCAACCTTTTCCTTGACAAAGGCGAGATCACTTATCTGCAGGGACAGAAAACCGAAAGGAAAGATTTCACCGCCGTTGCTGGAAACGATGTTTGGCAAGGTCCTCTTGTGGTCATCACCGATCGCGCCACGGCCGGCGGAGCCGAAATCGCCGCTGGTGCATTACTTGATGACAAACGCGCTCAAGTGGTCGGTGAACGTAGCTACGGAGACGCCAGCCTGCGCAAAACCATTCAGATGGACGATGGCGGCGCGGTGATTCTCTCGGTCGCCAAGTATTACTCGCCCTCTGGCAAAGCCATTCAGGACGGCGGCATTACGCCGTCGGTCGCGCTGGCCGAAAACGACAACACGCCCGATCTCGATCCGGACGGTAATCCCATTCCCGGAGCCGCTCCGAAATCGACTGAAGACAATTTATTGAAGCAATCGATTGAGTTGATCACTGGCAAAACAACCATCGCTCAGCTCACGGGCGCCGATCCAACCGGGCGGCCGGGCGATCTCGACAGTGCTCATCCCATCATTCAAAAAAGTCCCACAATTCCCGAACCTAAAGCAGTCCCGGAACCGAAGTAATAGTTAGTGAATTATGCCTCTTTACGAATATCAGTGCGAAAACTGCGGTGACAGGTTCGAATTGATAGAGAAGTTCAGCGCTGAACCCCTAACCGTCCATGAAAAATGCGGGGGTAAAGTTCACCGTTTGATCTCCGCGCCCGCTTTGGTGTTCAAGGGCAGTGGCTGGTATGTGACCGATTACGCCAAGAGCGGTAGTCTGCCCCCCGGCAACGGCGGCGGGAAGAAAGACGGCGAGGGTTCTTCGGAGAAAGGTTCTTCAGAGAACGGTTCTTCGGAGAAAAAAGATGCCGCCAAGTCATCCGATTCGAACACCGGCAGCAGTTCAAATTCCGACAGCTCAAGCTCATCCAGTTCTAATTCCACCCCCGCCACCACGGCGCCTGCTTCCTCGTCTGATAAAAAATAGAGGGTGACCTCAAGACGGGAATTCTTAACCACCGCGGCCGCCGGTGCCGGGATGAGTGTGCCTCTACTGGCAACCCAGCCCAAGACGGCCAAAGTCTCCGCTAACGACAAGATCCAGATTGCCTTGATCGGCTGCGGCGGCATGGGGCAGGCGGACGCGCGTTCGTCCACTGCCACCGGACTCACCAAAATCGTCGCTGCGTGCGATTGCTACGACGGCCGTTTGACCCACATGAAAGAGGTCTATGGCCCGCTTACCTTCACAACCAAGCACTATCAGGAAATCCTTGACCGTAAAGATATTGATGCCGTCATCATTGGCACTCCTGACCACTGGCATAGCAAAATCTCCATCGCCGCCATGAATGCCGGCAAAGATGTCTATTGCGAAAAACCGATGGTGCAGCATATTGACGATGGTGCGCCTGTGGTGGATGCCTACCGCGCGGCCAATCGCATTATGCAAGTCGGTAGCCAGCGCGTAAGCTCCATCATTTATAAGAAAGCGCAAGAGCTGTTCAAATCGGGCGCCATCGGCAAACTGAATATGGTGGAAGCGTGGTGGGACCGCAATTCCGCCACCGGCGCCTGGGAGTACACGGTTCCGCCCGATGCCAACACTGAAACCTGCGACTGGGAGACATTCCAAGGCCGCGCACCCAAAACCGATTGGGATGCCAATCGCTTCTTCCGCTGGCGCTGTTATCGCGATTACGGAACGGGCGTGGCTGGCGACTTGTTCGTCCATCTCTTTTCCGGTTTGCATTTCATTACCGGCGCTATTGGCCCCACGCGCGTTTTTGCCACCGGCGGCTTACGCTTCTGGAATGACGGCCGCGACGTGCCCGATCTGTTGATCGGCCTTTACGATTACCCTGAAACCGCCGCCCATCCAGCCTTTAATCTCGTTTTGCGCGTGAACTTCGAAAGCGGCGCCCAAGAAAGTTCCGGCTTCCGCTTCACCGGCAGCGAAGGAATCATGACCGTTGATAACAACGTCACGCTCACCAATGCCCCGCCCGAGATCGAACCCGGCTACACCATTGGTACTTTTGCCGCTAGCGAGCAGGAAGCGTTCATGAAGGCCTATCGCGCCAAATATCCCGAGAAACGAGACCTCAAAACCGCCAAGGAAATGGTGTTCAACCCTCCACCCAAGTACAGCGATCACGTCGACCACCACGCCAACTTCGCCTTGGCCGTTCGCTCTCGCAAGCCAGTGATCGAAGATCCCATCTTCGGTTTCCGCGCCGCCGGTCCGGCTCTGCTTTCGAACATGAGCTATTTCGAAAACCGAGTCGTCGAATGGGACCCCGCCGCCATGAAAATCAAAGGCCAGAGCTAAAGGAGAAGCTATGTACTCCGTTAACGACACCATTCAAATCGCCTTGATGGGCGCGGGCGGCATGGGCCAAGGCGATGCGCGCTTGGCCACATCGCTCCCCGGCGTCAAACTCGTCGCCGCCTGCGACTGCTACGACGGCCGCTTGCAGCACATGAAAGAAGTCTACGGCCCCGATACTTTCATTACGCGCGACTATCGCGAAATCGTCCGCCGCCGCGATATCGATGCCGTGATCATCGCCACGCCCGATCATTGGCACGCGCCCATTTCCATCGATTGCCTGAATGCCGATAAACACGTCTATTGCGAGAAGCCGATGGTGCACACCATCGCTGAAGGGCATGCCGTCATCGCCGCACAGGCCAAAGCAGGCAACGTATTTCAAGTGGGCAGTCAATACCGCAGTTCGGCTACGTATCTCAAGGCTCGCGACCTCTATCAGCAAAACGCCATTGGCAAATTAAATTCCGTCGAAGCATGGCTCGATCGCAACACCGCCATTGGCGCGTGGGAATATTCGATTCCTACCGACGCCAGCCTGACCACCTGCGATTGGAACCAGTTCCTGGGCAACGCGCCCAAACGCGAGTGGGACCCGGCGCGGTTCTTCCGCTGGCGCAATTTTCGCGACTACGGAACCGGCGTAGCGGGCGACTTGTTCGTCCACCTGCTCACCGGCTTGCATACGGTGACCGGATCGCTCGGCCCAAAACGGATTTATGCCACTGGCGGCACGCGCTATTGGAAAGACCGCGACGTCCCCGACGTCATGCTCGCCGTGCTCGATTATCCCGAAAGCCAGTTTCATCCCCCCTTCAATGTCCTGCTGCGGGTAAACTTCAAGAGCGGTTTGCCGGAGGAGTCGTTCGGCGTCAAGTTTATCGGCAGCGAGGGCGTTATGACGACAGGTTACACTGGCGTAACAGTGCAGCGTTCGCCGCAACCGGATCAGTTTGACGGATCTACCGGCAGTTTTGCCAACGAGATGCAAAAGACTTTGCGTGCCGATTGGAACGCCGCTCACACTACCTTTGACTCGCGGACATTTCCGCAAAGCAGCGAATCTTTTAACACCGGCGCGGTAGAAGCACAATTGGAGCACCACAGAAATTTCTACCGTTCCATTCGCGACGGGCAGCCTTCGGTGGAAGACGCCACGTTCGGCCTACGCGCCGCCGGGCCCTCTTTGCTGACCAACGAAAGTTTGTTTCAACAAAAAATCATGCATTGGGACCCGGATCTGATGCGTATGATGGAAAGCTAAGCAGATGGCTGTTGGTGTTGCGGCGAGCGCGCATTAGCGCCCAGCGCGGCATTCAGCGAACCTTGACGGTAACCCTCTAAGTCAAGGGTCACGTACAAAAATCCAAGTTGTTTGAAGATGGCGGAAAATGCAGAGGCGTTCTCCGCCGTCATTGCTTTGGGAAGCTCTTCTTTAGCAATTTCGAGGCGCACCAAGTCGCCATGGAAGCGCACGCGGAATTGACGGAAGCCCAATGCGCGAATCGCCTCTTCGCCTTGCTCAATGGTCTTGATGGTTTCGGGCGTGACGGGAGTGCCATACGGAACGCGCGAACTCAAACAGGCGGCGGCCGGACGGTTCCAAGTTGACAAACCGGCGCGTTGTGAGAGCTCGCGAATTTCGGCTTTGGTCAAACCCGCATCTACCAACGGAGCCTTCACTTCGTGAATTTTAGCGGCGCGTTGGCCAGGCCGATAGTCGCCTAAGTCGTCTTTGTTTACGCCATAAATAATGTGGCTGAAGCCGCGCGCTTTGGCAAAAACTTCGAGTTGGTTAAACAGCTCGTCTTTGCAATGGAAACAGCGGTTCTGATCGTTCTTCACGTAATCGGGGTTTTCGAACTCGTGCGTTTCAATGTATTCATGCCGGAAGCCGCACTCTTTGGCAAAAGCTTCCGCGTCGCGCTTGTGCGAAGCCGGAATAGACGCCGAGTCCGCGGTAATCGCGATGGCGTTTTCGCCCAGAGCTTGCTGCGCGGCCCACGCCAGATACGCGGAATCGGTGCCGCCGGAATACGCAACAATCACCCGCTCCATCTCTCGCAACAGCCGCAGCAAGAGGCGCTCTTTGGCCTCGAGGATGGCCGGATCGGATTGTAACGTGACAAGAACGCCCATACCCGCAGTATAGAAGGTTTTTATTGCGGATCTAGCTCTGAGGCAGCTTACTGGTATCCCAGCCGCCGCCTAACGCACGAACCAACTGAACGGCCGATTCCATCCGCCGCTGCAGCAGATCCACTTCCACGCGCTCGTTAGTGAGTGCAATCGTTTGCGCTGTGATCACTTCGAAGTACGTCACCAAACCGCCCTTATAGCGATTCATAGCGAGTTGCTGCGAATTTTCGGCCGCCTCAACAGCTTCATGCTGCTTGGCAGTTTCCGTTTCCAGAATGCGCAGCGTAGACAAGTTATCTTCCACTTCCTGAAACGCCGTTAAAGAAGTCTGGCGATAGCTGGCCACCGTCGCGTCGTACGCCGCTTCGGAAATCGTCACCTGCGAACGCCGCCGTCCCGCATCGAAAATCGTCTGCGTCAGTTGTGGACCGAGACCCCAAAGGCGGCTCGGCCAAGTGAACCAGTTCACAAAACTTCCGGCTTGCAGACCACCTTGCGCCGCGATCACCAAATCCGGATAGAACGCGGTCTTGGCAATGCCAATCTGCGCATTGGCGGCAGCCACTTGGCGTTCACTGGCGGCGATATCGGGCCGGCGCTGCAGCAATTCCGAAGGAATGCCTAGCGGAATCTCCGGGATAACGTTCTGCAGTTGCGCCACCGCGACATGGAACCCTTCCGGCGCCTTGCCCGTTAAGACGGCAATGCCGTGTTCCATGCGCGCGCGTTGCTCACCCAAGTCGATGACTTGCGCTTGCGTCTGGTTTAATTGCGTTTTCGCTTGTGCCACTTCCGCCTTCGACGCAACGCCGCCGTTATAGCGATTGTTTGTCAAATCATACGCCTTTTGATAATTCACAACCGTATCGTCCAGCAAGCGCTTTTGCGAATCGAGTCCGCGAATCGTGAAGTAATAAGATGCGAGTTCGGTTTGCAATTCCAGCTTGACGTTTTCGAAATCGGCCGCCGAAGCTTGCGACTGCTCCTTGGCGGCTTCTACCGCTTTGCGAATGCGCCCCCAGAGATCGGCGTCGAAGGAAGCGTTTATAGGCAACGTAAACAGCCCGTATTGCACCCCTGCCCCACCCACCGGATAGTTCGCAGAGATGCGGTTAGTGGTAATAGATGGCGCCGCGCTCACCGTAGGAAACTGAAACGACCGTTGAAATTGAATGCTGGCACGCGCTTCACGATAATTGGCTTCCGCGATTTTCAAGCTTTGGTTCGCGGGCGCTACTTGCTCCTCAAGCGTATTCAACTCAGGCTCGTTGAAGATCTCCCACCACTTGCCTTTTTGAAAAGCATCGCTGGGTTGCGCCGTTTTCCAACCGGCCGATTCCGTATACGCGGGCGCCGTCGGCACTGTCGGCTGGGCGTATTTCGGACCTACTGTACAACTGGCCAGGAAACACAACAGAATGAGAGAAAGCCACTTCATTTGTTTGCAATCTCAACTTTTTGCCCATCGGTAATCGAATCGCTCGGATTCACCACAACTTTGTCGCCGGCTTTAATGCCGGTCACAAGCTCAACGGTATCGCCGAAATCGCGACCCATTATCACCGGCACCAACTCAGCTTTGCCATCCGTCACTCGCACGGCGCGCAAACCTTCCGATCGGAACAACAGCGCGTTCGATGGCACCGTAACCGCCGGAATGTTCGAAGGCAGCTTCAAATGCACCGCGACGTACGAGCCGGGAAGCAATTCGCCAGTCGGATTCGCAACATCCACTTCCACATTCAAAGTCCGCGAAGATTGGTCTATCGCATTGGCATTGCGCACAACCTTGCCAAAGAATTTTCGCCCCGGAAATTCGCTGAGCGTGAGATACGCTTGCACCCCCGGCTTGGCCGCCTGCGAATACATTTCGGGCACGCTCACATAAATCCGCAAAGTGTCGATCGATGCTACGTGGAAGAGTTCTTTCCCTGGCGTGTTTGCCCCTTGGTTCACCAAACCACCCTGATCGATATTGCGGGTGGTGAGAATACCCGAAAACGGCGCCTCTACTTTCTCATACGAAACCAGTTGTTCCAGGCGGTACACATTGGCTTGCGCTGAAGCAACATCGGCTTTTCTAGCCGCTTCGCCTTGCACGGCGTTATCCACGTCCTGCTTCGCCACGGAATCTGTCTTGAAAAGGTCTGTATATCGTTCGGCCGTCACTTCCGACAGCTTGAGATTCGCCTCGGCTGTTTGTAATTGCGCCCTTGCCTGCAGCAACTGCTGGTCCACTTCAGGCGTTTCGATTTCAGCCAGCAATTGGCCCTTCTTCACGTGTCCGCCAATATCCACATACCAGGTCTTTAAATAGCCACTGGCGCGCGCCCAAACCGGAGTATCAATGAAGGCTTGCATATTGCCGGGCAGAGATATCTCCTCAGCGCCCGGCAAAACTTTAGGCGCCACCACCGATACGGTGGCAACAGCGAGTTTATCCGTTTCTGTTTTGAGGACGTTGTCGGCCTCGACGCGCGAATGAATGCCCGACCAGACGACATAGGCTGCCACAGCGGCGCCAATCAGCACTAGAACGAGTAGACCTCTGAGTTTAACTCCGGTATGTTTCGTTTGCGTCTGTTCTACTTGCGTATGAGTCTGTTCTGCTTGCATATGTCAATTCTCGCGTTTCTGTGAAACAGGTTCCGCTGCAGGTTCGGTCACCTTCTTTGTTCCCGCCAAAGTATGCAACAAGGCAAACACGCTGGGCACAAAAAACAAAGTGGCAACGGTAGCAGCCAAAAGACCGCCGATCACCGCGCGGCCCAACGGCGCGTTTTGCTCGCCGCCTTCACCCATGCCTATGGCCATGGGAATCATGCCAATGATCATGGCCAGCGCTGTCATCAGAACCGGGCGAAAACGGGTTGACCCCGCTTCGAGCGCCGCTTCAATAGCGTTGCCGTGCTTCTCCAGTTGTTCTTTGGCGAAGCTCACCACCAGAATACTGTTGGCCGTGGCCACGCCCATGCACATAATCGCGCCCATCAAGGCCGGCACGCTGATCGTGGTGTGCGTAATGAATAAGAACATCACGATGCCCGCCAGCGCAGCCGGAAGAGCCGTGATGATGATGAACGGATCTAGCCAGCTTTGAAAGTTCACAACGATTAAAAGGTAGACCAGAACAATCGCCCCCGCCAATCCGAACAGCAGCCCTTGGAACGAGGCCTGCATGGTTTGAACTTGTCCACGCACCACAACTTCGGTGCCGCGCGCTAGCGATTTCTTGCTGCTATCAAGCACCTTTTGAATGTCGCGGCCCACTCCACCCAGATCGCGCCCTTGCACAGATCCGTAAATATCCACCGTTCGGCGAATATTGTAGTGAGTGATAATCCCAAGTTCACTTTCACGCCCAATGCCCGCAACATCGTTGAGAATTTCTGGAACCTGTTGTCCGGCGCCGGAGATAGGAATGTTCTGCAAGTCTTGCAGCGATTGAATCCGGTACTGCGGCGTTTGTGTGGCGAGGCTGTAACTCACACCGTTCACCGGATTGAGCCAGAACGTCGGCTGCGTCTGGAAGCTGCCGCTCAAGGTAGTCAGCAGACTGCGGGCGATATCGTTTTGCGTGAAGCCGCTCTCCGCGGCTTTGGTTCGGTCCACTTGAATATGCAGCTTTGGCTGATCGAACACCTGATGGACATGCAAATCAACCGCGCCGGGAATATTCTTCAACTGCGGCAGGATTTTATCGGCGTATTTCTTACTCGCAAAAACGTCGTTGCCCACAATCTGAATATCAATCGGAGACGGCAGACCGAAGTTGAGAATCTGCGTAACGATATCGGCGGGCAGGAAATAGAAAGTCGTGCCTGGAAACTCTTTCGGCAGAGTTTCGCGCAGCCGATGAACGTATTCGGCGGTTGGATGATGGTTCGCTTTGAGACTAACTAACAGGTCGGCGTCGGCGCTCCCAACTTGGCCGGTGTTGCTGTAAGAGAGATTCAGGCCGCTATAGGGCAACCCAATGTTGTCCAGAATCGTGTCCATTTCCTTGGTGGGAATCTGCCGTCGTATCGAATTATCAATCAGATCACAAAGCCGCGCAGTTTCTTCAATGCGGGTGCCGGTTTTAGTGCGCACGTGGAGTTTGAACTGGCCATTGTCACTGGTGGGAAAGAAGTCTTCGCCCAAAAACGGGATGAGCAGGAGAACGGACAGGCAGGCGAGAAGAAATCCGGGGATGAAAATGATCCGGCGCCAGACCAGCGTCGTCAAAAACGCTTGATATTGAGTACGAACCTTTTCGAACCCGCGATCGAACGCACGTTGTTTTCCATGCGCCTGGGCTTTCAAAAGATACATGGCCAAGGTGGGAACCAGCGTACGAGAAAGCACATACGAGGCCAGCATGGCAAACACAACAGCTTCGGCCAGGGGCACGAACAAGTAGCGCGCCACTCCGGTCAAAAAGAACATCGGCAAAAACACGATGCAGATACAAAAAGTAGAGACCAGCGCGGGCACCGAAATCTGCGCCGCCCCCTCCACAATAGCGTCATGCAGAGGAAGGCCTTCTTCGAGATAACGTTCAATGTTCTCGATGGTCACCGTCGCGTCGTCAACAAGAATACCGACAGCCAGCGCCAGGCCCCCGAGCGTCATAATATTGATCGTTTCGCCAAGCGCGCTCAAGATGATGATCGAAGTAAGAATCGAAAGTGGAATCGAGACGGCAATGATGAGCGTGCTGCGCCAACTGCCCAGGAACACCAGGATCATGATGCCGGTTAAGCAGGCAGCGATGATAGCTTCGCGAACCACCCCGTTGATGGACGCGCGCACGAAGATAGATTGATCCGACAATGGCTGGATCTTGAGATCAGGCGGGAGTGTTTTGGCAACGCGCGGCACCAACTCCTTTATGCCGTTGACAATATCGAGCGTAGAGGCATTGCCGGCTTTCAAGATAGACAGCAAGACACCACGTTGCCCATCCTGCCGGACGATGTTGGTTTGCGGCGCGAAACCATTACGAATGTTGCCGATATCGCGAACGTAAATGGTGGAATTGCCAACAACTTTAACAGGAAAATCACCGATTTCGGGGATACTCTTTGGGCTGGCATTCAAATCGACGTCGTATTCGAACTGCCCGATTTTAGCGGTGCCGGAAGGCAGAATCAAGTTCTGCGAAGACACCGCATTCACCACGTCGAAAGGCGACAAGCCCTTCGCCTGCAGTTGCGATTGATCGAGATCAATCATGACCTGCCGCTGCTTTCCGCCATAGGGATATGGGATGGCGGCGCCGGGAACGGTGACCAGTTGCGGGCGCAGGAAGTTGAGACCTATGTCGTTCAGATCCTGCTCCTGCATCTTCGGGCTCGAAAGCGCCAGTTGCACAATGGGCACACTCGACGCGTTATAGGTAATGATGAGCGGGGGGTTCACGCCCTGCGGCATCTGTTTCAGAATGGTTTGCGAAACCGCGGTGACTTGCGCAATACCGGTGGTAACGTTGGCATACGGCTGGAGGAAAATCTTGTTAATCGCCACACCGTTCAGCGAGAACGATTCAATGTGTTCGATATCGTTGACAGTAGTGGTGAGTACGCGCTCATAGGGCGATATCATCCGGCCTTCCATCTGGTCTGGGCTTAGTCCCGTGAAATTCCAAACGACCGAGATGACCGGAATGTTGATGTTGGGGAAGATGTCTGTGGGCGTTCGATAGATAACGATCGGCGCGGCGAGCAGGATAAGCAAAGCCAGTACGATGAACGTGTATGGACGCGATAGCGCGATCTTGACGATCCACATACAATGAAAGATTAATTTCGATACGCTGAGGTTTCGGAAAAGTGGGTCGTACAAGAGACGAAGAAGCGAAAGCACGAATTCTGGACGCCTCATTAGAGGTGCTAGAGGAATTAGGTTATCCGGGCGTAACAACGGAAGCCATCGCCGAACGGGCCAGTGCTAGTAAAGCTACGATATACCGCTGGTGGCCGAATAAGGAAGCGGTGATGCTGGAAGCGCTGCGCGAGGCTGTGGCGCAAGAATTGCCATTCCCGGACACTGGAACGCTTAAAGACGATATACGGATACAGGTTCACAACTTTGTAAAACTTCTGAACTCCACTCGCGGGCGGGCCTTCAAAGGCATCATCGCTGCGGCCCAGAGCGATTCGACAGTCGCAGAGGCATTTCTTTCGATTTGGGTTCTACCGCGGCGCGCCTCTGCACGCCGGGGCATTGAGCGCTACAAAAAAGAATTGCGGCCGGGCGTTGACCTTGAGGTGCTATTGGATGCCCTCTATGCTCCTCTGTATTACCGGCTGTTGATCGGGCACCAGCCGCTCACGATTGAGTTTGCTGACCAGATGATGGAACTGTTGTGGAAAGGACTTCACGCACCTTCTCCAACAGATCAGCCGCGGTGAATGGCTTGGGAAAGACTTCAATGCCGTGGATCGATTCGCGAAAGTTGAGGCGGTCGTCATCCAGCAAGCCGCTGGCCATCAAAACGCGCATCCCAGGCCGCTTGGTCCGCAGATAACGCGCGGCGTCGTGCCCCGGCATTCTGTCAACGTACGTGCGAATGATCAGCAGATCTGGCTTGCACTCGCGCAGCCGGTCAACCGCCGACCCAAGATCCCCAACGGGCAACACTGTATAGCCATGGGCTTCCAGAGTTTCCGTCAGAATAGTTCGGACCAGCGGCTCGGAACAAAATAAAAGGATGGAGGCGGCATGCATACTTCAATAAGTATCTCGAATCACTGTAACGCGTAAGCTGCGACAACATCCGATGTCGGTGAATCCGCCAGGAACCCGCCGCCCGTGGCCACGATCACAACGTACTGCTTACCGTCTTTTCCTCGAAAGGTCATGGGCGCGGAGTGGGCGCTGGCTTCCAGTTTTGTGACCCAGAGTTCCTCCCCGGTTTTGGAATTGAAGGCACGGAAACGGCTATCGGTGGTGGCGCCGATAAAGACAAGACCGCCCGCTGTAGCGAGACTACCGCCAATGTTGGGTCTACCGGTCTTACGCTTGTCTTCGGGCAGATCTTCTGTGATGCCAAGTACACTTTGCCAAGCGATTTCTCCAGTGTTGACGTCTACCGCAAAGAGCCGGCCCCAGGGTGGTTGTTGGCATGGCCAGCCTTTGTCTTTATCCCAAAAACGGCCGACGCCTCCCAGCGGACTGACGCGCTCGTAAGGAGTGCGCGCGCCTTCTTTGTTCTTGGCGACCTTGCCAATGCTGCCCAGGTCTTGTGTATTGACGAACAGGTAACCGAGTTTCGGATCGAACGACATGGGATTCCAATCGTTACCGCCTAGCGTGCCCGGAAAAACGACTGCCAGCGTTGCGCCGTACGGAGTGAATGGTCCGTTGTTGTGCATGCCGCCTTCGCGGCCGAGTAAGTCAATGCAATACTTTTCGTGTTCCGGCGTTACTTTGGCAAGTTCGTCAGGGCTGAAGGTGTTGCGGCCAAGCGGCGCGGGCTTCAACGGAAACGGCTGCGTCGGCCAGTTCTGTTCGCCTTCCACATCGCTTTTGGGAACGCTGCGTTCTTCCACGCCGTAGATGGGTTTGCCGTTGCGCCGGTCAAGGATGTAGAGCAAGCCGGTTTTGCCGATTTCGGCGATGGCGGGAATGATGCGGCCCTTGTGGGTGACATTGAAGAGGACGGGAGGCGCGCTAGGGTCGTAATCCCAAATGTCATGGTGAACAGTTTGGAAATACCACTTGAGCTTACCGGTCTTGGCGTCCAGCGCGACCAGGCAATTGCCGAACAGATTGGCGCCTTTGCGGTCGCCACCCCAGTAATCATAAGTGCTTTGACCAAACGGCATGAAGACAAGACCGCGTTCGGTATCCACCGTCATCATGCCCCAGACGTTCGTGCCCGATCGGTTCTTCCAGCTATCGCCCTCCCAAGTCTCGTGGCCAATTTCGCCAGGCTGCGGAACGGAATGAAATTGCCAGACAAGTTTGCCGGTATGCATGTCGAACGCGCGCGTATCGCCTGCGGCGCCCAGACTGGGAGATTCTTGCGTGTGAGCGCCGGTGATGACGAGATCGCGATAAATGATCGGCGGCGACGAGAGATCGTAGAAGGCCTTCGAATAGCCGTTCAGGATGCCCTGTTTGAGATCGACCGCGCCTTCATTACCAAAGCCCGGGACCGGCTTGCCGGTGTTCGCGTTTAGCGAAATCAGCTTGGCGTCAGAGGTCCCAAAGACGATTTGCGGAATATCGCCTCCATAAAACTCAAGCCCTCGCACCGCCGGATTCGCCTCCGCAGATAGCTCATAAGACCAAAGCAGCTTCCCCGTTTCGGGTTCGAGCGCAACCACCTTGTGATAAGGCGTAACTAGATACAGCTTGCCATTAACCATTAAGGGTGTGGATTCGGCCACGCGCGGGACTTGCGTACCTTCGGGAGCCATGTGGAACGTCCACGCGCGGGTGAGGCCGCTGACATTGCTGGGGTTGATTTGAGTGAGTGGCGAATAACGCGTGCCGGCGGGGTCGTGCCCGAAAGTCGGCCAGTCCGATTGCGCAAAAGCCACTGAGTTCAAGGCAACTACGGCGAGAAGTGAACCAAGGCGAAGCACGGTTACCCCAGCGCCTCCCTCACCGTATCGAAGAACATATCAATATCTTGCACGCGCGTATGGATATGCGTCGATACCCGAATCCCTCGCTCGCTATGCGTAATCCAAATCTTCTTCTTGGCGCAAAGATCCCACAGCGGTTTTGCGTCTTTTTGAAATTTCAGATATGCAATCGACCCGAACATTCTGTCATCCTGCGGCGTCACCACCTCAATGTAAGGAATCTGTCTCGCCTTTTCACACGTGAGCTTGGCAAGATGATGGATACGCCCAAACACATTCTCATAGCCGAGCGACTGGCCAAAGCGCAGACCCGCAACCATTCCCTCCATGATGGCCCTGTTGTTCGTCCCAATCATCATGAATCGCGCCGCCTTCAACTTCTTGTCGTCCCAATTGCCAGTCACAATCGTGGGCCAAAGCTTGTCGAGCCACTCTTCGCGGATGTACAGCAAGCCGGAGCCGGCTGGCGCAAACATCCACTTGTGCGGACTGCCTGCCAGGAAGTCGCAGCCAATATCGCGAATGTCCAAGGGAATTTGCCCGTGATGATGAGCGCCATCAACCACCGTAATCAGGCCCTTAGCGCGCGCCGCTTGGCAGATTTCCTTGGCAGGCAGAACCAGGCCAGTGGTTGTGAGAATGCTCGAAAAACTCAACACCCGCGTACGCGGCCCAATCGCCGAGATGAGCGCCTCCGTCACCTCCGACACATTTTTAGGCGATGTCGGAATCCCCGCCTCACGCAGTGTCGTGCCGGCACGCGCCGCTTTCATTTGCCAGCAGCCGCGGCCAGAAGGATGCTCCTGATCCGTAATCAACACTTCATCTCCCGCTTTCAGATCGAGACCTGCGGCGATAATACTCATAGCCGTCGTCGCCGAATGCGTAAGAGCGAGTTCGTCTTTCGAGCAGCCCACAAAATCGGCCATTTCCTGGCGCTGGGAATCCATGGTTTCATAGCCCCAGCGCGGGTAAAAATCCTGTGACCGCGAATCGCCGAGTTGCATGAAATCGGCAACGGCTTGGAAGACTGGTCGCGGCGTGACGCCGAGCGAACCGTTGTTAAGAAAGTTGCGCCAGGCGGGCAGGAAAAACTGTTCGTTGCGAATTTCGAGCCAAAATTTTTCGGGGTCGGAGGCAAGCAGCGATTTCGCCGGCAACGGCTCAACCTTCCCGCCAGTTTGCCCTGCCTGCGTCTGCGAGAGTCCCAGAACGGCTGCAGCCGATTGCAGCGCGATGCGTCGTGTCGTGCGTACAGTCATTTTGAATTGTCCCGTTTAGTGTAACGCTGCGCGAATAATCCGCAGGGAACGCCGGCTCGCGGAACACTGGCCGATAAGAGTCTTGCAACCGCTCCTGGGCTGGTTCAATAACGTAGGCCCTGATTTTTTCACGTGAGGGTGGAATACACCGAATTTATGTAACAATGTAAAAGTGCAGTTCCCGTTGAGCAACGACGAACATGCTGCCATAGCACGATATCTTTCGGGTATCAAGAAACAGTTGCAGGAAGTCTCTGATCTGTTTAACACGCGGTACGGCAAGGGGAGTGAGATTTCGGAAGAATCCGTCAAAACACTGGCCTCAGTCGCTCGGTTAGAACGCAAATTAGTACGCATGAACGAAGAGCAGCAGCAGAGAGAAGAGTTGGCAATACCAAACGAGAGATGATGTTGAAGATGAACTTGCTTTCGTCGGCGCCGATGTTTGCCATTATGGCTGCCGTTGCGTTGGCGCCGCCATTGTTCGCCCGCGAGTCTGTCTGCCTGAACACGGGCTTTTGTATGACCGCTGATTCGCACACTCTCGAAGGCGCCTTATATGTATTGCGCATCGGTGCTGGCACGCTGCAGTTTCCAGCCAGTCAGATTGCCGAAATTACCGCACTCCCCGATTTGCCCAAAAATCCGCCCGCCATCACGCACACCAAACAGCCCCCCGTGTATTCGGCTGCCGCGTTTGAGGACATGCTGGTTCAGGCGGCCATTCAACAAGGCCTGGAGCCGGAGTTTGTGCGCAGCGTCGCGCGGATTGAATCCAACTTGCGGCAAGATGCGGTTTCGAACAAGGGCGCTATCGGATTGATGCAACTAATGCCTGACACAGCGGCGGTTTTGGGTGTGGACGCGCACGATGCCGCCGCCAACATCCTGGGCGGAGCCAGGTTTCTGCGCGAATTGTTGTTGAAGTATAACGGCGACCCAGCCCTCGCCCTGGCCGCTTATAACGCTGGACCAGGAGCGGTGCAAAAATACAACGGCGTGCCGCCCTATTTGGAAACTCGCAAGTACATTATTCGCGTCCTGCAGGAGTATAAAATGCTCCTGGACACGAAAGCGAAACTCAGCCTTAATAAGACCATCGCCACAAACTAGCGCCTGCGGTATACCCCGCCCCCACCGCGGCGAACAACACGAGATCCCCTTTTTTCAGACGCCCCTCTTCCAGAGCTTGCTGAGTCGCTAGCGGAATGGTGGCGGCGGTGGTGTTGCCGTATTTGTCGAGGTTGATGACAACCCGATCCAGCGGCAGGCCTAAACGCTCTGCCGTAGCCACGATGATGCGCCGGTTGGCTTGATGCGGGATCAGCAGTTTGACATCGGCGGCAGAAACACCGTGCTTTGTGAGCAAGGCTTCGGCAAGCTCCGACATTTTCTTAACAGCGTACTTGAAGACCTGCTGGCCTTCCTGCTTCACGTAATGCTGGCGTTTGGCAACGGTCTCGGCACTGGCCGGCAGCCGGCTGCCACCCGCTGGCATGTACAAGAAAGGTGCGCCTGAGCCATCAATTTCGTTCAAGTGCCCAATATAGCCGCCTTCGGTGGCGGCGTCTTCCGAAGGCTCAAGCAGGAATGCGCCCCCGCCATCTCCGAATAGGATGCATGTCGAACGGTCGGTGTAGTCGATAATCCGAGACATGGTGTCGGCGCCGATCACGAGTACGTATTTATGAGCGCCGCTGACAATCAGATGCGTGCCAACGGTGAGGCCATAGAGAAAGCCGGAACAAGCCGCCGACAGATCGAATCCCCAAGCACTGGTCGCTCCTAATGCATTCTGCACGGTACAGGCCGTCGAAGGGAACATATGGTCGGGCGTCACGGAGCATAATATGATGACGCCCACCTCGCTGGCTTGAATGCCGCGTCGCTCCAAAGCAATTTTCGCGGCGGCGATCGCCATGTCGGAAGTAGCCATGGACGCATCCGCAATGCGGCGCTCGCAAATGCCGGTTCGTTCCCGGATCCAGGCGTCGTTCGTTTCCACCATCTTCGACAATTGCTCGTTCGTTAGGATGCCCGGCGGTACGAAACTACCGATGGCGCTGATTTTAGCGGTTGGCAAGATTCCTCAAATGAAGTTTAAGAATTTGAAAATAAAAATGCTGCAACTCCATGTTACATTTGGGGAAAATGCAAGTTGAGGCGGCGCTGTTTTTCGAGACGGTGGAAGAGATCTACGCGCGCGTCTTTCAACTCTTGCGGCCGCGAACTCCTCTTCCCGAAATCTTAGTTCGCTATAAGAAATATGCCAACGCTAACAGCCGCATCAGCTTGCACGATGGCCGCTTGCTTGTGGAGATGAGCGATTTGTTGCAGCCTGCGCCCGCACCCATTCAAGAAGCCTTAGCAAGCGTGCTGCTGGCCAAGCTGTTCGGGAAACCGCCCGATCGTGATTGCCTGGCGCAATACCGCCACTATCTAAACCGCGCCGACGTCCGCCGAAATCTGCACTCTGCCAAGCGCGAGCGCGGCCGCAAAGCCTATAGCGATCCGCGCGGAGCCGTTTACGATCTCACGAAGATCTTCTCCGCCATCAACGAACAGTACTTCCACGGCTTGCTGGCGGCGCCCGCCATGGGTTGGAGTTTGCGGCCATCGCGCACGATTTTGGGCCATTATGATCCGAGCCACCATGTCATCGTTCTCAGCCGCTCGCTCGATTCAATAGAAGCACCGGAAAGCGCCGTGCGCTTTGTGATGTTTCACGAGATGCTTCATTTGCGCTACCCCACGGAGAGCCGGGGAGCGCGCCGCTGCGTGCATACACCCGAGTTCAAGAAAGCCGAACGTGCCTTCGCCGAATACGCCGAAGCCAAAGATGCACTGAAGAAGCTCGTCCGGGGCTAGCCGAGGCGCGACAGCCATGGAGCGGTAACGTCAACCGCCATCGACTTGACGCTCGTTCAGCAGCTAATTAGGCCGTCTGAACAGCGTGCAGGCAGGCGTTCATTTCGCTGAGCTGCTGAATAACGCGCGTAACCAGCCGCGGCTGAAAGCCAAAGTAAGCTAAGGTCAAGCTCAATTGGAGCCGCAGCACATTCATCGAAAAACGCACGCGCAACCAAATGAGCTGCGATA
>Ga0302319_10010738_pt1 | contig 17437 bp, 13 predicted proteins | sample Bog_T0_2_FD_203319 | JGI IMG/M metagenome (GOLD analysis project Ga0302319, IMG submission 203319) | Peat permafrost microbial communities from Stordalen Mire near Abisko, Sweden - Bog_T0_2 | ecosystem: Environmental > Terrestrial > Soil > Wetlands > Peat | place: Sweden: Abisko, Stordalen Mire...
GGTTGCGAATCGTGAACTGGCCCAGGTCGCGCAGTTGCGCCTCGTTGAGCCCGTCGCCCTTGAGCGTGACAAGGCACACCGGCAGGCTCGACGCATCGAATTGCATGACAATCGGCGGCAGCGTACCTGGCGGTAGATACCGCAGGCTGGCCATCGCAAGATTGGCCACGCTGGTGACATCGGAGTCCGGATTCGATCCCGGCTGGAAGTACACCTTAATCAGGCTTACGCCGGTGAGCGAGCGCGACTCCATGTGGTCGATGCCCGATGCCAGCGTGAACATCCGCTCGAACTGCCCGGTAATATCATTCTCGATCTGCTCCGGCGGCATGCCGGAGTAAAAGGTGGCCACCACGACGACCGGGATCTTGATCGGCGGAAACAGATCCACCGGCATGCGCACGAGGCTATTAACGCCGACCACGCAAATAATCAGGCAGATGACGATGATGAGATAGGGATAGCGGATGGCAAATCGGGACATTTGATCGGGATATAGGGCTCAGCGGGCGACGGCGGCTCGCAGCTTTTCGAGCGTAAAGTCGGCGGATTGGCAGAGCTCGATGATCGGCCTCTCCTTCTCCCGAATGCGCATCGCGACGCTCGGGATCTCCGCCGCGTGGGCGAGGGGCACGGACTGGAATCCGTGCATGTCGCCGTGCAGCAAATCGCCGGAACTGATCTTCAGGCCGGCGATCTCCACCGGCGTGCCAAATTCCACGATGTGCTCGTAGGCATGCGAAACGGAGATGCTGCCGCTGAACAACTGGAACGCAAGCGCCCGGGCCCGCGGCAGGTCGCGCACGGAGCCATTGGTGACGGCGCCGACGCAGCCGAGCGCCTTGAGAATGTTTATGTGGACCTCGCCAAGGAAGGAGCCTAGGCCTGCATGGTGTGATACATCCTCCACGATGATCACGCGCGGGAAGGGGACCGCGAGCACGTAATCCCACCAATCGGTGCGATCGGAGTACACGCCGCCCATCATTGGCGGGCGCGAGCCGCTGACCTTGATCGTGGCGGCGTAGCCGACCATCGAAGCGAATTCTGGGAAGAGGCATCGGACGCTGCCATTGGCAAAGCCCTGGTTGCGAAGGCGCTCGTCGAGCGTCTCGATGGAATTCGCGACCTCGCAGCTATCGAGCATGCGCAATGCGTGGAGTTCCGCTGGGGACAGGGTCGAGGGAGTTGGATACATGGGTGGCATTTGGGTGGTCGGTGTCCCGGCGCGCCGGGCGTTCATGGGAAAGCGATTCACGGCATAGTGGGCATGGCGATCACCTTCGGTTCCACTTTCTGGCCGGGATGCACCTGCGCATTGTTGCCGACCATGACTAGTTCGCCCTCCTTCAAACCGCCGGTGATCTCGTAAACGTTGGGCATTTCGACCCCCAGGGTTACCGGGCGGGATTCAATTTCATCGTTGGCGTCGATGACGCTAACCATGGGCTGCTTGGGATTGGAGATCGCCTCGGTGGGAACGGTCAGCGCATTCGCGCGCTGGTCGAACTTGAAGAGCACCACCGCATACATCCCCGGTACGATCTCGAGGTTGGGATTATCCAGTTCCATCTCGGTCGTCATCGTCCGAGTCTCGTCATTCACCTGGTCGGTGAAGCGCGAGATTTTTCCCGAATAAGTTTTGCCGCCAAGCGAATCGACCCGCACCGTCACCGGATCGCCGATATGGATATCCTTCACGTAATCGACCGAGACCGGAAAATCCATGCGCAGGTGGTAATTGTCCGATATCCGCACCAGCGGCATCGAGCGGTCCGAGCTGGTGCCAGCCTGCACCAGCGCGCCGGGGTCGACGGAGCGTTGTGTGATCACCCCCGTGAATGGCGCGCTGATCTGTGTGTAATTCGCCAGCGTCTGGTACTTCTCGACCTCCGCCTTCGCGGCGGCGACGGATGCAGCGCTGCTTGCATCCTTCGAACGCGCAGTATCGATATCCTGCTGCGCGACCAATTTCGGGTTTTGTCGCACAACATCCTCCAGCCGCGTGAAGATGAGATGCGCGTTAAGGTAATCCGCCTCCGCTTGCTGTTCGGTCGCCTGCGCGGCATGGAGTTGATCGAACAATTCCGGCACTTGCAGCGTTGCCAGGAGTTGGCCCTGTGTGACCTTGTCGCCAAAGTCCACATTCATCTCCTCCACGTAACCGGTGACCATCGCGTGCAACTCGGACTCCACATAAGGCCGGAACTCGGCGGGAATCGGCACCTCGTCATACACATCCTGCCGCGTCACGCGCGCCACCGCCACGGATGGGGCGCCTCCAGATGCAGGCCCACTGCTGGTTGCGTGCTGTTTGAATATCCACCAAGCGACGCCAGCCATGAGGATAAATATGACGATGATAAGTGACCTGGTCCTGGCGCCACCGCGTCCCGCCGGGTTCTCCCTGCGCGGCCAGGTCGATTCCGTAACGGTTGTCGGGATGGGATCCAATTGTTCGGTTTGCATGGATTATCAGAGTTGAGTTTTAAAAGAGTCGGCTACGTGCTCCCGGCCATTGAACGATACCGGGGCCACTTGCCCCGCGGGCGACCGCGGAAGGCGCACAGTGATCCGGCAACCGCCCTCGGGCCTGTTCGCGGCATCCACGGAGCCGCCATGAGCCGCGCATATAGAGCGGACAATTGACAGGCCAAGCCCGCTTCCATTCACACTATGGGTGCGGACAGAATCCGCGCGGAAGAACCGGTCGAAGACATGCGACAGCGCCTCCGCCGGAATGCCCGGCCCATCGTCGAGCACCTCCAGCACTGCTTCACCATTGATGGCGCGGGTATTGAGCGCGATGCGTCCCCCAGCGGGGCTGTATTTGATCGCGTTATCAAGCAGGTTCACGACGACTTGCTGCAGTCGGAACCGGTCGCCCGCGACCTCAATCGCTCCCTCGCTCTGGCAGGACACAGACACGCCTTTCTCCTGCGCGATCGGGGTGATCTGCTCCGCCGTTGTGGCCACGAGTCCGCAGAGATCGAGCCGGCTTACATTGATCACCGCCTCGCCCGTCTCAAGCCGCGATATGGCCAGCAGTCCCTCTACTATCTTTCCCATCCGCTCAGTCTCCTCCAGGATGCTGGCGATCTTCTCGCGCGTGGCATGATTGAGTGCGGCCTCTTCGCCGAGGCTTTCCAACTCGACCCGCATGATAGTCAGCGGCGTCCGCAACTCATGCGACGCATCCGCCGTGAATCGCTGCGAATGCTGGAATGCTTCGTCCAGCCTTGCAATCATCTGGTTGAGCACGAGGGAGAGATGCTCGATCTCGTCTGAGGTCCGGCTGACCGGCAGACGCTGGTTGAGATTGGACGATGTGATCGCCTTCGCCCCGTCAATGATCCGCCGCACCGGCCGCAACGCCTGCCGCACCAGCACCGCGCCGCCCGCGACCGCCACCACCAGGATGATCGGTACGCCAATCCCCAGCATCATCAGAAATCGCCGCAAGACCTGCTCATCGGCCAAATCCGAGACGCCGCAGTCCACAAGGTAGCTCCTGCCATTGGCCGGCGCGATGGTTTGCACGATGAGCAGGTTTCCTCGCTTCATCACGGGGATCTCCTCGTTCTGCGCCGGCGGTGGAAACATCGGCACCGATGTTGGATCGAACGCCTTGTCCGTCGGCGTGCCGGATATATAAAGCAGCGAGCCATCCTTTTGCCGGATGCGAATGAAGCGGTCATTATACTCCGGAGCATAACTGGTGCGGATGAGGTCGAGCGTGAATGCCTGCCCTTCGCGCGGCATGTGCTCGGCAAGGATGGCACCCACCTCCCGCGCGCGCCGCACCAGGGTCTGCGTCCGCGCAAGACGTAGAAAGTAACCAAGCCCAACGTAAGTGTAGAAACCAAACCCGGCGCACACCATCAGCGACACCGCTGCATGCCACGCGGCGAGTCGAAAGGTGATAGACTGGCTGTTCATAGCTCGGTCTCCCCAAGATAGTAGCCGCTCCCGCGCATCGTGCGGATCAGAGGTTGGGCAAACGGCTCATCCACTTTTGACCGCAACTGCCTCACATACACATCCACGATATTGGTCAGTCCCTCGAAGCTCTGGTCCCACACATGATCCACAATCATGGAGCGTGAGAGGACGCGCCCTTTATTCAATGCGAGATATTCCAGTAGCGAATACTCTTTCGAGGTCAGCTTGATGCGAGCCCCGTCGCGCCGCACCTGGTGCTGCACGCGGTCAATCTCCAGGTCCGCGATACGAATCACGTTTTCCCGTTTCACCGCGCCACGACGCAGCAGCGCCTTCACGCGCACCACAAGCTCCGCAAATGCAAATGGCTTCGTGAGGTAGTCGTCCGCGCCGGCCTCGAAGTTGGAAATCTTGTCCGCGACCGCGTCGCGCGCCGTGAGAATGAGCACCGGCACGCCGGTGTTCACCTTGCGCAACTGCGCCAGCAATTCCGTGCCCCGAAGCCCGGGCAGCATCAGATCGAGTATGATCAGGTCGTACGGACCATGCTTGGCGCACTCAAGTCCCTCGAGCCCATCCGCGGCGCGATCAACGGCAAAATGCTCAGCAGTCAACCCAGTCGTCACCGCTCGGGCTACCTTTTCATCGTCTTCTATCACAAGCACTCTCATTCTATGGTGTAATCGTGACTCACCCGAATGAGGATTCCATGAATAAATAATTAAGTTTTCCTCATCTCATTGCACGTCACCCCGCGTTCGCATATTGGACGTACGCGTGAATGGCGCAGAGCGTCTTACCTCATCTAATTTATGAAATTCCTCATCACCTGTACGCTTTCCGCAGTGGGCCTCGCCTTAGGCGCATGCCAGAGCCAGCCTCACCGCGACGATTTCGCTGAGAAAACACATCGCACCTACAATCCCGAGACCGGATCCTTCGAGCAATCCCCGCCTTGGGGCAAGCAGTCGAACAAATCGGATACCCAGTAGCACACTGGTCTGCCGCTCCGGGCGCACAGGCTGGCGGTGCATAATCTTATCCCGTAATAGTCGATTAAAGAAAAAAAGCCCGCACTTGTAACAGTGCGGGCCTTTTTTGCGAAATGGGACTTATGGGACGGGACCAATGGTGCCTATGGGGGCAGTGGGAACTATAGGGGAATCGGGATGTCCGGAGGGTTCATGTTCAAGTGCAAGGTCTATGATTGACTTCAGTGAGTCCAAGTGCACGCTGGCGCGCTGGCATTGCGCAATGGAAGCGGCATTGTCTCAGCCTTTTTAGAACAGTTCGCCGGGCTGGCCAGTGTTCTCGAGGACGGAGTGCCAGAGTTCTCCGGCGGGGTCGACTTTGCGGCGGCCCTTGGTGACAACGTCGAGGGGAAGATGGATGAAGGTGCCGTGCCAGCGGCCGACGAGCATGCCGGTCTTGCCGGCCATGGCGGCGTGGACAGCGTTCTGGGCGAGGCGTGAGCAGTAAACATTGTCCTGGGGCGAGGCGGGGACGCTGCGGATGGTGTAGCTGGGGTCGATATACTTGAGGTTGCACTCCATGCGGCGCTCCTTGAAGAAGGCTGAGATTTTTTCCTTTAGGAACATGCCGATATCTCCCTGGCGCTTGTTGCCGGAGGCGTCGACTGCGTGGCTGGTGCCTTCCATGAGGTGCTGGCCGGCGCCTTCCGCGACGACGATGACGGCGTGTTTGCGGCGGGCGACGCGGTAGTAAAGTGCCTCGAGGAGGCCGCGCGGGCCATCGAGATCGAAGCGGACCTCGGGGATAAGGACGAAGTTGACGACATTGCCGGCAAGGGAGGCGAAGCATGCGATAAAGCCGGAGTCGCGGCCCATGAGCTTGACGAGGCCAATGCCGTTTCGGGAGCCGAGGGACTCGACATGGGCGCAACTGACGGCCTTAACGGCCTCTGCGAAGGCGGTCTCGAAGCCAAAGCTCTTGTCGAGGTACATGATATCGTTGTCGATGGTCTTAGGGATGCCGATGACGCTCTTGAGCTGGCCGCGACGTCGGATCTCGAGGCTGATTTCATTGGCGCCGCGGAGGCTGCCATCGCCACCGACCACGAAAAGGATGTCGACTTCCATTTCCTCGAGGAAATTGACCATCTCCGGGACATCCTGGGGTCCGCGGGAGGTGCCGAGGATGCTGCCGCCAAAGGCGTGGATGGCATCGAGGGAATCGGGTTTGAGGACCATGGGGGTCTGGCCGTAACGGGGCACGAGGCCCTCGTAGCCATAGCGGAAGCCGTACACTTTTGTGACGCCATAGCGGTGAGTCAACTCCATGACGAGGCCGCGGATGATGTCATTGAGGCCGGGGCAAAGGCCGCCGCAGGTGACGATACCGGCGGTGGTAGGAGGGGGATCGAAGAAGATGTGCTCGCGCGGCCCGGCGATCTCGAAGCTTACCTTGCCGGCGTGATCCTGGACGCCGAAGGCGTCTGAGTAGGTATCGTCCATGAGGACGCGCTCGGCGTCGGTACGGAAATGGACGTTGGAAGTGGCGATGCGGTGGAGGGGGGAACGGAAGCGGGCTGGCCCGAGGGATTCGATATTGGTCTCCATCGGGCGGCTACCCTTTCATCCCGGGGAGGCGGGGCCAAGCTTTTCCTTGGACTGCGACGCGGAATTCGATTTGCCGGAGCGGATAAGCAGGGGAAGGAGACCAATGGGAGCGATGGAACAACCGGACCAATGGGAATGGGGAAGCGACAACTAGTTGAGGAGTTTGGGCTTTGCGGCCTCGGCTTCCTCGGCTGTCCAGAAATAGACTTTTTTGTAAACAACGTGTTTGCCGTGGCCGTCGTCCTGGGTTACGGGGACCAACACGAATTTCGGCTTTTCATGGGAGGAGGTGGCGATGACATGGGCGGCGAAGCCGTTGAAGCCGAAAAAGGGGATGGATGCGGGCGGGGCGCTGGCCTGGACGACGTTGTAGCCGCCGTGGCCGTTCGGAACGAGAAAGCTCCCGCTGCCGGCGTTGTCGGCATGGGCAACGGCACCGAGAGCGGCAATGGTGAGAAGGGCGAGTGGGAGTTTCATAACGGAAGTATGGAGGATGGACGTGGAAGTATGAAGGATGAAAACAGTGGGTGAAAGAAAGGCCTATAGGGGGCGATTGCGGCAATATTTGGGCTATGCAATGGCGGATCGGGAAGCGTAACGTTTTGGGGAGTCAGGTGTGTTTATGAGACGAGCGCTTCCTTTTATGTTGCTGATGCTGGCGATGGCCGCGGTACCGGCGCTGCGGGCAGATGACGGGAAGACGGTGCAGATTCACGCCAATGACATGATGAAGTACGACGTGGCGAGCATCGATGCGGCACCGGGGCAGAAGCTGACCGTGACGCTGGCGAATGCCGGGACGCTGCCGAAGGCGGCGATGGCGCACAACTTTGTGCTGCTGAAGCAGGGGACGGACGTGGCTGCGTTCGCAGCGGCGGGGCTGACGCACCCTGAGACCGAATATGTGGCGCCGGAGCTGTCGGGAAACGTGATTGTGAAGACGAAGCTGCTGGGACCGGGCGAGACGGATACGGTGAGATTCATGGCGCCGGCGGCCGGCAATTATGATTATATCTGCACATTCCCCGGGCATGCCCAGGCGGGGATGCGCGGGACGCTGCTAGTGAAGTAGCGCCGCCGGGCGTGGCAGTTACTTTGTGGAGAACTTGTAGATCGTGGTGCTGCGGAAGGTCTCGCCGGGGCGGAGAATGGTGGAGGGGAAGGCGGGGTGATTCGGCGCATCCGGGAAGTGCTGGGTCTCCAGGCAGAAGGCGTCGTGCTCGTGGTAGATCTTCCCACGTTTGCCCTTGAGGGTGCCGTCGAGGAAATTGCCGGTGTAGAACTGGATGCCGGGCTGGTCGGTGTAGACTTTCATAAAGCGCCCGGAGGAGGGGTCATAGACTTCCGCGGCGAGGCAGGGGCGCACGACGGGGCAGCGGTCCAGGACATAGTTGTGATCGTAACCGACGGGATTGCCGCCGACGGCCTGGAGGTTGGTTCCGATGGTGGTCCATTTGCCGAGATCCATGGGGGTGCCGGCCACGTCCTGGATCTTGCCCGTGGGGATGAGGTTGGCATCGACGGGGGTAAAACGGCTGGCGTGGATGCGGATCTGGTGATTGAGGATGGTGCCGTTGCCTGCGCCCGAGAGGTTGAAGTAAGTGTGGCTCGTCAGGTTGAGGACGGTGGGTTTATCCGTCTGGGCGACATACTGAAGGCGCAGCTCGTCGCGATTGGTGAGCGTGTAGGTCACCGAGATGGTGAGATTGCCGGGGAAATGCTCCTCGCCATCGGGACTAAGGCGAGAGAAGCGTACAGTGGGTGGGTTTTGGCTGAGGACCTCGGCAGTCCAGAGCTGCTTGTCGAAACCCTTGAGCCCGCCGTGGAGCGTGTTCGGCGCGTTGTTAATTGCGAGCTTGTAGGTTTTGCCGTCTAGCGTGAAGCGGCCCTTCGCGATGCGATTGGCGTAGCGGCCGATGAGTGCGCCGAAGTAGGCGGTCTGCGTAAAGTACGGCTGGATGGTGCCGAAACCGAGCGCGACATCGCCCATGTGGCCGGCACGATCCGGGGTGATGAGGTTGATAACGGTGCCGCCGTAGGTAGCGATGGCGACCTGCATGCCGTTCTGGTTGGTGAGTGTGTAGAGCTGGATGGGCTTACCGTCGGTCGTTTTGCCGAACGGCTTCGCGGTGACGGAGCCTGGCGCTGGGGATTGGGCGAGGAGTTTTGGCATGGGAGTGAGGAGGGAGAGCGCGAGGATCGCAGTCGTGGCGGCGGCCCGGAGTCGAGGGTGCAGCGTCATAGAATTTTTAAGGGGGGTGCAGATTTGGGTATTACAAGGGGAAAGCGCGCCGTAGCGGCGTGGACAAAGTAAAGATAAGGGCAATGAAAATAGGAAGCGCATTTAAGCGAGTTTGGAGGAGTAACGTGAATAACGAACAGGCGGAGGAAAGTAAATATTACAAAAATGTAAGGTGTCTAAAAACATTCATCGGCCTGAATCGCTGGCGTTTTGTTATCACGTAAATCGTGGGGAAAAGGGTCATCTTCTCTGTAAGCGGACGTTTTGGAAGGGGGATGGCACACGTGGTGCTCAGGGGCCGCGCGAGCCATTCCGGCTCTGAACCCAAAAATAAACCCATGCTGCAATGTCCAATAATCCACAACAACAAACAACAGGCACACTAGGTCTAGCAGGATTGACCGTAAACGCGATGGCGCTCATTGCGCCCGGAGCGTTCCTTTGGTTAACCTTCGAAGAACAGTCACTATATGGAGCGCCGATGGCCGGCTGCGCCATGTGGTTCGGAATCCTCACAGCGCTGGCCCTTTGCTATGCAACGGCGATCAGCTACTCGGAGCTTTCGAAAATCTATCCCGGCGCGGGCTCATCTTATCTTTACGCGGAACAAGCGTTCCTCTCGAAGACCAAGATGTTCAAGTTCTCGCGTATTTCCAAGTTCATCGTCGGCTGGGCCAGCCATCTATACTACTGGGTTTACCCGGGCGTGATGGTGGGAGTGACCGCGATTTTCGTCGGTTACATGTCCAACCAATTCTGGCCGAAAATCTTCAGCTCGTCGTACAACAGCCCGCTGGAGATGATCATCGTCTGCGTAGTATTCTCGATAATGGTTGGCTGGATCGCGTCGCGCGGTGTGGTCGGATCCACGGGCGTGAACACGGCGGTCAATGTGATCCAGATTACGGCGCTCATCATCTTCACGTGCATGGCGATCGCCTATCGCGTGCAGCACAAGCAGGGTGACGTCGGCTGGCACCTGTCCAACGGCGCGGCCATTACCTACCAGGTGGCTCAAACCAATCAGTTGGACAGCAACAACAAGCCGATCCAGGCCAAATGGGCGGATGGCACTCCGCAGGTCGATGACAAGAAACAGCCGGTCTACATGACACAGGATCGCCAGGTCGCCGATGCTGACAACAAGGACAAGACCTTCGCTTCGCTGGGCTTGAATACAGGCGATCCGTATCCGGTTCTCCAGACCGATGCGTCCGGCAAGCTGGTGCTGGGCAAGGATGGCAAGCCGATCATGGTGCCGTTCACGATCAGCTACCTGCCTTCCGACGCCTACAGTGGGGGCGGAGCTCCACACAGTGCCAATGACGGCCCCCTGACGTTCAACTATCACACCGACGCCATCTCGGTAATATCGCCGCACGCGGCTAACTACCTGTTCATCCAGGCCTGTATCGCCATTCTGCTCATCGTCGGTTTCGAGTCCGTCACCGCCATGGGCGAGGAAGCGAAGAACCCGCAGAAAGACATCGGGCGCGCGGTTCTGCTATCGCTCACCATCCAGGCGGGATTCTGCTACATGTTCGAGTACTTCGGCGCGAATTACTTCATGAACAACGGATACACCATAAGCAATGCCGGTGCTTCGGCGGCGCCGATTGGCGATATGATGACCCTCGTCGGTGCATGGATGTTCGGCAGCGCGCAGGCCGGGACCTACTTCATGTGGACTGAGGCCGCCACGGTCTTCCTGGCACTCATCGGCACGACGCTTGCCTGCATCAATACCGGGGCCCGCGTCACTTACGCCATGGGCAAGGACAAGGAAGTCGGTTCGTTCTTCGGCGATCTGCATGCGAAGAGCAACGCGCCCACCAAGGGGATCTGGATCCTGACCTTCATCTCGATCTTCCTCGGTATCATCACGGTGGTGATGTACCTGGGCGGAGCCACTGTCACGCCGCTCGATCCCAGCTATAAAAATGTCTGGTACAGCTTCGGGCTGTTTGACACCTCGGTGTACGCGACCGCGCCGAATACGCTGCTAATCATGACTTTGATCAGCAACTTCGGCACCTTCCTGCTCTACGGCATGACCTGCCTGACTGCCATCATCGCGTTCCGGGAGCATCACAGCTTCCAGGGCTTCAAGCACGTGGTGATTCCGGTGTTCGGTCTCTGCGCAAACCTCGGGTGCATGCTGTTCTACATCATCGGCCCGTTCTCTGTGGCCGGCATGAGCTGGCACGAACCGTTCATCGCGCTCGGAGCCGTGGCCATCTGGGGCATCTACGGCGCGATTCACTTCATCCTGGGCAGCAAGAAGAAGGAGAAGCCTATCTTCGTGTCCACGGCCGCTGCGGCATAGCCGACACGCGACCCAACTCATACTGGTATCAGTCAAACGGCCACACCTTCACGGTGTGGCCGTTTGTACTTTCGGCGGGGAGCCGTCGTTTTCCAGCCTCCCCGCTTTTCTTTGGAGACCTCGGCCGAACGCGAGAAATCGGAATTCTCTGATCGGCGATTGCCAATTGCGGCGCGATTCCCTTATTCCCTCTCTATCTCATGGAACTGAATGTATTCACTCTCTCCTCGAAAGGCCCGGTGCGCGCCAAGAACGAGGATTATGCGGGCTTTTGGGAACCGGCGGAAGCGGATGAGCGGCAGACCCGGGGCGCCATCGCGATCATCGCGGACGGGGTCGGAGGCCATGGCCGCGGGGACGTGGCAAGCAAGCTGGCGGTGGAGACGGCGATCCATAAGTTTCAGGAGTGCAGCCCGGACATGAGTACGAAAGCCATTTTGCGGGAGATTTTCTTCTCCGCGAACATGGCCCTTTACGATTCTGACGCGAATGACCGGAAGGCGACGCGGATGGCGACGACGATGAACGTGTGCATCTTCAAGGGCAGGGACGTCCACGTCGGCCACGTGGGGGACAGCCGGCTGTACCTGGTTCGGCAGGAGGATATCAAGAAGCTGACGCACGACCACTCGATGACCGGCATCCAGATCAAGCTGCGGCTCATGACTGAACTGGAGGCCCGCGCGAGCCATTTGCGATCGATGCTGACCCGCAGCGTTGGAATCGAGCCGCTCGTGCGATTCGATTACAAGCGGGTTACCGCCATGCAGCATGACCGCTTCCTGCAATGCACGGACGGCCTCTATTGCTTCATGAATGATGGGGAAATCTGCGAGGGCGTCGACCGGTTGAATCTCGACGAAATCTGTCCCTACCTTGTCAACCTCGCGGAGCGGCGCGGCACGGACGATAACCTGACGGCGCAGTTGATCCACGTGGACAGGGTGACGCCGCTCAAGAAGGAGAAGCCGCTCTCGATTCTGACCGCGGCCGGACGGCCCGCGGAAATAACCGATCAAAATGAGCTGACGATCGGACAGGAGATGGATGGGCGTTACCGGATCGACAAGAAGATCAGCCGCAGCGGAATGGCGACGATCTACAAGGCGTTTGACACCAAGGAGAATCGCACGGTCGCGATCAAGGTGCCGCATATGCAATACGAGTCCGATGTGGGCTTCTTCTCACGATTCCAGCGCGAGGCGGATATCGGACTGATTCTCAACCACCCGAATATCCTGAAGTTTTACCCGCCCGATCCAGGCCAGAGCCGACCCTATATAGTGATGGAGTTTCTGGAGGGGCGGACGCTTGCCCAGGTCATGAACGAGGTGAAGCCGTTCCCGATCGATGACGCGTTGCAGGTCGGCGCGCGCATCGCCGATGCCCTCTCGCACATGCACGAAAAAGGCGTCGTCCACCGGGATATGAAGCCGCAGAACGTGATGATCTGCAAGGACGGGTCTCTGAGGATCATGGACTTCGGCATCGCGCGCGCCTCGGACATGAGGCGCCTGACTTTCGTCGGCTTTACGCCGGCGATGGGAACGCCGGATTACATGGCCCCGGAGCAGGTAAAGGGAAAGCGTGGCGATGTGCGGACGGATATCTATTCACTCGGGGCAATGCTGTACGAGATGACCACGGGGAAGCTGCCGTTCGAGGCGGACAACCCGTTCCTGGTCATGAACGCCCGCGTTACCGGCGATCCAGTTGCGCCGCGCACGGTGAATCCCGCGGTGCCGGTCGAAGTGGAGGAACTCATCCTGCACGCAATGGAGCGGGATCCCCGGAAGCGGATCCAGACTGCGCTGGAAATGAAGGCGCAACTCGAGGACACATCGCTGGTCAAGGTGACCGGGAGAAGTCATCATCTGAGAGCGCCAAAGGTTTGGTCCACCCGCTTGCATAGCTCGCGGCTGGCCGTTCTTTCGGTTCTTGGACCAATACTGCTTTTTTTGGCCGCCCTGTTGCTGACCCACTGCAAGCATCACCATTGATAGCGGGGGGGAAGCGCCGTGATCCATTGGCCTCATAGTCTCATTTGGAAGGATCCCCAGTGGGATTTGGGCTTGCGGGGCGCCGGCGCGGCCCTTTAGTGAGCGGTTATGGAAGCACCGGATGTCCCTCTCGATGAGACGCAGGATCACATCAACGAGCATGCGCACGAAAGCCGTGAGCGATGGGTACTGGGGGTCGCTCTCAGCACGGCCATCCTCGCAGCGGTTGCCGCCATCGCCTCACTCCTGGCGGGGCAGCGGATCAACGAGGGGATGATTTACCAGATCCGGGAATCGGACCAATGGTCCTATTACCAGGCGAAGGGGATCAAGGCAGGGGTTCTTGAATCCAAGGATGCATTGCTTGTGGCCATGGGGAAAAGCCCGGACGCGTCGGATGCCGCAAAAGCGGCACAGTATGGGAAGGAACAGGCCGCTCTTTCAACCGATGCGAAAACGCTGGGGCAGAAGGCCGAGGCTGATCTCGAAGGTCATGAGAAGCTGGCTTCGGCCGTGACATTTTTTCAGATCGGCATCGCGATTTCCGCGATCTCGGTGCTTACGAAGCGGCGGGCCTTCTGGTATGTGGGGCTTGTGTCCGGATGCGTGGGGTTGATGTACTTCGGACTGGCCTTCAAGTGAAGTTTTACCGGATCCCGACCGTGCGCGGCGGAGGCGGGACAAGCACCCACTGCATACCGGCGGCGCGCGCTGCCTGGATGCCGGCGTTGGTATCTTCGAAGACAAGGCATTTCTCGGGAAGGACGCCGAGGCGCTCGGCGGCAGTGAGAAAAGGATCGGGATGGGGTTTCCCCTGGCGGTAGTCTTCCGCGCAGACAAGGGTGTCGAATTTGTCCAGGATACCGAGACACGAAAGGGTGCGCGTGACGATGTAACGGTGGCCGCCGGAGGCAACGGCGATGGGGAGTTTCCCGTAAACCTCAGTTACGATGGCAACCACGGGCTCGATGGGTCGGATGGTCTCAATGCCCTTCAGGTAGAGTTCTTCCTTGTAGTGGGCGGTTTCCTTCACCGGCATCTGGTAGCCATGACGCTCGTTGAGGATTTCCACAATCCGCTCCGTCGGGACGCCGCCGAGTTCGTAAAATTGGGCTTCGGGAAAATCGACGTCGTGATCCTTAAGCGCCGCGCACCATGCCTTGTAGTGCAGCGGCATCGTATCGCCCAGAGTGCCGTCGCAATCGAAAATGTAGGCCGCGAAAGAGCCCTGCGGAATCTTGATCATGGATGGAGCTTAGATTGGCGGAAGATCGAGGGAAAAGCCAGATAAGAGACTGCCTCAAGGATGGGCCGCACCGGCCAGGACCTGTTCGCGGAGAGTATTGAGGCTGTTGACTATTTTGTCAGCCTCCACGCTGATGAGGCTATGCCGGGCCGCCATCGGCTCGCCGCCGTGGAAGAGCCGGTGGTGGACTGCCCGCAGGTCAGGGAACGCAATCGATTCCTGCCCCGCTCCCCGAAGCAGCGAGGCGAGCAACTCCAGGGTTTGGCCGATTTTTTGTACGAAGTCCTGGAAAGCGGCGTTGCGCACAAGCGGCCTAAGCGAGTCCGGGGAGGCAAGCAGCGTGGCGTGTAGCATGATGATGGAATAGGCAAAGATGTGGGAACTCGCGAGCATGGCGTTCCAGCGGTCCCGCTCGGCAGCGGGTGTGGCGGGCTCCGCGGCCAGGCGATCCACGGAAGCCTCGAGATTCGTGCGGGAGAGCCTGGAGGCCGATCGCGTGCGGTCGAGTTCTTCGGTGAGATCGGGACAGTCCGCGGAGAAGGCGCGGGTGATCAGATCGAAGTGGGCGCGATAGGCGTCGAGCATCTGCGCGAAGATTTGCGCCACCTGGGATCGCTCCCACGTGGGCCAGAGCCAGTAGGCGAGGAGTGCCATAATGCCACCGAGCGCCGTATTGCGGGCGCGCGCCATGATCACCTGGCTGGGATCGATCCCGGTGAGGGCGACCAGAAGGACGACAAGTTGGCTCACGCTGACGGCGAGCACGCCGTAATGGGCGGGACCAGTCCATCGGAGGATGAAGGTGATGGCCATGATCAAGGCGATCTCGACGGGAAGGCTTCGGGGCAGGAAATGAAATAACGCGGTCGCCATCACAAGCCCCGCAAAGGTTCCACCAAGTCGAAGGACACCGCGGGAATAGGTGGACGAAAAATCGGGCTTCAACACGACGGCGACTGTGAGAGGGAGCCAGTATGGACGTTGCCAGCCTACGAAACGTCCAAGGGCGTCCGCCGCGCAAATGCAGACCGAAAGGCGCACGGCGTGGCGGAAGGCGGTGGACCGGAACGAAAGATTCGCGCGGAGGTTCGTGAGGGCGCTGCCCGCGCGCAACCGCCACGGGATGACTTCCTCGCTCCGGGCGTAAGCGACGATGCCGGAAGGGGTCGCATGGCTGGCAAGGCCAAAGGTAATCCGGAGCTGGCGGGTGAGGGCGTCCATTTGAGCCTTGATGTCCGCAATGAGCGGGCCCGGCTCGCTGCCTGCCGGGAGATCCCGAAAGGTTTCCAGGATTCGCTCCGCCTCATCCACGTCCGGGGACCCGTCGCCGGCGGGACGGCCGGACCGGAGCATCTCGCCGTCAGTGTCAAGGGCACGGGTCGCCGCGGCAAGGTACCGGTCGACGAGCACAGCGACGGGAGAGGGTTGGCCGGCCGTTAGAGCGGACGGCTCCCTCGTTTGGTAGCGGGCCCGCAAGGAGTGGAGGGTGAGGAGGCAGGCGCGGATGCGCTCGCCTTGGTCGAGGAGGGAACGATAACGCTCCGTGGCGAGCGAGTGGTCCCCCTGGCGGGCGGCAATGACGGCGCTGGCTTCGTTGGCCTTGCCGCTCGCAGGAGGAGCGCTGGCCTCGCTGGGAATGGCGCCATTGAGCCGTGCCAGGCTGGAATAGAGCGAGGCCAGCGCAATGCGCTCGGGTTCATACGTGCTCCCGGGCCATGGGATGACGGAGATGAGTGTCTGCAAAAGGCCGCCTCCGAGGGCGAGCAGCCCCGCCAGCGCGGCATCCTGAAGGAGAAGGGGATGGCTGGCGTAAATGAGCAATACACACGTGCTGGTCATCCCCATGTTGCCGGTCTGTGGCCCGAAGATTACCAGCATGCCCGCCCCAAAGGACCAGAGGGCGGCGACCGAGAGGGCGGTGAGCCAGGTCCAGCCGCATAGGGATCCAAGGAAAACCGCCAGTGATACGAGGAGGGATGCCGCCAGCATCCGCCTGCCTCGCGGCAGGTAGGCCTCCGTGCTGTCCGCGAATCCCACATTCAGCGCGCCTGTGGCCATGATCAGCGCCGGTTCCACCTGCCCAAACATTGCGCCGATCATCAGCGGAAGCGCGACTCCGAGGGCATTGCGGAGACCGCGGGCGACGCTCACCTTAGAGCGATCATACTGCGTGAGCGTCCTGCGAAAGAGAGTCCAGCGGGGTGGGGCGGACCCCGGCTCAACGGATGAAGGCATCGGCCAAAGAATGACCGGTACCGTATGAAGGATGAAGGCGAAATGTGAGGGAGCCGGGAGTGCTTGCGGTTCGAGGGCGGGGGACGCAGTTCTTGGGGTTGAATCCATTTAAATTCCTTTCCCTTTCCCAGCTGCGAACTGCCGCCGCCAGCGATTCGCCGGAATTCCCGATCCACGCCGGTTTCCGCCTCGACAATTCGAAAATGCGACCGTAACTTGAGCCTCGCTGAAGTTCCGCCCCTATGCCAAAATTTAACTATGTCGCACTGGACGCGCGCGGTCAGGAATCCGCCGGAGTCCTGGAAGCTCCGACTCCCAATGATGTAATCGCGCACCTGCGCCAGACGGGTTATTTCCCGACCAGCGTGGTCGAGGAGGGGAAGGCGCAAGTGGTGAAGGCGGCAAAGAAGAAAGCCGACAAGGCCGTCGCCTCGGCAAGACCGTCCTCAGCGCCTGCGAAAAAAGGTGGCGGAATCGTTCTTTTCCAGAAGAAAACCATCAAGCCCAAGACGCTGATGATTTTTACGCGCCAATTGGCGACCCTGATCGATGCCGGCCTGCCGCTGCTCCGTGGGTTGACCGTGCTGGCCAAGCAGGAGCGAGACCTGGTGCTGAAAGGGACGATCAATTCGCTCGCAGACGGCGTTCAGGGGGGCAGTACCTTCTCGGAGAGTCTCGCGCAGCATCCCAAGATTTTTAACAAGCTTTACATCAACATGGTGAAGGCCGGCGAGCTTGGCGGCGTGCTGGAGTTGGTGCTGAACCGGCTCGCGGAGTTCCAGGAGAAAGCCGAGAAGATCAAGAACAAGGTCGTTGCGGCCATGTTCTATCCCGTGGTCGTCATCGTGATCGCGATGATCATTCTCT
>Ga0302319_10010742_pt1 | contig 17433 bp, 15 predicted proteins | sample Bog_T0_2_FD_203319 | JGI IMG/M metagenome (GOLD analysis project Ga0302319, IMG submission 203319) | Peat permafrost microbial communities from Stordalen Mire near Abisko, Sweden - Bog_T0_2 | ecosystem: Environmental > Terrestrial > Soil > Wetlands > Peat | place: Sweden: Abisko, Stordalen Mire...
CCTTGACGTAGCATAGATCCCAATAAACAGAATCCCCGCTGTCCCCGCCATCGACGCCAGCACATGACCCGTCGGAATATGCCTCGACATCTCCCCAGCCATCAGCGCGCCCAGCGGTGGTAGCCCTAGAAAGCAAGTCGCGTAGATGCTCATCACCCTTCCTCGCATCTCGTCCGAAGACAAATGCTGAATGGCCACGTTAAACGAAGAGATCATCAGGATCGCGCTGAACCCCTCCACCAGCAGCAGGCACTGCGAAAGAACAAAGCTGTGCGAATAACAGAACGAGATAATCGCCGAAAAGAAAAGCAATCCCCCCAGCGTCACCACCTTGCCTCGATGCCGCAGCGTCCCGCGCGCCGCCACCGTCACCGCGCCCAGCACGGCTCCCAGCCCAGACGCCGCCAGCAGCCAACCCAACCCCGTCTCGCCCGCGTGCAACTGCACCCTCACAAAATAAGGAATGAAGGTAATAAACGGAATCGCCAGAAAGCTCACAACCGCCGTCATCCACACCAACACCAGCATCTGCTTTCTACCGTTCAAATAAGCAAACCCCTGCCTCAGGCTCGCCAGCAAGCCCGGATAATGCGACGCCTCCTGCTCCGGATACTTGATCCGCGTCAGCGCCCACAGCACTGCCAGAAAACTGACCCCGTTCAAAAAGAAATTCCCCGCCATGCCAAACAGCGCCATCGCATAGCCGCCCAGCGTCGGCCCCAGAATTCTCGACATGTTGAACTGCGCCGAGTTCAGCGCAATCGCGTTGGTCAGGTCCTCGCGCGGAACCAGCCGCGGAACCAGCGCCTGGTAGCTTGGCGCGTTCATCGCCATCGCCATCCCGTTCAGAAAAGCCAGAACCACAACCTCCCAAACCGTGATCCTGTTCATCCAGGTCAGCGCGGCCAGCGTAAAAGCCAGCACCATCATCACTGACTGCGTAACAATCAGCAGCTTCCGCTTGTTGACCCGGTCGGCCACCACGCCCCCAAACAGCGTGAAGATCAAAAATGGAATCGATCCGGCAAACCCCACCACTCCCAGCCAGAATGCCGAGTTCGTCAGCGTCAGCACCAGCCATCCCTGGGCCACATTCTGCATCCAGGTGCCGATGTTCGACAGAAAATTACCACTCCAGAAAAGTCGAAAGTTGGGGTTCCGCAGCGCTCGCACAATCTGCGGCACACGCTCTTCCCGCTCGCCCGGAAACGCCGACGTAGCCGCTGCGGCCTCTTCAACGGCCAGGCTCTGGGCCTCCTTATTCAACTCGCGGTCGGTGCTCAAAAAAGATGCCCCCTGGGCTCAAGTGTCCCTCGTCTAAACTTCGTTCATTCAACGCACTCAAGGTCAGAACAAAACCTGCGGTCATCCTGAGGGGAGCGTACTTCAGCGAAGTCGAATGACCTGCATTTTCATTCAATGACTTCCGACGTGAACTTCGCATACACCGCTCTAGTGTAAGCTGTGGCATTATAGTTTTCTGACCACCGCGGCTCGCATCAGTCCTTCGTAAATTCTGAATCAAACTCCGAGTGAGAATCTGACAAACATCCGTTCCCAGAGGCACAACCGATGACCGCACGCAACCCGCTTGCCTTTCTCTGCCTTCTCTCGCTCGCACCCTCCCTTTTGCCCGCCCAATCTGCCCCGCCCAGCGTCTTCGGCTACCAGGATTTCTCCGCTCAGTCCAAAATCGAGGCCAAATTCCTCAGCATCCCCGACGCCCAACTCGCCGGCCAGCACCTCAAAATCCTCACCGCCGAGCCGCACCTCGCCGCTACCCCTGAAGATCGCAAAACCGCTGAATATGTCGCCGAGAAGTTTCGCCAGGCCGGCCTCGAAACCGAGATCGTTCCCTACCGCGTCCTCCTCAACCAGCCCATAGCCGTCCACGTCGAGGCCTTTGACGATGCCGGCCGCCAACTCATGACTGGCCCCACCCGCGAGCACGTCCCCGGCGATCCCTATCAGGACGATCCCCGTGTCGTCATGCCCTTCAACGGCTCCTCTGCCAGCGGAGACGTCACCGGCCCAGCGGTCTACGCCAACTACGGCCGCCTCGAAGACTTTGACCTGCTTGCCGCTCAGCACGTTGACCTGCATGGCAAAATCGTCATCTGCCGCTACGGCGCAAACTTTCGCGGCGTCAAGGTCTACATCGCCGAACAGCGCGGGGCCGCAGGCATGCTCATCTACTCTGACCCGCAAGACGACGGCTACTACAAAGGCGACGCCTACCCCAACGGACCCTGGCGTCCCGAAACCGGCGTCCAACGCGGATCGGTCCAGTTTCTGCCCAGTTATTCCGGTGATCCCGAGACCCCCAACGTAGCTTCGACCCTCGATCTTCCCGACTCCGCCCGCATCGATGCCCGCAAGGCCGGAAACATGCCCAGCATCGTCTCCATTCCCATCAGCTATTACGATGCCGCGCCCATTCTCAAAGCTCTCAAAGGCCAGGGCGTGCCGCAAGGCTGGCAGGGCGCACTACCTTTCCGCTATCACCTGGGAGCTGCGGAGGGCCCGGGCGGCGTAAAAATCCACCTCGTATCTCAGCAGGACTACCAGCGCCGCATCATCTGGGACGTGATCGGAACAATCCCCGGCTCAGCCTACCCAGACGACTGGGTCGTCGTCGGCAATCACCGCGATGCTTGGGTCTATGGCGCGGTCGACCCAAGCAGCGGGACCGCCGCCATGCTCGAATCCGTCCACGGCATCGGAGCCCTCCTCAAGCAAGGTTGGCGACCCAAACGAACCATCATCTTTGCAAGTTGGGACGCGGAAGAGGAAGGCCTCGTCGGCTCGACAGAGTGGGTCGAGCAGCACGCCAAAGCCCTTGAACGCGCCGTCGCCTACTTCAATACCGACGTGGCCGTTTCCGGCCCTGAATTCTCGGCGTCGGCAGTGCCCTCGCTCAAGCAGTTCATCCGTGAAATCACCCGCGCCGTTCCTGCGCCGCCCGCTGCCGCGATGCCCGCCTCTTCGGTCTACGACCAGTGGAAGCAGGTGCGCCCCGAAGCCGACGATCACCACAAATCAAACGCGCCGCCCACAGCCGAAGACGTGCATATCGGCGACCTCGGCTCCGGCTCTGACTTCACGCCCTTCCTGCAGCACATCGGCGTGCCCTCGACCGACATCGGTTCAGAAGGCCCCTACGGCGTCTACCACTCCGTCTTTGACAACTACGCCTGGTACATCCAGAACGCCGACCCGCACTTTCTCTATCTCCGGGAAATGGCCCGCGTCCTCGGTCTTGAGGCCCTGCGGATGGCCGACGCCGATGTGCTGCCCTACGACTACGTCGCCTACGCCCACGCCATCTCTTCCTATATAGAGGGAGCAAAACGCCGCGCTTCAGAAGGTGGGCTCAACTCGCTCGACTTCACTGCCGCCCAGGCCGCCGCCGCCCACTTCGCAACTTCAGCGCAATTGGCCCATGACCGCCAGACCGCCCCCGCGGGCGATCTCGTCAAGCTAAACTCCGCCCTCCGTCAGGTCGAAACCGCGTTCATCTCTGACGCTGGCCTGCCCAATCGTCCCTGGTATCGCCACACCATCTACGCACCAGGCCAATATACGGGTTACGCATCCGTCGTCATCCCCGGCGTCAACGAAGCCATCGAGGCCAAAGATCAACCCCGCGCGGCGCAGCAGCTCAAGGTCCTCACGCAAGCCCTCGATCGCGCAGCAGCGGCCCTCGACTCCATCCACTAATCCGCAGTGTTCCCGACGAATCTGGGTGAAGTTCTTTTCCCGAAACAAATCTGGGTGCCCCATCCATCGCTTTTTTGTGTTTTGCTCGATGGGTGGGAGACCAACAAAGTTCGATCCAAGAGCCGAAGGCGCCCGCCCCACCGTAGGTGGCCGAAGGCGTCTGCCCCACCGCAGGTGGCGAGATACCACTTTCGCGGTACGTCATCTCCCACCTTTTAGCCAACTAAACCCCATTGAAATCAACAGATTCCCCTTGACCCATTCCACAGAAAGCGTAAATTGGTAATACATCACTGGTTACCTTTATTAGGTAACTGAGTATTACTAGGACCCGCTGAGAACATTACGTTTCGCAGCTTGGTCCTGAAGAACAGAGTGTCCTAGAAGGAGTCCGAACATGCATCAGCTCATCGTCGCCTTCGCATTCGTGACCATGGTAGCCTGCCCCGCAATTGTGGCCATCATGCCCCAGTCCAAGACTGAAGACGAAGTCTAAGCAAGAGGTACCCAGCGAAGACCTTACTTCGCATCGCGGTTGATCGCGCTTCTCGAAGCCTGCGATCCCGCCCGGTAACCAGCAGCAGCGTCCCGGTACCCTCCCCACTCTTACCGTCAAGCCACGCCCACTCCCACTAAGTAGACATTTCCCTCCATGCTCTGTTTCCGTACAGTCCTCTCAAGCTGATCCGGACTTCCCCCGAATTCAGCAAAGCGAAGGAAACCGTACTGTCGGAGGGTTCTCGAACATGGTTGATCTTTTGCTCGCTCTCGCCTGGCTCGTCATCGTCCTCACCCCCGCGTTTCTGGCCTCCTGCCAGCCCGTCGTCTCAGATGACGGTTACGCCGATTTCACGGCAGATGACTTAACGCATCCTAAACAAGCCAAAACCCGCGCCAGAGAGAAGTAAGCATCGGCCGTCTCCCCAGCGATCTCCACCAACTCCTTAGTCCCCCACCGGTATCTCTCCCCATGGAGGCATAAAGCTGACTCCAGACGTGCCGCCGCCAACTCGCTAACCTGCTATCCCGCTTCAGCGGGGGCAAACTCGCTGAACTTATACCAACTCGCTGCTTCTATTTGCCTTGTTCAATCTGCAACACAATCGAAATCCTGTCTCACATTAGCTCAACACCGCTCGAATCCGGCAAATCCACACCGTCGCCTGGGTTTGCCGGAACACCCCTACTCCAATCCCTCCCTCCCGGCTCAATAATCTCCTCAAACTGTGATTTAGATCACACCTCATCCCTCCGATGGTTGACCCGGCCCCGTTGCACTCGTATCGTTAGAGGTGACATGAAGATCTCAGGGAACACATTGCGGATCGGGATTGCAGCAGCCGTGATCGTCGGCACCATCGGCTGGCTTGCTTACTCCGGCTATGGAGCCAACAAGAGCTACTACGTCACCATCGCTGAACTAGGCGGCATGGGCGACAAAGCCTACCACAGCCAGTTGCGCGTCGAAGGCTTCGTCCAGCCCGGCTCCATTGAGCACAACGGACCCCACGTTGACTTCGTGCTCAACGAATTTGAAAGCCACAATCCCAAAGCCGCCTCGGGCCGTCTGCTCAAAGTCACCTACAAGGGCTCTGAACCACCCCCGGACACATTCAAAGACAACTCGCAGGCACTGGCCGAGGGCTCTTACGGCCGCGACGGCGTCTTCCACGCCTCCGTGCTCCAGGCCAAGTGCGCCAGCAAATACGGACCGGCCCAACCCGGCTCGTCGCCCACGGCCGCGCCCACCGCAAGCCCCCGTGCCGCAGCGGCCGCGCCCTCTGTTTCATCCGCCAGCGCAACAGCGTCCAACTGACCGCATGACCGCATCCGCATCCGAGGCCACGACTTCCCCCAGTCCTGGCCATCCGGCCCCCAAAAACTCAGCTTCGGCGAGTCCAGCCTCGGCAAGTCTTGACAAGGTTTCCAAGCTCTTCGGCTCCTTTGCTGCCCTGCGCCAGGTCTCGGTCGACCTCGAACCCGGCCGCTGCTATGTGCTCATCGGCGAGAACGGCGCCGGCAAATCCACCCTTCTCCGCATTCTCGCCGGCCTCCTCCGCCCCAGCTTCGGCACAGTCAAAGTCTTCGGCGGCCTTGACCCCCATGACGCGCGCGACCGCATCGGCTACATGAGCCACGCCCCCATGCTCTATGACGAGCTCACCGCCCAGGAAAACCTGCGCTACTTCGCCAGCCTTTACCCTGGACGCCCCTGCCTCAGCCCCGCCGAGGTGCTGCGCCAGGTAGGCCTCGATCCCGACCTGCCCCGCACCCTTGGCCAATACTCCCAGGGCATGCGCCAGCGCACTTCGCTCGCACGTGTTCTGCTCCCCGTCCCCGAGCTGCTTTTGCTCGACGAGCCTTTCTCCAACATGGATGTCGAATCCGTCAGCCAGATGGTCGCCCTCCTCGCCAGGTTCCGCCAAGGTAACCGGACGATTGTCATCACCACCCATCAGCGCGAGCACGCCGCCCCCATCGCCGACTGGGTCCTCGCTCTACGCGCCGGCCGCGTAGCCTCGTTTGAACCCGGAAACCCAACCCTATGAAGACCAACGGCGCACGCTTCCTCGAATCCCTCGGCGTCCCCTTCGAACTCCGCGAGTATGAAGTCGATCCTGACGACCTCAGCGCCATCACCGTCGCCAAAAAGATCAATATGCCCGCCGAGCAGGTCTTCAAGACCCTCCTCGTCACCGGCGGGCCGGATATTTATCGCTTCGCCGTCATCCCCGGCGACGCCGAGCTCGATTTCAAAAAACTCGCCCGCGCCGCCGGCCTGCGCAAGGCTGAAATGGCCCCCCTCAAAGACGTGCAACCGCTTACCGGCTATATCCGCGGCGGCGTCACCCTCTTCGGCGCCAGAAAGCCCTACCCCGTCTACATCGACGAAACTGCCATCCTCTTCGACCAAATCAGCGTCTCCGCCGGAGCCCGCGGCGTTCAGCTCATCCTCAGCCCCGCCGACTATCTCCGCGCCGCACAAGCCCTCGAAGTAGAAGTCCAGACCGCCGACCTCACCAAGCCGAATCTGACAAAACAATCGGGTGGCCCTGGTCCCGCCTCTGAGACCTGGGATCGCAAGAACGCCAAACCCGAGGGCCAACCCTGATGCCCCGCGCCCTCTGGACCCATCTCGTCAAAGACCTCCGCATCGAGCTGCGCTCGCTTGACGCCTTTGTCTCCATGCTCTTCTTCTCCCTGCTGGTCGTCGTGCTCTTCTCCATCGCCTTTGACCCCCACGGAGATTTCTCGCGCGACATCGCCGGCGGCGTCCTCAGCGTGGCCACCATGTTCGCCTCCGTCAGCGCCCTCAATCAGGCCTGGGCGCGCGAGATTCGCCACAACGTCATCGACGCCCAGCGCATGGCCCCAACCCCCGGCGCAGAGCTATTCCTCGCCAAGGTCATCGCCAACTTCCTCTTTGTCACCATCGTCCAGGTCATCCTGGCCCCGTTCTTCCTCATCTTCTACAACCTTCACATCGAGGGCCAGGCATGGCTTCTCGCAGTCGTCCTCCCCCTCGGCACATGGGCACTGGTCGGCAACGGCATCTTCTTTGCAGCGCTCTCCATCCGCACCCGCAACCGCGAACTCCTGCTCTCGCTCATCCTGTTCCCCATCTTCATTCCCGCGCTCCTGGCCATGGTTCGCGCCACCACATCCATCCTCACCGGCGACGGCGACCCAACCCTCTGGATCAAGCTCCTCCTCGGATACGACATCATCTTCACCACCACCAGCCTGCTGCTATTCGACGTAGTCTTCCACGCGGAATAGCGCATGCACAGCTTCACCCAAAGATCGAGTTCGCTTAACCCCCACCGTCGTACACTGAAACCGTCCCCATAGGATCAACGATGAAAAAAGCAGCCATCGCCCTCTACGTACTCATCACCATCGCCCTCATGATCTGGGGCTACTACCAGGCCATCTATGGAGCCCCCACGGACGCCATGCAGGGCGAGCTATTCCGCATCATCTTCTACCACGTGCCTTCGGCCAGCGTAGCCTTCTCCTTCTTCGGCGTCTCGCTCGCCGGCTCCATCGCCTATCTCGGCTTCCGCCGCAACCACGCGGATTGGGCGCAAGTCTCCGATGCCTGGGCCCTCGCCGCAGCCGAAGTCGGTGTCGTCTTTTGCACCGTCGTCCTCATCACCGGGCCCATCTGGGGCCGCCGCGCCTGGGGCATCTGGTGGACATGGGATGCCCGCCTCACCACCACCCTCGTCCTCTGGCTCATCTACGTCAGCTACCTGCTGCTCCGCCGCTTTGCCGCAGGCCCGCAGATGCAGACCTACGCCGCCGTGCTCGGCATCTTCGGCGCACTCGACGTGCCCATCGTCTACATGTCTAACCGCTGGTGGCGCACCCAACACCCCGCTCCGGTCTTTGGCGGCAGCGAAGGTTCCGGCATGGACCCATCCATGGTGCCCGCCTTCCTCTGGAACATGCTGGCCTGGTTCTGCTGGGGCTTCCTGATCCTCGGCATCCGCTACTACGTCGAACGCCAGCACCAGAAGATCGCTGAAAACGAAGCTTTGGAAGCCCTCAACGCCTGATAGCCCCGCAGAAACCTGCCTCAAAAGGAAAAGAACATGGACGCAAAAGCCATCCTCGACCACCAGTTCACAGTTGCCGCCTACACGGTAACCTGGGTCATCCAACTTGGATATCTGGCCTTTCTGGGCCTAAAGTGGCGCGCGCAAAAGCGCGAAGCAGCCCGCGTCGCCAGGAACCCGCGCTAGAGTTGTCCACCGCACCATTGGGGCCGTTCGTCTCTCGAACGTCAAGGACTTCACGGGCTCGGGAAAAACTCGGTTCACCTCGAATTCGTGAAGGCTTTGCGCCTGTCCATTTCAGGCGTCGCCGTGCGCTCAATAGCCTCTTCCCTAATCGCTGATGGCACTATAATCGTCTTCGACAAAAATCAAGCCGTAAGGAGGATTGTATGGAGCCTTTGGTTCTCGTTGGTTTCGCGATCATCGTGGTTTTCCTTGTGCCTTTGTTTTTTCAATTTCTCTGGAATATTACCGTGCCAGAGATTTTCGGGTTGGGGACGATAAGGTACTGGCAAGCTTTTCGTCTGCTTCTCCTGGCCAGCATGATTTTCGGTGCAGGTGGTTTACTTCACTTCAATTTCAATAGGTAAGCTCAAAACGAATGCAACATCGCCGCGTGGAATCAGGAAGATTCGTCTGTGACTTCAGTTCATGCTCGTTGATCGGCAAATCAACAGATTCGAGCCAGCCCACACTCGCCCCTACAACTTAAGTGGGACGGCCTCACCCGATAGGTCGCACCAAAGATTCTTTGTGGGATTCAAGTTCCGCCCGAACGCGACGATGATGCATGTATTGACAGGCTCAGCAGAGCCGCAAACGGAGCATCCTCCATGCATGACCTTTTGATCGCGCTTGCATTTATTGGAATTGTGATTGCCCCTGCAATTGTTGCCGCCCGCTCAGGACCTGAAAACCCCGGCGAGAGCAACTAGAAGACAATCGCTTTTGCTCCCACCCCCAGAGCCCAGATCTGCGTTGTTAGGTTCCAATCGACCCCTAAACCCAAATGCTACCCCACTCTTCTCACCCTCGTTAAGCCCCGCTTGCATCTCTGTGTTCCGCCGTCCCTCCTCCCCGGCTCCCCTTGAAACAAATTGCCCTGCGCCCTCGCAGCCATTAGACTGATGGTTTGAGGATCGAGTCATGTTGGTTGTCATGAAAGCGCAGGCTACGCCGGAGCAGATCCAGGCCGTCTGCACCTACATCGAGCAGTTGGGTTTCCGTGCCCACCCACTTCCAGGAGCACAGCGCACCGCCATTGGCATCACCGGCAACAAAGGTGAAGTCGAGCGCGGTAATCTCGAAGAGCTCTCCGGCGTCGCTGAAGTCATCCGCGTCTCCAAGGCCTACAAGCTGGCCAGCCGCGACGTCAAAGAAGAAGACACCATCATCCAGTTTCCCGGCACCGATGCCTCCATTGGCGGCCGCAACCTGGCCATCGTCGCCGGCCCCTGCTCGATCGAAACCGCAGACCAGGCCTTCGCCATCGCAGAGCAGGTTGCCGCAGCCGGTGCCCAGTTCTTTCGCGGTGGCGCCTTCAAGCCCCGCACATCTCCCTATGCCTTTCAAGGCCTCGGTCTTGAAGCTCTCAAGATCATGGCCGACATTCGTGACCGCTTCGGCCTTCGCATTGTCACAGAAGCCATCGACAATGAATCCCTCGCCCTTGTCGCCGAGTGGGCCGACGTGATTCAGATCGGCGCACGCAACATGCAGAATTTTTCTCTGCTCAAGCGTGCCGGCCGCCTCCGCAAACCCGTTCTGCTCAAGCGCGGGCTCTCCGCAACTCTTGAAGAGTTCCTCATGTCCGCTGAATACATCATGAGTGAAGGCAACTACCAGGTCATTCTCTGCGAGCGCGGCGTTCGCACCTTCGCCGACCACTCCCGCAATACCCTCGACCTCAGCATCGTTCCCGCCGCGCAGCGCCTCAGCCACCTGCCCATCCTGGTTGACCCCAGCCACGGCACCGGTCGCCGCGACAGCGTGCTGCCCATGGCGCGCGCTGCCGTCGCCACCGGCTGTGACGGGCTCATGGTTGAAGTCCACCACCAACCCGAAAAGGCGCTCTCCGACGGCCCTCAGTCCATCTATCCTGCCCAGTTTGTCACCATGATGGATGAGATCGAGCAAATTGCCCCTGTGGTTGCCCGTCACCTGCCCCGAGGCATCCACGTCGCCGCCGCGATCTAACCCATGACTCCTCCTCCAACCGACCGGGTGGCCCAGGTCTCGCTTCTGAGACCTGGGAGACATTTGCTCCCCGTCCTCTCATTCACACTTCTGGCCCTCAACGCCTGCCGCTCCCACGACTTCCCTCAATACCCTGCCAACTATCGCGAATACGCCTACGTCACCAACGGCGGCAGCGCCACCGTCACCGTTCTTGACGTGGTCAACATCCGCGTCGACCGCGAGCTCCCCGTCGGTCCGAACCCCGTCGCCGTCATCGCCAGCCCCACGCTGAACGAGGTCTACGTCGTCAACTCTGGCGCTGAAAAAAGCGACGGCTCCGTCTCCGTGATCAATGCTGAAAACAACACCGTCGCCGCCACCATTGCCGTCCACCGCCGACCGGAGTCCATCGACCTCGCTGCGGATGGGTCCCTGGCCTACGTCACCAACTCAGGCTCCAACACCGTGTCGGTCCTCGACCTGAAAGCCCGCCGCGAAGTTGCGCAGATCGGCGTCGGCGACGAGCCCGTCTCTGCCCGCATCTCGCCAGACTTGAAGACCCTGGTAGTCGCCAACCGCCGTGCCAACAGCGCGAGCATCATCGATGCCGCCACCGGCAAAATCAGGGCCGTCTTCACCGCCTGCCCCGGCGCTGCAGACGTTGTCATCCTCCCCGATTCCACCAAGGCTTTCATCGCCTGTGCCGGCGGCCATCAGGTCATGGTCATCGCGCTCGCCCACTCCAAGTTCAATCCCGACCAGCCCGACCATCTTGAAGCACTGCTCGATGTCGGCCGGGCGCCCGTCCAGCTCGCGCTCAAGCCCGACGGCGGCGAGGTCTTCGTCTCCAATTCGCTCTCCGACTCGATCTCTGAAATCTACGCCAGCACCGACGAAGTGGGCGGCGCAACCATGATCGGCCAGGATCCAGTCCGCGCACTCGTCTCCACCGATAACTCCCTGGTTTACGTCGCCAACCTGCAATCCCAATATGTCACCGTCTACGCCATCGAAGACGGCCGTGTCAGCGACCCCGCCCATCCTCTGCACGTAGGCGACGGCCCCTCCGCCATGGCGTTTTCGAGCTCCGGCCTCCTGATCTTCGTCGTCGACTCCCGCTCCGCCGATGTCGCCGTAGTCCGCGCAGCCTCACGCTCGCTCTTCACCATGCTCCCCACTGGCCGCGCCCCCAACGCCATCGCCATAAAATCCTTCAAGCTGCCGTAAACTCCCCCATCGCACTCCGCCAGGCCCGTCATCCCGACCGAAGCGCCCTTCACCGGAGCAATGACCCGCTGACTTGCTGACTCGCTGAGTACCTACCATCAGCCCTTCTTATCACCCCACCGCGACACGCTGAACTGCGCCCCCGCAAACAGAATCAGCCCCGATGCATACGCCCAGAACAGCAGCCCCACCGATACATAAAACGGCCCGTACAGCGACTCCAGATCCAGGTGCGGCAGCACCGCCATATACAGATACTTCGCAACCAGCCAGATGATTCCCGTCCACACCGACGTCCGCAACACCGGCCGCCACGGAACCGGCCGATTGGGCAGAACCCAGTAAATCGAAAAGAAGAACAGAATCGACGCCACGCCGGTTGAAAGCGCAAGCCAGAGCAAACTGATCCAGTTGAAAACCACGTTATCGGTGTGATGAAAGAACAGAAACGTCAGCAGCCACTGTTCCCCCGCATTCAAGAGAATGCTCACCAGCGCCAGCGCCACCATCAGCCCAGCCAACCCAAAAGCCACCACCTGGTTGTGCAGATAGTTGCGGCTCTTGGTCACGCCCCAGGCTTGGTTCAGCGCAACTTCAAGGGGCAGAAAGATGCCCGTACACGACACCAGAATCATCACCAGCGAGAGAATCTGCACACCGTGCCGAGGCGCAGCCGCCGCCGCGAGCAGGGTCTTCGCGTAGAAATCCTGATTCGAGGGCAAAAAGTAGTGCACCATGTCGCCCACGACAGTGACCATCATCGTCGAGCGAAACACAAACTTCGACAGCGTATAGAGCAGCACAATAAACGGGATGAACGAGATGATCGCGTTGGCCGCGACGCTGAATGCATAGGTATGCACCTCGCTGTCCATCAGGTAAGCGATCAATGCGGTGCCATCTTTGCGCCACCGATACCATTTCGAATGCGTAACCGGTTCTAAGGCATCCGCCACGCCGGCAATCTTGACGCCCGGTTCGCCGCTGCTGCGCGGGGTTGAGACTTGAGCCAATTGCTACTCCTTTAAGAATTGAACGGGTAAGCCCTGCTGGGACAGATGTGCTCCGCAAATACACGCCGCCGCGCAGGAATTGAACTTCAATTTCTCCCTAAAGAGTGTTTCAAAGAACCGCCTTGTAAGAGGGCATGACTTCAGTCATGCCGAAACCGGCCGCAAAAATATGGGATTTTAACCCCTGAGGGAATGCAACCAGAAGTTGGCAACGATTTTTGAAACACGCCCTAGTCTTTCAAGGATAGTCTGTCCCGCGCCCACCGCGCTGCTCTCTGTAGACCATCGTCGGCGACTTCTGCCCATTCTCCCAACCTCTCCCGATACCGCACTAGTCCGCTGTTCCCCATCGCAATGGCCACATTCCGCCGCAGCGCGAGATACCCCGCCCTCCGCACCGGCGAGCCATTGAACTGCCTTTCGAACTCCGCCTCGGTCAACTCCGCCAGCCACTCCAGCGCCGGATTGACCAACTCCGCACGCGCCTCCAACTCAGCATCGGCGCTGATCGGCGCTTTCCGGTTCCAAGGGCACACATCCTGGCAGATGTCGCAACCAAAAACCTGCCGACCCATCCCCGACATCAACTCCTCGCCGATCGCCCCTTTATGCTCAATCGTCAGGTAGCTGATGCATCGCGTCGCATCCATCTGGTGAGGCTCAATCAGCGCTCCGGTCGGGCAAGCGTCCAGACACCGCCTGCAGCTTCCGCATCGGTCTGGAACCGTCAGCGGCGCCCGCGCCTCCTCGACCTCCAGCGATGTCAACAGCACCGCCAAAAAACCAAACGACCCTAGCTTCGGATGAATCAGGCAGGTATTCTTGCCCGTCCATCCCAGCCCCGCCGCCGTAGCCAGCGCCCGCTCCACCACCGGCCCCGTATCCACGTAGCCCCGCGCCTCAAATCCACCCGGCTGCTCACCAATCCGCGCCTCTCGAATACGAGCTTCGAGACGTTTCAGCCGTTTCAGCAGCACCTTGTGATAATCGCTGGGCCGCCGACGCGCCGACGCGCCTTTCCTGCCGGCTTCCAGCTTGCTGCTCCATGCGTAGCGCGCAATCCAGCCGCTTCCCTGCTCCGCAGGCTCAATCGAGAGCGGCTGCGCGCTTTGATAGTTGGCAAAACACACAATCGCCGACCGCGCCCACGGAAACGGAATCCCAACCCGAGACCGCACCAGCTTCCCGTCTTCCCCCTCCCGCTCAGAGTTGACCCGCGCCAGGTACTTCATCGTCCCTGCGCGTCCCGCCTCAACCCACCGCTCAAACCGCGCCGCATCCCGCTGCTCCTCGGCATAAGGCAAAGCCACAAGCCCCGCCTCAGTAAAGCCAACCTCCATCGCCAGGGCGCGAACATCGTCCCGCCTCAACCTCAGCGCAGGCGTCGACCGGCCGCCCTCGCCGGCCGCTCCGCGCTCCGAATTGCTTGATTTACCGAGAAAGGAGACGTTCACGGAACCAGCGGCACTCCTTTTTGCGTAGAGAGATATGTGTCCGTTTGCGGACGCCCAGATCGAATCTGAACACCCAGGGTTGGCTGAGCAGAACTGGGAATTAGCCTATCCCCCTTAATTTCAGCATATTCTCTGCGGGTGCCTTTGGCAGCGGACGTGCAACACCAGAGAGCATAAAGCCGCTGCCATTCCCCGCAGGGCGTCACGCCGCCAAACATTCATTCAAGGAGATCATGATGACGATGACCATATGCAGCAAAACAGTGGCCCGGGAGCCAGGCCAGGAGACCACCATCGAAATCACTGAACTGGTCAGGGGCTACGATCAGGTTCTTCTCAATCGTGTGGAGGCGCTTGCCGCCCGCCAATCCGTCGAGCTCGATCTCACCGCGGTCGACCGCATTGACGCCGCCGGCATCGCAGCGCTGGTTACGCTCTACGCCACCGCCTGCCAGGCGGGCCACACCTTCACCATCTCCAATGTCTCACCGCGCGTTTTGAGAATTTTAGCGCTCGTTGGACTCGACCGGATTCTCATGTCTCAGAATGCGGTCCATGATTCACATTCCGGCCCGCTGCTCGAGTGTACCGCCGCCTGATTCCCCCCACTTCGCCTTAAATACCTGACTTCGCGACGCTCCGCGTCTCAAAATATGAAAATTTTCACTTATATATCTAAGACCACTCTCTTTGCAACGCAGTGGTCTGTGACGACTGGCACAGGCAAGAGTATACTTGCGGCGATATTTGTATTGCGACTCATAACGCCGCGAAGCGATGTCGTGTGTTTGGATGACCTCAAGGCACTCAGCTTTCTTACCGCATTTTTCCGTTGAAACGCTGAACCAAGTCCCGCCAACCTTTCAAACGGCCCGCTGATGCGGAATCTTCTAAATGGAGGCTGTACCCCATGACGCAGGGCGTGGTGGATCAAACGCTTGCTGGACAAGCAAGCTCGACTTCAACTCCTACCAAATATGTCTATTTCTTCGGCGGCGGCACGGCAGACGGCAATGGACGCATGAAGGATGTGCTGGGCGGCAAAGGTGCTGGCCTGGCGGAAATGACCAACGCCGGATTGCCGGTTCCTCCTGGATTCACCATTCAGACTGAGGCCTGTCGCGAGTACATGCGCGGCGCTGTAAGCCCGGAGATCGATGTCGAGATGCTCGCGGCGCTCGGGCGCCTTGAAAAGCTGCAAGGACAGAAGCTGGGCACGGGCGAAAATCCCCTGCTCGTCTCCGTCCGCTCCGGCGCAAAGTTCTCCATGCCCGGCATGATGGACACCATTCTCAACCTCGGCCTCAACGATCAGGCGGTCGAAGCGCTGGCAAAGCTCAGCAACAATCCTCGTTTCGCCTATGACTCCTATCGGCGCCTCATTCAGATGTTTGGCGATGTCGTTCTCGATGTGCCCAAGAAGAAGTTTGAACACATCTTCGACACCATCAAGGGCCGCGAGAAGGTAAAGTTCGACTATGAATTGCAGCCAGAAGCGCTGCAGGAAATCATCGTCGAATACAAGAAGCTCGTCCGCAAGGAAACCGGCAAGGACTTCCCGCAGGGCCCGCTCGATCAGCTCGTGCAGGCGCGCGACGCCGTGTTCAGGAGCTGGCAGAACGATCGCGCCAAGACCTATCGCCGCATCAACCACATCGATGATTGGCTGGGCACGGCCGTCAATGTTCAGGCCATGGTCTTCGGCAACCTGGGAGAAAACTCCGGTACCGGCGTAGGCTTCACCCGTAATCCGGCCACCGGCGAGCACGTCTTCTTTGGCGAATACCTCATGAACGCGCAGGGAGAAGACGTAGTTTCCGGCGTCCGCACTCCGCTGTCGATCAGCGAGCTCGAGCGCGCCATGCCCAAGGTCTATGACCATCTCCGCGCCATCACCTGGAAGATGGAAAAGCATTATCGCGACATGCAAGACTTCGAGTTCACCATCCAGGATGGCACGCTCTACATGCTGCAGACCCGCAACGGCAAACGCACCGGCCTGGCCGCCGTTCGCATCGCCATTGACATGGTTCGCGAAGGCCTAATCACGCAAGAGGAAGCGATCTTCCGTGTTGAACCAAACCAGTTGTACGACTTCCTTGTTCCCCGCCTGGTTGAAAAGGGCGAGAAGATTGAAGTCCTCGCCACCGGCCTGCCGGCCTCGCCCGGCGCGGCCGTCGGCCAAATCGTCTTCACTGCTGAAGACGCGGTTAAATTCCACGCCAACGGTGCGTATCCGGTGATCATCCTGGTCCGCGGAGAAACCACGCCTGAAGATATCGCCGGCATGGAAGTCGCGACCGGCATTCTCACCTCGCGCGGCGGCATGACCTCACACGCTGCTGTCGTTACCCGCGGCATGGGCAAGTGCTGCGTAGCCGGCGCTGGCGATTGCACCGTCGACGAACACAAGAAAGAACTTCGCGTCAAGGGTCACACCTTCCATCAGGGCGACTGGCTTTCGCTCGACGGCACAACCGGCCGCGTCATTCTGGGCAAGCTCAAGACCCTGCCCGCACAGCCCGACGATCCCGATCTGGTCAAGTTCATGAGCTGGGTTGATCCGCTTCGCCGCCTGCGCATTCGCGCCAATGCCGATGTGCCCCGTGACGCCAAGCAGGCTCGCCTCTTTGGCGCCGAAGGCATCGGTCTCTGCCGCACCGAGCACATGTTCTTTGCGGAAGACCGCATCGGCCACGTGCGCGCCATGATCCTCTCCGAGACCGAAAAAGAGCGCCGCGATGCCCTCAAGAAGCTCCTGCCCATGCAGCGCGCCGACTTTTTGGGCCTCTTCAAAGCCATGGAGTCTCTCCCCGTGACCATTCGCCTGCTCGATCCTCCGCTGCATGAGTTCCTGCCTCAGCGTGAAGATCTGCTCGTCGAAATCTCTCACCTTGAAGACACCAAGCCCCGCTCGCCCCGGCTCAAGGAACTGCGCCCGTTGCTGGCGCGTGTCCAGGAGCTGCACGAGACCAACCCCATGCTCGGACTGCGCGGCTGCCGCCTCGGCATCGCCTTCCCCGAGATCACTGAAATGCAATCGCGCGCCATCTTCGAGGCCGCCGTCGCCGTAAAATCCAAGGGCGGAGATCCACACCTCGAAATCATGGTTCCCCTCATCGGCTCCATTGAAGAGATGCGTCATCAGGCCGCCATCGTGCGCCGCGTTGCCGCTGAAGTCTTCAAAGAGAAGGGTGAGACCGTCGAATACATGGTCGGCACCATGATCGAACTGCCGCGCGCTGCCCTCACCGCAGACCAGATTGCCGAAGAGGCCGA
>Ga0302319_10010744_pt1 | contig 17431 bp, 17 predicted proteins | sample Bog_T0_2_FD_203319 | JGI IMG/M metagenome (GOLD analysis project Ga0302319, IMG submission 203319) | Peat permafrost microbial communities from Stordalen Mire near Abisko, Sweden - Bog_T0_2 | ecosystem: Environmental > Terrestrial > Soil > Wetlands > Peat | place: Sweden: Abisko, Stordalen Mire...
CCACCGTGCCGGCGGACCGCCAAATAAAATCATGTGGGGACAGCCGCCCTCGGCTGTCCCCCGAGCCCAGCTCGCCTCTTGCTGCCGGCCCTACTGCCCCGCCAGCACGATCACCGGCTCTGCACTCGCCATCACCGGCGTATTCGACTCCGACGCCGCGCTATCCATGCGGATCACCTGCCCCGGATCCGGCGGCACCAGGCCCATGCGCCGCGCCAGCACGTCGATCCGTTCCGGATCGCGCAACGACGCATCTTCCAGCCGCAGCGCCCGGTTCATCTCCGTCAGATCGTTGAGCGAACGCTTCGACGACTCGATCAGATAGCCGTATTCAATGGCGCGAAAATGCTGCCAGGTATAGGTAAAGACCAGCAGGAACAACATGGCCAGCGCCGTGACGAATTGCTTCATCTCGCGATTGCGCGCCGGATCTTCCACCTTCACTAGCCGCGAATTATCGATCGCCTTGGCGAAGTAGATTTCCGGCGTGCCGGTGAAAAACGTGTTCCGCCGCGCCGCTGGAATCGTGCTTCGAATTGCCGCCGCTGCTGCCGCCATTTATGCCGCTCCTGCGTACGCCGGTTCATCCTGCATTTGCGGGACCTGCAACTCATACATGCGTAGCAGTTCCATTTCCTCGGCGCGCCGCTTCTGCAGCACGCCGCGCTCCGCCCGCTCCACCGTCGCCATCAGATCCTTAATCAAAGTTCCCGTATACATTTCCTAACCTCAGCCTTGGATTCCTACCACGGAACCCTTGAACCCGGCTTCGGGCTTCGGCTTTCGGGCTTTCTGATTGGGGCTTTTCGCTGAAGCCCGCCAGCCGAAGCCTGAAGCCTGCCTTCCGAACCTGAACGCCCGGCACGCCATGACAGCTGTGCCGGGGACTCCGGCAGGTTTTCCGGAATCTAAAATCGGGTTTCGGCTTTCGGCCAATGTCGTTTTTTTGCTCCGACTGCTAAAGCCCGATAGCCGAAGCCCGAAGCCCTTAAATTCTCTCCGCAGCCCGCAACTTCGCGCTGCGCGCCCGCGGATTGCGATCTTGTTCCTCTTCGGATGCCGTCACCGGCTTCTTCGTCAGCACCCGGAAGTACTTGTCCTTAATACTGCCCTCGCGGAAGGCATCCTTTACGATGCGGTCTTCCAGCGAGTGAAAGCTGATCACCACCACGCGTCCTCCGGGCTTCAGAATCCGCGGCGCCGCTTTGAGCAGCGCCAGCAGATCGTCCAGTTCGCGGTTTACGAAAATTCGAAGAGCTTGAAAAGTTCGGGTCGCCGGATGAATTCGCCTTTGTTCATACTTATTTTGGATCGGATTCATTGGCCGGGCCGCGGCCGATATTACCTCGGCAAGATGTGCCGTAGATCGTATCGGCCGCGACCGGACAATGGCTCTGGCGATTCTCCGCGACCTCCTTTCCTCTCCGAATTCGTAAATCACATCGGCAAGCTCGCGCTCGTCGAGGTGGTTTACCACTTGTTCGGCGGTTCGCTCCGACCGCGGGTCCATCCGCATGTCGAGCGGTCCATCCGCCTGAAAACTAAATCCGCGTGCGGCATCGGAAAGCTGCAGGCTGCTGAGGCCGATGTCGGCAAGTAAACCGTCAACCTTGTCGTTGGTCGTTAGTCGTTGGTCGTTCGCAATTTCACCAAAGGATTGATGTCGCAACGTAATCTTCGGCCAGTCTGTCGGCTGGTCGCTTTGGCCAACGACTGTCCTTAGCTCGTCCTGAGCTGAGCGAAGGAACGAACGACGAACGACGAGTTTCTCTCGCGCGATTTCCAGCGCCGCCGGGTCTTTATCGAGCCCAATCAAATGTCCCGGTGCGCCGAGGCGTTTTGCGATTTCGTAACTGTGCCCGCCCAAGCCCACCGTGGCGTCGATATAGGTCCCGCCACGCCGCACGTTTAAAAAGTCGATCGCTTCTTTTAAAAGAACCGGAACATGATTGAGTGAAAGAAGGTTCGCTTCCCTTCCACCACCATGCCCAACCCCCTGAGGGGTGTCTGTTGAATCCCCGCCCACTAGATGCCCAATTCGCTGAGCTTCTTCTCATCGTCAGACGTGAACTTGTCTTCCTCGACCTGCTTGCGGTACGACTCCAGGTTGCGGACTTCCAAGTAAGTCTGGTATCCGGTCACCGAGACTTCGCCCTTGATCAGCGCTGACTCGCGCAATAGCTGCGGCATCAGCAGCCGGCCCTGACCGTCCAGTTCGACCACTTGCCCCCAGTAGTTCACCTTGCTGAGAAACTTTTTCTTCGTAGGATCGAAAGTGGAGAGCCCCGCCAACTTCTGCTCGATCCGCTCCCATTCCTCGAAGGGATACAGTTGAGCAACCTTTCCATCGAGACTTGTGATGTAAAATTGCTGTCCGTACTTCTCGTCGATCACACGCTTGAACTCGGCCGGGACCTTGAGCCGTCCCTTTTCGTCGACCCGAGTTACGTGATTGCCGCGAAACATATAGGTCTCTAAGGCTTGTTGCGATGAGGTGACGATCACCTCTAACGCTTGTCATCCTGAGGCGACGGTTTTTGTCGCCGAAGGATCTCCTAACCACGACTGCCGCCCCGAAGGAGGCGAAAACGACGCAAAAGCAGGTCAAACTCGGTTGGTTCGGGCTGTTCGTCGAACTTTTGGGTCGGTTTACCACCGGCTCCTCGATTTCAGCTTCCCGTTCCCACGACCTTAACCTTGCTTCCCACTCTCTACCACTTTGTCCCACATCTTTACCTGTAAGTCCTTAATTGTCAATAAGAAACTTAAGGGTTGGTATCCCACTCTTGAAGTGATTCTGCAAAGCGCGAGGACTTGTGGTTAACTAGAAATACGACCACAAGATGTGGGGTTTACGGTTAGGATTCCTTCGCTATTCATTCGCTAAGATTTTTCTTGCACTCCGCGCCAGTGGCGGAGTTTGTTGTGGAAAAGCCCAAAACTCACGTAGCCTGTGGCCTTGCCCACTCAACTCCAATTCGCCGACTGGGTTCCCTTCCCGCTGCCCCACGTCTTCGCCTTCTTCTCGAACCCGCAGAACCTGCCGCGCATCATGCCCGCCGCTACGCAGACCAGAATCGACGAGCTTCATCTCGTTGCGCCTCCGCCGTCTCCGGATTCAGCCGCATCCCCGCACGCGGCGGGCGTCGGCACCGTCATCGTGACTTCGTTTCGGATGTTCCCTTTCCTGCCGCTGCGCGCGCAGTGGGTCGCGCGCATCACCGAGTTCGAATGGAACCATTATTTTGCTGACGTGCAACAGAAAGGACCGTTTAAGCGCTGGCACCACCGTCACGAGTTCCTGCACGACTCACGCGATGGAATCCGCGGAACCCTGGTCCGCGACGTAATCGAATATGAAGTAGGCTTCGGCCCGCTGGGCATGCTCGCCAATGCGCTCTTCATCGAACGCCAGATGCGCGCCACCTTCGCCGAGCGCCAGAAAGTTCTCCCCGCGCTGCTGTCGTAGCGAACGCAGCGCCAGCGTCTCGCTGGCTGTCGCGGGGGCGTCCTCGCCCCCGCTGCCGAAAGCGCGACTCTCCCGGCGCCTAGCGAGACGACGCCGCTACTAATACACCGCGTGCCCGCTCCGAATCTCCCCCGCTTCCACCGAGATCGAATACGCCTCCCCGCCATCCCCGCTCCAGTCCCGCACATCGAACGTGGCTCCCGTAGGCGCGTGATACGCCGCCACATTGCGCAACGTCAGAGGCTGGCCGGGCTTGCACACCTCCGGCGCGTCGGTGACTTGCAGGAAATACACACCCAATCCTGTGCCTACAACTTTCGCTCTGCCGCTGGCTTCGACCAGTAACGCCGATTTCTCGTCGATGGCAATCTCCCGCGGCGCTTTCGACCAGCCATCCTGCACAATGCGCGCGAGAAACCCCAGGCTGCGCCCCATGCGGTCGCGCTTGGCAAAATGACTGTCAGTAAGAATGTTTTCGAGCCCCGGCACTTTCAGAAAATCGCGCACCACCGTCACGCGCTTTGTATAAGGATCGGCCAGCACCTCGCGCGATGTGAGATCGGCATCGTCCGGCTTATCTTCAAGGCATCCGTAGACGAACTGCCCCAGCACGGCCAGCCCCGCGCTCGTCCCTCCAATCGGCTTGCCCGCAGCCACGTGCGCGTTGATGGCATCCTCCACCGGAGTTCCCTTCCAAAAATTCACATAGCGCGACTGATCGCCGCCCGCAATAAAAATCGCCTCAGCCTGCCCAATAATCCCGGCCACGCGCGCGTTCTGCGCCGCTTTCCGGCTGCGAATAATCAGCGTCGCCACCGAATTCGTCTTACACAGTCCGGCGACGTAAGGGTTGTAGTCCGCTCCGCCATGCGCCCGCAGAATCAGAAAGTCGCCGCCATTGCCTTTCGCGCACAGCCAGCGAAAGGCTTCGTCCAGATCGCTGCCCCCACCCATCATCGCCACTCCAGCTTCAGCGCGGGTCTGCACGTCCTGCCGATTACCCTGGCGAATGTATTTGAAATCGGCCGCGGGGGTGAGTGTGCTGCCGAGTAGAAGAAAGAAGAGAATGCGGGCGAATTTCATATGCGACAACTATATAGGGAACGAGAAGCGTTGAGCGCGGGCTTGGTCCAGCGAGCAGACCTCAGGCGTTAAAGCGCGGGTAGAGTTTTCAGCGGCTTAGCGGCACGACTGAACGTCGTGCCCTTCCCTGATCGTCTCCTTCGCAGGATCTTATTTGCCTGCCGGCTCCACAAACACCGCCGTCCCGTAAGCCAGCACTTCCGTCACCCCCTGCATCACTTCGGTCGCGTCATAACGCGCGCCGACCACCGCGTTCCCGCCCAACTCCGCCGCGTGCTGCAGCATCAAGTCGAAAGCCTCGGCGCGCGTCTTCTCGCAAAGATTGGTCAGCAGCGTAATGTTGCCGCCCACCAGCGTCTGCAATCCCGCGCCAATCGTCCCAAAAATCGACCGCGACCGCACCACGATGCCGCGCACCACTCCCAGCGTGCGCGTCACGCGAAATCCGTCCAACTCAAACTGCGTGGTCACCATGTTATGCGCCACCATCCGCGCCCCGCCTGTATAGCCGCTAGCCATACGCCGTTGCTCCCTTCTGAAATTCCGCAGTAGCCCGCGATTGCCCGTACGAAAATTAAACTATACCGCGAATGCCAGCAAGAACGAATCGCAGAGTCAGAATCCATCTTCTCCGTGATTGCTCTCCGCGTGCCGTTCTCTGCGCCCTCTGCGGATGTTCTCCGCGTCCTCTGCGGTTCAAGCTTTGTGTTTTTCCCAGAGACCGAGGCCGCAAGTCGCAAAGACACAAAGAACCGCAGGCGCAAGTGCAGGCAGTGCGCCCAGCACCACCACTCACTCTAACGCCGCCGTGATGAAGAACTCCCCCGCCGCCCCATCGTATTCCACCCGCAGCATATTGGGCTTGCAGCACACCTGGCAGTCCTCCACATAGCTCTGCCGCCGTCCCGCGCCCTCGTCCACGCCGGTCACATTCCACTCCCCGCACCCCGCACACTGAAAGCCCGCTTCCATCCCGTTCCCATCGTACTCACCGGAATTCACAGATACCCGAAGCCCGAAGCCCTAAGCTTTCCGCTCCATCCACTCCGCGATCCGGCAGCCGTCTTCTTCCAGCAGGAAGCTTCCCGCGCCCACGCACTCGCCGAAGATGCGATGCGATTCCTCATCGCGCCCCACGCGCGAGATCCATTGCTTCCCAACCTGGTACTGCGCGGCGGTGAACCACTTCTGCGGCAGCACCTCCACCAGCCCAGCCTGCAGGTAGAAAACAAACAGCGCGAAGGCCGGCTCGTCATTCGACATCGCCTTGTAGCTGGTCGGCACAATCAGCTCGTCGACTACCGCCAGCTCCGCAGGCACATCGATCTTGTGCATGCCCGGAGCCAGCGTGAGCGGCACTTCAAAATCCGCGATGGGCGCGGTCTTGGCAAAGATGCGGTCGGATGATTGCTTGAACCATCCGGCAATCTACGCCAAATCGAACGCCTTAAGCTGATCGGGATCGAAACAGGCAACCCGAATGCTGCGGCCCTCCGGACACCAGATCCCGAGATAATGCGGCGGCACCAGGAACGGGCGGCAATAAGTGTTCAGCGCCAACCGCGGCTTTTCCGGCTCCTGCTCGAGGGCAAGTGAAATGACGTATGCTACCGGTCCTTGATCGCCATTGTGAGTCCAGAAGAAGCGTTGCCCGGCCAGAGACTGAAACGCCGGAAAAGTCTTCCAGTACCACGGCGCAGGCCCAACCGTCCGCTCAAGTTGCTGCCGCAGGCCAGTGAGGTTTGGAGAGGACATGGGAAGAATTGAGCGAATGTGCGATTAAGTCATCGGGCGATTGAAAATCTTGGGCGGTGCAATGGCACAATCACCCGATCACACGATCGCTCAATCAGCTAGCGACGCCCGCGCCCTTGGCGTTGGTGCGAATGAACTTCACGATGTCGTCCATCGCCGTCCCCGGCTGAAAAATCGCAGCCACGCCGAGTTTTTTGAGGGCATCGACATCCTGATCGGGAATGATTCCGCCGACCAGCACAAGAACATCGTCCATCTTGTTGTGCTTGAGCAGGTCCATGACGCGCGGCACAATGGCGTTGTGCGCGCCGGAAAGAATGGAGAGGCCAATCACTTGCACATCTTCTTGCAGCGCCGCGCTGACAATCATCTCCGGAGTTTGCCGCAGCCCGGTATAGATCACTTCCATGCCGGCATCGCGCAACGCGCGGGCAATCACCTTGGCGCCGCGATCGTGGCCGTCGAGGCCTGGTTTCGCCACCAGCACGCGGATCTTAGGATCAGCCATTGCCTTCATTTAACCACAGAGTGCAATGCAGATGCACAAAAGTTGATTGGCAGCGCTAAAGCGTTTTCGTGTCCAGACTCTTCCACAGATACCAGCATGCCACGCTGCGATAAGGCTCCCAACTTTTCGCAATCTTCTCCATCTGTTCGGGAGTCGGAAGTTTGATTTTTTTCTTACTGGCTTTCTTCGCCGGTGCAGATTTCTTCGCCGCTTTCGCGCGCTGGACTTTTTCGCGCTGCACATCGAGATAGTGTTTGTAAATCGCCATGCGCACCGCGAAATCGCCCGTTGGCAGCACGTTCTCGCGCTTCAGCGTGAACATGAGGAACATCTGCGCGGTCCAAACGCCGATGCCTTTTACCTGCGTGAGATGCTCGATCACTTCTTCGTCAGGCAAATCCGGAAGTCGCGTGAAATCGAGCAGACCGCTCGCAGTCTTTGCCGCCAGGTCTTTCAGGTACGCACACTTCTGCTTCGACAGTCCCGCAGCGCGCATCTGTTCATCGCTGAGCTTCAGAATGCCTTGCGGCGTGAGCGGGTCGCCGGCGAGCGCGGCGAAGCGGTTGAAAATGGTTTCCGCAGCCCTGCCGTTGAGTTGCTGATAGACAATCGACTCGGCCAGGCTGTGGAACTCCGGCGGACCAAACTGCATGCGGCAAGGCCCGATGCGCTCGATGATAGCGCGCATGACCGGGTCGGATTTCTTGAGATGAGTGACCGCTCTGCGCATGGACTTATCTTTATCACAAAACGCACACCCAGGCGAATAAACTACGAATCTACTTTAGGGCAGGCAGAGCGATTCCAACCAATCCTCCCACCAATCCTCCACCCAGCACCACCCACGCGGGATTGACCTTCCATTTCCACAACGCTGCCAGCGCAGCTACAGCAATGACCAACATGGGCCAGCCGCGCAAGGCGTCGCGGGCCAGGGTGAGGGTGACGCCGGCCATCAGCGCTACGGCGCACACGTTCACGGCATCAAGAAAGGCCGCCATCCATGGAGAGCGGCGAAGCCGCGGCAATAGCGGCCCAAGCGCAGCGACGTAAATAAATGAGGGCAGAAAGATTGCCACGGTCGCAATCACGGCGCCCCATGCGCCACCGAGCAGATATCCGATAAAGGTCGCAGTGGAAAGCACGGGACCGGGGGTGAACTGTCCAATCGCGATGGCATCGAGCACTTGCTGCTGTGTCAGCCAGTGATGGTCGCGGACCAGTCCCTGATCGACGAAGGCGAATAATACATATCCACCGCCGTAAAGTAACGCGCCAACTTTGAGGAAGAACCAGCCGAGGCGAGCCAATGGCACGCGCCTGTTCAGCGGAACGCTTGCGCGCGCCAAAGTTTGCGCTACAAACGCTGAGAGGAAACCTAGCAGCAGAACCGGCTTCTTGAAAAGGATCAGTGCTGCGGAGATTCCGTTCGTTATGGAAGATCTTTCCTGACGTAATTTGCGTATCCGCTGAACCGCCATTCCGAGCAGGCCACCGGCGACCAGAATCAGCAATGGACTGAGCTTGGCGAGAAATGCAGCCAGCGCTAGCGCTCCCAGCACGGCCAGCCCGGCATCGCGAACCGCCACCTTTCCCAAGCGCCATACTGCAATGGCAATTACCGCGATGACTGCGGGTTTTACTCCGGCCAGCAGCGACTCGGCAACCGGCAGAGTGCCGAACCGAACGTAGGCCCAGGCTATGGCCGCGGTGATCAGCGCCGCCGGCACGATGAAGCTTGCGCCTGCTAGCCCCAGCCCGGCCCATCCGGCGCGCGCGAAACCAACGCTGATCGCCATCTCAGTGGAATTGGGACCGGGGATCAGGTTGGTGACGCCCAGCATGTCGAGATATTGCTGCTGGGTCAACCATTGCCGCCGGCGCACGACTTCGTCCTGCATGAGCCCGATCGCCGCGGCAGGACCACCGAAGCTGATGGCGCCTAGCTTGAGGAAGAGCAAGGCGAGGTCGCGCAGGCGCTCGCGGAGCGGGGTGTGGACGGCGGAGTCAGCAGCTTGGTCCGGCAGCATCAAGCGAGAATTGTAGCGTGATCTCCCGAGGCGGTCGATTCGACGAGGCTACTCTTTTAACAACTGTCTTGCGATCACCAGTCGCTGAATCTCGCTGGTCCCCTCGCCGATGGTGCACAGCTTCACGTCGCGGTAATATTTTTCGGCGGGATAATCCTTGATGAAGCCGTAGCCGCCGTGAATCTGCACGCCTTCGTTGGCGCACCGCACGGCGACTTCGCTGGCATAGACCTTTGCCATTGACGATTCCAGCGTCGTCTTCATACCGGCATCTTTCATCGAAGCGGCGCGCATGGTGAGCAGGCGGGCGGCGTCAATTTCGGTGGCCATGTCGGCGAGCTTCCACTGGATCGCCTGAAATTCTCCGATGGCCTTGCCGAATTGCTTGCGCTCCTTGGAGTAGTTCAACGCGGCTTCGTATGCGCCTTGCGCCATGCCGAGCGACAGAGCGGCAATCGAGATGCGGCCGCCATCGAGTACGCGCATGGCGTCAATAAAGCCGTCACCTTCTTTGCCGAGAAGATTCTCGGCGGGAATGACGCAATCCTCGAAAATCATCTCCGCCGTGTCGCTGGCGCGCAGGCCCAGCTTATTTTCTTTTTTTCCGGGGCGAAAGCCTTTCGTATCTTTTTCGACGATGAACGCGGAAAGCCCATGCGTCTTGGCGGCGCGGTCGGTGACCGCGATGACCACCATCACATCCGCGTAGTGGCCGTTGGTGCAAAAAGTCTTTGTGCCGTTGAGCACCCAGCTGTTGCCGCGGCGCTTGGCGGTCATGCGGGCGCTGCCGGCGTCGGAACCGGATGAGGGCTCGGTTAATCCCCAGGCGCCGATAAATTCGCCGGTGGCGAGTTTGCTGACATATTTTTTCTTCTGCGCTTCGTCGCCGGCGAGGTAGATGTGGTTGGAACACAGCGACGTATGCGCGGCGACGATGATGCCGACCGAGCCATCCACGCGCGACAGTTCTTCGATGGCGATGACATACTCGACGTAGCCCATGCCTGCGCCAGCATATTCCGTGGGGAAAACGGTGCCCAGCAGGCCGAGCTTGCCCAGTTCTTTAACGGTAGCCAGAGGAAACTCGGAGGCCTCGTCCCACTTCATGACGTTGGGCAGGATTTCGCGCTCGGCGAATTCGCGCACTGTTTTCTTGAGCTGATGTTGCTCGTCACTCAGTTGAAAATCCAAGATTCCTCCACCCGATGCAATCCGATTTTGATTAGAACATAGCGGCAGAAGGAGGAAAAGTTACCTCGGGCAGAGGCACGAGGAAGTGTGCAGACCCTCGCAATCATTGACGATCATGAGCATGGAAGGGCCCAGACCAACCGACCGGATGGTTTGCGAAAAACACGATTCCCGTCGATTTTCCGCGCTGCGAGAATCAGCGGACGATTTCTTCCGCCAGTATGAATCTTTCGAAGACCTCGTTCGATAACAAGCGTCCGCCCGGGGTCAAGCGGATGCAGTCTCCGAGTTGTTCGATTAACCCGCCTTCGACAAGCTCGGCAATTAAGACGCGAGCGGCCGCGACCGCTTCTTCGCCGAATTTTGCGGATAGTTCTGCGAGGCTGACGCCTCTCGTTAGACGCAGCCCGAGAAAGAAGCTTTCCTCCCATGCTGCCTGACCCGAGACCGCGCTGCGTTTCAAGTCCGCACCGCTCACATATTGCTCTAAAGAGTCCGGAGGCGCGAATCGCACCGCTTCGTTATCAGTAGTACTGGAAGCCAGCATCGAGTGCGCATCCACGCCGAAGCCTAAATATGGCTGCCGCGTCCAATACTTCAAATTGTGTTGTGAGTCGAAACCCTGGCGGGCGAAGTTGGAGATTTCATACTGCGCAATCTGAGCCGCGTTCAGCCGCTCGCAGGCGGAGAGGTAGAAATCTGCCACGGCGTCTTCATCGGGCACGAAGTGGGCGTGATAGCGCGTGCCGCCGGCGAGCAATTCGCTTCCGAGGCGGGAATCTTCATCCACTTCGAGCATGTAGACGCTGACGTGCGGCGCGCCGGTGGCGATGGTTTCCGTGAGAGAGAAGTCCCAGCTTTCGGCAGTCTGATGCGGCAAGCCGGCGATCAGATCGATGTTGATGTTCGCAATGCCGGCAGCGCGCAGCCGGGAAATGTCGTCGAGCACGGTCGCGCGATTGTGCAGGCGGCCGACGGCCGCGGCTTCTCGATCGACAAAGGACTGCACGCCGAGGCTTACGCGGTTCACGCCGCAGCGCAGCAGAGAGTCGAGCATGGGAGCGGACAGAGTTCCCGGGGCGCACTCGACGGTGACTTCCGCTGCGGGCCGCACATCGAACTGCCGTCGCAGGGCGGCGAAAACCCGCTCCAGTTGGGCGATCTCAAGCACGGTGGGCGTTCCGCCGCCCAGATAGACGGAATCGACTGCGCGCTCGAACTGGCCGCCCATTTTTGTCGCCGTCTGCTGAGCGCTTTCCATATCGGCGCCCACGCGATCGACGTAGCGCTCAAAAACGGCGCGCGAAAACACGTCAGAGGCGAAGTTGCAGTAGCTGCACTTGGTGCGGCAGAAGGGGACGGAAATGTAGACGCCGAGGGGCACCCCATTATTATCCCACTGGTTCCTTCACGGTTCGGGCAAACCTTTTCCATCCTCGGGGCGGCGTTGACCATCCATATTGCGTTACCCTGTGAATGGCCTGCTGGTGCCGCGTCACCGCCGGAACGTCCAAGAAAAAGACGATGTCTCAAGAAGAAGAAGTATTAGGCAAAGCTTACGACAGCCGGCTGATGGCGCGGCTGCTGAAGTATTTGCGTCCGTATCGCTGGCAGGTGGCGATTGCGCTGGCGTCGATTTTGCTGAAGTCGTTCGCCGACGTGCTGGGGCCGTATCTCACCAAGGTGGCGATTGATCGTTACCTTGCACCCCGGGGCGCGGCAACCGCGACCTCTTCCGGCATATGGAGTTGGCTGAGTCCACGCGCCATCACGGGCATCGCGCAGATTGCGGCGATCTATGTCGGGCTGCTGGTCTTCAGTTTTCTGCTCGAGTTTTTGCAGACCTACTACATGCAGTGGACGGGGCAGAAGGTGATGTTCGATTTGCGGCGGCAGATCTTCCGGCACTTGCAGCGGCTGCATGTGGCCTACTTCGATAAAAACCCAGTGGGGCGGCTGGTGACGCGCGTCACCACCGACGTGGACGCGTTGAACGAGATGTTTACCTCGGGCGTGGTTTCGATTTTCGAAGACTTATTTGTGCTGTTCGGAATTCTGGGCGTGATGCTGTGCATGAACTGGAAGCTGGCGCTGATCACGTTTTCCGTGCTGCCCTTCATTGTGGTGGCAACGAAGATTTTCCGCGACCGGGTGCGCGATTCCTACCGGCGAATCCGCGTGGCTATCGCGCGGATCAATTCTTATTTGTCGGAGCACATCAGCGGCATGGCCGTGCTGCAGCTTTTTAACCGCGAGCGCAAGGCTTACACGCAGTTTGAAGAAATTAACCGCAGCCACATGGACGCGTACAAAGACGCGATCATGGCCTACTCGGTTTATTACCCTGTGGTCGAGATTCTCTCGGCCATCGCGATTGCCTGCGTCATCTGGTTCGGCGGCGGCGATGTAATGCGAAACACGACCGTGAGCAGCGTTGCCGTAAGTTTCAACTGGAAGACGCTGGTCGCATTCCGGTTGGTTTCTACCGTGGCCTCGCTGGGCGTGCTGGTCGCTTTCATCCAGTACGCTCTGCGCTTCTTCCGGCCCATCATGGATTTCAGCGAGAAATACAACATCCTGCAATCGGCCATGGCCGCGAGCGAACGCATCTTCAAGTTGTTGGATACGCCGGTGCAGGTGGTCTCGCCTGCGGTGACGAAGCGGCCAGAGGGTGCGGGCAGAATTGAGTTCGATCAGGTGTGGTTCGCGTACCGGGATGTGCCGCAAGACGATCAAACTCCGGACTGGGTGCTGCGCGACGTAAGCTTCGTCATTGAGCCCGGCGAAACCGTGGCCATTGTTGGCCACACTGGGGCCGGCAAGACCACGCTGATCTCTCTGCTGCTGCGTTTCTATGATGTGCAGAAAGGCGCGGTGCGGATCGACGGGGTCGATGTCAGAGACATGGACCTCGCCGACCTGCGCAGCCGCTTCGGCGTCGTGCTGCAAGATCCATTTTTGTTCAGCGGAACCATCGGGGGAAATATCCGGCTCGGCACCAAGCGCATTCAGGACGAAGACGTGGAGCAGGCCGCCGAGGATGTAAACCTGGCTGACTTCATCCGGGCGCTGCCCAAGGGCTTTGACGAAGAAGTTCGCGAGCGCGGATCGACGCTCTCGACCGGGCAGAAGCAACTCATCTCATTTGCCCGCGCGCTGGCCCACGGACCGAAAATTCTGATTCTCGACGAAGCTACATCGAGCGTAGATACGGAGACCGAATTCCGCGTGCGCGACGCGCTCGACCGCATGGTCGAAGGCCGCACGTCGCTGATCATCGCCCACCGGCTGTCGACCGTGCAGCGCGCCGACAAGATCATCGTCATGCACAAAGGAAAAGTGCGCGAAATGGGGACGCACCAACAATTACTGGCGCGGCGCGGGATTTATTTCAAGCTGTATCAGCTGCAGTATAAGGACCAGGAAGTCGCCACTGGACCAGCAGTTACGGCGGGCGACGACTGAGTATCGGCTCACCTATACAATGCTCTCTTGCGAATCCTGATCTCAGCCGGCGAAGCTTCCGGAGAAATGTACGGCGCGCAGCTTATTGAAGCTCTCCGGCGAAGAGCGGAGCGTCGCTCCGCGGGACAGCCGGGGGCGGCTGTGCCCACACAACCCTCCCTCGAATTTTTCGGCGCGGGTGGAGAGCGGATGCGCGCCGCTGGCTGCGAGACTGTCGTTGACGCGAAGGATCTCTCGGTTGTCGGCATCACGGAAATCCTCAGCCATCTGCCGAAGATCTACGGGCTGTACCAACGCTTGATCAAAGAAGCTGACCGGCGCAAGCCCGATCTCGCCATCGTCATCGACTCACCGGCTTTTAACTGGCGCGTGGCCCGGCAGATGAAGAAGCGCGGCATTCCGGTGGTTTATTACGTTGCGCCGCAGTTTTGGGCGTGGAGGCAGGGGCGCGTGCGCCTGCTGCGCCATTACATCGATAAGGCGCTGGTGATTTTTCCCTTTGAAGAGAAGTTCTATCGCGACCGCGGCGTGGACGCAACTTTCGTCGGCCATCCCCTCGCCGATTTGCCGCAGCCAGTAATCGACCGCAGCCACTACGCCGCGCAGTTTCGTCTTGATCCTGCCAAGCAGTGGATCACGATTATGCCCGGCAGCCGGGTCAAAGAAGTGCGCATGAATCTGCCGACCATTTTGGAAGCAGCCACGCAGTTGGGCTCCGAATACGAATTTCTGCTTCCGGTCGCGCCTACGCTTGACCGCGCTTTCCTGCAGAGCTTATTAGCCCGGCAAAACATCACGCTCGTCCCCGAATCCCTGCCGGCGCTGTGGCATTCGCGCGCCGGCATCGTCGCCAGCGGCACCGCCACGGTCGAGGCCGCGATAATGCGCACTCCCTTCGTGATGGTCTACCGGGTCTCGCCGCTCACCTACATGCTGGGCAAGCCGCGCGTCAAGGTGCCGCGCTTTGCCATGGTCAATCTGATCGCGGAGGAGGAAGTTGTCCCGGAGTTGGTGCAACACGACTTCACGGCCGCGAAAGTTGTGGCAGCGATCAAAGAAATCCTCCCCGACGGTCCGGCCCGCGACCGCATGTCCCAAGGCCTAAGCCGCGTGAAGGCGCTGCTGCATCCCCCCGAAAGCAATGGAGGTACGGCCCGTCACCCGGCAGACCGCGCCGCCGAGATCATCCTGTGTGTCGTTCCAGCTAAGAGCGAAAAGCCAGAAGTCGCCCTCTAAACCTTGTGCTCCCAGCATCTTTTAGAGGAGAATCTTCATCATAGCAATGGTTAGCCCGGATTCCTGGAGACTCTCCTTAATGCAGATTCGGCTTCGGCGCGCCCAGAGCGTTCTGACGAGTTCGCTCGCCCTGCTGCTGATGGCTTTGGCCGCGATGCCCGCGCGGGCGGCCGAGAAGACCCACTTGCGCGTCGACGACTACCAAATCCAGGCGGAACTCACTCCGCATCTGCACCAGATTTCGGCGCAGGCGAAGGTCAAATTCACGGCTCTGTCCGATCTGAGCGTGGCCGTCTTCGAACTGCATAATGACTTGCGCGTCACGCGGGTCCTCGACGCCAACAATCAGCCGCTATCGGCCGAACGCGTCACGCAGGATTCGACCATCCGCGTGCCCCTGCCCTCCGGACTGGCGAAAGACGCCTCGACCACGCTCACCTTCGAATACGAAGGCAACCTGGAAACCGCCGACGACAGCCCGGTTCCGGGCCTGAAGCTGGCCTACATCGGCGACGACACCAGTTACTTGCTTTACTCCGGACGCTGGTTTCCGGTGAGCGGCTTCGGGTTGAACCGCTTCACTTCGACGATCAGTGTCACCGTCCCGGCGCACATGGTGGTGATCGGGAGCGGGAAGGCCACGGTCACGGACAATCCGCCATCGAAGAAGCCCAATACCAACGGCCTGCCTACCAAGACATTTACGTTCGTCGATGCCAAGCCGAGTTTTCCAGCCACCATCGTTGCGGGCATCTTCCAGGAATACAGGAGTGACGAAGCCGGCATGGACCTGCACGTCTACTTCAAACCGTCGCACCAGGCGCTGGCGCCCACCTACACCACCACGGCGGTGCAGGAGTTCACCTACTACGTCACGCTGTACGGCACGCCGCTGTCGCAGAAGCTCAACGTCGTGGAGTTGCCGGGCGACACGGTTCCCTACGCCTGGGCGCCGGGGATCGCCGCGCTCGCGGGGCCGTCGATCACAGAAAAGACGAATTATCGTCTCCTGGCAAATGCGATCGCGCACCAATGGTGGGGAGTTTCGGTAAGCCCCGCCACCAAGGACGATTGGTGGCTGGTCGACGGATTCTCGCGCTATTCGGAAGCCATGTACGTGGAGAACGCCGCCGGATCGGCAGGGCTTGAGGAGGCGGTGAAGGACATGTCGGTGGGCGCGCTGGCCTATGACACGGTGCCGCTCTCGAGCGCCAGCAAACTCGATCCCTTCTCGACGGAATTTCAGTCGCTGGTCACCGACAAGGGCGCGATGATTCTGCACATGTTGCGCTGGGTGCTGGGCGAGGACAAATACAACAAAACCATGCGGGAGTTCGCCGAGACCTACGCGGGCAAGGCGGCCAGCATGGATGACTTCCGCGCCATCGCCGAGAAAAACTACGGCGAGCAACTGACCTGGTTCTTCTCGCAATGGCTGGATTCGACGGGCGCTCCCGAGTTCAAGGTGAAATACACGACTTACCGGCTCGGCAGCGATAAAGGGTTCCGCGTGACCGGCGAAATTTCTCAGGACCTCGACCTGTTCCGCATGCCCGTCGATTTGCGCATCGACACCGACGGAAAAACGGAAGACAAAAAAATCGAGGTGGTGGGAACGAACTCGCCTTTCACCGTGGAAACTTTCGGACGTCCGCGGCGCATCGCAGTCGATCCCGACCATCACGTGCTCACCAACTCTTCTGATGTGAAGCTGCGCTCGTCGATTCTGCGCGGCCAGGCGTTGCAGCAGCAGGGCGACCTGCCCGGCGCGCTGGCGGAGTTCAACAAAGCGCTCGACCAGAACCACAATAGCTCGCTCGCGCACTACCGCATCGCGGAAATTTTCTTTTTGCAGAGAAACTACCAGTCCTCGGCGAACTCCTATCGCTCTTCCATTAACGGCGACGGAGAGCCGCGCTGGACCGAGGTCTGGAGCCACATCCAACTGGGCAAGATCTTCGACATCACCGGCCAGCGCGAGCGCGCCATCAACGAATACCGGCAGGCCATTCAGACCAACGACGACACTTTCGCCGCTCTCGAAGAAGCACGGAAGTACCTGCAGAAGGCTTACGAGCGGCCCAAGAACAAAGAGTAGAAGAGTTCAACGAAAAGGTTCAGCCGTTCCTTACGCCGTTTCCCAATGCTCTGGCCTTCTTCTCTCGCGGCGGAGCAAATTCGAGGACCTCGCAGGGCAACACTTCGGTTCTCGCCATGCCGAGGAGGGGCGCAGAAGATTGTCTGGTCGCGGCGAGCTGCCGACGAACGCGCGCCATGGACGAAGCTTCCTCGAACCGGCCATAGGCTTCCGCAAAGTCGAATTTCACTTTTTGCAGCGCGTCCTTTTGCGTCGCTTCGAATCGGGACTGAACCTGTGGCAGTCGATTTTTCTGCGGTTTGTGCTGGTCGATACCGCTTAGACTACTTACTCGCGGGATCCGCTCCATGGCGCGGTCGATGACGCGGGTGAATTCGTTTCCATCATCTTTTCCGCGTCCTTGCCGCAACATCTGCTGGGCATTTCCGGCGGAGAACCAGGTGCGCTTTCGACGGGCTTCGGGCGGGCGGCTGAGCCTTGACACTTCGCACAGATGAGCATTGACGGCAACTTCTTCTGAGCCGAATCGCGAAATAAAATTCCCCGCTTTTCCCCGCTTGCGGCGAACATAGCGAGTGAACGGAACTTCTTCGATC
>Ga0302319_10010746_pt1 | contig 17428 bp, 17 predicted proteins | sample Bog_T0_2_FD_203319 | JGI IMG/M metagenome (GOLD analysis project Ga0302319, IMG submission 203319) | Peat permafrost microbial communities from Stordalen Mire near Abisko, Sweden - Bog_T0_2 | ecosystem: Environmental > Terrestrial > Soil > Wetlands > Peat | place: Sweden: Abisko, Stordalen Mire...
CAGATAACGGACGGTCCAGTGCCGGTCATCGAAGTAAAGTTCCCTGATCTTCCCGATTTCCCCGTCGAAGCCTTCCAGTTTGTAACCTTCCAGTGATTTAACATTGCTTAACATAATAATTCTTTCGTTTTTTGCATTCTTGGTTTTATTGCAGTGACCACGGGGGCGGGAACCGTCAGCCAAATTACGTTGCAAATCCGGTCATTGGTTTTCATGTTCCTTATCCTTGCTTTCCAACCGTGAGCAGTCGTTCATTTAATTAGGTCTTGTTTCTTGAGTTCTCCGTCCTGATGTCCGTTGGCACGTTCCTGACCCAAGCCCATGGTCAGCGCCGTCATCCCGGCCAGCCCGCCGAGTTGCATGGACTCCACGGCGGTGCTGGGAACGATGACAATCGTGGCATTCTCCTTCAAACCTTCATAAAGCATGTTCATCGCCCGCAGATGAAAGGCTACCGGATTATGCTCATAGGTCTTGCCCGCTTCCGCAAATTTCTCCGCTATCTGTCGCTCAGCATCGCCCAAGATCACCCTGGCCTGGCGCTCTCTTTCCGCCTGTGCCTGCATGGACATCGCATCTTCCAGACCGGTGGGAATCAATACATCCTTCACCTCCACGGAGATGACATTGATGCCCCAAGGTTCTGTGCGTTCATCAATGATCTTTTGCAACAAACTGCTGATTTTGTCCCTGCCTTCCAGCATGTCCGAAAGCATGGTCTTGCCGATCACATCGCGCAGGGCGGTTTGCGAGGCCCAACTGATGGCACTTTTATAGTCGGCCACGTCCAAGGCCGCCTTTTTTGGGTCCACCACCTTCCAAAACAGCACGGCATCAACATCCACCGGCACCGTATCTTTGGTCAGGGTTTTTTCCGCTTTGAACCCGGTCGTGATGACGCGGGTGTCAATCCAATAGGGAATCGCGTCAATGACCGGAACAATGAAAAACAGTCCCGGCCCTTTCAGGGCGCGGAACTTGCCCAGGCGCAATATGACCGCCCGATCCCACTGGTCGGCAACTTGGATGGCGGAAGCGACTGTCAGGGCCAGGATAAAGGCCACGACACCAATCCCGCCGGCTGACATATTGGCTCCCGCCCGATACGGTGCATAGGCGAGGGCCGCTCCAACACCCAAAATAACTACGAATGACAAGACTGCAAATGAACGGTTTTGTTGCAAATTAGAAGTCTCCGGTGATGGTTTGTTTTGTGTCAACGCAGGCAACTGCCTGTGCGTTTATGATGTGAAGATAATCTGCACAGCCATGCGAGTGCTATGGGGTGTTCTCCCTATCTGACATGGCATGAATGCTGACGTGGATTATGGAAAACTCGTGTTCATCGCGGCCGTCAGGATTCTTTTTCATTTTCCAAAGAATTCCGATAACGCCGCAAACAATAACTTGCTGCACGCTCACCAATCTTAACCTGCCATTTTTGATTGGCTTTTGACAGTGCTGTGACTTCGCTTCTTCGGGCACAGCAGAAGCACATGGCGGCGGCCTTTGCGCGGCGGCACGTGGAATTCCACTTGGTCGGTGAACAGGATCAGTCCGACCTTGGCGCGTTGAGCGACGGCGAACCGCGCATGGTCAACGAGATCGCCAAAATCATCGGGCAAAAACCGGGGCTGGTGTCCAAGCATCTGGCCGTGTTACGCGGCGCGGGCCTCGTGGTGCTCAATCGGCGGCTGTATCAAGTGCCCGCCCATTACATCGCCGCCGCCGACAAGCGGCATCTGGATTTCGGCCACTGCCTCCTGCGCCTGCCCGACGCCAACGGCCAGCCGACGCTGTGAAATTTTTCAACGCCCGACCGTCAAGCCGCGAAGCGGCATAGGAAATTAGCCAGCTACGAAGTGGCTGGAATGATTCCGCGAAAATAATTCAAGTCCCGCGAGGGACGCCGGACAGATGTGGGTTTTCCGCCGTCCCTTCAGGACGGATTATGTTTTGGGACGCGAACCCGGCACGTTGTGCCGAGCTATTATCGGCTCGTCTCTCCGAGACGAGGATGAGACATCACTTTTTAGACAAACTAAATCCAATGTTCCAAAAATACATGTCGAGCAATTTCATAATCGGATATTGGAGTTTGCTTTGCTTCTCGATGTCGCGCTGAACATCACGAAAGTCAGTTTCGTGTTCCCTATAAAATCCAATTACTCCAGTAAGAAAATCTTTATTAAACCGTGTGTATTCAAGTCCTCTGTCTTTGTATCCGTCAATGAAATATCTATCGCACGCAGGAGAGCAGCCAATCGTTCCAAGAAGTATTTTTGTGATCAAAGTATCGGTCGGATTCACAGGTTTAGTTTCGCCGTCAACTTCTTTGATTGTGTCTTTATAGTTTGCTTTCAATTTATCAGCTAGTTCCAAAATCAAACAAATGTTTTGGTCATCGTTATCCATGTAAGCCAAGTCGAATTTCCAAAGCGACTCATAGCATGGATTGAAAAGCTGAGACACAACGCCACGATGGACTAGATAATCCTTCTGCAGCAGAAAGCTTGAGCCGCGATACATGCCCCAGCTTGCAAGGTAAAACGCCAAGTGAAGAGACGTAATATTTTGATCGTTTTTTGCAGAACCGCGATTTTGGAAATGTTTGTAGCAATGCTCCCACGACTTGTAACGGTGGTGCTCGTCATTGAGGAGCCTCTTATGAAATTTCAGAACTTGATCTTTTATATCGCTCATGGGTATTAAGCGGCAGATTTATCAGCACACATCTTCAAAAACTCTGCCTCGTCTAAAATCCTCACACCCAGTTCCTGCGCCTTGGTGAGTTTGGAACCGGCTTCTTCGCCCGCCAAAACAAAATCCGTTTTCTTGCTCACGCTGCCGCTCACTTTGCCGCCGAGCGCTTCAATTTTCGCCGTCGCCTCCTCGCGCGTCAGCGTCGGCAGCGTGCCGGTCAGCACAAATGTTTTTCCCGCAAAAATTCCTGAAGCAGTCGCGGCAATCGCGGCTTTTTCGCTCGCCGGTTTGATTTTCAATTCGCGGATGCGGGCGAGAACTTTCTTTCCGGCAGGCGACGCAAAATAATCCAGCACGCTCGCCGCCGCCACGGGCCCAACTTCCACCAGCTTCGCTTTCAATCCGCCGGTTTCCAATCGTGATTCAATTTCCGTGATTTCTTTTTTGAGGTCAGCGTCCCGCTTTTCGCGCTGCAATTTTTCTTTTTCATCCTTCGGCGGATTTTTGCGCGAGCGCGGGCTGATTTCGGCGCGTTCACTTTCCTTCGCGCCGAGGTCGCGGATGTCGCGCAGCACTTCGGAACCGGCGAGCGCTTCCAGCGAATCGTGCGTGGCGGCAAGCTGCTTGGCGGTGGCTTCGCCCACGTCGGCAATCGCCAGCGCGTGAATCCAGCGCGAGAGCGGCGCGGTCTTGGCACGCTGGAGCGCGTCGAGAATCTTCGTGGCGTTCTTCTCGCCGAACGTGCGCGGCTCGTCGTCCGTGCCGAGATTCAATTTGCCAAGCGCTTCCAGTTTCAAGTCGAACAAGTCGAGCGGTTCTTTGATGAGACCGCGTTCCAAAAGCTTTTCCGCGACAATGCCTCCGAGCGATTCGAGGTCGAGCGCCTTGCGCTGCGCGAAATATTCGACGCGCCGCGTGAGCTGCGCCGGACAGCCCGCGATGTTCTGGCAACGCCACGCGACTTCCTCGTCCGCCACAAGCTGACTTTCGGCGGATTTCTTCTCCTTCTCCCCGCCCAAACGGGGAGAGGGTTGGGGTGAGGGGATTTGAGCCGTGAACAGTTGCGCCTCCTCACCCCGGCCCTCTCCTCCCTCGGGGGAGGAGAGGGAGACAGCTCTGCTGGTTTTAATTTTGTCTTTCGCAATCGGCCCACCGCACGCAGGGCACTTGCCGCCGACGTGTTTGAAGAGATCAAATTCCTGCGCGCCGGGCGGTCGCTTGGATTTCACCACCTCGAAAATTTCCGGGATGACCATGCCCGCCTTGCGCACAACCACGGTGTCGCCGATGCGAATGTCTTTGCGGCGGATTTCGTCCTCGTTATGCAAAGTGGCGCGCGAAATCGTGGAGCCTTGCACGAAGACCGGTTCGAGTTCCGCGACAGGCGTGAGCACGCCGGTGCGCCCCACTTGCACGGTGATGGCCTTCAACACGGTTTCTGCCGGCGTAATCCACGGCACGGGCTTGTGAACGATGGCGTAGCCCGGCGCGCGGCTGCGACCGGGAATTTTTTTCCAGTCGGCGAGTGTATTTACTTTCAGAACAATGCCGTCAATCTCGTAAGGCAACTGCCGCCGCAAATCTTTTTCCTCGTCGTAATGCGCGACGACTTTGTCCGCGTAAATTTTCAAAACCTCCTCGATGCCATCACAAACCCACCAGAGTTTTTGCGTGGGCAGGCCAAATTTGGCGAGCGCTTCGAGCATTTCGGAATGCGTCTTGAACTCGATGCCGTCCACCGCGCCGGTCGCGTAAAATACGGCGCGGATCGGGCGTTGCGCGACGAGTTTTGGGTCAAGCTGCTTGAGCGTGCCGGCGGTGGCATTACGCGCGTTGGGAAAAGGTTTTTCACCGGCGGCTTCGAGCTTCTTGTTCACGGCGTCAAATTCCTTGATGGCCATGTAAGCCTCGCCGCGCACTTCAAGAAGTTCGGGCGGATTTTTCAAATTCAATTCCAGCGGAATGCCGCGCATGGTTTTGAGATTCGTCGTGATGTCGTCGCCTTCCGTGCCGTCGCCGCGCGTGACGCCGAGCGCGAGCTTGCCCTCGCGATAGTGAACGCTGATGGACACGCCGTCCACTTTCGGCTCGATGATGTATTGAATTTTGTCGCGCCCAAGCTGTTTGCGGATGGTCGCGTCGAACGCGCGCAGTTCCGCCAAAGTATTTTCATCCTGCGCGCGGTTGCGTTGGTCGCGATCCGGTTCTTCGGCGAGCGTCGGTGAATCGCTGGCGGAAACTTTGTCGAGCGACAGCATCGGGACGAGATGTTTGACGCGCGCGAATTTTTCGCTCGGTGCGCCGCCGACACGTTCGACAGGCGAATCTGCAATTGGCAATTGTTGTTGAAGCCGACGATAGATTGGCTCTTTTGTTTTACGCCGTTTTTCTAGCTTTTCTAATCGTTTCACCAAAAGATCAAACTCGTTGTCTGAAACCTCCGGCGTGCCTTTGTCATAATACAAACGAGTGTGACGCTCAATTTCTTCACGAAGCTCTTTAATTTCTTTTACCAATGCTTCTGACTTGTGCGCCGCTGGATGCTGACGTGTTTCGTCAGCAGGTTGCGTATTATTTTTTTTAGAGTCGTCGGGCGTCACGCGGGGATTGTGCCGTGCCGCCGGCTGGAAAGAAAAACTTTTTTGACCGGATAAAACTCCGGCGGTCGCGACCGGCCTTCAAGACAAAGGCGGTCAATTAGTCACCGGCCAGGAAATAAAACGGGCGGCGGCAAACGCCGCGACGCAGCGTTTTATTGCACCAGCAGAAACACCAGTCCCGTGGTGAGCAACAGGACGACAAAGGCGACGACGGCACCGTCCAGCACGCCGAACCGGGTCTGTTCCGAGCGGTTCGCGGGCACCAGCGCAGTGTGGATCATGCCGCTTCTGTGATGAGGTATGAATGCGATTTTCGACATGCCTCCTCTTAAGCAGGGTTTGGGCCAACTGTTTTGAAGCGGCGCATCCGACGGAAACGGTCAGGTTTGGAACAGAACAGTCTTGAGATTTGACACAAACGGACGGCGCAGGAGAAATGCCGCCGCCCCTGCCAAAAATCATTACGCCGCCTGTCCCAAAAACTGGCGCATTTGCTTGAGCAGCGATTCGGCGAACCGCTCGTAGTGCAGCAGCGGCCGGCCGTAGAGGCGGATTTCCTCGACCGCCGCGAGCGTCATGCAGAAATCCAGTTCGTGAAATGCGCGGTTGCGTTTGACGCGGCGCAGCCAGCGGCTCAAGTCGGTGACTTCCTCGGTCTGGTCATCGAGTCCGGGATAAAATGAAATGCCCCATTCGTCGCGGCGCACATAGCCTTCGGGCGCGTCCTTCTTTTCAAACCAAGAATCGCACAACAGCACGCAGACTGATTTGTCCGGCACGCCACCGAGCCGGTAAAACACGATGCGCGACGGCGTCTCGCTGAAATAATCGTAGGCGATGTCCAGCGCCTCGCCGGGCGGCGGCGTGAACCGCGTCTGGAACGCGAAGTGAAACCCGCCCAGTTCCGCGCGCTGCCGTTCGAGGCAGAGATTTTCCTCAAACACCCAGATCAGGTCGGTGGCGAAGCCGCGCTCGGCGAGAATTTTCTTCCAAGCACGAATCGCTTCCCCAAGTTCGGGGCGGGTGAACGGGACGGACGCAGTCATGTGGCAAGACTATACACCGTTTTTCAGAAACCAATCAACAAATTTAGGGATGCCTTCCGCCACCTTGACCTGCGGCGCGTAGCCGAGCCGCGCCCGCGCCTTGGAAATGTCCGCAAACGTGAACGGCACATCGCCCGGCTGGAGCGGTTGCCGGTCAATGACCGCCTTCCGGCCCAGCGCGCCTTCAATCAACCCAATCAACTCGCTCAACTTCACCGTCTGCGACTCGCCAAGGTTGAAAATCTCAAAGCCAAATTCCTGTCGCGTGCAGGCGATGACGCCTGCGACGATGTCCGAGATGTGCGTGTGGTCGCGCGCCGTGCTGCCGTCGCCAAAAACCGGGATCGGCCGGCCGGCGTGAATGAGCTGCGTAAACTTGTGGATGGCCAGGTCAGGCCGCTGGCGCGGGCCATAGACCGTAAAAAACCGCAGCACCGCCACGTCCATTTGATAGACGTGATGATACACATGGCCGAGCGCCTCGCACGCCAGCTTGCTCGCGGCGTAAGGCGACACGGCGGAAAAAATCGCGTCGCCCTCGCAAAACGGCACCTTCGCGTTCACGCCATAGACGGACGACGACGACGCAAGCGTGATTTTTTTCACGCCGGCCTTGCGCGCCGCTTCGAGCAAATTGACCGTGCCTTCCACATTCACGCGCTGGTAAAGCGCCGGCTGTTCGAGGCTCGGCCGCACGCCCGCGCGCGCGGCGAGATGGACGACCTGGTCGAACTTGACGGCAGAAAAAATTTCATCAAGCACCGCGCGGTTCGTGATGTCGCCGTGGACGAAGGCAAACGGCCCGGCGAGCGACTGGATTTCACGAAGGTTGCGCCGCTTGAATTGTGGGTCGTAGAAATCGTTGAGATTGTCCAGCGCCCAGACCTTATGGCCGTCGCGCAGCAACCGCTCGCAAACGTGCGAGCCAATGAAGCCTGCGCCGCCGGTGACCAGAAAATTCATGGCCAAAAGCTAACCAGCAACGGACGAAGTGTCGAGCGCGGCCATCGGTCTTGGGCTGCGTGAATCGGTTGCTAAACCGTTGAACGATTGACGAAGAACAGTTCGTATATCTTTTCCGGCAACATGCCTTCCAGTTCCAGCGCGTCGAAAATGACCCACGCGTCCGGGTTGCCGGTGGCGCGTTCCAGCGCGGCATAGTCCGCATTGCTGCCCCCATCGAACTGAATGTTCCTTATCAAGGCAATGATCTCGGCTCTCGACACCATCCGCTCATCTTCTCATTTTTACGCAGGGCGGCACAATATGGTGTTCACCCCACAGGAAATAAAGAATTTCCTTAAACGCCTCCGCCGGGAAGAAACCAGGCGTCACGGTTCAACGGCAAATGACTCTCGACGCGCCAGGTAAATCATGATGGCGGTCACGCAAAAAACGACCGCCAAATTGGCCGCGAAGCCAGCCAAACCGAATCGAACAGGCCGGAGTTCTCGCCCGGCAAAAACGCCTCAAACTGCTGTGAGCCTCTGCCGGAAGGCCGCACAGGCCGCTGCCACGTCCGGCGCGTTGAGGATGGCCGAGACGACGCACACGCGTTTTGCGCCCGCCGCCAGAACGTCGCCGAGATTTTCCAAGTTGATTCCGCCGATGGCGAACCACGGGACGGTCACGTTCGCCGCCGCCCAGCGGACATAATCGAGCGTGACGGGTTTCGCCGTCGGCTTCGTGTCCGTCGCAAACACCGGCCCAATGGCGATGTAATCCGCGCCCGCAGCCAGCGCGCATTGCGCCTGTTCGGGTGAGTGCGTGGACAAACCGATTCTGACTTCTGACTTCTGACTTCTGACTTCCGAGCAATGCCTGTGCCCGGCATCAAAAAAATCTTGCTGCCCCAAATGGCAAAACTCTGCGCCAAGTTCATACGCGATTTCCAGTTGATCGTTGATGACCAGACCGACGTTCGCGCGGCGCGTGACCGGCAAAATCTTTTCCGCCATGCGCCAGATTTCATCGGGCGAAGAATTTTTCGCGCGCAGTTGAATCAAATCGCTGCCGCCGTCGCAGAGTTGCTGTGCGACGAGTTCGGGCGCGCGGCCATGCAGGTAGGTCGTGTCCACGAAGGTGTAAAGCTGGCAGTCCGCTAGCGGTTTCATTTTTGTAGCGGCGCTCTGCGAGCGTCGCATTTACAAGTTATCCGGCGGTCACAGACCGCCACTAAAAATTTTGTGTTGAAACAAAAAACGCGGCAGGAATCATTCCCGCCGCCGTTCTCGCGCAAATAACTTTACTTCAGGCCGGCAAGGTAGCCAAAACGCGCGCGGAAAAGTTCGGGCGTCATCTTGACGACGGCGGCGAGTTTGCCGAGCTGCTTGGCATCCTCAAAATCTTCGCGTTCGAGGCGGATCATGTAGGCGACAGCGCATTCGTAGGCTTCGCCGTCCACGTTGACCTTCCGGTTTTGCATCCGGCCGGTTTTGGGGTCGAGCATGTCGTCGAACGGCAGCGGATTCATCTTGCCGTCCACGAAGCTGATGATCGCGCCGTATTTGTCCGATTCAGGCGAAAGCAAAAATTTCACCGCCGCATAGCCGAGGTCGCGCGTGTATTCGGCATCGAACGGAATCGGGTCGGCGCAGCGGAGCTCGTAGCCGAGGTCTTTGTCAATGAATGTCATCTTGATGCCGAATTTTTCCAGGCGCGCGGACAAAAGTTCCTTAATCAGGCGGCCAAACTCAATTTCGCCGAGACGCAGATGGCCGTGGTCGTCGCGGATGATTTTCCCGAATCGCTCAAGCTGGCCTTCGGGCATGACGGCGAGCAGGCCTTTTTCGCCGAGCGATTCAATCAAGCCTTCGGCGAGGACCACGAGGCCGTATTGCGAGCCTTCGGCTTTGCGCTTGATGATGGAGCCGATGATGATGTCGCAGACTTCATCCACGGCCACGGGACGTCCGCGAAATTCCTCGGAGATGATGGAAAGCGTGGCGGCGGCGGCCTTGCCGATGCCCAGTGCGAGATGCCCTGCCGCGCGGCCCATGCTGATGATTAGATACCAGCGCGAAGTCGTGCGCGCATCTTCCATCAAATTGCGGACGAGCTGCACGCCGTAATGCCGCGCGGTTTCGTAGCCGAAGGTCGGCGCGGTTCCCGGCAATGGCAAATCGTTGTCAATGGTCTTGGGAACGTGCGCGACCTTGATGTCGCCGTTGCTGCGCTTGCGGACGACGCTGGCGGAAAAAGCCGTGTCATCGCCGCCGATTGAAACGAGCGCAGTGATGCCGAGTTTGTGGAACACGGTGAAAATATTTTTCATGTGCTCCTCGGACTTCGTCGGGTTCGTCCGCGCGGTGCCGAGAATCGAGCCGCCTTTCAAATGGATGTCGCGCACGTCGCGGATCGCCAGCGGCTTGATCTGCGTCGTGTCGCCGGCGGAAATGTGCTTAAAGCCGTCGCGGAAGCCGATCACTTCGTAACCTTGGTTAATGCCTTCAATCGTGGCCGCCGCAATGACGCCGTTAAGTCCGGGCGCCGGGCCGCCGCCGACCAAAATTCCAAGTCTGCCTTTGCTCATGTAAAAAAAGTTTGGTTGCTGTTTGAAAACGAGAACGCGGGAGGATGCGCGAACTTGAAAAAAATTTCAATTCCATTCTTGCCGCAAAAAATTCACACTGGCGGAAATGAACCGGGCAATTTTTCTCGACCGCGACGGCACGCTCATCGCGGAAAAAAATTATCTATGCCGCGTCGAGGACGTGGAAATATTTTCCGGCGTCGGCGGCGCGTTGAAAAAATTGTCGGACGCGGGCTTCAAGCTGTTCATCGTCTCGAACCAGTCCGGCGTCGGGCGCGGCTACTTCACGCTTGCCGACGTTGAAAATGTTAACCAGCATTTGTGCGATCAATTCGCGCGCGACGGCGTGCGCTTCGAGAAAATTTACATCGCGCCCGAAGCACCCGACCAGCCGAGCCGTGGACGCAAACCATCGCCGCAGTTTTTGTTCGGCGCGCGCGACGAATTCGGTTTGGACCTCGCCGAAAGTTTCATCGTCGGCGACAAGTTGATTGACCTGGAATGCGGCTGGAACGCGGGCGTGAAAAAAAGTATTTTAGTCCGCACCGGTTATGGCGCAAAATTGGAACGGGAATCGCTTCAAAAAATAAAGCCCGCCGCAATCGCGGACGATTTGAACGGTGCGGCGGAGTGGATTTTGCAGTCGTTGAAACGTTGAATGTTTAAATCGTTGAATCGTCTTGCGCGCGATTACAATTGCCAATTCAACGATTCAACCATTTAACAACTCACAAATTTATGTGCGGCATCATCGGATACGTCGGGAAAAAAACGGCCTCGCCCATCCTGCTCGAAGGCTTGCGGCGGCTGGAATATCGTGGCTACGACAGCGCGGGCGTCGCGATTTTGGACAACACCGGGCTTTCGTTACGCCGGAAAAAAGGCCGGATTGACGATGGCATCGCCCGCGTTCTGAAAGCCGAACCCGCCGCCGGCAGCCTTGGCATCGCGCACACGCGCTGGGCCACGCACGGCGTGCCATCGGACATCAACTGCCATCCGCACCTTGATGCTTCCGGCAAAATCGCCGTCGTCCACAACGGCGTCATCGAAAATTATGACGCGCTGAAACAAAAACTCATTCGCGCCGGCCACAAGTTCAAATCCGACACCGACACCGAAGTGCTCGCGCATTTGATCGGCGAACATTATCAGGAACGCAAAATCGGAAATCGGAAATCAGAAATCGGAAATGAATTGACGCTGGCCGTGAGCGACGCGTTGCGCGAAGTCATCGGCACTTACGGCATCGCGGTCATCTGCACGGACTTTCCAGATTTGATTATTGGTGCGCGGCGCGGCTCCCCGCTCATCATTGGCATCGGCAAAAATGAAAATTTTCTCGCCAGCGACGCCAACGCCATCGTCGCACACACAAAAAAAGTTGTTTACCTGAACGACTACGACGTGGCCACAATCACGCCAGAGCGTTTCGACGTTTTGAATCTCGGCACGGACACGGCGAATGTGCAGATCAGCAACCTGGAATTTTCGCAGGAAGACGCCGCGCGCGGCAAGCACGCGCACTTCATGCTCAAGGAAATTTACGAGCAGCCGCAGACCATTTTGAACGCGCTGCGCGGTCGTCTGGATTTTGAAGGCGCGACGGCGAAGTTCGGCGGCTTGAACATGACCGCCGCCGAATTGCGCAACATTGACCGCATCGTCATCGCGGCGAGCGGCACGAGCTGGCACGCGGCGCTCGTGGGCGAGTATTTGATCGAGGAACTCGCGCAGATTCCGGTCGAGGTCGAGTTCGCGCACGAATTTTGTTACCGCAACGCGCCGCTGGAAAAAAACACCATCCTGCTTGTGCTCTCGCAATCCGGAGAAACGGCGGACACGCTCGCCGCGTTGCGCGAGGCCAAGCGTCGCGGCCATCGCGCGCTCGCCATCGTCAACGTCGTCGGCAGCACCATCGCGCGTGAATCCGACGGCGGCATTTATATGCACGCCGGCCCGGAAATCGGCGTCGCCTCGACCAAGGCGTTCGTCTCAACCATCGCGATTTTGACGCTGCTCGCGGTGCATCTCGGACGGCTGCGCAATTTGTCCGCAAAACGCGCGCTGGATGTTTTGCACGGACTCGAAGCGTTGCCGAAGCAGATTGAAAAAATTCTCGCGCAGAACGATACGTTGAAAAAAATCGCGAAGAAATATGCGAAGGCGGACGATTTCTTTTTTCTTGGACGCGGCTACACGTTTCCCATCGCGCTTGAAGGCGCGCTCAAACTGAAGGAAATTTCCTACATCCACGCTGAAGGTTATTCGGCGGCGGAAATGAAGCACGGGCCGATCGCGCTGATTGATAAAAATACACCGACGGTTTTTCTCGTGCCGCAGGACGCGATGTATGAAAAAACTCTAGCGAACCTCGCGATGATCCGCGCGCGCCAAGGCCCGATCATCGCGCTCGCGACCGAAGGCGACAAGGGCATCAAAAAAGTGGCGGACGACGTGATCTACCTGCCGCCCGCGCTTGATTTGCTGAATCCGATTCTCGCAAGCATTCCGCTGCAACTCTTCGCGTATCACATCGCCGTCGCGCGCGGCTGCGACGTGGACAAACCGCGCAATCTGGCGAAGAGCGTGACGGTGGAATGAAAAACAATTTTTCCAGGCCCAAAAAACCTGACGCAATCATCCTCCGCGTTTTTCGCATCGAAGATTACGACGCCGTCGTCGCCTTGTGGCGGCGCAGCGAAGGCGTGGGGTTGAACGAGTCCGACACGCGCCCGGCCATCGCCTCGTATCTGCGACGCAACCCGCGCATGAGTTTTGTGGCGGAGAAAAATGGTCGCGTCATCGGCGCCGCGTTGAGCGGCCACGATGGCCGGCGCGGCTACTTGCATCATCTCGCCATTTCCAAACGGCACCGGCAGCGCGGCCTTGGCCGGCAACTCGTCCAAGCGTGCCTGGCAAAACTCCGCCAGCTTGGCATCCAGAAATGCACCATCTTCCTCTTCGCCAGCAATGCGGCCGGCCAGAAATTTTGGCAACGCATCGGGTGGGATTCGCGGTCGGATATTCAACTGATGCAAATCCGGCTGGATGACGTCTGCCAAAAACAAGACTGTCCGTGTTAATTCATTGATCAAACCGAGAAATCTGGCCAACAACATGACGTTGGAGTAAAATTTCATTCCATGAAATGTCCAACTCCATGGCTTGGCAGTAAAAGAGGCTATTTAACGGACTGGATCACTCAACGCTGGGTTTGTCTGACAGGCCATAGAATTGAGTCTGCGGCTAATCAATGGCTTCTTGGATCGTCTGGGGACAATGTTTGCATCGGAGCAGATTTTTTTGAACGGGTGGCCGCAACCCAAAATTGCGAAATTGTAACGAATGCTCCCCGTGCCGGACTGATAACAAATTTTAAGAATTTAGATTCAGACGAATTTTCTTACGAAAGACTCTCGCCTGAAGTTGCCAAATTCTATGAATCAACTTCGGATTTTCAAATGGATGTGTGGTCGGAATGGTGCAGTGTTTTCAAACCGTTTGGATGGCTGTTGCGGTTTTTATTCAGCCAACGACTCCAGCAATTGCATATGCCGATCTCCCCTCTAGAAACCAGTCGCGGGATTACCAGTGACATTATTCAATTGTTGGATAAAGAAACCCGGCAAGCGCTTTATGTTGGCTGGCTGCGAACCATGGTCGGCAGTGGTGACGTGATCTATGTCGGGCTTTATTCAGTCTGCACACCGCCAAAATGGAACAAGCCTTGTTTGAAAGTTATTTTCCCGCTTCCGAATGGTCATGCGACTGTGATTATGAAACCAGAAATTTGTGCTGATGGCTCGCTGAAGCTGCATTCTGTAGGCGATGCTTTTGGCGATGCCGGCTTTTATTTTGTGGTTTCGGATAAAAAAGGACATGCTTGGGCGAAATATATTGGCGCAATGAAAGAAACGATTCATGTCTATCCTGACAAAAAAAACGAGCTTCGCGCCGATCATGTTCTAAAATTTTTCGGCTTGGTCTTCCTACGTTTGCACTATCGAATGACTTCGCAAGTCAACCGGCTCAATGCAATAACTTCGACGATTACTGCTAAAGCTACTCATTCATGAAAATCGTTGGCATCATTCCCGCGCGGTTTGCTTCGACGCGGTTTCCCGGCAAGCCGCTCGCGCTCATCGCGGGCAAGTCGCTCATCCAGCATGTCGTCGAGCAATGTGAAAAAGCGAAATTGCTTTCGGAAATCATCGTGGCCACAGACGACACGCGCATCTGGGAAGTGGCGCAGAATTTTTGCCGCGTGGAAATGACGCGACCTGAGCATCCGAGCGGCTCGGACCGAATTGCGGAAGTTGCGGAAAGAATTTCCTGCGACGCAATCGTCAACATTCAAGGCGACGAACCGCTGATTGATCCGAGCGTTATTGACGCGGTGGCGAACGCGCTCGCAAAAAATGAAATGTCCACCGCCGCGACGCGCATCAAAAATCTGGCCGAGCTGGACAATCCGAACGTCGTGAAAGTCGTTGTCAACGCCACCGGCCGCGCGCTATATTTTTCGCGGCGCACGATTCCGTTTTTGCGCGAGGCCGCCAGCCGTCTAGCGAATGAGCAGTTGGCGGCGTTTCCTTTTTTGAAGCATCTGGGCATTTACGGTTACCGGCGCGAGACGCTGCTGCGGCTGGTGACATTCCCGGTGTCGCCGCTGGAAAACGCGGAGAAGCTGGAGCAGTTGCGCGCACTGGAAAATGGCATCCAGATCGCCGTCGTGCAAGTGGATTACGACAGCATCGGCGTGGACGCGCCGGAAGATGTGGTGAAAGTGGAAAAAAATTTGAAATTAAAATAGCTGTGGAAAAACAATTCACAATTGATGTTGAACAGGAGTCAAATCCGAAAGAGGGTTTTTCGGCGTTTTGTCGAGAATTGTCTGGATGCTTTTCCAACGGCGAAACTAAAGAAGAAGCACTGAAAAATATGCGTGAAGCAATTATTTTTCATTTGGACTCATTTAACACTGTGGGCACTCCAAAAATATTCATTGAAGGATCAATTATTCCTAAATCAATAAAATTTCTACAAGATTACTGTTTTGTTCCACTGCGAAAATCGGACAGTCATTTAACTATTTTCAAAACTATTTATGAAGGAAAACGCCCAATTCGTAATGTTATGATTACATTTCCGATTCACAAAATTCCCGAATTAGGGCGAAAATTGATTTTGCGAATTTTGAAGGAAGCGGGTTGTAAAACTGACGAGTTTTTAGGTAGCGATAAATTTTTGAGCAGCAATTAAAATGAAATTCATATTCGTAACTGGCGGTGTGGTGAGTTCGCTCGGCAAAGGTTTGACGGCCGCCGCGCTCGGCACGTTGCTCGAAAATCGCGGCCTCAAGGTCACGCTCCAGAAATTCGATCCGTATCTCAATGTGGATCCGGGCACGATGTCGCCATATCAGCACGGCGAGGTTTATGTGCTCGACGACGGCGCGGAGACCGACCTCGACCTCGGCCATTACGAGCGGTTCACGAACGTCAAACTTACGCGCTTGAACAATCTCACTAGCGGCCAAGTTTATCAGACGGTTTTGAACAACGAGCGCGAGGGAAAATATCTCGGCAAGACGGTGCAGGTGATTCCGCACGTCACGGACGAAATCAAAAACCGCATTCACGTCCTCGCCGAAAAATCCAAGGCCGACGTCATCATCACCGAAATCGGCGGCACGACCGGCGACATCGAGGGCCTGCCGTTTCTCGAAGCCATCCGCGAGTTCGCCCTCGAAGTCGGTTACAACAACGCAATTTTTCTGCACGTCACTTATGTGCCGTTCATCAAGGCGGCGGGCGAATTGAAGACGAAGCCCACGCAGCAATCCGTCGCCAAGCTGCGCGAAATCGGCATCATGCCGCACATCATCGCGTGCCGCTGCGAGAAGCCGCTCGACAAGGAATTGCGCCAGAAAATTTCCATGTTCTGCAACGTGCCCGTCGAGGCCGTCATCGAGGCGAAGGACGTTGACCACAGCATTTACGAAATGCCGCTGATGCTCCAGCGCGAGCGCATGGACGATCTCGTCTGCCGCCTGTTGCATCTCACCACGCCCGCGCCGAACATGGCGCATTGGCAGGAAATCATCCGCAAACTCATCGCGCCGCAACATCGCGTGCGCGTCGGCGTCGTGGGAAAATACATCGGCTTGCAGGACGCGTATAAATCGGTTTATGAAGCGATCATCCACGGCGGCGTCGGCAACGATTGCGGCGTGGAAATCGTGCAGGTGGATTCCGAAGAGATCGAAAAATATGGCGCGGAAAAAATGTTGAAAGGCTTGGGCGGCATTTTAGTGCCGGGCGGATTTGGCGAACGCGGCGTGGAAGGAAAAATTCTCGCCGCCCAATACGCGCGCGAAAATAAAATCCCTTACCTCGGACTTTGTTTGGGAATGCAGATCGCGACGATTGAGTTCGCGCGCGACGTGTTGAAACTGGCCAAGGCGCACTCGACGGAATTTGACGTGAACACGCCGCATCCCGTCATCGCGATGCTCGACGAGCAGCGCAAGATCACCAAAAAAGGCGGCACGATGCGCCTCGGCGCGCAGCCCTGCCAGTTGAAGCTCGGCACGCGCGCGGCGGAAATCTACGGCTCGTTCGTCATCAACGAGCGCCACCGCCACCGCTACGAATTCAACAACGCCTACCGCGAAAAATTCGAGAAGGCCGGATTTATTTTCAGCGGCCTTTCGCCCGACGGCAAGCTCGTCGAGGTCATCGAGCTGAAAGATCATCCGTTTTTCATCGCGAGCCAGTTTCATCCCGAATTCCAGAGCAAGCCGCACCAGCCGCATCCGCTGTTCAAAAGTTTCATCGCCGCCGCGCATCAATATATTCATCACAAGCCGCTGTGACGTCCCGCAAAATTTCTTCTCCCTCTCCTCGCCAAACGAGGAGAGGGCCGGGGTGAGGAGCGCATCTTCCCGACGAACGCTGGCAACTCCCCGGCGAACATCATCAGCCGTAAAATGGCCAATGTCAGTTTCCCGGCGAACACTGTCACTCGCCCGACGGATGTTGTCAGCCTCCCGACGACCGTTGAATGTTCCGTTTTAGCCATTGTCACCTTCCCGGCGGACATCGAATGTCTCCCGATGGACATTGAAAGTCTCCCGATGGACATTGAAAGTCTCCCGATGGACATTGAAAGTCTCCCGACGGCCATTAACTGTCTCGTTTTAGCCACTGTCAGTCTCCCGGTGAGCCTGAAAACCTAAAAAATATGGGATTATGCACTTGACATAAGTAACGGCTTCATGTAGATTGGCGGCATGAAAAACAAGAAGCTGTTTGCCGATGGCGGATTGACCCTGATTCAACTCTTTGACCGTTTCGGCACGGACGATAAGGCGCGCAAGCATCTTGAAGGCGTCCTTTGGAAACAGGGCATCGTTTGGCGAACGCACGGATTTGGGTTTGACGAAGGCCGTCGGAAAGCGTTTGATTTACAAAACGGCTTAACAAAAAACTGTGGAACTGCCCGTCAAAGAAATTGTCGAAGTCTTAACCGAGTTCACATGG
>Ga0302319_10010747_pt1 | contig 17428 bp, 16 predicted proteins | sample Bog_T0_2_FD_203319 | JGI IMG/M metagenome (GOLD analysis project Ga0302319, IMG submission 203319) | Peat permafrost microbial communities from Stordalen Mire near Abisko, Sweden - Bog_T0_2 | ecosystem: Environmental > Terrestrial > Soil > Wetlands > Peat | place: Sweden: Abisko, Stordalen Mire...
TCGAACGGCGGCATCACCCCTGACGCTGCGGTCATCAGCGCCAGCGCCGCCCATAGGCCGATGGCGACGAAGCCGATCAACGTCGCAGCGAGGGAGGGCGCGAGAGACGCATTCATGGCGCCGTCGTTAAAGCGCTTTGCGCCGACGCGCAACGGCGACGTCTAGGTCGTCAGCGCGTAAATGTCGGCGGCCTCCAGCACCGCCTTCGGCGCCCCGCGACGCGCGGCGGCGATCATCGCCCGGCCCATGCCGTCGGTGGTCAGGATGACCTTGGGGATGAGCCGCCGGAGCGGCGTCAACAACGGTCCGATCGCGGAATAGAACAGCCGGTAAGAGGACGTCTTCGAGCGGATGCCGTCAAGCGGCTGGATGATTCCGGGGCGGAACACGTAGACCGCCTTGAACGGCAGCCGCCGCAATTCATTTTCGGTGCGGCCCCGGACCCGCGTCCACATGGTCCGGCTATTTTCCGTGCTGTCGGCGCCCGCCCCGGACAGATAGATGAAGGTCATGCCGGGGTTCAGCCGGCACAAGGTCCCCGCCACGGACAGCGTGAGGTCGTGGGTTATCCGCGTGTAGCGCGCTTCGTCCATGCCGGACGAGGATACGCCGAGGCAGAAGAAACAGGCGTCGTAGCCGGAGAGGTCCGCCGCGCGACCGCCGAGGTCGAAAAGGTCGGACGTGACCCATTCTTTTATTCGCGGTTCCATTCGCCCGCTGGCCGTGCGGCCGACCAGCAACACCTGCGAAACCTCGCGGTCGCGCAGGCAGGCGTTGAGCGCGCCCTGCCCCACCATGCCCGTTGCGCCAAAAATGATGACTTTCATGAAGACCTCTCCCCGTCGAGCGCCCTGGCTAGACGCGTCGGCCAATGCGCATCACGAGAGCGGTGGCGACTTGGCGTGGCGTCAAGCGCATCGATTCGGCCATCAACCAGTTGATGAAACCATGAATCGCGACGCGCTTGCCGCTTTGGAACGCGGCGAAACCGTAGTTGGCGACGTCTTCCGAAGTCGGCATGCGCCGGCCCTTGAACAAGGCCGAATCCGTTGCCGCGGCTTTTTCCTGAAAGCCGGAAGTGGTCGGGCCGGGGCACAGCGCGGTGACGGTGACGCCGTCGGCGGCGAGTTCCTCGCCGATCGCTTCGCTGAAGAACAGCACGAAGGCCTTGGTCGCATAATAGACCGCCATCAGCGGCCCGGGCTGGAAGGCGGCCGTGGAGGCGACGTTGAGAATGCCGCCCTTGCGCGCGATCAGCTCGGGCAGGAACAGCCGCGTCAGCGAAACCAGCGCGTCCATATTGAGATGCATCATCCCCAACTGAGCGTCGAGATCGGAATCCTTGAACTCGCCGAAGGTCCCGTAGCCGGCGTTGTTGACCAGCGCGTCGAGGGTCACGCCCCGCGCCTTCACCGCGTCGAACAGAGACTTGGCGCCGGTGGCGATCTCGAGATCGGCGCCGATCACCTGGACTTTTACGCCGTGACGCGCCGTGAGTTCGGCGCCCAGCGCCTCCATCCTGGCGACGCCGCGCGCCGCCAGCACGAGGTCGTAACCATCCGCGGCGAAGCTCGCCGCGAGCGCCTTGCCGATACCGGAAGAAGCGCCTGTGATCAGCGCCGTCTTGCCCTTGGACCGAGCCGCCATTTCATTCTCCCTTGCATTTGCGCCGCTTCACGCGCGAGCGGCGCCGGCGCAGCCGCGCGAGCGCCGCTCCCGAGCGGCAAACATCAGGACGATGTTCGCCGAAACATGTCGCCCATCGCCTAGAACAACGGCATGCCGGCGCTGAAGCCTTCGGGCGCCGAGGCCAATTCCGGCGTGGGTACGGGGTCGGGATGCATTGCGTTGACAGGTTCGATCGGGTCGACGGATGTGGAGCGTTGCCGGTCGCTCCGCAAGGTCCCCGCTCACTTGTTCCGCTTGCGGGGAATGGCGCTCTTGCCATCGCGCGGCCTTTCGAGTAAGCACCCGCCCCTATCAGAACCGCCCGGCCGTAAGGGCTGCCGTGGCGGTTCTTTTCGCTCATTCCGACGCGAGCGGACCCAAAAAGTCCGTAAAATCTCAAAAAGGGCGTCAAGCCCGGGAGAGCCAAATGCCCAAGTTGAAGACCAAGTCGGGCGCTAAAAAGCGCTTCAAAATCACCGGGACCGGTAAGGTCGTTTACGCCCACGCAGGCAAGCGCCACGGCATGATCAAGCGTTCGACGAAGCAGATCCGTAATCTGCGCGGCACGAACGTTCTGTTCAAGACCGACGGCGACAACATCAAGAAGTTCTTCCTGCCGAACGGCTGAGCCCCCTTTTCCCGGAGAAAACCAATGTCTCGCGTAAAACGCGGCGTAACCTCACACGCCAAGCACAAGAAGACCCTCAAGGCCGCCAAGGGCTTTTTCGGCCGCCGCAAGAACACCATCCGCGCCGCCAAGGCCGCCGTCGACAAGGCAATGCAATACGCCTATCGCGACCGCAAGAATAAGAAGCGCGAATTCCGCGCTCTGTGGATCCAGCGCATTAACGCCGCGGTCCGCGAGCATGGCATCACCTATTCCCGCTTCATTGCCGGCCTGATCGGCGCGGGCATCGAAGTGGACCGCAAGGTTCTCTCGGATCTCGCCATCACGGAGCCGGCGGCCTTCGCGGCGATCGTCGAAAAGGCCAAGGGCTTTTTGCCCAAGGCGGCGTAAGGCTTCCAAACCCTCCTCCGGCGCTGCGCGCCACCTTCTCCCGCTGGGCGGGGGAAGGGTCGTGGCGCCTGCTTCGACAGGCCCCATGACCGATCCTTCCTCGCTGCTCTCCGAAACCCTCGCCGCGATCACGGCCGCTTCCGACGAAGCCGCGCTGGAAAGCGTGCGCGTAAATGCGCTCGGCAAGAAGGGCGCAATCTCCGCGTTGCTGAGCACGCTCGGCAAATTGTCGCCCGACGAGCGCAAGAGCGCCGGCGCCGCTATCAACGCCCTCAAGGATCAGGTCACGGAAGCCTTGGCCCGACGCCGCGCCGTGCTGAAAGCCGCCGCCCTGGAAGCGCGCCTGAAGACCGAAGCCGTCGACGTCACGCTGCCGGTGCGCGAAAGCGGCGTCGAGACGGGGCGCATCCATCCGATCAGCCAGGTGATGGACGAAGTCACCGCGATCTTCGCCGACATGGGCTTTTCGATCGCCGAAGGTCCGGACATCGAGACCGACGACTACAATTTCACCAGGCTCAACTTCCCGCCGGGCCACCCGGCGCGCGAAATGCACGACACGTTCTTCTTCGCCCCCGACGCCAACGGCGAGCGCAAGCTGTTGCGCACCCACACCAGCCCGGTGCAGGTGCGCACGATGCTGACGCACAAACCGCCGATCCGCATCGTCTGCCCCGGCCGCACCTACCGCACCGATTTCGACCAGACCCACACGCCGATGTTCCACCAGATCGAAGGCCTGGTCATCGACAAGACCGCCAATCTCGGCAATCTCAAATGGATTCTGGAGGAGTTCTGCAAGGCGTTCTTCGAAGTGCCCGACGTGAAAATGCGCTTCCGCCCGAGCTTCTTCCCGTTCACCTCGCCGTCGATGGAAGTCGACATCCAATGCCGGCGTTCGGGCGGCGAAATCCGCTTCGGCGAGGGCGAGGATTGGCTGGAAATTCTCGGCTGCGGCATGGTGCACGCCAACGTGCTGCGCAATTGCAGCATCGACCCCGACGAATACCAGGGTTTCGCCTGGGGCATGGGCCTCGACCGCATCGCGATGCTGAAATACGGCCTGCCGGATCTGCGCGACCTGTTCGACGCCGACCTGCGCTGGATCGAGCATTATGGGTTCAGGCCGCTTGATATACCGTCGCTGGCGGGGGGATTGAGCGGGTAATCGTTTTACACATAGTAGAAAAAACGTTATTTTACGATGTTGGCGACGGTGATTTTTTGAAAATGCGTCACGAGAGGGTCGGGTGATGAATCAGACGGACCGAGATGCACTCGCTGAAAAGACGATCACTTCAGTAGTAAACAACTTTGTTGGTAGGGATCGTATTCGTAAAATATATGTAAACCCCGTCGAAAATTCGTCGGGCGAGCCCTCATTATATATAAATGTTCATTTGAAACGCGGCGAATATTATCTGGATTTGGAAAGGCGGTCGGAATTACGAGAGGCAATAAATCGAGAATTGGAGCGGATCGATGAAAATCGCTTTCCGTATCTGAGTATTATTGGCTCTTCTTGGCACTCGGACGGCAGCGAAGAGCGCAAAACCGCGTGACCGTCCAGACTGTTCTATCACTCGCCGATGATCTAATAACAATTTCGGAGCGCCTGCTTGCGGATGGATTGGCTTCTGCAAAGCAAGCGGATATACGTAGGGCGATCTCGACAGCCTACTACGCTGTATTTCATCGGCTCTGCGAATTGTGTGCCGACGCGCTTGTCGGAAAAAGCCATTCGCCGGATGCTTACACCTCGATCTATCGGTCCCTTGATCACGGCTCGGTGTTACAAACGCTGAAGCAGGCAAAAGCTCGAGGCGACGTAGCCGCTCGAATCATCGACGATTTTGCTGAGCTACAAGACGCACGTCACTGGGCTGACTACGACCCGAGGCCCAGACGAGACGGAGATAGTTTGAAGACTTTTCCCGCGGAGAAAGCGACGGAGTTGGTCAAGCAGGCCTCCGCCGCGATAGCGGCTCTGAACGGTCTTGATGACGCGACCAAATTAGCTCTAGCGGCGCAGCTGGTAGGAAAAGCCAGGGGAAGAACACGTCAGTGATTAGGAGGTCACGCCTGGAATGACTACTTTGCAAACTGAAATTGAGGAGGCTCGCCCCGTCGCGGCGCAGTGCGACTACACTCATCTCAACGTCGTGTTACAAGACGGCCGTGTTCTGCGCACCCCGATGTGGTGGTACCCGCGTCTGAATAAAGCCACGACGTTCGAGCGCGGGCAGGTGGAAATGTCGCCACTTGGCGTACATTGGCCAGCCATCGACGAAAATATCAGCGTCGCTAGCATATTGCGCGGGCAGCAGGCGCCCGGCGCGCGTGCGCCGTGACCGCCGTGAGTCCAGCGAAGATCACCAAATGGCAGATTGCGACCGCTGCGGAAGCCTATGCGGCGGCGCGATTTGCGAGGATGGGTTTCAACGTTTCTGTTCAATACGGGGCAAATCAGCCTGAATACGATCTGATGATTGATAAGGGCGGTCGAATCCTAAAAATTTCCGTCAAGGGCAGCACGGACGGCAGCTGGGGTTTGACCCAAACCCAATTATCCGCGCTGAAGAGCGCGAATTATCATGGGGCTGCCGACGCTTGGTTGTCGAGGCATCGTCGCGGTACCGTCCTTTGCCTGGTTCAATTCGAAGGCACGTCGGCGGACGAGATGCCACGAATGTATCTGGCGAGTCCGGAAGACGTAGCTCATCGGTTGCGAGCGGCGGCCAGTGGACGAGGCGATTCGATACTGTTTGAAAAGCGAACACGCGGACCCAAAGCCACAGGCGCGGGAACGGAAGAACGAATTCCCGACGAATGGCGACTCAATGAAGAGAGGGTGGAGCAATTGCTTCGCAGCCTAGCGTTAGATGAAGCAACGGATGCAAACCTCGGCTCGGACTGAACGCGGCGCTGGACATATCGAGCGCTCGAACCGATAAGACCGCCCCATGAAACTCACCCTCTCCTGGCTCAAAGACCACCTCGACACCCAGGCCTCGCTCGGCGAGATCGTGGAGACGCTGACGCGCATCGGCCTGGAGGTCGAGGGCGTGGAAGATCCGGGCCAGCGGCTGCGCGGGTTCGTCGTTGCGCGCGTCCTCGAGGCCAAGCCGCACCCGAACGCCGACCGTCTCAGGGTCTGCATCGTCGACGCCGGCGGCGAGCCGCAGCAGGTCGTCTGCGGCGCGCCCAATGCCCGCACCGGCATGAAGAGCGTGTTCTCTCCGGTCGGGACCTATATTCCGGGCAAGAAGATCACCCTGGTCAAAGGCGTGATCCGCGGCGTCGAGTCCAATGGCATGCTGTGCTCGGCCGCCGAACTCGAGATCTCCGAGGACCACGACGGCATCATCGAACTGCCCGAGGAGGCGCAAGTCGGGACGCCATATGCGGCTTACGCTGGGCTCGACGATCCGGTCATCGACATCAACCTGACGCCCAACCGCCCCGACGCCACCGGCATCGAGGGCATCGCGCGCGATCTCGCGGCTGCGGGTCTCGGCGCGCTGAAAAGCCGGCCGATCAAACCCATCGACGGCGGCTTCCCCTGTCCCGTCGAGGTGAAACTGGATTTCTCCGACGCGGACAAGAAACTCTGCCCCGCTTTCGCGTTGCGCCTCGTGCGCGGCGTGACCAACAGCGCCTCGCCCGAATGGATGCAGAAGCGCCTTCGCGCCATCGGCCTCAGACCCATCAACGCGCTGGTCGACATCACCAATTATCTCACCTTCGACCGCGGACGGCCGTTGCACGTGTTCGACGCCGCCAAGGTGAAGGGCGCGCTCACCGTTCGCCGCGCCAAGGCCGGCGAGAGCCTGCTGGCGCTCGACGGCAAGACCTATGCGCTCGACGAAGGCAACGTCGTCATCGCCGACGAGAACGGCGTCGAGTCGATCGCCGGCGTGATGGGCGGCGAGCCTTCGGGCTGCGACGAAAACACGCGCGACGTGCTGATCGAGAGCGCGCTTTGGGACGCGGCGAACATCGCCCAGACCGGGCGCAAGCTGGGAATCGTCACCGACGCGCGCTATCGCTTCGAGCGCGGCGTCGATCCGGATTTCTGCGTGCCCGGCGCCGAACTGGCGACGCATTTCGTCATGGAATTCTGCGGCGGCGAGCCCTCGAAGCTGCTCGTCGCGGGCGACCCAGCAAAGCCACGGCAGGAAGTTCCGTTCCCGTATTCCGAGGTCCAGCGGCTCACCGGGTTGGAAATCCCTGAGGCCGAAGGCCTGGAAATCCTCGCCCGTCTCGGCTTCCAGGTCCGCGACGGCAAGGCGATCGTCCCGAACTGGCGCCCCGACATCGACGGCAAGGCCGACATCGTCGAGCAGATCGTGCGCATCGCCGGGCTCGACCGCGTCGCCAGCACGCGGTTCCTGCGCGACGAGCCCGGCGTGCCGAAGCCGGTGCTGACGCTGTTGCAGAAGCGCACGCGGCTCGCCAAGCGTACGCTCGCCAGCCTCGGCCTCGACGAGGCCGTCACCTGGTCGTTCATTTCCAGGCCGCAAGCGGAGATGTTCGGCGGCGGCAAGCCCGCGCTGGCGCTCGCCAATCCGATCGCGGCCGATCTCTCCGACATGCGCCCGAGCCTCGTGCCCGGCCTCGCGGCGGCGGCCGGGCGCAACGCGCGGCGCGGCTTCAAGGATGTGGCTTTGTTCGAAGTCGGCCAGATCTTCCTCGGCGATGGCGAAAACGACCAGCGCATCGCGGCGGCGGTTTTACGCCGCGGACTCGCCAAGCGGCAGGGGCCGGGGCGGCATTGGAGCGGCGGCGGCGCGGTCGATGTTTACGACGTCAAGGGCGACGCGCTGGCGCTGCTTTCGTCGCTCGGCGTGAACTCCAGCGCGGTGCAACTGGTCCCCGGCGGTCCGGCATTCCTGCATCCCGGGCGCAGCGCGACCTTGCAATTTGGCCCGAAGAACATCGCCGGCTGGTTTGGCGAGTTGCATCCCAAGGCGCTGGAGACGCTGGACGTAGAAGGACCGCTGGTGGCGTTCGAAATCGTGCTCGACGCGATTCCGGCGCCAAAAACCCGTCCGACCAGGGCCAAGCCGAAGCTGGAGCGTTCCGAGTTCATGCCGCTGGAGCGCGATCTCGCCTTCCTCGCGCCCGAGGCGACCCGCGCCGCCGACATCCTCAAGGCGGCGCTGGGCGCCGAACGCGCATTGGTGACGCGGGCGAACGTGTTCGACGTCTATCGCGGCGTCGGCGTGCCCTCCGGTCAGAAATCCGTGGCGATCTCCGTGACCTTGCAACCCAGGGAGCGCACCTTGACCGATGCGGAAATCGAGGCCACGGTGGCTCGAATTGTCGCGGAGGTGGCTAAGAGGACCGGCGCGACGCTCCGAGGGTGAGAAATGCGCGTTGCGTTCGGCATGTTGGCCCTTCTCGCTTCGACTCTATCGGCGCCGGCGGAAGACAATCCAGCCTGCGCGAAATACGATAGCCCGCTGGCCTATAACGCCTGCCTCGCCAAGCTTGGGCCGAAGGCCGGCGCCACGCGCGCCTCACCGGCGCCGGAGGAAGAGTCCTCTCGCGCGCCCCATTGGACGCGCTGGCTCAGCAAACGCGGCCGCGTCGAGGCGGTGTTTCCGATCGCGCCCAAAAAGTAGCCGCGTCGATGATCTCGCCGGTGCTGCCCGACGTGCTTGCGGCGGGACTGCGGATCGTGTTTTGCGGCACGGCGGCCGGTACGGTTTCGGCCGCTCGCGGCGCTTACTACGCCCATCCGCAGAACAAGTTCTGGCCCACCCTGTTCGCCGCGGGACTGACGCCGCGCTTGCTGGTCCCGGCCGAGTTCGCCTCGCTGCCGAGCTACGGCCTGGGACTGACCGACATCGCCAAGACGACCTTCGGCATGGACAAACAACTTGCGGCCGGGGCGCTCGGACGTCGGGCCTGCGAGGCCGTGCGGGCAAAAATCGAAGCCTGCCAGCCGCGCGTCATCGCCTTTACCAGCCTCACCGCCGGCCGCAGCTTCTTGCGGCGCGACGCGGGCTTTGGCGAGCAGCCCGAGCGAATCGGCGAGACGAGCGTGTGGCTGCTGCCGTCGCCCTCGCCGGCGGCGGCCTGGAACTGGAACGAAGGCTGGTGGCGGGCTTTGGCCGATAGCGCTCGTCAGCAACGGAGTTCCACCGCCGCCGCGGAAGGCTAGGCGTATTCACGCCCGCACATATCTCACGATGGCCTCCCGTATCGACGCCTTGCGCCGCTGTTGCACCTCGGCGTCGCTCGCATCGACGTCGAACAACACGCGGTAACTCTGGGCCGCCGAGATATGATAGACGCAGAGTCCGACGAAGTTGATGTAGACGTCGAGCGGCGTCACGTCGTCGCGAATGCTGCCGTCGGCTTTGCCGCGTTCGACGATGCGCTCGACGACCGCGAGCCGCGCCTGGTTCATCGCTTTCAAAGCCGGCCAACTTTCGAGGAACTTCGCGCCCTGCAGATTTTCCTGCATCGTCAGCCGAATGAAATCCGGCGTGGCGCAAAATCTCTCGAAGGCCGTCTCGGCATTGAGCCCGAGCGCCTCCAGCGGAGGCAGGACTTCCAATTGCTGTTCGATCTCACCGACGCCGACCTTGCGATAGGCATAGGCGAGCGTCGCGACATAGAGCCCCTCCTTGGAGCCAAAATGGTAATAGATCATCCGCTTGCTGGTCTGCGTGCGCGCGACTATGGCTTCGACGCGCGCGCCCGGCAGGCCGTAGTTGGCGAATTCCGCGAGCGCAGCCTCCAGGATGTCTTTGACGACCGGATCGGAAATATTCGCCTTGATGTTCATCCTCGCAGGACCCGCGCGAGATCGTCGCAGAGTTGATCGGCCGCGTCCTCGCAGGCCTTCGAGATCGCCGTAAAGCTGAAGAAGCCGTGATTTAACGACGGATATATGCGCAGCGTGACGCCGACGCCGGCCTTCTCCAACGCTTCAACGAAGTCGAGATTGTCCTGATAGAGGAAGTCGTGCATGCCGACGCCTACGATCGCGTGTGCGGCGCCGGCCAGATTGGCCCGTATCGGCGACGCCCGAGGGTCTTTGCACAGGGTCTTGTAATCCGGTCCGAGATATCTGGCGCCGGGCCCGTCGATGCGCTCGCCGCTGAGATTGCCGACGCCATAAATGAGCAGTTGCGCCTTCAACTTCATCCCCGCGTCGCGAGCCATCCATGACGTGGCGAAAGCGAGATTGCCGCCCGCGCTGTCGCCGCCGATCGCGAGGGGTTGATCCTCGCCGCCAAGACGCACGAGATGGGCCGCCGCCCATTGCACACCGGCGAAGGCGTCCTCGATCGCGGCGGGAAACAAATGTTCGGGCGCAAGCCTATAGTCGACATTGACGACAGCTATTCCGCAGCGGTTGGCGAGGCGGACCGCGTGCAACTCATGCGAGTCGAGGTCGCCGACGATCCATCCGCCGCCATGCAGGTATACGAGCGTGCCCTTGGCTTCGCCTTCGTGCGGCCAGACGATGCGCACCGGGATTTCGCCGGCCGGGCCGGGAATCGTCAGTCGCTCGATGCGTCCTTTCGGCAGCTTCGGCCAGGGATAAAATACCGAGCGCACATTGCGCGCACGCTCGCGGCTGGCGCTGGGGTCGCCGCCCTCGTAGAGATCGGGAATGCCGCTGTCCTGCCAGCGCTGCTGCATCGCGGCGATGTCGGCGTCGAGCGGTTCCTTGACGAATTCGTGTTTCATGGCTGTTTCCTCAGGCGGGCATGACATTGACGAGATCGATGACCAGCGACTGGCCGGGTTGTGGCGCCTTCACGCTGGCGGCGGCGAAATAGCAAACATGGATCGCCCCGACCGGCGCGAACCAGGCGAGATCGACGACGCGGGCGTAAACCTGCTTCCACGCGCCCTCGGCCTGATCGATCGGGGTTTGCGAGGCGACGGTGATCAATTTGGTCAGTTCCTCGTCCTCGTTGTTGTAGTAGTTCAGGCTGCCGTGCGGATCGAGCGTCTGGAACTCGGCGAGGTTGGGCACGCTGGAATTGGTGTTGAAGATCAGCGTCGCGAAACCGTGCTGGCGCGCGGAATTGTTCATCGCGCCGAAATTCTGGAATTCCTGGGTCTTGGCGATGATGCCGACCTTCTTCAACATGCCGGCGACCGCCTGGGTGAGGAAGCGCGACAGCGTATTGTTGACGTAGGAAACGTTGAGTTCGAAGCCGCCGGGCAACCCGGCTTCCGCGAGCAGGGCCTTGGCCTTGGCGGGATCATAGGGGTAGGCCGCCTCGAACGCCTCGTCGTGACCCATGAAGCCGCGACCCTGTATCTGATCGGTGGGATCGCCGAACTTGCCGAACAAAGCCTTGCACAGCAGCTTGCGATCCAGCGCATAGTTGATCGCCTTACGGACCCTCATGTCCTTGAGCTGCGGCGCGATGATCCCATCGCGATCGCTGATGATGAGGCCGGTCCAACTGACGGGATCGGAGATGATGCGCAGGCCCTCGCCGAGGTTGGCGGCGTTGGAATTGGCGGTCAGCGGATCGGAGATCAGCAACTTCAACTGCCCGGCCTTCATCGCCTGAATCGCCGAATTCTGATCTTCGAACACGGTGATGACGACCTTGTCCCAACCGATGCGCGCCTTGTCGTAATAGAATGTGTTGGGCAGATAGGTGTAGGTCTTGCCGGTGACTGTCGAAGCGGGATCGAGCTTGTAAGGCCCGGCGCCGAAGGTTTGCGAGCCCAGCACGTCGGGCGTCGCCAGGGCCTTGGGGCTGATGATGTCCGAGCAGAGAAAATAGGCGTCGAACAGCGAAATCAAATTGGGCTGCGTCTTCGACAAGGTGAATTTGACGGTGAACGGATCGACGATGTCGATCGCCGTCAAAGTCGCGAGATTTGGTGAGAACGGGCCCTTCCTGGCGATGAAATATTGCACCGATGCCTTCACCGCTTCGGCGTTGACCGGCTCGCCGTCGGAGAAGCGCGCGTCCTCGCGCAGCTTGAAGGTGGCCGATTTGTTGTCTTGCGACATTTCCCAATGCGTCGCCAGCGCCGCCTCGAAGCTTCCGTCCGTCTTGGTGCGCACCAGGGGTTCATAGGCCGGCATCAGATGCGCGCCGGCGCGGCCGTTGCCGCTCAGCGCCGGGTCCATGCTCAGCGGCGAGAAGGGGCTGCCGACCGTCAGCACTTTAGCGTCGTCGGCTCGGGCGCTCGGCGCCGCCCCGCTCAACGCGAGCGCGAGGGCGCCGCCCAGCGCTTCGCGGCGCGTCAGCGTAAAGGTCTTTTCGTTGATCATGCGTTCCCTCCCAAAGCGAGCTCTGATCTCATTTGCTCACGACGCGCGCGCTGCGCCCGCGGATCGGGGATCGGCGCGGCGGCGATGAGCTTGGCGGTGTAAGGATGCCGGGGACGCGCGAGCAATTCGCCGGCCTCGCCCTGCTCGACGATGTCGCCGTGGTAGAGCACGACGACGCGATGCGAGACGTGGCGCACGACCATCAGATCGTGAGAAATGAACAGCAGCGCCAGCGCCAGCCGCTTCTGCAGATCGTTGAGCAGATTGAGCACCTGCGCCTGCACGGAGAGATCGAGCGCGCTCACCGGCTCGTCGCAGATCAGCAGTTTCGGGCGGGCGATCACAGCGCGGGCGATGGCGATGCGCTGGCGTTGTCCGCCGGAAAAATTCGCCGGGTAGCGTCGCGCCGCATCGAAGGGTAGTCCGACCTCGGCCAGCGCGGCGTCGACGCGCTTCAAGCGATCGCGCGCGCCGAGCGAGGAATCGATCAGCAACGGCTCGGCAAGCGTCGCGCCGATGGTGCGCGCCGGATTGAGCGAGCCAAAGGGGTCTTGAAAGACGACCTGAATTTCGCTCGCCAGCGCCCGGCGGCGCGCGCGGGAAGCGCGGGTAATATCTTCACCGCGATACAGCACATGGCCCGCCGTCGGGTCCGTCAGACCGAGGATGACGCGACCGAGCGTGGATTTGCCCGAACCGGATTCGCCCACCAGGCCGACCGTCTCCCCCTCGGCGATTTCGAGATCGACGCCCTTCAAAGCGCTGAGCACGCGTCCGCCGCGCAGCGGATAATCTACGCGCAAACCTCGAGCTCGGAATAGGGACCCGGTCATTGCGCGGCCCCCTTCATTGTCGCCAATTTATCGTCGACCGTCGGCAGCGCATGCCCCGGCTCGGCCGCGTGCGGATTGGCGGCGAGCAGGGCGCGCGTGTAAGGGTGGGCTGGGCGCTCGAAAATGTCGAAGACGTCGGCCGTCTCCAGCGCGCGCCCGTGGCGCATCACCATCGCCCGGTCGCAAATGTCGGCGACGACGCCCCAGTCATGCGTGACCATGACGACCGCCATCGCGCGCTCGCGACTCAACATGCGTAAAAGTTCGAGGATTTCCGCTTGCACGGTGACGTCGAGCGCGGTGGTCGGCTCGTCGGCGAACAGGATGCGGGGCGATTTCATCAGCGCGCGCGCGATGCCGACGCGCTGCGCCATGCCGCCAGAAATTTGATGCGGATACCTGCGCATCACCTCTTCGACATCGCGAATGTGAACCTGGGCGAGCGCGGCCGCGACACGCGCGCGGCGCTCAGTTCGCGACAGGCCGGCTTCGCACACTTCCTCGAGATGATGGCCGATGCTGAAGCATGGATCGAGCGCCGCCATCGGGTCCTGAAAGATCGCGCCGATGGTCGCGCCGCGCAGGGAGCGCAAGGCGCGTTGGTCGTCGAGCGGGATCGTCCGGCCTTCGACGGCGACCATCCCCGAGCTTGCGACCACGCCCGGCGGCAGCAGGCCGATCAGCGCCATCATCGTCAACGTCTTGCCGGAGCCGGACTCGCCGACGATGCCGAGCGTCTCGCCGGGAAACAGATCGAAACTCACGTTCTCGACGAGCGTCTTGTCGCCGGCGACGATCGTCACGCCCCGCGCGGAAAGCCGGGCGCCCGTGGGGAGATCGGCCGGCGCCGGCCCGGCGCGATAGGCGCCGCGGCGCGCTTGCGCGGGCCGGGTCCAGGTTTCCGTGGAGGCGTCGCGCAGCCCGTCGCCGAGCAGGCCGAAGGCCAGGATCGTCAGCGCGACGGCGCCGCCGGTCGGCGCGAGCATCCAGGGAAAATCGTTGAGGCTCGCCGCCGCGTCATAGATCAGACTGCCCCAGGCCGGCGCCGGCGGGGCGACGCCGAGGCCGAGAAAGGCGACACCGGTCTGCACCAGCACCGCGATCGCCGCGAACAGCGCAAGTTGCACTACGACAGGGCCAATAACGCGGGGAAGGACATGATTGACGAGGATGTAGGTCTCGCCCAGGCCACTGAGCCGCGCGGCGGCGATATAGAGTTCTTCGCGCACCGCCAGCGTCGCGCTTCTCACCACGCGCGCCACTCCCGCCGAGCCGAGTACGCCGAGCGCCGCCATCGCCGGAAGCATCGACTGGCCGAACACCGCGAGCACGGCGAGCAGGATGACGATCGTCGGCAACGATTGCAGCACGTCGATATACTGGCGGGCGAGCGCGTCCCACCAGCCGCCGAACAGACCCGCCGTGAGCCCTAAGGCGACGCCGAGCGCGGCGACCACGACGAGCGCCTCGACGACGCCGAGGATCGTGTCGCGCGCGCCAAAAATGATCCGGCTCAGGATGTCGCGGCCCAGCGCGTCGGCGCCGAGCCAATGGTCGGCGCTCGGGCCTTGTTTGATATCGAGCAGATCCTGATCGAGCGGATCGTAGCTGGTGAAGTGCTCGGGAAACAGGGCGATCGCGACGATGAAGGCGATCCAGACGAGCGCTATCAGCGTCAGGGGCCGCCCCAGCAGCCGGCGCGCGAACGAAGGCGTGACGCTCATGACAGGCGCACCTTGGGGTTGAGCCAGCCATAGCTGGTGTCGATGGCGAGGTTGATGAGGACGGTGAGCAGCGTGAAATACAGCGTCACGCCTTGCAGCAGCGCGATGTCCTTATCGAGCGCGGCGCTGACCGCGAGGCTGCCCAGGCCCGGCAGCACGAACACGCGCTCGACGAACACCGCGCCGCTGATAGCGCCGACCAGCACGATGCCGAGCACGGTGACGACGGGCAGCGCGGCGTTGCGCAAGGCGTGCTTCCAGATGATCGAGGCTTCCGAGACGCCACAGGCGCGCAAGGCGCGGATGAAATCGCGGCCGAGCACTTCGGCCATCGAGTCGCGCGCCTGTTTGGCGACGTTGGCGATCGAATGCAGCGAGACGGCGACGATCGGCAGCGTCAGGCTCGCCGCCCAGAGCCCGATGCCATCATGCATCGGAGAATATCCGGTCGCCGGAAACCAGCGCAGCGTCACCGCGAATATCGAGATCAGCACCAAGGCGACCCAGAACGAAGGGAAGATCAGGCCGACCAGGGAAAGCAAGTCGATCGCGCGCCCGAGAAAGCCGCCCCGCAAAGCCGAGGCGACGCCGAGGGCGATGCCGAGCGCGGCGCAGACCACCAGCACGCCGAGCATGATCGAAACCGTCACGCCGACGCGGGCGTTGATCAAGGTGACGACGCTCTCCTTGGTGAAGAAGGATTGGCCGAGATCGCCATGCAGCGCCCGCCAAAGCCATTCGAAATATTGCACGATCAGCGGTTGGTCCAAGCCGAGGTCGCGACGCAGCGCCTGATATTGCTCTTCGGTGCCGTCGGCGCCGAGAATGGTGCGCGCCAGATCGCCGGGCGCCAGGCTTTCGAGCGCGAACGTCAGCGCCGTGACGACGATGACGAGCGGAACCGACAGCGCCAACCGGCGCAAAACCAAGGACAGCACGGCGCATCTCCTCCCTTACCGCCTTGCGCGGCTTGTGTACTAAATGGTACACAAGCTTTCGCCGGACGCAAGCGGAAAGTTTTGCCGGCGACGAAAGTTTGAAAACCAGGCGGGGGGGAGCAAAATGGGCGAGGGTTCGACAAAGCCGATGGCTTCGGGGCTGCGTCCCGAATTTCCGTTGATCGCTCCGACGACCGCGTTCGTCTACGAAGCGCTGGTCGAAATCGCCCCCGTCGAGGCGCTCGGCCCGTCTCCGCTCGGGGAGCGGCGGATCGCGCCGATCCTCGGCGGCGTTTTTGAAGGCCCAAACATCAGAGGCCGAGTGCGGCCCGGCGGCGCGGATCGGCAATATCTGGGCGCCGATGGGGTTTTGCGCCTGGACGCGCTCTATGAAATGGAAACCGACGACGGCGCCGTGATCACGGTCCACAATCGGGTGAGGATCGACAATTCGGCGGAAGGCGGCCGCTATGCGCGCTCGTGGGTCGAACTCACGGCGCCCGACGGCCCGCACGGCTGGCTGAACCGTCGCGCCTTCGTCGGAACCTTGCAGGGCCTCGCGCCCGAACCGCGCGTGCTTATTCGGGTTTTCGTCGTCGAGTGAGTGTCAGGCGGCGAGATCGCGCTTGCGGGCCGTCGCCGCGCCCTCCACTCGGAAGCGCCCGATCAGGTCGGTCAATTGACGCGCCTCGCGATCGAGCCGGCGGCTGGCTTGGGTCGACTGCTCCGCCATCGCCGCGTTCTGCTGCGTCATTCGATCCATTTCGTTGATGGCGGTGTTGACTTCGGAGAGCCCGGTCGCCTGTTCCTTGGCGCCGTTGGCGATGTCGACCACCAGCGCATTGAGCCGGCCGACCTGGGCGATGATGCGCTTCAGTGATTCTCCGGTCCGCGTGACGAGGTCGACGCCGCGTCGCACCTGGCCGGCCGAGGTGGAAATCAGGGATTTGATGTCCTTGGCGGCTTCCGCCGAACGCAAGGCGAGCGCGCGCACCTCGGAGGCGACGACGGCAAAGCCCTTGCCCGCGTCGCCCGCCCGCGCGGCCTCCACACCGGCGTTGAGCGCCAGCAGATTGGTCTGGAACGCGATCTCGTCGATGAGGCCGACGATGTGAGAGATCTTGTTGGCGGAATCGGAAATCGCCTCCATGGCGCCGATCGCCTCGTTGACGACCAGAGCGCTCTTGCCGGCGTCGGCGTCGGCCTCGCTGACGACGGCGCGCGCATGCGCCGCGCTGTCGGCCGAACGCTGCGCGGTGGCGGTGATCTCGTCGAGCGCCGCGGCGGTCTCCTCCAGGCTGGCGGCCTGCCGCTCCGCGCGCGACGACAATTCGTCGGCATTGTTCGAGACGTCGTTGGACACGGTGAAGATCGCGTGCGCCTGCCCGCTGATTTCGCGCACCGTTTGATTGAGCCCTTTCAGGGCGTGTTCGAAGTTGACCTTGAGATCGACGTAGGCCGCTGGAAAATCGCCGTCGACCCGGTGCGCCAGATTGTTCGCCGCCAGACTCTTCATCGCCTCGGAAAGCGCGCGTACGACGACCTTCTGTTCGTGGTTGGCGCTGGCGATTTTGGTCGCCGAACGGCGTGTCGTGTCGGTCGCGCGGTAGCGCAGCTCCAAGGCGTCGCGTTCGGCGCTGCCACGCTCCTCGAGCGCCTTGGTCATCGTCGCCAGCGTCGCGCGCATGCGGGACACCTCGTTGCGCACGCCCGTCGGCGGCTCGACCTTCGTCACCACGGCGGCCTTGGGAACGCCAACGAAGAGAGCGCCCAGCACTTCGGCGCCTACCAGGATCGGCTCGTAGACCGTGATGTAAGTCTTGCCGAGAATCGTCGCTTCGCCGTGATAAGTCGCTCCTTCGCGGAACAATTTGTCATACACGGGACCGGCGCCCAACGGAGTCCCGGTGGCGCGGCTTCCGTCCGCCTTGACGACGTTGGTGGCGACGCGCAGGTCGCCCAGGAAGATCGTAGCGACG
>Ga0302319_10010750_pt1 | contig 17426 bp, 12 predicted proteins | sample Bog_T0_2_FD_203319 | JGI IMG/M metagenome (GOLD analysis project Ga0302319, IMG submission 203319) | Peat permafrost microbial communities from Stordalen Mire near Abisko, Sweden - Bog_T0_2 | ecosystem: Environmental > Terrestrial > Soil > Wetlands > Peat | place: Sweden: Abisko, Stordalen Mire...
GCGGCACCAGCAGGTCGACCAGGCGCACCGCCGCCACATAGCAGCCCAGCGCCACCGGCGCCACCAGGTGGGCCAGCAGGGCCTGGTCCACCTTCAGGAAGAGCAGGTTGCCGATCGTCAGCAGGGCGAACGGCAGGCCCAGGCGCCAGGACTGGCCCAGCTCGGCCCGGCGGGGGCGCTGCCAATGCAGCCCCTCGGGGCGGCCCCACCACCATACCAAGGCGCCCAGCGACGCGGTCACCAAGGCCATGCCCAGGGCCGTGCCGGCGCTGGCCACCCCCGCCAACAGCAGGGCCAGCAGCCCGCCGGCGCTGAGCGCCGAAGCCATGCTGCCCAGCACCGCCTGGCGGCCGAACAAGCCCAGGCCCTGCATGGCCCCTGCGCTGACCTGGCCCAGGGCGTTGATGATCATGATGGCGAACGCGACCAGGATCAGGGCCGGCGGCACCTTGGCCCCGCCGCCCAGGCGCAGGAACAGGGCCAGCAGCAGCGCGATGCCCAGGGCCTGCAGCAGCACGTGCACCAGGCCCGCGCTCCAGCGGCGGCCCGCCTCCTGCGGCGCCCGGCTGACCGCCCCCGCCAGGGCCGAGTCCAGCCCCAAGGTCGCGCCCACGGCGAACAGCGCCGCGAAGCCCAGCGCCGCGCCGTAGATGCCGCTTTGCTCGGGGCCCAAGGCCCGCAGCAGCAGCACCCCCGCCAAGCCGGCCAAGGCCCGCCCGGCCACGAAGCCCAGCGAGCTGGACCCGACCTTGCGCAGCAGGCTGGCCACCTCAGGCCCCGCCGGCAGAGGGGGCGTCCAAGCGGCTCAGCGCCGCGGCCAGCACGCGCTCCACGCCCAGGCGGCCCAGGCACCAATCCCAGGGCTGCACGCAAACGCGCTGATCACAGGGGCGGCAGGGCGCGTCCTCCTCCAGGACGGCATGCGGCGAGCCCGCCGAGCCCGGCAGCGGCCAGGGGCCCGAGCGCGCCGGCAGGTTGGGCCCGAACAGGGCCAGGCAGGGCGTGCCCAGCGCCGCGGCCAGATGCAGCGGCCCGGAATCGTTGCCGATGTACAGGGATGCCTCCGACAGCAGGGCCTTCAACCCATCCAAGCCCAGGCCTTCGACCACCGTGACGCCCGCCACGGGGCCCGCCAGCGGGCCGCCCTCGGCCGGCAGCAGCGTCACCCGGTAGCCGCGCTGGGCCAAGGCCTGGGCCACGGCCGCGAAGCGCTCCAGCGGCCAGCGGCGGCGGTCCCAGTTGGCGCCGGCGTGCAGCAGCACCGCGCGCGGGTCGCGCGGCGCCGTGGGCGTCAGCGCGGGGGCCAGCCCTTCCAAGCTGAAGCCGGCGACCGCCAGGGCCGCGCCGGCGCGCTGCACCAGGTGCCCGGCGCCGCCCTCCGCCTGCGCCTGCCAGCCGCCGCCCACGGCCTGCAGCGGCGCCGCCGCGTCATAGCCCAGGCCGCCGGCCCGCGGGCTGAGGTAGCCGCAAGCCCGGCCGGGGCGGGCCAGCCAGGCCACCAGGCTGTTGCGCACCGCCGGCGAGGCCACCACCAGCAGCAAGCCGGGGTCGCGCCAGCCGCGGCGCAGGCGCCAGGCCGCCCGCGCGAAGGCCCAGCCCCCGCGCGGCAGGCCCTGGAAGGCGGGTTCATCGGGTCCGGCGGCTCCGAACAGCGGCGCGTAGGCCGCATCCGCCACCAGGCCCAGCTGGGCCTGCGGATAGGCGCGCCGCAGCGGCGCGAGCAGCGCCGTGGCCGCCACCAGGTCGCCCAGGCGGGTCATCTCCACCACCAGCACCCGGCGCACCGGCGCGGCGGGCGACGGGCGCCAGGCCTTGAACGCCAGGCTGAGCGCGGCCCGGCCGCACCACTGGCGCCATCGCCGCAGGGCCTCGGCCCAGCCGCCCGTCACGGCTTCCCTTTCGCCGCGCCCAGGCCCGCGCTGCGGGCCCGCAGGGCCAGGCAGGCGAAGGCCAGGTTGCCCCACAGGTACCGGCCCGCCAGGCGGCGCGGCTCCAAGGCCAGGCGCCACAGCCACTCCAGGCCCGCCGAGGCCATCCAGCGCGGGGCGCGCCGCTGGCGGCCAGCGATGAAGGTGAAGGCGTTGCCGCAGGCCGCGATGACCGTGCCGGGCAAGGCCGGCGCCAAGCGCAGGGCCAGGGCCTCCTGCTTGGGCGAGCCCATGCCCAGCAGCAGCAGCCCGGGCTTGAGGCGCTGCAGCCGCGCCAGCAGGCGGACCTCGCCGGCCGCGTCCAGGAAGCCGTGCTCCGCGCCCGCCACGCGCAGGCCGGGCACCGCGCGCCGCAGCGCCTGGCCGGCCTCGGCCGCCACGCCCGCCTCCGCGCCCCACAGGAACACCGATCGGCGCGCCCGCGCCGCGCCCGCCGCCAGGTCGGGCAGCACGTCGCCCAGGGCCAGGCGCTGGGCCGCCGGCAGGCCCATACCGCGCAGGGCCAGCACCACCCCTTGGCCGTCGGGCAGGATCAGGTCCGCCTGGCCCAGCTGGGCGCGGAAGCCGGCGTGGCGCCGGGCCAAATTGGCCAGATGGGCGTTGAGATAGAACAGCGTGCGGGCCTGCGCGCGGCCGCGCTCGCGCAGCCAGCCGTCCAGGCGCTGGGCCAAGGCGCCGCGGTCCCCGCCGAAGACGTCCAAGCCCAGGAATCGCGGGCGGCGGCCTTCGGCGGCCAGCCCCAGCAGCTGCTGCTCCAACTGCGGGGCGACGGCGGCCCAGGTGTACTGCGTCCGCGCGCGCGCCAAGCCCTGGCGGCCCAGGGCCCGCGCCAAGGCGGGCGCCCGCAGGGCCCGCAGCGCCTGGCGCAGGCCCGCCACATCGCCTTCGCGGGCCACCAGGCCGCCGCGGCCGCGGGCAAAGCCCCCGGCGGGCGCGGCGCCCGCGCCGATGACCTGGGGGATGGCCCCCGAATCCGAGCCCAGCACCGGGATGCCGCAGGCCATGGCCTCCACCAGCACCCGGCCGAACTGCTCCTTCCACGCCGGCGTGCCCAGCGACGGCAGGCACAGCGCATCCATGGCCCGCAGGGCCTGGGGCACCTGCTCGTGCTTCAGCGTCAGCGCCACCGCCGGCAAGCCCGCCTCGGCCGCCTGGCGCAGCCAGCCCTGGCGGGCCGGGCCGTCGCCGACGATCAGCAGGCGCGCGCCGGGCAGGCCTTGCAGGGCTTCGATCAAGCCGCCCACGCCCTTCTCGGGCAGGCAGCGGCCGATGAAGCCGGCCACGAAGCCATCCGCCGGCAGGCCCAGGGCGCGGCGCGCGGCGGCGCGGGGGCCGGGGCTGAAGACCTCCAGGTTCACGCCCATGCGGGTGGGCAGGCAGCGGAAGCCGCGCGCGCCCATGATGCGCTCGGCGTCGCGGTTGTAGCACAGCAGCACCGCCCCGGCGTCGCGGGCCCGGTCCTCAAGCGCCTGATGCAGCGCGGCGCCCTTGTAGGGCAGGGCCCCGCGGGGGTAGTCGATGTTGCGCCACGACACCAGGGCCAGCGCGGACCGCGGCGCGGCGGCGCGCAGGGCCCGCAGGCACTGCCAGGCCAGGAAGTTCTCCGGCTCGGCGGCGACCCACATCACGTCGGGCTGGAAGCGCCGGACCTCCCGGGCCAGCCCGCGGAACAGCACCCGGTGATAGCGCCCGTTGAACAGCGTGGGCAAGGCCCGCAGCTCCAGCCCAGGCTGCTGCAGGCCGGCATCGGCGGCCACGACGCCGAAAGGCTCCTGCCAGGCGCTGGGCATCAGCAGGCGCACGGTCAGGCGGCCGCGCTGGGCCAGCAAGCGGTAGGGCTCCTGCTGGGGGCGGCGGCAGGCGTTGAAATCGACGGCGAGCAAGCGCTTCAAGCCAGGTCCTTCACGGCCAGCAGCCCGGCGTCCAGCTCGGGCCGGGAGCCCGTGACCAGGCGGCTGGCGTTGGCCACGCGCTCCCACAGGGGCCAGGGATGGAAGCGAGGCCGGTGCAGCTCGCCGCGCAGGGCCTTCCAGCCCAGCGCGCCTTCCACGCGGTAGCCCAGGCCCCGCAGCTCGGGGGCCGTCCAGCCGCTGCGGTGCAGCTGCCAGGGGTTGTCCTCGTAGGGCGGCTGCGGCAGGAAGCCGTTGGGCGTGAACAGCAGCACCTTGCGCCGGGCGATGCCCTCCAGCCGCGCCAGGAACTCGATTCCTTCCGCCTTCTCGAAATGCTCGATCAGGTCCAGCAGCACCACGGCGTCGTAGCTCTTGGGGGGCAGGTCCAGGCCTTGCAGCTCCATTTGAAGGTACTCGTCGTGCAGCCCGCGCGCGCGCGAGGCCTCAATGGACGGGGCGAAGGCGTCCACGCCGACCTTGCGCCCGGCCTGGTGCACGAACTGCAGCGGCGAGTCGGACCCGCAGCCCACATCCAGGACCGAGCCCATGCCGTCAAGCTCGCGCCGCAGCAGGCGGACCATGGGGTCGGGCAGGTGCTCGCGCCGGAAGCGGCGCCAGCGGGTGCGCAGACCAGGGGCTTGGCTCATGGACGCCTCACGTTCGCGTTGAAAAGGGGCCACCGCCCGGCCAGGGCGTCGCCCAGGCCCCGTACGATGGCGGCGGCGGCGGCGCCACGGCCCCGCAGCAGCGCCCGCAAGGCCAGCGTCAGGTTGATGCCGATGAAGGCCGCCCGCGTCGGCAGCCCCCAGCCCAGCCGGTGGCGCTTCAGCAGGGCGTAGGAGTTGCGGGTGTTGTAGTACAGCGACTGGGGGCTGCCCAGGCCGAAGCTGGCCGAGACCTTGTGGCTCATGCGGGCCGCCGGGACCACCCCGCAGGCGTGGCCGCCCTGGCGCAGGCGCAGGCACAGGTCCGAGTCCTCGGCGTAGGCCCACAGCGGCTCGTCAAAGCCGCCGGCTCGGCGCAGCAGGCCCGCCCGCACCAGCATGCCGCAGCCGGTGACGAAGCCGTGGGCGGGCAGCTCGAAGGCCGGCCCCGCCGGGCCGTCGGGCGCGCCGTAGCCCAGGTGCGTCGAGCGCCCATTGCGGCGGATCAGCCCGCCCTCGAACCAGACCCGGCCCTGCCCATGGGACAGGATGCGCGGGGCGGCGGCGCCCCAGCCGGGATGGGCCTGCAGGCCCCGCCACAGCGTGCCCAGCATGGCGGGCTCGACCTCGGTGTCGTTGTTGCAGATGAACACCGCCTCGACCGGGGGGCCCTTGCGCCACAGCGCCTCGAAGCCCCGGTTGTTGCCGGCGGCGAAGCCCAGGTTCCGCGGCAAGGCCAGGAACTCCACGCCCGGGTGGCGCCGCTTCAGCCAAGCCACCGAGCCGTCGCTGCTGCCGTTGTCCACCAGCAGCAGGCGCTTGGGCGCGGGGCGGGCGGCCTTCCAACTGGCCAGGCAGGCGTCGCTCAGGGCCTTGCCGTTCCAATTAAGGATGACCACGGCGATGGGCAGGGCCGCCGGCTTCATGGCCGGGCCTGGATGCGGCGGTAGAGCGCCATCAGCTCGCGTCCATGGCGCCGCCAGGTGAAGCGCAGCATGGCCCTGCGGTTGGCCGCGCCGATCCGTATGGCGCGGGCCGGCTGCCGCAACAAAGCCCCCCAAGCCTGGGCCCATGCGCTGGCGTCAGCCGCGGCCGGCAGCACCTGCATCCCGCGCTGGGCCCTGATCACCTCGGCGGCACCCGCGTTGGCCGGCACCAGCACGGGCAAACCGCAGGCCATGGCCTCGGTCACCACCATGCCAAAGGGCTCGTAGCGGGTCGGGAAGGCGAACAGGTCGGCCGCCTGGAACCACGGGCTGGGGTCGCCTTGCGCGCCGGCGAAGCGCACCCGGCCCTCCAAGCCCAAGCGAACGGCCAGCTGCCGGAAATGCGCGCCTTCCAAGGGGTCCTCGCCCAGCACCACCAGGCGCGCCTGGGGCAGGCTGACCATGGCCTGCAGCAGCAGGTCCAGGCCCTTGCGGCGCCAATTCCAGCCGCAGAACAAGGCCCAGGCGCCGTCGCCCAGGTCAAGCTGCTGGCGCAAGCGGCGCTTTTGCCCCGCCGTGGGGGGCCTGAAGCGGGCGCCCTCGACGCCGTAGTAAAGCAGCTCCGTGGGCTGGGCCTGCGGGCCATAGCAGGCGCGCAGCTCTTGCGCCACCACCCGGGCTATGGCCACGCGGGTGCGGGCCCGCCGATAGGTGGCGTCCGCCAGCGCCACGCTGAGCGGCGGGAAGCCCCTGAGATAGGCGGCCACGCGGGCCCAGCCCGGCGCGGACGGATCCACCGCCACGGCCACGCGATGCACGCTGTGCGCCGTGGCCGCGTCGCTGACGCCCAGGTAGACCGTGTGGGCATGCACGATGTCGAAGGCGCCCGCCGCCCGGACGCGGGCGGGCGCGCGCCAGGCGAACAGGGCCAGCCGCAAGGCCCAAGGCAGGCGCGGCAGGGCCACCCGATGGAAGGCCACTCCCGGCGGCGCGTCACCTTCAAAGGCCGCCGAAAAAACGTGGACCTCCACTCCCTGTGACGCCAACGCCAGGGCTTCGGCCTGCACGCAGCGCTCGATGCCGCCGTGGCCGTGCCAGGCCAGCGTGACCAAGGCCACCCGCCTCACCGGGCTGCGCGCCGCGGGCGCGCTCATGCGCCAGCCTTGCGCCAGGCGCGCCAACGCTCGGCGACCCACGCGCGCTCGACGCCATCCAGCAGGAAGCCCCAGCCCAGGGCCAGGGCCGCCAGGCCCGCCGCCAGGCCCGCCGCGGCCACCGGGCCCACCCGGTCCAGGCCCACGCCCCGCAGCGTCACCGCGGGCCAGGCCCACGCCGCGCACAGGTCGCGCGCCGTGAAGCCGGCCAGCGCCAGCAGGGCCCCCAACAGCAGGACCCGCAGCAGCACCTTGCCCAGGTAGCGCGTCCAGGGGACCTGGATGATGTCGAGCGTGCGTTTCACCACCACCCCATCGTTGGTCAGCAGTTGGGCCGTCAGCGCCCCCAGCGCCGCGCCCGGCAGGCCCAGCCAAGCCACGCCCGCCAGCACCAGCGGCCCGGTGAGCAGGCCCGCCGCCAGCGTCCAGCGGCCGAAGGGCCAGCGCTTGGCGGTCCAGGCGAAATAGCCGTGGGCGGCCTGCTGCTGGTCCAGGAAGTTATAGGTGATGAAAAGGGCCAGGATGCCCCAGCCCACGAAATGGCCCGGCCCGATCCACAGCTGCAGCAGGACCGGGGCGCCGGCCAAAAGGAAGGCCGCCCACAGCACCTGGAAGCCCAGGACGCATTTCAGGCACAGGCTGTGCAGGCGCCGGATGCCTTCGGCGTCGCCCTGGGCCCGCCGGGCCACGATGAAGGGGATCAGCGCCGGCCCCAGGGCCCCGCCCACCTGGTTGCCGTAAAGCGCCAGCACCCACAGCGAGTTGTAGTCGGGCAGGGCCTGCGGCCCCAGGCTCCACACCAGGGCCAAGGGCGCCGCCTGATAGGTCAGCAGGTTGCCCAGCTGCGTCATCAGCATGCCGCGCCCCTCGACCAGCATGACCTTGGCCAGGGCGCGCTGGTAGCGGCCGCGGCCCTCCAGCACCCAGGCATGGCGGGCCTTGACCATCCACCACAGCCCCAGGCGCACCGCCGAGCCCTGGACCAGGTAGACGCAGGCCAGCCCGAAGATCCCGAAGCCCGCCTTCAGGCAGGCCAGGTTGGCGGCCAGCCCCAGCCACAGCGCCACAGCCTGGAACGCCGAATCCAAGCCCACGTCCCCCAGGCCCTGCAGCACCAGGTTGGGCGTCTGCCCGGCGATGGTCACGGCGAAGCCCACGGCGTAGACCAGCCAGGCGCCGCGCACCCCCGGCAGCGCCGCCGGGTCCAGGCCGGTGCTGCCCAGGTACCACCAGCCGAAGCCGGCGGAGGCCGCCACCAGCACCAGGGCGATGCGCCAGTACAGCCCCGACACCGTGTGCACCAGGTCCGCCGGCTTGGCCTGCAACAGCTGCGGGTCCAGCCCGTCGGGGTCCACCGTGCCGTGGTCGCGGCGGCCGCGGTGGAACGCCAGCGCCCGGATGGCCACGAACGACAGGCCCGGGTCGCTCATATGCACGAAATTGGCCAGGGCCGCGAAGGCCAGCCAGGCGCCCAGCACGGGCTTGGGCAGGTAGGCGTAGAACAGCGGCACCAGGCTCAGGTTCACCAGCGCCCGGCTCAGCGTCAGGAACCAGGAGGCGCCCACGCCCCGCAGGATGCGCCGACCGCTCAAACCCGGCCCCGAAGGAGGCGGCCCACGATGCCCTTGGCCTGCTGCCACTTCCAGTCCAGCCGCCCCGGCACCCGGCGGCGGGAGGGGATGGCCAGGGCCGCCGCTTCCAGGGCCCCCGCAGGCCGCAAGGGCAGGCGCCGCAGGCGCGGCCAAAAGGGCCCCCACAGCGGATGCAGGTCGAACTGCTGCAGGTGGTTCTCCAGGCTCACGCCGCGCCAGCGCTTCAGGAAGGCCTCGGTGTCGACCTCCTGGCTGTGGCCCCAATTGCCCAGCTTCTCCTGGACCTCGGCGTCGCTGCGGCCCCAGGCGAAATGCAGCAGCTTCAGCGGCGACATCCTCTCAGGCTCGGTGCTCTTGCGGCCCCGCAGGTAGGCGCCCCGGGTCAGCGTGGCCATGGAGATCACCTGCATGTTGTCGTCGATCACCAGGACATCGGACTCGAAGCGCTTGTACACCATGACCCAGGTGGCCACGTAGTTGATGCCGGGCCGGCCATGCAGCAACAGCCAGTCCCTGAACTCGCGGGGATTCAGCAGGATCTCGTCGGCGTCGATCTGGACCACCCAATGGCCCGGCGCGCAGAGCGCGGCCAGGCGGGTCCGCTCGTCCGTCTCGCATTCCAGCGGCTTCGCGCCCCGCCGGAAATCCTCCTCCACCCAGCGTATCTTGTGGCCGTGATCCAAAGCCTCCAGGGCCGCCTTGATGGGCGCCAGGTCCAGCTGGAAGGGGCGCCCCGTCCACGAGACCCGGTCCTTGTCCAGTCCCAGCACGATCTCGTCGGCGATGTCGTAGTACGACGCCACCACCTCGGGCAGGTACATGGCGTCATAGGCGACCAAGGTCACGAAGCTCAAGCCGGCCATCAGTACGCCCCGCGCGAGAACAGCAGGGCCGGCACGGTCTTCAGCAGCAGCTTCAGGTCCAGGCCCAGCGACCATTCGTCGATGTAGCGCAGGTCCAGGCGCATCCACTCCTCGAACGTCAGGCGGTTGCGCCCCATCACCTGCCAGTAGCAGGTCAGGCCCGGCTTGACGCTGTAGCGGCGGCGGGCCCAGTGGGGCACCTGGCGGGCCTCGTAATTGGCCAGCGGCCGCGGCCCCACCAGCGACATCTCGCCCTTGAGCACGTTGAAGAACTGGGGCAGCTCATCCAGCGTGCTGCGGCGCAGGAAGCGGCCCAGCGCGGTGATGCGCGGGTCGTCCTTCACCTTGAAGACCGGGCCGTCCATCTCGTTGGCGGCCTTCAATTGGTGCTGCATCTGGCGGGCCCCCGCCACCATGGTGCGGAACTTGAACAGGAAGAAGACCCGCCCGTTGAGGCCGGCGCGCTTCTGCGCGAAAAGGACGGGCCAGCCGCTGCTCAACAGCACGCCCGCGGCCACCAGCAGCAGCAGGGGGCTCAGCAGCAGCAGCGCCAGGGCGGCGGCCACGCGGTCAAAGGCCTCCTTGACCATCAGCAGGTAGGGGTCGCGGCGGTCCAGGCGGGCCACCAGCGTCATGTCGTCGCCCAGGCGCTCCAGCGTGGCGGCGGGGCCGAAGGCGGGCTCCAGCATCACCCGCACCGTCACGCCCGCCAGGCCCGCGCCCTCCAAGGTCCGGCGCAGGGCCTCGGCGCGCGCGGCCGGGGCGGCGTAGACCACCTCATCGACGATGCGGGTGCGCAGGACCTCCTCCAGCTCGGCCAGCGTGCCCAGCGGGCGCGGCCCCAGGGCCTTGGGCGTGGCGTGGTCCAGGCCCAGCGCGCCCGCCACGCGGTAGCCCCATTCCGGCCGGCCGTCGTACAGCGCCACGGCCCGCGCCAGCTCGTCGCCCTCGCCCACCAGCACCACGCTGAGCGTGTTGAAGCCCAGGCGCCGCAGCGCCTGCAGCGACCAGCGCTCGGCCCACTTGCTCAGGCTCAGCGCCACCCAGCACAGGGCCATGTAGGCCACCAGCGCCTTGCGCGACAGGTGCTGGATCTTGAACACGAAGAGCCCCAGCACCACCACCGCCAGCGCCAGCGCCGCCACCTTGGCCACCGTCAGGGACGCGCGGGCCAGGCTCACGCGCCGGGTGTCATGCTCGTAGGCGCCCGAGGCCAGGAAGCTGAAGGCCCAGGCCAAGGCCAGGAAGGCCGGCAGGCGGAACTGGTAGTCGGGATGCCAGGTGATGTCCAGGCGCAGGGGATTGATGCCCGCCGAGGCGCCCCAGTAAAGGGCCGCATAAACGGCGACCACCAGCGCCAGGTCGACGGCCAGGCGCAGGATCTTGAAGCTTCGGCGGTGCGATTTGATCATCCCTATCCCTTGAAGCCCCAGGCCCGCTCCAGGTGGCTGCGGCGGACCTCGACCCCGTTGCGCACGAAGGGCTCGTCGGGCAGCGCCTCGTAGCGGGCGAAATGGGTGTGCATCTCCCCCAGCTCCCAGCTCTGCCCCGCCACCAGGATGGCGTCCTGGCCCAGGTGCGCCGCCGGGTCGTTCCAAAAGCGGTACTGGTGGTTGATGACGCTGTCCTGCACGATCAGCACGCGCGGGCGGTCGTGCAGGTAGAAGCCCAGCTCGGCGGCGTTCTGGTAGGTCCGCGCCGCCGCAAAGGCCCGCGGCCCCAGCGACGCGCGCTCGCGGTCCACCCGCTGGGCCAGCTCGCGCCAGCCGTCCATGCGGGCCGGGACGTCGGCCTTGGGATAGGCCGCCGGCAGCGGCAGGAAGGGCGTCACGGTCTGGGCGTAGGCCACCGCGGTCACGCCGAAGGCCAGGCCCAGGGCCCAGCGCGACAGCCGCCCGCCCAGGCCGCCCGAGCGCGCCAAGGCCAGCCCCGCCAGGCACAGGCCGCCCAGGTAGGCGGGCGCGGCCCAGTTCCCCTCGACCCGGGTGCGCAAGGACAGCGCCAGGAAGAACAAGGCCACCGGCGTCGAGCAAGCCAGCGCCATCCATGCCTCATCGCCGCCCTGACGGCGGCCGCGCCAGGCGGCGGCCCAGCCCTTGAGCACCAGCCAGGCCAGCAGGGGCGTCAACAGGGCCGCCTGCGAGCCCAGGAACTCCAGCCAGGCCCACCACGAGTGGCGCGAGGCGTCGGCGCCCGCCAGCGAGCCCACATGCTGGAAGCTGGGCCAGCCGTGGGCCGCGTTCCAGGCCAGGATGGGCCAGGCGCCGGTGGCCGCCAGCAGCGCCCCCGCCCACAGCCAAGGCGAGCGGAACTGGCCTCGCAGCGAGGGCCGTGACAGCAGGCCCGCCACCAGGCAGGCCGGCAGCAGCACCATGGTGTATTTGCTCAGGCCGCCCAGGGCCACGGCGGCCCCCGCCAGCAGCCACCAGGGCGGCCGCCGCAGGGCCTTCAACGCCGACCACAGGCCCAGCATCCAGAAGAAGCCCATCAGCGTGTCGTGCATCATCATCACGCCGCCCACGGCGAAGAGCAGGGCGCCGTTGAAGGCCAGGGCCGCCCAGGGGGCCGCGGCCTCGCAGCCCAGCGAGCCGGCCACCATGGCGCTGGCCAGCAGCGATGCGCCCGCGCCGGCGGCCACGCCCAGCAGCCGCACGCCGCGCACGGTGTCGCCCAGCACGGCGGTGCCGGCCCGGATGGCCAGCGCCAGCATGGGCCCCTGGTCGTAGTAGCTCAACGCCGGGCTGCGGGACCATTCCCAATAGTAGGCCTCATCCTCGGCCAGCTGGGTCCACCCGCTGAAGGCCACCCTGAAAGCCGCGAACGCCAGGCAGATGACGATGGCCTTGCGCCAAGGGCTCATGCCGCGTCCTTGCGGCCGCTGCGCACCGCCGCCGCCGCCAGGCCGATCACGAACCACAGGGTGAAGCCGGTCTGGAACGAGCCCAGGTTGTACTCGGTCAGGCTGTGGATGCCCAAGGCCACCAGGCCCGCCGCCAGGCCCAGCGCGGCGCCCTGGGCCTGCGGGTCCAAGGCGGCATCGCGCGCGCGCGCCACGGCCCAGGCCAGCAGGGCCCCGAAAAAGGCGGCCGCCAAGGCCAGGCCGGGCAGGCCGTACATCACCGCCAGCTGCAGCGGCGTGTTGTGCAGGTGCCCCTGATCCAGGTCCGGCACGCCCTTGGACTGGTACCAGGCGATGGCCTCGGGCGTGCGCGAGCGGCGGAACCAGCCCTCCACCGGGTGCTCCACCCCGTCGGGGCCGACCGCCGACCAGCCGTGCACCGCGTCGCCCACGCCCGTCCAGGGGCGCTGGCGCACGATGCTCAAGCCGGCCTGCAGCATGTAATAGCGGTCGCGGTTGCTGTCGTTGTCGCGGTCGGCCACGGTGGCCAGGCGCCGCACGAAGACCGATTGCGAGAACAGCGCGCCCAGCGCCGCCACCGCCAGGGCCGCGATCAAGGCCTGCTTGGGCTTGGCCAGGGTCAGCAGGCCGCCCAGCGCCACCGCCGCCGCGATCCAGGCCCCCCGGGTCATGGTCAGCAGCAGGCCCAGCGCCACGCACGCCAGGGCCGCCCGCATCCAGCCGCGGCGCCACTGGGGCGCGCGCAGCATCAGCCCGGCGTAGAGGCCCAGCAGCAGCACGTCCACCGCCGCCAGCACCATGTAGCCGCCCGAGCCGCCGCGGGCGCGCCACTCGATGTCGTAGACCCAATGGTAGGCCACCGCGCCCCACGGCTGGCCCTGGGCCCAGGCCAGGAAGGGCTGGCCGCCGAACCAGAGCGCCGCCCCCAGGTTCACCAGCGCCGCGCTGGCCAGCAGCACCTGCAGCAGGCGCCGGGCCTGGGCGCGCTCGGCCACCAGGTCGGCCGTGCACCACGCCGCCACGGCCAGCAGCCATTTACGCCAGGTGTAGAGCGACGCCCCCGGGTTCTCGCTGAGGCCCGACGCCAGCAGGGTCCACGCCATGAAGGCCAGCCACAGCCAGCCCAGCGCCGGCAGCGCCGGCCAGCGGCGCTGATAGCCCAGCCGCAGCACCAGCCAGCCGCCCAGGGCCAGCCAGTAGACGTTCTGCGCGGCGATGGACAGCGTGGTGACGGCGGCGAAGAGCCACAGGCCGGCCCAGGCCACGGACGCGGCCCGGGCTGCGCCGGCGGGGGCCAGCGTGTCGGAAGGGGCGGGGTTGAAGGGCATCGTCACCACGGGAAGGGGGGCAGAGCGGCGGTCGCAAGCCAGGGCGTCATGCCCGGGCCTTGAGCGCGCGCAGGACGCGGGCGGGTCGCAGGCGGCGCAGGCAGGCGTTGCCCAGCGGGCAATCGGCCAGCTCGCAGGGGCCGCAGGGGGCGGGCTCGACCAGCACCTTGACCTGCGGGCCCAGCGGCGCCCAGCGGGCCGGGTCGTTGGCGGCCGAGAAGATGGACAGCACCGGCGTGCCCACGGCCGCGGCCAGGTGCCCCGGGCCGCTGTTAAGGCCCACCAGCAGCCCGGCCTGCTCCAGCACCGCGGCCAGCACGTCCAGGCTCAGCGCCCCGGCGGCCGGCACCAGGCGCCGCCCCGCGCCCGGCGGCAGCAGGTCGCGCAGGGCTTGGGCTTCGCCGGCGTCGCCCAGCAGCAGCACCCGCCCCGCGCCCGGCAGCTTGGTCAGCAGCTCCTGCCAATGCGCCCGCGGCCAGCGCCGCGACGGCGCGCCGGCGAAGGGATGCAGCGCCAGGAAGCCCGGCTTCAGGCCCCAGGCCTTCAGGCGGCGCCGGGCTTCGCGCCGGGCGGCGGCGCCAGGGTCCAGGTGCAGGCGCGGCGCCTTGGCGCCCAGGCCCGGCAGGCCGGCGTCGCGCAGCAGGGCCCACGCCCGGTGGGCTTCATGGCCCTGCGCCGGCGGCAGCGCCTGGGTCAGCAGGAAGGCCCCCGCGGTCTGCAGGGCCCCCAAACGCTGAGGGATGCCCGCCAGGCGCAGCAGCAGGGCGTGGCGCAGCTCCCCCCTCAAGTCGACGCCCAGGTCGTAGCGGCCCTGGCGCAGCAGCCGCGCCGACCGCCACAGGCTGGCCAGCGGCCACGCCTGCCGCTGGGGGCGCTGGAACCATTCGGCGGGCAGGGCCTGCACGCTGTCCACATGCGGGCAGAGGCGGGCCAGGTCCAGGCACCAGGGCCCCACGTAAAGGTCGATGCGCGCCTTCGGCAGGGCCGCGCGCAGGGCTTCCAGCGCCGGGAACGACAGCAGCAGGTCGCCCAGGTGGTCCAGGCGCAGCACCGCCACGCGCTCGACCCGGCCCCAGCGCACGGGCCCGCGCGCGCCCGGAAGGCAGGCGCCCAACGCGTCCAGCCCGCGCGCCAAGCCGCGCTTCAAGGGGCTGCGGTAGGCCGCGTAGGGGCCGGGCTGGGGCGCCCGAAGGCGGGGCGCCCAGTCCGGGTAGCCCTCAGGCTGCGAAGAACTCACGCACGGCCTTGGCCACGGTGGATTGCTGCGCGGCCGTGAGCTCGGCGAACATGGGCAGCGACAGGACCTCGGCGCCGGCGGCTTCGGTGACGGGCAGCTTGGGCGCGCCCTTGGCGTAGGGCTTCTGCTGGTGCATGCCGGTGGGGTAGAACACGCTGCAGCCGATCTTGGCCGCCACCAGGTGCTGGCGCAGCGCCTCGCGCTTGCCGCCCTTCACCCGCACGGTGTACTGGTGCCACACGTCGCCGGCGCCCTGCTGCGGCAAGCCCAGCGGAAGGCCCTTGAACAGCTTGGCGTAGCGCTCGGCCCGCTGGCGCCGGGCCGCGTTCCAGCGGTCCAGCAGGGGCAGCTTGTGCCGCAGCGCGATGGCCTGCAGCTCGTCCAGGCGGCTGTTGTAGCCGATCTCGGTGTGGGTGTAGCGCTGGGGCATGCCGTGCTCGCGCAGGCGGCGGGCCGTGGCGGCCACCGCGTCGTCGTTCGTGGCCAGGGCGCCGGCGTCGCCGGCGGCGGCCAGGTTCTTGGTGGGGTAGAAGCTGATGCCCGCGGCCTCGCCCAGGCTGCCGGCGCGCTTCCCCTTCAAGGTGGCGCCCAGGGCCTGGGCCGTGTCCTCGATGACCTTGACGTCGGCGCGCCCGGCCTTCTTCAGCAGGGCCTTCAGCTCGGCCACGTCGAAGACGCGCCCGAACAGGTGCACCGGCATGATGGCCTTGGTGCGGCGGGTCAGCTTCTTGCGCACCTCGCCCAGGTCCAGCAGGCAGCTGTCGGGGCGGATGTCGCAGAAGACCGGCTTGGCGCCGGCCAGGCTGACCACCTCGGCGGTGGCGAAGAAGCTGAAGGACGGCACCAGCACCTCGTCGCCGGGGCCGATGCCCAAGGCCCGCACGGCCAGCAGCAGCGCGTCGGTGCCGCTGTTGCAGCCCACCACGTGCTTCACGCCCAGGAACTTGGCCAGCTCGGCCTCCAGGGCCTTGCCATGCGGCCCGTTGATGTAGGCGCCCTTGTCCAGCGCCTCGGCCCAATCCTTCAGGATGGCGGCCTTCACCGGCTTCACTTGCAACGACAGGTCGATCAGGGGGACGTGGGTCAGGGGTGCGGCTTTCGTCATGGGTGTCGCTTTCAAGGGAGGGGACGCCGGTTCTTCAATGCGCGCAGGGCGGCGGCACGGACAGGTTCCAGGGGGAGCCCTTGCAGGCCCCCCTGGGGCGAACGCAGGGCCTGGTGGCCGGGGCCCCAAGGCCCCCAGCTGGCCAGGTTCCAGGCGGGTTCGGGGTAGAGGCCGACCACGCGGACGCCCAGGGCGCAGGCGGCGTGCACGGCCGAGGTGTCGGGCGTGACCAGCAGGCGGTTGGCCGCGATGGCCGCAAGGAAATCCCACAGGCCCGGGCCGGGCGAGGGCCGCAGCCGCGCGGCCGGCAGCGCGGCGGACAGCTGCGCCGCCAGGGCGGCGTCCTTGGGGTCGTGCAGGATCTGCAGGCTGACGCGCCGGTCGGCCTTCAACAGGGCCGTGGCCAGGGCCTGCCAGCGTTCCACGGGCCAGTAGCGCGAGGGGCTGCCGGCCGAAAGGTTCAGGGCCACGGCCAGTCCGCGGCCGGCCTCCCGGCGCGCGCCGGCCAGCCGCGCCGCGTCCAGCGGCACCACGGGCTTGAAGCCGGCCGTGGGCAGCCCCAGGGCCCGCCCCGCCGCAGCCATGCGCTCGATCACGTGGCTGGCCTCCTTCGGCGGCGCATCCATGACGATGTCCGCGGGCAGCCCGGCGCCTCGGAACACGGCGGTGCGGCGCGGGGCGATCAGGCGGCGGGCCAGGCGCGAGCGGCGCGACGGCAGCTCGTTGAGGTCCACCATCCAGTCCCAGCGCCCGCGCAGGCGCAGGGCCAGCAGCGGCAGGGTCAGGGGGCGCCAGACGTGGACCTCGTCCAGGTCCGGCAGGGCCCGCGAGAACTGGGCGCTGCGGGGCAGGGTCACCAGGCCCAGCCGGGCCTTGGGATGGGCGCGGCGCATGGCCCGGAACAGGCAGGCCGTGACCATCATGTCGCCCAGCTTGCCCAGGCGCAGGAACAGCACGCTGTCCGGCCCGCCCAGGCCCCGCGCCCGCCGTGCCGCAGCGGTCATGACCGCCCGACGCCCTGGTAGGTGAAGCCCAGCCTCTTGACCTTGGCCGGGTCGTAAAGGTTGCGCCCGTCCACCAGGATGGGGTTCTTCAGCACCTTCTTCACCGCCACCAGGTCCAGCTCCTTGAATTCGTTCCACTCGGTCAGCACCACCAGGCAGTGCGCGCCCCTGGCGGCCTCCATGGCGTCGGCGCACAGCTTGATGCCCGGCAGCAGCTTGGCGGCGTGCCCCATGGCGGCGGGGTCGAAGGCCTGGATGCGCGCGCCCTTCTCCTGCAGGCCGCGGATCACGTCCAGGCTGACGGCGTCGCGCATGTCATCGGTGTTGCCCTTGAAGGCCAGGCCCAGCACGCCGAAGGTCTTGCCCTCGAAGGTGCCCACCAGCTTCTTGATCCTGGCCAGCATGCTGCGCTTCTGGTGCTCGTTGACGGCGATGACGCTCTTCAGGATCTGGAAGGCGTAGCCCTCCTTCTCGGCGATCTGCACCAGGGCGCTCACGTCCTTGGGGAAGCAGCTGCCGCCATAGCCCGCGCCGGCGTTCAGGAAGGCCGCGCCGATGCGCTTGTCCAGGCCCATGCCCTCGGCCACCTGGGCCACGTCGGCGTCCACGCGCTCGCACAGGTTGGCGATCTCGTTGATGAAGCTGATCTTGGTGGCCAGGAAGGCGTTGCTGGCGTACTTGATCATCTCGGCGCTGCGCAGGTCCGTGATCATCTTCTTGCCCGGCAGGGGCTTGAACAGCTCGGCCACCTTCTCGGCGGGCTTGCGGTCGCGGGCGCCGATGACGATGCGGTCGGGGTTCATGAAATCGTACAGGGCCGAGCCCTCGCGCAGGAACTCGGGGCAGGACACCACGTGCACCTTGTGCTTGGCGCGGCGGGCCTCCAACTGCTC
>Ga0302319_10010751_pt1 | contig 17425 bp, 18 predicted proteins | sample Bog_T0_2_FD_203319 | JGI IMG/M metagenome (GOLD analysis project Ga0302319, IMG submission 203319) | Peat permafrost microbial communities from Stordalen Mire near Abisko, Sweden - Bog_T0_2 | ecosystem: Environmental > Terrestrial > Soil > Wetlands > Peat | place: Sweden: Abisko, Stordalen Mire...
GAACTCACAGCGGACGATTTGCGCGAGATTGAAACCGCCTCGTCCAAGATCAAAGTGGAAGGGGCCCGGTACCCGGAAGCGATCGAGAAGATGACGGGGCTTTAATTCGGATTTTAATACGAACTTTAGTAGGAACCTTAATGGAAGTTTATCCGGGACTTTGTTACGGATTCTGAAAGGAAATATGTACAAAGCGAAAGCTTATTCTGCAACCAGCGATAAATCGCCGCTGGCCTCGACCACGATCGCGCGGCGCGATCCAACTGAAGACGACGTGCAGATTGAAATTCTGTTCTGCGGCATTTGCCACTCCGATCTGCACCAGGTTCGGAACGAGTGGAAGGACGTGATGCCGACCGTATATCCCTGCGTTCCGGGACACGAAATCGTCGGCCGGGTAACAAAGGTGGGCTCCGGGATGTCGAAGTTGAAGGCTGGCGACCTGGCTGCGGTGGGCTGTATGGTCGATTCGGACCGCACATGCGCCGAGTGCAAGGCGGGGATGGAGCAGTTCTGCCCCAACTTTACGCTGACCTATAACTTTCCCGACAAGCATCTGGGAGGCGTGACCTACGGCGGCTATTCCGACAGTATTGTCGTCGACCAGAGGTTTGTTCTGAAGGTGCCATCGAATCTCAGTCTGGCGGGAACGGCTCCGTTGCTTTGCGCTGGAATCACGACCTACTCGCCAATGCGGCACTGGGGCGTCTCGAAGGGCAAGAAAGTGGGCGTGGTGGGACTCGGGGGACTGGGCCACATGGGCGTGAAGTTTGCGCACGCCCTGGGAGCGCACGTTGTGGTGTTCACGACTTCGCCAAACAAGAAAGACGATGCAATCCGCCTGGGCGCAGACGAAGTCGTTATTTCGAAGAATGCGAACGAGATGGAGAAGCACGTGGGGAGTTTCGACTTCATTCTGGACGCGGTGTCGGCCTATCATGACATCAACGCTTACATTAACCTGCTGCGGCGCGATGGCAATCTCACAATGGTGGGCGCGCCGGACAAGCCGCTGGCTGTTTCTGTGTTCGGATTGATCATGGGGCGGCGCAGCCTTTCGGGTTCTCCAATTGGCGGGATTGCGGAAACGCAGGAGATGCTCGATTTCTGTGGAAAGCACAATATCACTTCTGATGTCGAGGTGATCCCGATGCAGAAGGTGAACGAAGCTTACGAGAGGCTGCTCAAGTCGGATGTGAAATACCGATTTTCGATCGACATGGCGTCGCTGAAGTCCTAGACGATAATCGAGGAAAAGGATGTCAAGAATGGAGATCAAGAAAGCTGGCACACAGCCCTCAGGCAAGGGGCCGGCCGACTGGTTCACGGGTACGGTGCGGATTGATCCACTCTTTCAGGCGCCGGACCCAGCGTTGGTGCAGGGCGCGAGCGTTACGTTTGAGCCGGGGGCGCGCACGGCTTGGCATACGCATCCGCTGGGCCAGACGCTGGTTGTGACGGCCGGTTGTGGCTGGGCGCAGCATTGGGGCGGACCGATTGAGGAAATACGTCCTGGGGACGTGGTGTGGTTCGCGCCGGGTGAGAAACATTGGCACGGGGCTACGTCGACGACGGCGATGACGCACATCGCCATTCAAGAAAAGAAAGATGGCAAAGTGGTGGACTGGCTGGAGCACGTGAGCGACGAACAGTATCGTGGCGAACAGCACCGCGGCGAACCACGCCGGGCTTGCGAGTAGCGGAAGACTGGATGAGCGATGCAGCCATGCGCAACAAAACTCTGAAAGCCCGGCTTGCCGAGGCCAGCGAAATTCGCATCACTGTAACCGGCAGAAAATCGGGCCGAGCCATTTCGATTCCAATCTGGTTTGTGCTGCAAGACGAGACGCTCTATTTGCTGCCCGTAAAAGGATCGGATACGCAGTGGTACAAGAATGTCGTCAACGATCCAGTGATGCGGGTCGGAGCAGGCGGCGTTGAAAACGAGATCAAAGCTGTTGCTGTGAGGGACGCGGCAGAGGTATCGTCCGTGGTCGAGAAATTTCGCGGCAAGTACGGGAAGAGTGATGTGAAGAAGTACTATTCGAAGTTCGATGTGGCTGTCATCATCCAGATGCAATGAGGGCTGTCATGATTGCGAAGGAGGTAATTTCGGAGGGGTGAGGACCAACGGTAAAATTGCGACGCGGCGGAGTCGAGACCAGATGGCGAGCGCAGACCCGCCAGAGACGGCCAATCTCGCGCGGCTGATTGCCGCTTACGCGCCGCATGACGGCAGTTTTGAGCTGCGTGTACCGGGGTTGCACGCGAGCCGTTTCTCGCGGGTGAACACCGAATGTGTGCATGCGATCAGCGTTCCGTCGTTGTGCATCGTTGCACAGGGGGCGAAGAGCGTCATCGTGGGGCAGGAGTTCTTCGAGTATGACGGCACGCGCATGATCGTGTTCTCGGTGGCGCTACCCGTTGTGGCGCAGATCACGCAGGCAAGCCATCCGGAGCCTTACCTTTCCTTGCGACTGGACCTGGATCCGCGCAAGATTGCGGAGCTGGTGTTGAAGGTGTATCCGCACGGGCTGCCTTCAGTACAGGAGAGGCGCGCCGTATATATAACTCCCGCCGAGGCCGGCATGGTGAGCGCCGCGACGCGGTTGATGGAATGCCTGGGGCAACCGGGGGACGCCGAGCTGCTCGCGCCCCTAGTGATGGATGAGATATTGATTCGCCTCCTGCGCAGTCCGATTGGGGCTCGAGTAGCGCAAATGGGGTTTGCGGAATCGAGTCTCGACCGAGTTGCGAAGGCGATTTCATGGCTGCGCACGAACTACCACCAACCCATGAAGGTCGAAGAGTTGGCGGAACTGGTGCATATGAGCGTTTCCTCTTTCCACGAGCATTTTAAGTCGGTTACGGCGATGAGCCCTTTGCACTATCAGAAAGTACTGCGACTGCAAGAGGCGCGGCGTCTGATGCTGTCGGCGGTCATCGACGCAGGCACGGCGAGCCAGCGTGTGGGCTATCTCAGCGCTTCGCAGTTCAGCCGGGAATACAGCCGCTTCTTCGGGAGCGCGCCGACGAGGGACATCGCGCGCCTGCGACAAGGGAGTGAAGTTTGGGTGTGAGGGACCGGAAGGCTGAGACAGTGCGCTAAGGTAAGTTTTGTTTCACTGTAAGCTGATCTTGCGGCGTATTGACGTTGAAGAAATTGTTTTCTGAGAAGCCGGCCGCGATCAATTCTGGGGCTTCGATCGTGTGAAGAGAAATGTCTCGAAATAACGTATCGATTTTGCATTTCCCAGCCCGCAAAGCCTCCTCGGCAGATGGCGCGAACTCTGGGCGATAAATCGCGCAGAGTGGTTGCCATCCCTTGCCAATTTTCGGCACCGTCACCAATGCATCATTTTCTTCGGCGGTCGCAAACAGAAACTCGAGAAGGGTTTTCGAGACAAATGGCATATCGACGGGCAGCATCAGGTTGAGTTCGGCAGGAGATTGAACGAGCGCGGCATGAATTCCACCGAGCGGCCCACACTCGGGAAAGACGTCCCGCACCAGGACTTCATCCTTGAACGCCGCATGGCGGGCGAACTTGGCCGGGTCTCCGACGATTGCCACTCTCTCGCAAACCGCGCGTGCCGTTTCCAACACCCGATGCAGTAGCGTCTGACCGCGAAACTCGAGGAGCGCTTTATCGATCTTCGAGCCATCGGCGCCGCTGCCCATGCGGGAACTCTTGCCTCCGGCAAGCACGAAGGCGGCGCGCGTCAATACGCTTCTTTCCATTATAGAAGAGCATAAGGCCTAAGGCGGGATACACGAAAGTAACCTATCCAGAACGGCGAATGCGTCAGAAGATGAAGGTGTTCGAATGGTAGGGGGCACTGCTCGTCATCATGGCGCAAAAATTAATGGACGTTCTCATGCTTGGACGCTGTTCGCACGAGTTTTCCTGGCCGCGGCGCGCTGCGGGAGGCGAGTTTTACCAGGTATGCCTGCTGTGCGCCACCGCCTATCAGTACGACTGGAAGACGATGCGCCGTGGAAATAAGGTCGACGAACCGGTCGCGGAAGTTGCTACGGTACGACGGCGGTCGGGGCAGAAACAACCGACCTGGATGCCTCGGGCGCGACGGTTAAAATCGACACTTCCGGTGCGCTATCGCGGAAAGAATCTGCATACCTGGTACGAAGGTCAGATCCGGAACATCAGCCAGTCCGGCGTACTGTTCTATGGTCCGCAGCAACTGCCGGCGAACGCTCTGGTGGAACTGATTTTCGAAATGCCGGAAGAAATTTCGGGTCAAAGGAATCGCAACGTGCTTTGCCAGGGCAGGCTCATTCGAGTGAAGGACGCGATCGAAAATGTCGAAGATGCGTTCGGCCTGGCGGCTTCCATTCTCGATTACAAATTTCTGCATCAGGAATAATCAACTCCCTTCCAATCGCAGCACGGAAAGACACCGGCGCGAACCGAGAATCGCCGCAGGACTCGGGTGGACCTCTTGACGCTCTTGGCGCTGGGGAGTTGCCCCGCGCTGCCGCTGCTGCTAAAGTTTCGTCAGTGTTGTTCTAGTACAGTTGCTTTCGCTCCTCCCCTCACAACCACAAGTACAGGAGCTAAGCTGCTTTTTTGACCATGTCTGGAACTGGGCCCAATCTGAAACAATGGATCAGACGACATCGGCATTCAGCGCCGATGAGGTTTGCCGGCGCGGCAATCGCGGTCTGGGTTTCGCTGAGCGTCTGGACATTTTCTCCCATTCTGCACCGACATCTTTTCGTGTTGCTGCTGGCTGCAGTTCTATTTACCGCGCGGTTTCTGGGCTTTGGACCGGCAGTTTTTTGCACGCTGCTGGCAACGGGCTGCCTGGATTTCTTCGGCATTGCTCCGTATTTCAATTTCGGGATTAACTCGAAGGCCGATCTGGAACGTCTGCTGGTGTTTCTGGTGATCTCCGTCTTCGCGGGAAGCATGGCGCGGCAAAAAACGCTGGCCGAGTCGAGAGCCGATCACACCAGGCGGGAGATGGCCGCCATCGTCGAATTTTCGGGTGACGCAATCTATAGCGCGCGCGCCGACGGGACGATTACCAGTTGGAATCGCGCCGCCGAACAACTCTACGGATACACGGCGGAAGAAGCGGTGGGGGCATCCATTAGCATGCTGGCGCCGCCGGAACGGGTCGCGGAAGTCGAGCGCAATCGCGAACTGGTGGCGCGAGGCGAACACATCGCTTCGTATCGGACGGAACGCCTGCGAAAAGATGGATCGCGCTGTCCGATTCTGCTGTCGATATCGTCGTTGCGGAACGCACGAGGGGAAACGCTGGGGGCGTCGGCGATCGCGCGTGATATCTCGGCAGAGATGCACTCGGAGGAGGCGGTCCGGCGCAGCGAAAAGCTGGCGACGGCGGGACGGTTGGCGGCTTCGATCGCACATGAGATCAACAATCCGCTGGAGGCGGTGGTCAATTTGCTTTACCTGGCGCGGCATGACTCGAGCCATCTTGGCGATTATCTGACCATGGCCGAGCAAGAGGTGGGGCGCGTGGCCCGGTTGGCACAGCAGACTCTGGGATTCGTGCGGGACAGCAATTCGCAGGGACAGGTGGATCCAGCGCGGATCATGGACGAGATTTTGCAGCTGTACTCGCGCAAGCTGGAGGGGCGTCACATTCAGGTGAGCCGGCGCTATCGAGGCAACTCGGAGATCAGCGGGTACTCGGGCGAGTTACGGCAGTTGCTGGCCAATCTGGTGGTGAACGCGGTCGATGCCATGCCTCATCGGGGGTGTTTGCAGGTGCGAGTGGCGGCGGCTCGCGACTGGTCGAGCGGGAACGAGGGTGTTCGCATCACAGTGGCCGACAACGGGAGCGGCATTCCGCAAGGGAATCTGCGGCAGATTTTCGAGCCGTTTTACACCACGAAAAAGGACACAGGCACGGGACTGGGCTTATGGGTGTCACGGGGCATCGTGGAGAAACACCAAGGATCGATTCGAGTGCGCAGCCGGGCCAATGGCGATACTACAGGGACGGTGTTTTCGATCTTCCTTCCGCAACAAAACCAGGTTAGTCGAGTGGCATGACCCAGATCCCTGGGGCGGGTAGGAGCGAGGCTGGATTCTGCTTTGCCCACAATAACTTACCTTCTCCGGAAGTACAGTGACTTTCGTACTTAGAGGCCCCCAACGGGCCAGCTTATAATCATCCCAAGTCCAAGCCTAATGGGCACTTAGCCAACGTGGAAACCTTTGTCGCCAGCGCGATGTTTGTGTATGGGCTGTGCTTTGGCAGCTTCCTGAACGTGTGTATCTACAGGTTGCCGCGGGGCAAGTCGGTGGTTTCGCCACGATCCGCGTGCCCGCACTGCGGAGACATGATTCCGCTTTACCACAACCTACCCGTTTTAAGTTGGCTGATTCTGCGGGGAAAATGCCGGAATTGTAAAGAGCCGATCTCGCCGCGCTATCTCGTGATTGAACTGCTAACGGGCCTGCTGTTCGCAGGATGTTTCTTGCATTTTGGTCTCACGCTGTTGGCTCTGAAATGCATCGTGCTCGGCTATCTCTTGTTGGGATTGATCTTCACCGATGCGGAGACAAAACTTCTTCCGGACGCGATGACTTTGCCGGGTCTGGCGTTGGGGATTGGGTTCAGCCTGGTCGTGCCGGTGAATGATCTGGCCTCGCGCATCATGCCGGGGCTCGTATCAACCGCAATGCGACAGGCGATTTCGTGGCGGCTATGGTCGTTGACGGATTCGTTGCTGGGCGCGGCGATTGGCGCTTCGTTTCTTTATGGCGCGGCGGCGATGTACTTGAGAGCGCGCGGCGTTGAGGGCATGGGTTTCGGCGACGTGAAGCTGATGGCGATGATTGGCGCGTTTCTCGGAACAAAGCTAACGGTGCTTACGATTTTCGCGTCGTCGCTAGCCGGCTCGCTCTTCGGAATTAGCACAGTGATGTCGGTTTGGATGCAGCGCGTTCGGCGAAATGAAGCACGAGGCACGGCTCCAGCGCAAGCGCGCAGGCGGGCGTGGCAGTCGGCGCGATTGGCGCTGCGCTATTACGAAATGCCATTTGGCGTGTTCTTGGGCGGGATGGCGATTTTGTCGTTTGTGTTCGGCAACCAGTTGCTGCACTGGTACTGGAGGGTGCTGTGAGGCTGCTGCTGAATCCCGTGGCTCTGCGAGCAGTCTTTCTGATGGTCGCGGCGCTCGCATCTTTCGTGATGGGACTGCTGCTCATCCGTTGGGTCCGGCGGGGCCTGGTCGAAAATCAGGATTCCCTCACGCAGGCGCCGTTTGCTGGCGAGGGGCTGCCGGTTCATGCGTATCACGCCGTCATCCAACAATTGAAGCAGCAGAAACATGAACTGACTACGCAGCAACTTTCGGAACGCAGAAAAGCCAAAGCTTCCGACACGCTGAGTTCGACGATCCTCTCGAATCTCTCGTGCGGAGTTCTGTTTTTCAATACGAACGGGTTGCTGCGGCAAGCCAATGCGGCGGCGCGGGCGTTACTAGGATTTGCTTCGCCGGTGGGACTGCAGGCTTCGGATCTTTTTCGAAACGCGACGTTGCGTCCGACGCCGGACGTGAAAACGGAATCGAGAACGACGGTCGAGGAAATTCTCGCGCCCGCTCTGGCTGGAACAGCCGCGGTTCGGGGAGTGATGCTGAATTATTTCACCCGGGAAGGCGAGAACCGAGTACTGGAAGTCGCGGCGTCTCCGGTGTTGTCGGACGACGGGAGCCTGATGGGAACGACGGTCGTCGTGGATGACAAAACGGACCTGGAACGGATGCGGCACGATCAAAAGATGCGGCAGGAAACGTCTTCCGACCTTTCGGTGGCATTGCGCGATTCCCTAACCACGATCGCGGGATACGCTCAGCAACTGGCGTGCAGCCGCGACGCGGAACTGGGGCACCAACTCGCGGACAACATCGCGCGCGAAGCAGCACAGTTAGACCGAACCATTGGCAGTTTTCTGGGAGGCGCCCGGGCTGCCACCACAAGTTCTTGATAGAACAAAAGCGGGCCGCCGACGAGAGTCGAGGCCTGCAAAGGATGAGGACATGAAACGGACAAAAATCGTTACGCTGATCACTCTGCTTTTCTTAGCTACCGGCGGCGCGGCCGCCCAATCGCTCGGAGACGCCGCTCGAGCGGCTCGGAAAAACAAGCCGGAACCCAGTCCGTCGACGCGCCATTACGATAACGATAATCTTCCGACCAACGAGACTCTGAGCATCGTCGGGCCGCCGCCCGCGGCTGAGGCCGCGACGGCAGGGACGGCTCCGGCTGCGCCCGCCGCGGGGGCCAGCAACCCCGATCGAGACAAGAAGAAAGTGGCGGATGAGTGGAAGGAAAAGCTCGACAAGCAGAAAGAAAAAATCGATTCCCTCAGCAAAGAGCTTGATCTCGAGCAGCGCGAATTCCGGCTGAAGGAAGCGAATTTTTACGCCAATGGAGCCGCACGGCTGCAGAACGCCTCCCAGTTTGACAAAGACGGAGCGGAGACAAAGAACGATATCGATGACAAGCAGAAAGCGATTGACGCAGCGAAACAGGAGTATGACGAGTTGCAGGAACAGGCGCGCAAGGCTGGGATTGTGGAAAAAGACAAGGACAAGAGTAACGACGGCAACAAGGATGCGCCCAAGGACGACAGCACGACCGATAAGAAGTAGTTGGTTTGGCAGATCGTGTGGAGAAACGAAGATTGTGTTTGTAGATAAGCTGCGAGCCGATCGTCATCCTCTCGATCTCTGGAGACGCATTCCGATCGAGACCCGGCCGGCTCAGATCAGAATTTCATACGTTCCAGCATCTGGCGAATGTGATGACGCCCATGAACCAAGTGAAACTTTCTCCATTGATCGGCGGTGAGTGGGCCGATAAAGGGGTGGTCCAGGAGTTTGGTGCGGCGGCCAAATTTCAGCTCACAGGTGTCCATCTGCGCAGCCAGCCTTTTCAGTTCTGACGCTACGGCGGGACGAATTTCCTCCAGCGGCATTCCCCGCGGTATGGTGCGTTCGGGAGCGTTGCGGCCTTCGGGCAAATAACCGAATCCGACGACCAGCAAGGTGGCAAAACGATCCTTCATCTTCGGTTTAGAGGCGGATGGCGTACCTTTTGCCAGACACTGGTTCAAGCCGGCATTCGTGCCTTTATAGCTATGGAGTAGGTGTTCGAGGATTTGAGCCGTGTTCCATTTGCCGGCGGGAGCCGCCGCGAGTCGAGCCGCATCGGCTCCGGCTGTTGCCTGTTCGAGTTCCTGCCGCAGACGTTCCAGATAGGAATTCATAGCTTTGCTTGAGTACAATAACCGCGGACAAAATTCGAGTTTGATACCAGGCTCAGGAAGCAGTGAGTGAACAGAATGAAAATCACAAGAACGCTCGGACTCTTCGCGGTAATTTTAGCAGCAGGATGGCTGATGGGGTGTTCTTCCGCGCCCAATCCTCCGGCGGCAGAGAAGCCGCAACCCAAGGCTCCTGAGGCGATCACGGGAAGCAGCGCGTTCTACAAGTGCTATATTTCGGCACGGGGCTGGGCGGCCGATGTGCAGCCTTATCGAGTGGAGTCAGAGCCGACAAATGACTCGAAAGGCCGCGACGGCAAAGCGGGCGAATGGCGCGCGGGATTTGCCTCGCCTTCGAAACGCGCCACACGCCCCTACACATGGGCTTTGGGCGAGGTCTCGCACAGCGTAGAAGACGGCTATAGCCCGACCAACTCGAGCACGCAGATTTTCAACGTTCAGTTTCTGAAGGTGGACACGGACAAGGCGTTTGCCATCGCGCAGGAGCACGGCGGGGATAAGTTGCTGGAGAAAGAACCCGACACTCCGGTTTTTTATGTGTTGGAGTGGAACCGGCTGACCAACGAATTGTTGTGGCACGTTATCTACGGAGCGGACCGGGACACGGCGAAGCTACGGGTGGCGGTGAATGCTTCGAGCGGCGAGTTCTCGCGGGTGGAAAAATAGAGTTGAGGTTGGAGTGCCACGGGCAGGCGACCGCGCGTATGGTGTTAAGGTCACGCGATCGACCTTGCGGCAGTGTCGGCAGGACTGAGGAGATTGCGGAAAAGTGTTTTCCGCTTTCAGCATTCCCTCAGCGGCTGGAAGCCGTTTTGGACTCTGCGGCGATAACGGCACGAGTGGAACTCGTGCTCTTCCCAAACTCCGGACGAAGCGGATTTCCTTCGGGTCTTTTCAGTTTGGGCCATCGCCACTTAGATATTTATTGGGCTTTCGCCAGGCGGTCGAGAGACGCGTGGGCATCTTTGGCGAATGGTCCCTGGGGCAGGATTTTCAAGTACTGCTCGTAATACTTGCGGGCTTCGGTTTTATCCCCTAATTTCTCCTGGCACTCGGCGAGGCGAAAGCTGGCAACGGCGTCGCCGTCTTTGTAGTAAAGGGCGTCCTTGTATCGCTCAACAGCGCCCTTGTAGTTTTTGCGCTTGAAATAATAGTCGCCGACCTCGATGTCTTTCGCGGCTTTCATGGGATTCCAGGGATGGAATTCCTGTACGCCGGAGGTATCAGCTTTGTCTTTATCGGGATTTTGCGTGCCGTCGAGATCGGCAACTGCGTCTTTGCTGCCGGGATGGCTCTTCGCGTCGTCGCGGGGTGGGCTGAGGTCAATCCTGGTATCGCGGCTGGAGCTTTCGCCGGTGGCTTGATTGCTGTCGGCGGTCTTGTCTTGGGCCGTGTTGTCCGTTGAATCCTTGCTCGGCGAATCGTTTTTCGTCGGATCCTGGGCGAAGACGATGGTCGCGAGCAGCGCCAAAAACGCAATCAGAAATCGTATGCGCACTCCTCATTGTAGCGCTTCGGCGGCGGCGGGAAAGCTGGGAGACGAGAGAAAAAATGAGGGGAGCAAAAAACAGGCCATCCACAGACGGGATGGCCTGGCTTGGCTAAGTCCTCGGGGGAGGAGGGTCAAATTTACAAACTACAAGGACGGATTCGCGCTGGCCGTCGGAGTCTGATTGTCTGCAGGCGCCTGCGCCGGAGTCGTCGTGCCCGCTCCCGTGTTGGTCATCAAACGAATGTCGACTCGGCGATTCTTGGCGCGTCCGTCGCGAGTCTTGTTGGTATCGACCGGCTTATCCTTGCCCAATCCGATGAGATAGATCTTGTAGGCGGGGACGCTTTTCTCGGCGGCGAGGTATTGAATCACGGCATTGGCGCGGCGCTGGCTGAGTTCGTAGTTATAGTCTGCGCTGCCTACGGAATCGGTGGCGCCCTCGACCGTGATGATGTATCCCTTGGTGTTGGCAACGCTCGCGGCGAGTTGATCGATCGCCTCTTTCGCGTCTTTGGTCAGGTTGTCGCGATTGAAACCAAAATGTATGGCGGTCTCGACGACGGGCCGGTAATTGTCGAGGTTGACGACAGTGTTGGTGAGAGCGTCGACACGCTGCGTGGCGCTATTGGCCGAGAGTTGCGCCTTGTCAGCTTCGCTGCCAGCGGCCAACGCTTTTTGGTCGACTTCGGCAGCCTTCGCCTGCACAGCCTGGATTCCAGACTGGGCGCGCTGATCGACGTCTTTGATGTCTTTGGAGTTCTTCGCGGTCAGGTCGTCGAGCTCATTGGTCTTGTTGATGAGCGGCGTGGTCTGTTGACGGACATAATTCTTGGTGGAGCATCCCATCGATGCGAACAATGTCGCCGCCAGCATTAGGGTCAACGATGTGCGATTCATAGTTAGTTTAGGGCTCCTTGCCCGAAAAATTGCTCTGTAACGCTTTTGGATGCCAGTCTGGTTCGAAATGTTAACGCCCTCGAGCCACTCTCTTGTAATGCACGGGGGATGCCATTCGAATTTTACAGGCGGAAGCCGTAAACCGCTTTTTATCAATATTTTGCGGGTAATGACAAGACACGGATCAAGGGAGCAGGCCAAGCAAACACGATATCAACCGTAGAAATTTTATACGATTCCCTCTTGAACACAATTCCACGCAGGGAATTATAGGTGGCAAACAGCCAGATTCGCGAGTAGCAGAGTCGACACCGATTGGTGAGTTCTCCCATTGGCGCGATGGCGTGTTGCGCTGAGAAATTGGCGAAGTAGTGGCGACAGGTTCAGGCCGTTATTCGAGATCGTTATTTCGAGGCCATCACTTCGCGATTTTGGACCAGGCGTTTTCAAACTGCGACATCAAAGGCACCTCGCCTTTTTGCAATCCACCGCGGCTCATCACGCGCCATAAGTACATGCTGGAGGGGCGACTGGCTTCATCGCCGCGATGCGCGTCGTAGAGAGCCAGGACGTCTTCCGAGGGCCGAGACTGCACCAACAAGATGATGTCGGCATCTTGCGGCCGATAGACCACGGTCAACTTTCCCCACTTCTGGATCGCGTCTTGAACGCGGCCGATGGCTTCGCGGTCGTCCGGCAGCAAGCGGGGATCGAATTGATCGCCATCGTAAGCTGCGACATAAACAAAACGCGCGTTCGCAAACGTGCGCGGAATCGCGGGAACTTCAGTAACGGTGGCGCTCACCAGCGATGACGTCGTAGCCAGGAAAGCAAGGCTTAGCAGCAGTGTCGCAACGATGTTCTTCCTCATAAGGAATAACCCTAGTAAGAAGGATGCGAACGGGAAGGTTGGAGATGCAAGGGAAACTGGCTGTAGATGGGTCGATCTCGCAGACCGAGGTAACCGGCTCACATTACCGGCGGCACATGAATACCCATCATCGCAAGAATGCGAATGAGTTCGCGGCGAACGACGGCGGCGGTGGTAAGCAGGAACTTTTTTCGTCCTTCATTTGTTTCACTCAGAATGGGATGGCGATGATAGAAGGTATTGAAAAGCTGCGCGAGTTGAAAAGCGTGCTTCGCGAGATAAGCAGGCTCGGTAGAAGCGATGCATTGCCCGACAACGTGGGATGTTTTGGCGGCCGCCAGCCAAAGTTCCCAGATCTGGTTGCCATCTTCTCCGTTGAGATATTCGCCGAGTTCGAAGGTGGAGATGCGGCTCGCTTCGAGGCGACAGAATTCGTCCGGATCGAATCCGCCCTTACGAAAAATATTAGAAGCGCGCACGACGGCATACTGTGCGTAAGGACCGGTGTCGCCTTCGAAGCTGAGCGCTTCCTTGAAGTCGAAAGCAATCACCGAGGGCTTGGTGAACTTCAACATGAAATAACGCAGCGCGCCGATGGCAACTTGGGTGGCAATGCCGTTACGCTCGGAGTCGCTTAGCTCGGGATGCCGTGCATCGACTTCCGTGAGAGCGGCCGCGATGAGGGCATCGAGCAGATCGTCGGCCTTGACGCCAAAGCCTTTGCGGCCGGAGACCTCGATCCAGGAGCGAGACTTGTCTTCGTCGCTAAGTTGGTAGCCAAGTTCCGCGGCGCAACGCGGAGTGAGGGCGACCATCTCGTAGGAGAAGTGGGTATAGCGATCGGCCGATTCGTCGTGCCCGAGTCCGCGCAGGGCTTCGATGACGGTGTTTTGCGCCTCGGATTGCCGGGCATCAATGACGTTGTAAATTTCGGCGACGTCGCCGAAGTGGGGATGATCTTTTTCGCCGTTGGTGGACGAGATCCAGCAATCGTGCGAGTTGGGGTAAAGAAAAAACTTGCGGTAGCCGAAATCGCGCCCCAGCAAGCCGAACTTCCACATGTGATATGCGATGTCTTTGCCAACGTAGCCGACGGTTCCGTTGGAGCGAACGATGACTTTCTGATCTTCTTCGGTGATTTTTGCGTCCGCAATCGCGCCCTCGGCGGGCGTGGCGTCGCTGTCTGGGGCCTCCGGTCTGTTGCCGGCAGGCTCTGCAGGTTTCGGCGCGGAGGTCCCGGCCCGCCGCATCACCCAGCAGCCCTTGTTCTTGCCCGCGGTCTCGTAGGTGAGGACGCCGGATTCTTTCAACTTGCCGAAGGCGGCGTCCCAGAAATGAAGGTGCAGGATTTCACTCTCGCGGGGAAGGAAGTCGTACTCGATGTCGAGGCGCTCCATGGTCTCAAGATGCCGCCGCAGAACCGCAACTGAAATCAAATCGGCAATGGCAGCCGTTTCGTTGTTGCCTTCTTCGATAAGGTGCAGAGTTTCGGAGCGAGTTTTCAGATGAGCTTTGTCTGCTTCGTACCAATGGGAGACGCGAGCATAGAGATCCCAGCAGACGTAGTCGAACTTCGGACCGGCGGCTAGAGCTTCGATCTCGGCGCGCGACTTTTTCTCAATGTGCAGGAATCCAACGACGACGTCGGCCACCTGCACGCCGGTGTTATCGATGTAATTCTGAACGTCCACTTCCCTGCCGGCGAAACGCAGCAGACGGACGAAGGTGTCGCCGAGAATCGCGTTGCGGAGGTGTCCGATGTGGGCGGCTTTGTTGGGATTGATGCTGGAATGTTCAACCAGAACTTTTCCAGCGGGCCGGTCAGCAGCCGGCGATTCGTCGGCGGCCAAGACCTTAGCCATCTCTGCGCGGCTTACGCGAACGTTGATGTAGCCGCCGCCGGCGACCTCAAATTTTTCAAAGCCCGGGATCGTTCCGACTCCGGCCACGATCTCTTCCGAGATCTTCCGCGGAGCCTTGCGCAGCTTCCGCGCAAGTTCAAAGGCGAGCGGGAGTGCGTACTCGCCGAACTCGATTTTTGGCGGCTGTTCGACAACGATGTTCGCGTTTTCCAAGGCATAGGTGCGCCGGAGAAATTCACGCAGATGCTCGACCAACTGCCGTTCCAGATGTCGATACAAGGATGCCCTCTGACGTCTTGCTAACTGATTGAAGGAACAGTGATTCTAACAAACTCAAGCGGGAGCGCGAGTTTGACGGAGGTGCGCGGCTTCCCTATGATGAAAAGTCAGGTCGTTAGCGGCTGGTTATGAGTGGTTGACGGATGAGCGAGTTGCGTCCTGGCAACGGAAAGCCGTCGACGAACAAAGCTAAACCTCGCGGCCCGACGGTTTTTTTCATGCGCATAGCCTACCTCGATTGTTTTTCTGGCATTAGCGGCGACATGTTTCTAGGCGCTTTGGTCGATGCCGGCGTGTCTCGCAAGCTTCTGGAAGACACGGTCGCGGCGCTCGACATTGGTGCGAGGCTGGAGATTTCACGGGTCATGCGCAGCGGAGTTTCGGCGACCAAAGTTGACGTCTACGCCCATGGGGAAAAAGATCTACCGCGGGAGGTTTTTCAGGCGCAGAGAGAGCGCGAACACGGGCATGGTCACGACCATTCGCATGACCATTCTCACGAACACGGCCAAGGCCATCACGGGGCGGCGGGTCGCCAACACTCTCATGAAGAATCCCACGCCCATGCGCATGATGATTCGGGCCACGGGCACGGGCGGAGTCTGAGCGCGATTCGAACGATCATCGAAGGAGCGGCGATTAGAACGGGCGCGAAAGGGATCGCGATTGGGATCTTCGAGGCGCTAGGAGCAGCCGAAGCGGAGATTCACAATGTGCCGGTTGAGAAGGTTCACTTCCATGAGGTTGGGGCCGTCGATGCGATGGTCGACATCGTGTGCGCGGCGGTGGGCGCTGAAAGTCTCGGGATCGAGGAGTGGGTGTGCTCGCCGCTGAACGTTGGCGGCGGGACTGTGAAGTGTGCCCACGGAACGCTTCCCGTCCCGGCACCGGCTACGCTGAAGTTGCTCCAGGGTGCGCCTGTTTATTCGTCTGGGCCGCAGGTGGAGCTCGTAACGCCCACGGGGGCAGCGATTGTGAAAGTTCTGGTGACGCGTTTTGCGGCGCTCCCAGCGATCAGGGTTGAGAAGGCGGGGTATGGCGCGGGAACGCGGGAGTTTGCCGATCATCCGAACCTGCTGCGGATTACGGTGGGCGAGAGTAGGCCGGAAAACAAACCGTCCGGGAAGTCCCATGAGTTGGTGGGTACGTCTTCGGGCGCCGCATCTTCGGGGGCTGACGCGGAGAAAATCATGGTTCTCGAAGCGAATCTCGACGACCTGAGTCCGCAAGTTCTGGCTTACGCCATGGAAAAATTGTTGGCCGAGGGTGCGCTGGATGTGTTTAACGTGCCCGTGCAAATGAAGAAGGGGCGCGCGGGCGCGGTGTTGACGGTGTTGGCAAAAATAGAGGATGCTGGCCGACTCACGGAGACAATTTTTGCGGAGACGACAACGTTGGGAGTGCGGCGTCGCGAGGAATGTCGTCAGACGCTGACGCGGCGGTGGGAGACGGTGGATACGGCGTGGGGTCCGGTGCGCATCAAGATTGCAAATATGAACGGCACGATTTCCAACTACGCTCCGGAATTCGAAGACTGCCGCGCGCTGGCCGAGGCCCATCATGTGCCGCTCAAACAGGTGATGCAGGAAGCGGCACGAGTTTATGCCAGCCACAAGAACTAGTTTCTAGAATCTTGAATCGAAGGCCATCGTTAAGGAGAAAAGTCATGCCTCAACTCGCCAGAATGCGTGAACTGCTGCAGATCGTGCCGGATCACCTTGCGAAATTGTCGAAGGATGGAGTGGAAGGAAAAGCGAGTCCGTCGGCCTGGTCGGCGAAAGAGGAATTGGGACATCTTTTGGATTCAGCTGCCAATAATCATCAAAGAATCGTGCGCGCTCAGCTCGAGGAAAATCCAGCGATGCCGGGCTATGAGCAGAATCGGTGGGTCGTCGTCAATCGATATCAGAAACGCGACTGGCCGGAGTTGATTGACACGTGGCAAGCGCTGAATCGCCAGTTGCTGGCGGCGGCAGAGAGTGTTGCTGCGACCGACTGGACGCGAACGCTGAGCATTGCCGGCGCACAGCCGGTCACTCTGGAGTTCGTGTTTGACGACTACATCGAGCACATGGTGCATCATCTGCGACACATCGGAATCGAAGTGGATCCGAGTGCATCCAACGCAGCTTAGCTGCACAATTCGGGGAAGGTCTTCTAGAGTTGGAAATTGTTCAGTCGGACATGCAATCGAACAACGGAAGTGAAACAACAGAGATGAAGAAGAAGTTTTATATTACGACTCCGATTTACTACGTTAACGCGCATCCGCACATCGGGCATGCCTACACGACGCTCGCCTGCGACATGATCGCGCGGCGGCACCGGATGCTGGGCGAAGACACGTGGTTTCTTACGGGCACGGACGAGCACGGTCAGAAGATCGAACGCGCGGCGCAGACTGCGGGGAAAACGCCGCAGCAATTCACCGACGAAATCTCGGCGGAGTTCCGCACGCTTTGGGAGCGGATGGGACTAACGCCTGACGACTTCATCCGCACTACATCCGACCGCCACAAGAAGGGAGTGCAGGCGCTTTGGCGCAAGATTCGCGACAACGGCTTTATCTACAAAGGCACGTACACGGGCCAATACTGCGTATCCGATGAGCTCTACGTGGACGGCATTGGTCCCGGCGATCCGTGCCCCGATTGTGGGCGCCCGACGGAAACCGTCAGCGAGGAAAACTACTATTTCAAGCTCTCGGCATTTCAGGATCAGTTGCTGCGGCTTT
>Ga0302319_10010752_pt1 | contig 17424 bp, 13 predicted proteins | sample Bog_T0_2_FD_203319 | JGI IMG/M metagenome (GOLD analysis project Ga0302319, IMG submission 203319) | Peat permafrost microbial communities from Stordalen Mire near Abisko, Sweden - Bog_T0_2 | ecosystem: Environmental > Terrestrial > Soil > Wetlands > Peat | place: Sweden: Abisko, Stordalen Mire...
TGTGGCGCACCCCAAGGTAGCGGAGGCCGCTGTGGTTGGCCGTCCAGACGAGTTGAAGGGGCAGGCCATTTCTGCGTTTGTCTCGCTTGAGAGCGGTAACTATCCAAGCGAAGAGTTGAAGGACGAGTTGCGCAAGTGGGTCTCGAAGGAAATCGGTTCGCTCGCGCGGCCGGACGATATTCGGTTTACTGAGCAACTGCCTAAGACGCGCAGCGGCAAGATTATGCGGCGGCTGTTAAGGGAGTTGGCGACGCATGGGGAGATCAAGGGCGATACCACTACGCTTGAAGACTTCACTGTCATTGCGAAGCTGCGCGAGGCGGAAGAGGGGTAAGCGTTGCCATGGAAGATCATCATGAAGTCGGCGCACGTGATTTTCTTCGACTGATGAAGGCTTACTTGGAAGGAAAAATCGAAGTTGGTAGTTATCAGCAAGGCATCTTCGCTTTGATGAAGAAGCGGGCAGTTCTGACCCTGGAAGAATATGACGTTATTCAGACTGTGTTTGTTGACGCGGATGACTACGACCCAGTTGTGAGGCTCGAACACACCATCCTGGAACCTGAGCTCAGGCGCAGGGTTGCAAACACAATAGAAGAACTGGCTGCCCTCGGCCACCATGCCGGTTAGTTTGACAGCAACGCCCTATCCTCCTAACCTCACGGGATGGAAGTACGACTCAGCGAAACGCAAGAAGACGAACTTGCCCGGATCGGAGCCCGTTATGGTCGAAGTGCCCATGAGTTGGCGCTTGAAGCGTTAGAACACTTCATATTAGAAGAAGCCCGGTTTTGCGCACATGTACAAGCAGGCATCGATGCAGCCGACCGCGGCGATTTTGTTGAGCCATCCAAAGTCTGGGCACAGGCGGAACGCGGGTTAAAGGCTTGAGACTTCCCGAGACCCAGCCCGACGCGAGTGCAACGAACGAAGCCTTGCCCAAATGAATATTGGCGTGACCTAGCCCTTCAAGTTGGTTGCGCACCACCTGCGCGGGTAACCGACAAAACAGTAATGTCGTCTTCCTGTCCGAAGGCCTGCGCGGCCCGCGCTATTTTCTCGGCGGATTCGCGTGAAATTGCAGCGCTGCGTTCGAAGCCAAAGAGTTCGCCTGTGGGACTGGTGGCTTCGACGACGCCGTCCGAGACAAACGTGAGCTTGTCGCCGGGATCGATCTGGCAGCGGGTTTCTGCGTAGTCAGCCTCCGCTATTAAGCCGAGCGGCAGGCTGGGATCGACCGCCATTTCCTTGCCGTCGCGATACGGAGCGGGATTGCCTGCATTGGCAATCGTCATTGCGCCGTCGGGTGCAATCAGCGCCGCGCAACAGGTAACGAAGCCGCTCACTTGTCCAAAGAGCACCCGATTCAGGTAGACGAGAATCTCCGCCGGCTTGCGCGAAGGACTTCCCCGCAATGCGCCCATGATGGCGCTTACGGTCATGGCCGCCTTCAGCCCTTTTCCGCTCACATCGCCCACCACAACCAGTACGCTGCCGTCTGGATCAGGCAGCACGCGAAAGAAATCTCCGCCTACCTGCTTTGCGGGCGCATAGACGCTCTCGATCTGGAAGCCAGGAACATCGTGCGCCGGCGCAACCAACTGCTCCTGCACTTCACGCGCAGCCTCAAACTCTACGCGGAGCTCGTCCCGCGCGCGCCAGGCTTTCCATGCGCCACGGCTGAGAAGAATAAAAATGGCGCAGTCAATTACAAAGTCAGCCAATGCAATCGAGTGTTCGTTAAACGGACCGACCATTACGCTGTAAGGGACAATGCCCGAATCGTTCAGGAGAGCGATCAACGGGTTTCCCAGCAGCGCCAGTGCAAGCAGCAAGTTGGTTCTCCTGGTCACAATCGCCCAAATGTTAACTGCGACCAGGAGGGATTCGAAAAACACGTCTGATGGAAAGGTCGCGAGAGCGGCGAGGGACGCGAATGGAACCGGTGCCATGAACAATCCTGGAATGAGAATAGCCATGGTGAAGACGACGGCAGCCGCCTGCGCGAGACGCTTCAGAAGCGGAGCGCGAAGATGGTGAACGGTCCAGTTCAGCTCGACAAGGGCAACCATGAAAAGCGTGAGCGCCGCAAGAAACGTCGCGAGCCCAAATTGAAATGGATGACTCGCAACTGGCGCCACAGTGGGGTTCCAAATGAGCAGAAGGATGGCCTGCGGAATCATTACCCATGCGAAGACGAGCAGATCGCGCTCGCCGGTCCAACGCCACGCGAACACCATCCCTATGCCCAGAATGCCGATTCCGATGTCCAACGCAAGGTCCAGTCCGTTGGTGTAAAGGTCGGCAAAATGGCTTGCGCGCCGCACCAGCAGAAGGTTCCTGCTTTCGTCGATGTCAACCTTGAAGGCTCCAGAAAAAGCCGGTGTCCGCAAATACGGCGGGCACCAGACTCGAATCGCCACCAGTGATTTCTCTCCCTTCATCGCGCTTCCTGGCGGCAGGTCGAAGACTGCATCCTGTTGAGGGGTTTCGAGACGGGTTTGGGGTGGAATTCCACCGAGGCGGCCTGTAAGAGCGCCGTTCACGTAGACCTCGTCTGCAAATGAAATGCTGAGTCCTCGCGCAAAGAAGTCTCGCGAAATGCGGACAGCAAGCGGGCCGGGAATGTCGCTTCGAACCGGAGTCTGGAATCTGATCCACACAAATCCGTTGGAATAGAAAGGCGGCATAGGCCAGCGTCCGTTTTCGGCGATCGGCCACGCGCTGTCGTCGAAGTTGGGATTGGCCCAGCCTTGCCTGCCTTCGGGGTCGTCGCCGAAGTGGTAGCGCACAGGTGCATGTGCCGCGCTCTCCTGCGCAGGACACAGCAACCCTGCTGTGCACATCGAAAGAAGTATGGACAGGATCAGACGTCCTGTCATGCGGGGAAGCATGGGGAAATCATACGCCGTGAATTTCTCTCGGAAATCGAAACTCGCTCAAAGTTATCGCTTGAGCGAAGGCGTCAGCAGCTCTTCTTCAGGTTCAACATGCACCAGGACCTCCGCGATCTGCGGCACCTGCTGCAGCACTGCGTCTTCCACATCGTGCGCAATGTTATGCCCCTGTCGCACCGACAGAGTTCCTTCGACGACAATGTGCAGGTCAACATAGTAGCGAAAGCCCACTTTGCGGACATGGCATTTTTCGAGGCCAATGATCCCTGTAATCGTTGAAGCAACGGCGCGAACTTCTTCTTCCAACTGAGGGGCTGGCGCAGTGTCAAGCAACTCGGCGAAAGGCGCACGAAGCTGCCGCCATGCATTAAACATGATCACCGGCGACGCACACAGCGCTGCCCAATCGTCTGCCGCGGCATTTCTGGTCCACAAGGCAACTGAGATGCCGACAAACACGAATGCCGAAGTGATGGCATCGCTCAAGTGATGCCAGGCGTCGCTGCGAACGGCGGCGCTGTCGATGCCTTCGCCAACGGCAGACACATAGCGAGACAACATTGCCTTGATTCCAACCACAGCCAACAGGACCCACAGCGTGTATGCCTCGGGTATGCGATGAGGAGTTTGAATGCGCTCGATGCTCTCGACGCCGATTGCGATTGCAGCCACAATCAGGGCGAGGCTCACAATAATGGCGGCGACAGGCTCGGCCTTTCCGTGGCCATACGGATGATCCTCATCCGGCGGTTTGATGGAAAGGCGCAAGCCGAGATAGACCACGCTCGAACTGACGACATCCGACAAGGATTCAATGCCATCTGCGATGAGGGCAAAAGAATGTCCAATAAAACCGGCTGAACATTTGAGCAAGGCGAGGACAAAATTGAACGCAATGCCGATCAGCGAGGACTTCAAGCCTCGCTGGATCATCTGCTCCGGGCTTTGTCTTCTTGCCATACCTCGCCATTATCTCCAATTTGTTCGGCATTTGCTCTGTCGCGTATCGCCTTTACACGCCCCGCATCCTGAAGGTAATCTCGCAGAACGATAGAAGTCCTGATAAGAGGATCGGCACCATGCGGCGTTTGCGTTACGGCGTAGCCATGAGTCTGGACGGCTTTATCGCCGGGCCCAACGCCGAATACGACTGGATAGTCAGCGATCCCGACATTGATTGGGCCGGACTCTGGTCGCAGTTCGATACGTGGCTGATGGGGCGCCGCACGTTTGAAATCGCACAGACCCGGCGCGCGATTTTTTCCGGTTCCGTTCAGCGCTGGATCGTGGTCTCGCGTACGCTGAAGCCCGAAGACCATCCCGACACTACCATCGTCAACTCCGGCATTGAGGCAGCGGTCGCCGCCTTGAAGGCCGAGACCGTGCCCGAGTCGCAAAAGGACATCTGGCTTTTTGGCGGCGGCGTGCTGTTTCGTTCGTTACTCGACGCCGGTCTTGTGGATGCGATTGACGTGATGGTGATGCCGGTGCTGCTGGGCAGCGGCATCCCATTGCTGCCCGAAGGCCAGCGGCAGACGCTGCATCTCGAAAGTAGCGAGAGTCTGCCCAGCGGTATCCTGAGGCTTTCCTATTCCATTCCGCCGCGATAGGCGGCCCGCGAGCGCAAAGCACCTTCGCCCCCAATAAAGAGAGGCGGAATCGAATGATCCCGCCTCTCTTTGCTTTACCGGCCCGCGTGCGTCGCCTTGCAAGGCCGCTAGAAATGGTAAACAGCGCCGATGGTTGCGCGCGCGTTCCTGGTTTCGTGTGGCGAGTAGCCAAGCTGCGCAGAATTGCCTGTCACCGAAAACGACTGCAGGATCACATCTCCCGAGGCGCGCGCGGATATACGCGAGGTCAGCTTGTATTCAAGCCCCCCGCCCACCCCGCCGGCGAATGAGATGTTCGGGGTCTGGCCCGTCCCACCCACGTGTTCCCCGCCCAGCAGCGCATGCACAAATCCAATCGTTTTTTCATACAGCACAGCGTGAAGCTCCGGCCCAAACAGCACCATATCCACTGAGGGTTTCAGTGTGCTGTTCGTCACCTCCGGGTTGGCGAAAGCGTACTTGTAAAACGACCCGTCCGCAGTGACTCCGAAATATTTGCCAAAGTCGCGGGTCACGGCCACTTCGCCGCCTTGCAGTCCGCTGCGCGAAAGGTTTACCTGGTTGATGCTGGTGTAGGCATAGCCGGCGTAAACCTCGTTCTTATAAACGGTTTCATCCCCCTCGGCGGCGGATTTATGACCTGGGAGAATCTGGCTGCTGGCCGCCAGAGGCATAACTACGGCCGGAATCGCGGCCAAAATCAAAATCAGGAACGTCCTCTTCAACTTAAACTCCTCGAAAAAATCGTACTGTGTTCGGCGGCCCGACACCCGGAATGCAACTCTAGCGCTGCCCGGTTGCCGTGACCTGGATTGAAGTACCCTCTTAGACTATCGCCTCCACCCCGGTTCAACGAAGTCGAAAGCCGGTTATCCGATTAAGGCAGGCGGGATTCCACCGGCACCGGAGCCGGCAGCGTCAGGAGTTTTCCGGAACTGCTGGTTACTGTGACGGAAATTCCGCCCGGAAGATAGCGAGCGATCACCTCCGGCCGAAACCAGTCCACCTCCCACCCGTCCTCAATGGCGACCAATGTGTAATGCCCTGGAACCACGTTGCGCAAAGAGAAGCTTCCGTCGGAGTCGGATTGGTCGAGCCGTGCCAGCCCGCTAATCGCGGCCAGGTCCTCAGGCACAAGCACCACCATCACGCCCGCTTTGCCCTTGCCGTCCTTGCGGGCAAATCCAACAATCTGCGTGGCAGATTCGCTTACAGTCACGGTGAGCGCCAGGGGCCGGTCGCCCACCGTGAATTCGTTGCCTCCATGCGCCCGATTGCCCAACGCAACGGACGCAACCTGCAACGCCCCACTTTGCGATTGGACCAACAGCCTCCAATTCCCCGGCGCGACTCCCGGGAAACTGAATTCGCCATGGTTGCAGATCGTTCCAATGGCGTTCTGGTGGGTCGCTCCGCCGATGTTTTCAATCGTTAGGTTAGTGAGAGTCTTGTCGCCGCACAGCAAAGCCCCGGCACCGTTGCGCAGCGTTCCAGTCACTGTCACGGTTGGCGTGCCCAGTTGCGAGTCCACCTGCTGGCTGGTGGTCGCGTCCAGTTCGGCAATGCGTGGCGGGTCGCCCTGCACCAGTTCGTAGTGGCCGGGCGCCAATCCATCGAATTGGGCGATTTCCCCTTGTACTCCGTCCGCGAACCCGCCGTTTATCCCGGATGGTATCTGGACGCCGAAAATCGACTGCCGCAGTTCGGCGCGGCCCGATCCTCCGTCCGGCCTGCGCGCCGTATCCACTGATAGGTGCAGTGCTGGCACGGCGTGCATGGTCACATTTGCTTCCTCGCGGCTGCCGCGGGCCAATGTGATAGAAGTTGCCGAGGTTTCATCCGTTGTCTCGTCGTAGAAGGTCACCGGGTAAGCTACGTCCAGCGCTGAACGGATCTCCGAAACGCTGTCGATGGAGGATCCGCCTTGCCGGAGGGAGAACCCGCCGCGCCGGAGGGATGTGTGCGTCGCATACCAGGGGTCCGCCTTCACGGCCAGCAGGTATTCGCCCTCCGCCAGGCCATTGAATTCGTATGTTCCGGTATCGTCTGTCGTGCCGGTATCGGCCTGCGTGATCCGGTCGTTCATTCGGTGCGCCCGCGGCTTCAGGAAGAGCATCACCGTAGCGTTTTCTACTGGCTCGCCGCCCTCGGTCGTCACCACGCCCCGCAGAGTCGATCCCGGCATAATCCTGAACCGGAGATCCTCCGTCTCTTGGCCCGGCCCGGTCACAATTGCGGAGGCGTACGCCTCATGTTCGTCGTAGGCAGCCGTGCGAAAACCCCGCTTCGACGCAGTGAGTTGGTACTTCGCCGCCGGCAATCCATCGAGCGAGAACCGACCGTCTTCGCCCGATTCCACCGAAGCAACCGTGTGGCTGTCTTGTTCAATGAGCGCGGCCACAGTGGCATGGCGCACAGGCTCCTCCGTCGCTGCATTCACAACGATTCCGGCGATCCGATAACCGCTTGTTGCGGGCCTGCCCGTTGCCTGCGATGTTTGCGCAGGCGCGGTCAGGCACGCCATTGCCATCAATAGCATCAGGGCCGCGAGGCAGCTCCCTGATTCGGAATTGGGTCCGGATTTGGAAACAGATTCAGGCATCAATGTTCCGGCACCTGCACAGTAAGATTTGCTGTCGCCCCGGGTGACAAAGTCACCGCCTGCCCCGGATTGGCAATTGCAGCAACGGCATCCGGATTGCGATATTCGAAATGGACCGGCTTGTCGAACGTGTAAACGTGATAACTCCCGGGCGTCATGTCGCCGATCGTGAGCGTCGTGCCGGACGAAGGATGGATGGTCATTGGCGGTATAGACATCGGCGTATCGAAGTCCGGCACAATGTAGACGAAATAGAACGGTTCCTCACCTGGCGAAAAAGTCGCAAGTCCAGCGGGAAGACTCAGCGTCAGCGTGGAACAGTTGTCCGTCAATGTCAGCTCCATGGGCGGCGTTGCGGCGGAGAGGCCTATGGCTAGCGGGTCGTGCGCCAGGTTCAGCCCCCCGGCGGACAGAGGGCCTGCGCACCAGCCAATTCGATACAGGTAAGCGTTAAACCAATACATGCCAGGCCAGGCCGTGAATGCAAGCCAGTCCGGTCCGCTGTCCGTGGGATAGTTGACTGCAGCAGACTGCGATGGAATCCCGTCCGCCCGTTCCAGTTCCAGGCCCACCAGGTGCGCACCGGTCACGATGCCCGCGCTGTGTGCGGCCGTCTGGCCTTCTGCTTCGTGCAAAAACCGCATGCGCACGACGTTCCGCGGAGCCGGACCAAGCGGAATCCGCAGCCCCGTCACCGGGTGATCCGCAACGGTAAACTCTACCGTCCCTGTGACGACTCCGGAGTTTCGTCCGGCTGGAATCACGGGCCCGTCAGCCACAAAGACCTGTGGTCGCACTAGAGTCTGCATCACCATCACATAGGTTCCGTCGGGCAAATTTGTCTGCAGAGTATGCGTGGCTGAATCGTATTGAGGCACATAGGGAAGCAGGTGCCCCGAGGCGTCCATCACCACGGCCGAATTGCCTGGTGCCTCAACGTTTTTTTCGGCCCCGGGTAGCACTCCCGTCGCGGTTACCGGGTAGAACTGCTCCAGCGCCAGGTTGAAGTTAGCCTCCGCCTCTTCGCCCGGCGCAACCTGTATGCGCGCCGCCCCGGCAAACTCGCGCGCGCCCGGATAAAACACGGCAGGAAAACCCTCGCGCACAATCTCTGCAGAGCTGCCTGCGGCCACTGCCGTCGCGTCCGGCTCGCTTTCGAGCGCGGGCAATGTGTAAACGGAGTAGTCGCCGTCCGCGATGCCGCCAAATCGGTAGTTACCGCCCCCATTGGTTCTGGTCTGAGCCTCCTGCAACCACACCGCGCGCCCATATTTCACCACTCTTTTCACGAGCACCAGGCTCATGCCCTCGGCAGGGTCGCCTGTCGAGAGCTCAATGTGCCCATGAATCGCACAATTCGGCGTCAGCGTGAATTTGAGGTCGGGCATCTGCGCCGCCACCATCACGCTGTGCGCGGGACCCTCTGCCGGGTAACCCACCTCTTCCATCGCGTAGGGGCGATCGCGAAAGCCGGGCTTCACAACCCTTATAGTCTGCGGCCCCGCGGCGACACCGGGAATCTCAAAACGGCCTTCGCCATCGGTCAGCGTGCCGGCATCGGCGTCGCCTTCAACCCGAACCAACGCCCTCGGCAGTGGCTGTCCACTGGCGCCGTCGCGCACTTCTCCGTGCACCGTTGCAAGGTTTCTTTCGACTGGATTTCCGGCCTGCTGCGAAGGATCCTGGCTGCCGCTATAAAGTTGAATCGGTTCCCGCGCGCGGGCGGGTGTGCAACCCGCCGAAGCCAGCGCCAGCAATAGGCCAGCCGCCATTCGAGCCTGTGATTGGCTCCATCGACGGCGTGAGATTCCATAACTCGACCTAAAGTCCACTCACCATTGTGACGGGTTGAAGCCGGGAAGGGAATCAGCTTTGCGCAGAATACGCTCCCACTTGTCACTTGGGGCGGTCCTCTTGACGCTTACACCCGGCCTCATCCCCGATCCAGATACCAGGGAAGATTGATGACCACGATCCGCTTGTTGCCGCGCACCAGCAGGATGACTTTCAGCAGGTCGGCGCGCCGGTTGTGCATCAGGTTCTCCCACCAATGACGTACCACCAGTTCCGGCACCAGGACACACACGTTGTGTGTTGCCGACTCGCATTCCGCGCCCAGGATGTAGTCCACCACTGGCGTCAGCACATAGCGGTAAGGAGATTTCAGCACCACCAGCTTGGGGACGCCCTTCCCGGCTTCGCGCAGGGGAATGGCCACGTCCTTCTCCCACACTTTACAGATGTCGTCTTCCTCTTCGCCCACCTGCACATGGAGGCAGCGCACATCGGTGGCCATCGAAAGCCCGAACGCCAGTGCCTTTTCCGTCACGCGGCTCCAGCGGTCCATGGGAATGACCACGATGGGCTCGGAGACTTCCGACGGCAAGAACGGCAGGTCGAGATATGTCTCCTTGTCCACCCGCTCATAGTGCCGCTTCACCGCGCGCATCAGCACAATCATCGCCGCAATCAGCAGGGCCGTGATCCATGCGCCTTCAACAAACTTGGCCACCAGCACTACCAGCGCGGTAAGGCCAGTTGCGAAGGCGCCCAGGCCGTTCACAAACATGCGCAGGTTCGCATTGCCCTTGCGCTTCCAGTGCATCACCATGCCGGACTGCGACAGCGTGAAGGCCATGAATGCGCCGATCGCGTACAGCGGAATCAGCCGATCTGTCACGCCGCCGAAGATGATCAGCAGCACGGCCGTGAGCACTACAAGTACATAAATTCCCCATGAGTAAAGCAGCCGCCGCCCGCGCAGCAAGAACACATGCGGCATGTAGTCGTCGAGTGCAATGGCGCGCGTAAGGCGGGGAAAATCAGCAAACGCTGTGTTGGCGGAGAGCGCCAGTACCAGCAGCACAGAAGCGATAGTGAGGTAATAGAACCACCCGTGTCCCATCACCGCGCGGGTCAGCATGGAGAGCACGCTCTCGTATCCCGGCCCATCGGGATTGGTGGCCGCAATGCCATATGCGCGGCACAGCATTGCAATGCCGCCCAGCAAAACCGCCAGCAGAACAATCACCACCGTAAGCGTGATTTTTGCGTTCTTGCGCGCGTCGTCGCGGAACGCCATTACGCCGTTGCTCACCGCCTCTACGCCCGTCATGGCCGTGCATCCGGAAGAAAAGACTTTCAGAATCATCCACCAACTGGCCATTGCCATGGTTGCTGTCGGAATCTTCGGCAGCGCCATGACCGGATGCGGATGGCCGCCTGTGTGCAACACCTGAAACGCACCCACTGCGATCACAATCAGCAGCGTGCCGGTGAAAAGATACGTGGGAACCATGAACACCACGCCCGTGTCATGCACGCCGCGCATGTTCACGATCGTCAGGATCAAAAGGACTGCCAGGCACAGGTGCAGCGTGTAGGGCTGCAACTGCGGTGCCGCGGAAATCAGTGCACCCACGCCGGCGGAAATGCCCACTGCCGCAGTCAGAATGTAATCGATCATCAGCGCGGCTGCGGCCAGCAACCCTGCGCCCTCGCCCAGATTCTGGCTGGCTACCGTGTACGATCCACCGCCATGAGGATACGCATCAATCGTCTGCCGATAACTGAAGTAAACAATCGTCAGCAGAATGACAATTGCCGCGCTTACCGGAACGATGTAGTGCACGCCCATCAGGCCCAGCGGGATGAGCAGTGTGAGCGCAGCCTCAGGACCGTATGCCGCCGAACTCAACGCGTCCAGGCCGAAGACCGGAATGCCTGCGATGGGTCCAATATGCTCGGCGCGCTCTTCGCTTGTAGCCAGGGGTCTGCCCAAAAGCAGGTTTTGAATGCTGGAGGTGATAGGCATATGATTTTTCGTCCGGAGGCCGGGAATTGGGGGTGGGAAATGGCCGTCGAGGGAATTGTCTCATGGCGCGGGAAAGGAACCGCGTTGGGCATAAAGCGCAGGCGCCCTACTCTTCGCGTTCAGTGCGAAGGATGGGGCGCCTGCGTCCATCAATCTATCTGGATCGCGCCCAACTCGGAAACGATCAAAACGTGAAACGACTTCCAGCAGTCGGAGCAAAGTTGTTGTCGGAGTTATAAGGGACGCCGGGGCCGTGAGGAATGGCGATGTCCAGCCCGCCCTTCACGTAGGAATACGCAACTCCGGCAAAAGTGTCGAAGCGTTTGCTGAAGTGATGATCCAGATAGAGCGAGCCCTCGTTGAGGCTACCCGCGCAGGACGCGCGCATATTACCGATACTGGGGTTGGTCGAACAGGTCGGCGGAAGACGGAAGTCGTTCTGCCGCTGTTGATACCAGGCCATCGTGACGTCGGTTGTCTTGCGGTACGTGTACTTCGCGCCCGTCCACCAGATCTGCACCAGCTTTTCAGAATCAAGGTTGTTGTCTTCAACGCCGCTCATGATATACCCGCCCTGGTCCGATGCGCCAACGCCCAACGGGTTCTTCGGATTGTTCTGCCAGATGTATTCGTAGCCGGCAAAAACCTTGAACGCCTCCGACGAATACTTCGCAGTCGCCATTACTGCGTTGTTGTCGGTCACAATCCCATACACGGTGTTGGTGGTTCCGATAAGATTGACGCCCGTGATGGGGTTTGTATTGATGCTGTCGGTGGTCGACTGATACGTGGCCGCCAGACTCTGAGGCCCCAGCAAAGGGTTCAATACGCTGATGGCCTGGTTGTAATGCTGGTAGACCAAGTCGGAAGAGAACTTGCTCAGCAATCCGCCAAGGTCGAAGCCATAGGCGTTGTTATGCGCCGATTCCGGCGTACAGTTGGCGGCCGTCCAAGTTGCGGACGCGGAGTAGCAACCGCCATTCCCATCGGCGAATTTATACATCGCGCCGAAATGGACCGGGCCATAGCTGAGGCGATACTTCATGGCATCGTCCCAGCGGCTGTCCTCTGTGTCGCCGCCGCCGGCCATCGTGCCGTTATAACCGATGTACGAAAAAGCATAGCTGCCATTGGCCGGATCGTATTGGAGCATCGCATCGGTGCCGAGAGAGCGCTGACGACCGAAGGTCAGCGTGCCGAAAAACTTGGACGATACACCGGCATCGTATTCATCGTTGAATGGTTGTCCCGCCCGCGCGCCGTCAATGGCTATGGAATAGCTGCTCCGTGGGAGGCCGTTGTTGATGATGTCGGTTTGTGACGCGTTGGCGAGCAGTCCAGATTGCGGATTGATGCCGGTTGAAGCATTGAACACCACCGACCAGCCGGGCGCAAACTCTTCCTTGCCCCGGATGCCAAGACCCGTCTGCTGCAGGTTGTTCGGCGCCACAACGAATCGATGTTGATAGCCGTTGCGGTTTACCAGGGATTCGCCTTCGTAGTTGTAGCCGTTCTCCGGCAAGCCATGGCTTACCCAACCCACGCCCACGTCATATGAGCCGTAGAGCGTAATGCCGTGCCAGGTCAGCGCGCAATCTGTAGTGGCAAAGTCGTGGCCGTTCGCGCAGCTTGTCTTCTCTTTTTCTGCCGCGCCGGAAGCGGCCGGTGCCGTTTGCCCCCAAGCCGGGAATGTCCCGATCGCAAGACACAAAACCAGCAAGAAGGGTCGGACTAGCTTCGATAAGGGGAAGGGAATCGCCGCCGCAAGAGACAATTTTGCCTTGTTCATTTGGCCTCCAGAAATAAGAATCAATCAGGCAACTGCTTCTTGCGATTCTAACCGAATCACAATATCGAATCTATACGATATGCGACAGATGCCCGCAAAGAGCGATTTTGCATTCCCAACGCGCGGCGCTGCGGGTGTAACCTTGCATCATCGCAGCGTGTGGGGCCCCATTTGGAGCCGCCAACACCGAAGGTGACAACATGGCCCAGTCTGAAACTCTCTTGACACCTCGTGAAGCGGCAGCGGAGATCGGTGTCAGCTACGCCACGGTCAAGCAATGGATTCTTGCCGGCAAGCTGAAGAGCACCACGACTCCCGGCGGGCACCACCGCATTCCGCAGAGCGCGCTCAAGCCGCTGCTAAAGTCGTCTCCCACGAGGCCACGCATCGAATCTCGCGAGCGCTTCCGCAACCTCAGCGGACGCAATCAACTGGTCGGCAAAATTGTCGATGTGAAATTCAGCGGCCTTCTCGCCAAAGTCGTTCTCTCTATCGGCGACCAGCAGATCACGTCCATCATCACCGCCGATGCTGCGCGGGAAATGCAGCTGCGCAAAGGCCAGACCGCGGCAGCTCTCATGAAGTCGACGGAAGTGATGATTGTCCGCGTGTAACCGCGGCCCGAATCGCGTCTCTCTCGAGAGTCTTCTACGTTGTTGAGGGTACCTTCAGTATGAGGAGACTTCGACAGGCGCGGGGCTCTGATGTCGCGATAGACCCGCTCTTGTTCTGCTAAGCCTCGACCGGTGCGGCCATCGGCAGCGTAAACAAAAACCGGCTGCCTTTGTCCTTCGCGCTCTCAGCCCAGATACGCCCGCTGTGTTGCTCAATAATGCTGCGGCACAGCGCCAGGCCCAGCCCGGTTCCGCCGCGCGAACGCGTATCCGATGCGTCTCCCTGGTGGAACTTGTCGAATATTTTCTCGAGCTTATCCGGCGCGATGCCGCGGCCCTGGTCCTCGACAACGAAACAAACCTCACTTGCCCCCGCGACGGCCGTTGCGTTCGCTGGTTCCAGCGACTTGGCGGAAAGTCGAATCTCCGTCTCCTGTGGCGAAAACTTGATTGCGTTCGTCAGCAGCTCATGCAGCACTTTCAGGATTCGATCGCCGTCGGCAAGCACCCGCTCCTCAGTCGCATCAATCTGGAAGCTGATCTTCGCCGCGGCGGCAGGCCCGTGCACAGCGGCAGCAGCCTCGCGCAGCAGATCGTCGGCCTTCACCGGCTTACGATTCAGCGCCAGCATGCCTTTCTCTACGCTGTCGAAATCCAGAATGTCGTTCACCAGCCGCACCAGCCGGTCGCAGTTCCCGATCGCCATTTCAAACATCTGCATGCGCTTCTCGGGCCGCTTGTCCAGCGACCCGGAGGAGATGAGGCCCAGCGATGCGCGCAGCGAGGTCAGCGGCGTGCGCAATTCGTGGCCCACGGTTGAAATGAACTCGTCCTTCATACGTTCCAATCGCCGCCGCTCAGAGATATCCTGGAACGCCACAACCATGCCGGAAATGCGCCCGTCCTCAAGCATCGGGCTGGCACTGTAATCCACCGGAATTGGCACACCATCCTGCCGCCAGAAAACCTCATCGCGCATCCGGATCGCTGTCGATCGGTGCATCGCTGCCAAAATCGGGCTCGCGGATTTTCCATAGGGGCTTCCATCGGCGCGGCTGCGATAAACCACCTCGTGCAGGTCACGCCCAGTCAACTCTTCCGGCGTATACCCCAGAGTCCGCGCCGCGGCTTGGTTTACAAACGTCATCCTGCCATACAAATCGATGCCGTAGATGCCGTCGCCCACCGACTCCAGAATTAGTTCCCGCTGCCGCGTGGCCAGGTGCAGAGCCTCTTCCGCTTCGTGCTGCTCCGTCACGTCGATGCCGTGATTCAGCACGAAGGGCCGTTCGCCCGGCAGCTCCATGCGCCGACTGCGGAACGCAATCCGCCGATAGCGGCCGTCGCCCCTGCGCAGCCGCAGAGATCCCTGCCACTCCGCCCCGGTCTCCAGTGTGCGCAGGCACTCCTGGAAGGTTGCCACGTCATTCCCATCCAGCAATTCCGCAACCGGGCGGCCCGTCAGCGCCTCGGCCCGATATCCCAGCGTCTCTGCGGTATAGGCATTCAGCGAGGTAAGGCGCCCTTCCAGCGAGCAGGTAAACAGGAATCCCAGGCTGTTCTCAACCACTTGCTTGTAGCGCGTCTCGCTGGAAAGCAGCGCCAGTTCCGCCTCGCGCTGCTCGGTTACGTCCTGGCCGCTCACAATCAGGTAAAGAATCTCGCCGCTCGGTCCGGGCAGGGGCCGCAGCGTCCAGCTCACGTGCCGTACACGTCCGCCTTGCGTTCGCCAATTCGTTTCATGCGGGCCAGAAACCAGGCCAGCTCCCGCCTCGCGCAGTTTGTCCTGCGCCCATGTCTGGTCGGCTCCGTCCAGCACCTTCTCAATAAACGGACGCCCTACCGCATCTTCCTGGCTCAGACCGGTGAGCTGCATGCACGGATAATTCATCCGCACCATCTTGCCGCTGGTGTCCAGCAGCGCTGCCAGAAAAGGAATCGAGTCCAGCGTCCCTGCCACAAAGCAGCGTTCCGTGGCCAGTGCCCGCTCCGTCAACTGCAGCGCGCGCTGTGCCTGCTCCTGCCCGCGGATGCGCGCATACAGCTCAAGCCGCGTTACCACCTGGTGCCCAAGAATTTCAAGCAGAGTCAGGTGTTCCTTGCTGAACCTGTCAGGCTCCCTGGCCAGAACCGCCAGCGTGCCCGCAAATTGATTTGACCCCATGTGCAGCGGCGTTCCTGCGTACGAGCGGCACGGCTTGCCCCCGAACGGCCATATTCCCTCCCGGGCAAAGCGTGGATCCTTGGCCGCGTCCCGAACCAGCATCGACTGGCCGCTCTCCAACATAAAATGGCAGCCGGTTGTCGCGCGCGACTGCTCCGGGGCGTCGAATCCAAAGTGGGTTTTGTACCACAGGCGCTTGGAGTCCATCCAGCCCGTATAAGCATAATCGGCGCCGCAAAGCACTGCAGCCAGACCAGTTAGCTCGTCCAGCGCCGGGTCAGGAGTGCGGTCAAAAAGATCCAGCCCCGGCCGAGGAGCCGGTTCCTGACGATCCCCGAGTTGTGGGCCTTGCGCCACGTACACCAAGCAAAGTCACCCAACTTACAGTATCGGGCACCGGTCACCGGTTCCTTCTGCCACAAATGAGGGAGTCTTTAGTGAACCGATTACAACTAAAGTTACCTAATGCGAGACACTAATAATCCAATGAAATGTTACTAATGAATCGAAGAATTTCCAGCGATCCAGACATCCATTGCCGAAGGACCTGCATCCCAGCTATCTGGTTTGCTCCGTTCAGCCTCCAACCGGCAATTTGCAGCAGTCTCCGCTCGCCGCTGGCTCGTTGCTGCCGGAGTCCAAAACCACCTTCCAGTTGCCATCCGCCTGCTTTCGCCAAATCGTCAGATAGCGCCCGCTCGTGGTCACCGGGTTACCATTGGCGTCCTTGCTGTGACCTTCGTAGTGGCCCCATGTGTAGCCCATATCTCCCGACGGTCCCATCACCGCATCCGTCGGCGTCCATGTGAGTTGGTACTGCTTGGGCGACCAATTGTCGGCCTTCAGAATCGCAATCCGTCCCACCACCGGTGCCTCTCCGTTGCTCATCTCCACGCCGTCTTCGGCGAACCACTCCCCGAACGCAGCGCCTCCGCGTTCCAGCACGTCCTTGGCGAAGCGCGCTTCCAGGTCAAACAGGATCATTTTGCCCGGTTTCACCGTCGGATCGGTCAGCGGATTGGCCGTATTCGTCGCCGCTCCCGGCACGCTACCCGGTTCAGGCAACTGGCCATAAAGGCTCGCGGCTGCTCCCATCATCGCCAAAACCGGCAAAACTCCAACCAAACTCAAGCGCACGCGCATTTCCTCCCAAAACATCCTTTACCACTATCCTATTCTTGTAAGGCTGTCCCCCGTTTTGTGACAGCTTACAACTCTCACGGCTGGCACATGCCGCTAGGACTCTCTCAAGATTCCGGCGCGGCGATTCGCCAAATTGGTATACTTAAAGGATGTTTCGCGCCCATGGCCGTCGGCCGCCCAGTGCGGTTGCAGGCGAGCGGCGTCTAAACAAGCGGCGCCAAACCAAGCGGCGCCAAAAAAGGCAGCCCGGCATTCTCCCGGGAGAAGGAAGCTCATGGGGACACTGCTCGAATCCATCCAATCGCCGGCTGACCTGAAGCGCATGACCTTGGCGCAAATGGCAGACCTCGCTGCGGAGATTCGCGAATTCCTGATCCAGACGCTTTCGAAAACCGGCGGTCATCTCGGTCCGAATCTCGGCGTGGTTGAGCTCACGATGGCCCTGCACACGGTCTTCAATACCCCGGAAGACAAAATCACATTCGACGTCAGCCACCAGGCTTACATTCACAAGATCCTCACCGGCCGTCTTGATCGGTTTGCCACCATTCGCCAGCCCGGTGGCCTCAACGGCTTCATGCTGCGCACGGAAAGCGAGCACGATTGCTACGGCGCGGGTCACGCAGGAACAGCGCTGTCTGCCGCATTGGGAATGGCCGTCGCCCGCGACCTCTCCGGCGGCTCGGAGCATGTAATCGCTGTTGCCGGCGACGCCGCATTCACCAACGGAATTTCCTTTGAGGCGCTCAACAACATCGCCGAACAGACCAAGCGCTTGATCGTCGTCCTCA
>Ga0302319_10010757_pt1 | contig 17421 bp, 17 predicted proteins | sample Bog_T0_2_FD_203319 | JGI IMG/M metagenome (GOLD analysis project Ga0302319, IMG submission 203319) | Peat permafrost microbial communities from Stordalen Mire near Abisko, Sweden - Bog_T0_2 | ecosystem: Environmental > Terrestrial > Soil > Wetlands > Peat | place: Sweden: Abisko, Stordalen Mire...
GGCCTGTAAAGATCACGCTAACACCGTGCCATCATTGGGGCGCGCGGATGCTGCACGATTCGCACCGGGGGTTTGGCGGATTCATCATTGAGGCGGGTGGGCGGACGATTTTCCATTGCGGGGACACTGCGTACTTCGATGGATTCAAGGAGATCGGGGAACGGTTTGCCATCGATGTCGCGTTGATGCCCATTGGCGCGTACGATCCGCCGAGCGGACGCGAGGTGCATATGAACCCGGAGGAGGCAGTGCAGGCGTTTCTCGACCTGAAGGCGCGGCAGATGGTGCCGATGCATTACGGGACATTCCGGCTGAGTTATGAGCCGATGGATGAGCCGCCGGAACGATTGCGCCGGCATGCGGAACAGCAAGGACTGGCCGAGCGGGTCGCGTTTATGACGGAGGGGCAGCCAGCGGTTTTTTAGAGTTCGCGTTTCCGGTTTTTCGCCGCGGTCAAGTTTTTCATTGTTTCGAGTGATAAAAAATGGAGTGAGAAATCCTTGGCAGGCGGGGCGATGTTCGGGAAGATTTCCGCTCACCCCAATATGAAAATCCTCCTGCTGTCCTGTCTCGCGTTGTTTGGCACGCTCGTCACGGCGGCCCAAGCCGACGACAACTCACCCACCCCATCACCCACACCTATGAGCAATGAAGTAGCAGTCATCAAAACCAGCGAAGGCGACATGGTCGTCGAGTTCTGGAGCGACGTAGCACCCAAGACCGTCGAGAATTTTAAGAAGCTCTCGAAGCAGGGCTTTTACAACGGCACCGCGTTCCACCGCATCATCAAGGGCTTCATGATCCAGGGCGGCGATCCGCTGACGAAGGATCCCTCGAAGGAAGCGATGTGGGGCACGGGCGGTCCCGGCTATTCGATCAAGGCGGAGTTCAATTCGCGTTCCCACCAGCGTGGTGTGCTCTCGATGGCGCGCTCGAGTGATCCGGATTCGGCCGGCAGCCAGTTCTTCATCTGCCTTGGCGATGCCAGCTTTCTCAATGGGAAGTACACGGCCTTCGGCAAGGTTATCAAGGGCGACGATGTCCTTGGAAAAATCGGCGATACGCCGGTGACCAGCAGCGGCGGCGGCGAAGCGAGCAAGCCGACGAAGCGCATCGAGGTCAAAAGCATCGACGTCGTTCCGGCGGACTCCGTGAAGTAGCCGCCGAGCGAGATGAGGCCGGGCTTCGCCCCTTCTCCTTTAAATTGAATCTTTCGCCCTGTACCCCTCATGAAACTCGGCATCGTCCAAATGCGGTGTGGACCGGACCCGGACGGGAATCTGGACCACGCCTGCGCGATGGTGCGCGATGCGGCGGCGCAGGGAGCGAAGGTGATTTGCCTGCCGGAGCTGTTCCGGTCGCAATACTTTTGCCAGGTCGAAGACCACAAGTACTTCAAGCTGGCTGAGGAGATCCCCGGGCCGTCCACGGCGGCGCTGGGGCAGATCGCGAAGGAGTGCGGGGTGGTGATCATCGCGTCACTTTTCGAGCGCCGCGCGGCGGGGCTGTATCACAATACCGCGGCGATCCTGGATGCGGATGGGACGCTGATGGGGAAGTACCGGAAGATGCACATCCCGGACGACCCGCTGTTTTACGAGAAGTTCTATTTCACGCCGGGGGACCTTGGATTCCTCGCGTGGAAGACGGCGCACGCGCCGATCGGGGTCTGTGTCTGCTGGGATCAATGGTACCCGGAGGCGGCACGGCTCACGGCGTTGCGCGGGGCGCAGATCCTGTTCTACCCGACGGCCATCGGCTGGCATCCCGGCGAGAAGGAGCAGTACGGCGAGCGGCAGCATGATGCGTGGGAGACCATCCAGCGCAGCCACGCCATCGCGAACGGCTGCTATGTGGCGGTGGCGAATCGTGTGGGACATGAGGCGCCGGATGGAGGCCCCGGGCTCGATTTCTGGGGGCAAAGTTTTATCGTCGGACCGGATGGCGCGGTTCTCGCGAGGGCGGGGATCGAGGAGGAGACGGTGTTGATTGCCGAGGTCGACCTGAATCTGCTGGATGTACAGCGGACACATTGGCCGTTCCTTCGGGATCGGAGAGTGGACGCCTACGAGGGCATCGGGGAACGAATGATAGATTGAGCCTCTACGAATGATCGCGATGGAAACAACCAGCACCCCATCCCAGCTTGGATACCGCATGCCGGCCGAATGGGAGAAGCACGAGGCGACGTGGCTCTCGTGGCCGCACAAGGATGGGATCTCATTTCCGGATGCCTACCATTCGATACTGCCGGTGCTGGCGAAGATGGTGGATGCGCTGGGGGATTCCGAGCCGGTGCAGATAAATGTGCGGGACGCGGACGAGGAGGCGGAGGTGCGGGGGCACCTCAAGAAGAACAAGGCGCGGGCAGAGCATGTGACCTTCCGGCATATCCCAACCAATGAGCCCTGGTGCCGCGATCATGGCCCGATGTTCCTGACCCGCAAGGAGGAGCCGCGGCTGGCGGTGGTCGATTGGGATTACAACGCATGGGGGTGGAAGTACCCGCCCTTCGATGAAGATGACGAGGTGCCGTCGCGGGTGGCGGAGTTGCTGGGTGCTCCTGCGTACAAGCCGGGGATGGTGCTCGAGGGTGGGTCGATCGATGTCAACGGCACCGGCACGTTGCTGACGACGGCGTCGTGCCTGTTGAATCCGAACCGGAATCCGGACCTGACGAAGGCCGAGATCGAGCAGCGCCTGAAGGATTTCATCGCAGTGACGAATGTTCTTTGGCTGGGAGATGGAATCGAGGGGGATGATACCGATGGGCACATCGACGACCTGACGCGCTTTGTAAGCAAGGACACGGTGGTGACCGTGGTCGAGGAGGATGAATCGGATGCCAATTACGATCCGCTCCAGGCGAACCTGGCGCGGCTGCGGGAGATGGCGGTCGAGGATGAATCGCCGATGAAAGTGCTGACGCTGCCGATGCCGGGGAAGATTGTGAAGCAGGGGCAGCGGCTGCCGGCAAGCTATGCAAATTTCTATATCGCGAACAAGGTGGTGCTGATGCCGGTGTTCCAGGATACGAGCGATGCGTGGGCGTCCTCGGTGCTGCAGAAGGTATTTCCAAAGCGGAAGGTGGTGCAGATCGATTGCCGCGAGTTGATCTGGGGACTTGGGGCGTTCCATTGCCTGACGCAGCAGCAGCCGGCGTTGGGGTGATGGATGGGAAGTCACGGATGGACGCGGACGAGGCTTTTATTTTTCGCCCTCTAGCAGCCTGTCGGACTTAACCGCTTCCAGCTAAGTCCGACAGGCTGCTAGAGTAAGGGTCTGAAAAATTGCGAAAACCGGCAAGTTCGATTTGTCTGGCTGACAACGTGCGGCGGGCTTGTAAGTTTGAGGGATGGTTTTCTCCTTCTTTTTCCGCGTACCCCGTGCGTTGCTGGCGATTGCGTTTGTTGCGGAGCCGCTCGGGCTTCATGCGGCGGATGCCTTGAGCCAGCCGGTGGCGCCGATTGTCACGGCGACGGATACCTATTTCGGGACGACGGTGGTCGATCCGTACCGGTGGATGGAGGACCTGAAATCGCCGCAGGTCCAGACGTGGATGAAGGCGCAGGCGGCTTATACGAAGGATTACCTGGCGAAGCTGCCGGGGCGCGATGCGCTTTCCAAGGAGATCCAGGCGCTGGATAATGCCTCGACCCGGGTGACCGGGCTGAATTTGTCCGGCTCATGCTATTTCTACATGAAGACACGGCCGAGCGACCAGACGCCGAAGCTTTATGCGCGGGACGGGCTCACGGGAGCGGAACGGCTGCTGGCGGATCCCCAGGTGCTCGGAGGACCGGGGAAGCGGTACACCATCAGCGAGTATTACCCTTCGCCCGATGGCAAGCTGGTCGGGGTGGAGATCGCGGCGGGGGGATCGGAGGAAGGGGTGCTTCGCGTCCTCGATGCGGCGACGGGGAAGACGCTGCCGGATTCCATTGACCGGATCTGGGGGGCGTCGGTCAACTGGGATCCGTCAGACACTTTCTTCTATTATACGCGGCTGCAAAAGCTCGGGCCGGGGATGACCGCGCTGGACAAGGAACTCAACGAGGCGTCGTACCTGCATCATCTGGGCGACGACCCGGAGAAGGATGTCCCGGTGCTCGGGCGCAACTTCAATCCGCCGGTGCCGATGCTGCCGACGGATAGCGGGTACGTCTCGATCACGCCGGGGTCGCCCTATGCGCTCGGGTTTATCGATCACGGGGTGAAGAATGAATTCACGATGGTGGTTTCGCCCGCGGATGCAGTGGCAAAGGGGACGCCGGCTTGGACGAAGGTGGTGGACATCGATGACGACGTCGTGGGCGCGACTGTGAAGGGGACCGACCTGTGGCTGATCTCCCATAAGGACGCATCGCGGTTCAAGGTGATCCACCTCGATCTCGATCATCCGGATATTTCCAAGGCCCAGGTCGTGGTGCCGGAATCGGATTTGGTAATCCGGGATATCTCGGCGGCAAAGGATGCGCTCTACATTACCGCCTCGCGAGGGGGCATCAGCCATGTGCTGCGGATGGCTTATGGCGAGACGGTTACGAAGCCGGTGCCACTGCCGTTCTTGGGAGCGGTTAACGGTTTCTCGGTCAGCACACTCAATGACGGTGTGCTGTTACGGCTGGCGGGCTGGACCGAGCCGCCACAGTGGTACGCTTACGATCCCGCGGCGGACAAGTTGACCGATACCGGCATCGAGCCGCGCAACCCGACCGATTTTTCGGGGATCGCATCGGTCGAGGTCACGGCGCCGGCCGCGGACGGGACGCCGGTGCCGCTCTCGATCATTTATAAGAAGGGGCTGAAATTGAATGGTCAGAATCCCTGCCTGGTGGAGGGTTACGGCGCCTATGGCATCAGCATTGAGCCTTATTTCGATGCGACGCGGCTGGCCCTGCTGGACAAGGGGATCGTGATCGCGTGGGCGCATGTGCGCGGCGGAGGCGAGAATGGGGAGGACTGGCATTACGCGGGGCAGAAGTTGAAGAAGGAGAACACGATCAGCGATTTCACCGCGTGCGCGGAGTATCTGATCAAGCAGGGGTACACGTCGCCGCATAAGCTCGCGTTGCGCGGGACGAGCGCGGGCGGGATTACGATCGGCGGGGCGTTGACGCAGCGGCCGGACCTGTTTGCGCTGGCCATTGTAAACGTGGGTGTGGTGAACGCCTTGCGCGTGGAGAATGAACCAAATGGGGCGGTGAATACTCCGGAATTTGGGTCGGTGAAGGATGCGGATGGGTTCAAGGCGCTTTACGCGATGGACGCGTATCAGCATGTGAAGGATGGGACGGCTTACCCGGCGGTGCTGTTGATCACGGGGGCGAATGATCCGCGCGTGGATCCGGTGGAGTTGTTCAAGATGACCGCCCGTTTGCAGGCGGCGACGTCGAGCAAGAATCCGGTTCTGTTAAGGGTGGACTCGGATGCGGGACACGGGATTGGGTCCACGAAGGCGCAACGGGATTTGATCACGGCAGACCAGGCGGCGCTATTGTTGTCGCTGTCGGGAGGTTAATGGGATTGAACTCACGGGCTTGCGGTGTGGGTGGTCCGGGAGAAAGTTGGGGGATGCTTATCCGGTGGTGCGCCGTTTTTGGGCTGATGTGCCTGGCGTTGAATGCGCGGGGGCAGGCGCTGGATGGATTGGTGGCATCGCCGGAGCTATGGGAGACGCAGCGGTCGGATTTTGTGGAGAAACATGGAGCCATGGGTTTCTACTGGCTCTCGGAGGCCCGGGACCGGGCGGAGACGCACCTCAGAAGCGTGACCTTATTTTCAGAGCCGGTGTGCGAGGTGGATGCCGAGTTTGGAGGGGAGAAATTGAGCGGTCTGACTTTCTCGATCTATAATCGCGGGGATGCTGCGGATATCACGCGGGAGCAATTGACGGCGCTGGTGACATATTGCACCAACCAACTGACGGCACTGACGAAGGTGCAGTGGGCGGACGAGGGGCAGGAGGCGTCGGACGCAGTCAAGGCGCATGCGCTGGTGTGGCGCACGGCGGTGTCGGATTACCGGCTGGAATATTCGTTTACGCGGGAGGTGAAGACGCTGGGGGTTCCGTTCCGCGCGGAGTTTGTGCGGTTGCGGATCACGCCTGCGGAGAAGCCGAAGAGTTTCATGGCGGAGGCGCTGGCATCGGCGTCGCCGCAAGGTGTGGTGTTCGATGGGCCCTCCCATGTAAAGAAGGATGTAAGCGGGGATGTGCGGATCGAGACGGTGCCGATGGTGGACCAGGGGCAGAAGGGGTATTGCGTGGTGGCGACGGCGGAACGGGTGATGCGTTATTACGGGATACCGGTGGATGAACATGAGCTGGCGGAGATGGCCAACACCTCGGCCACGCGGGGGACCAGTGACGCGGCGATGCTCGACTCGCTGAAGAAATTGAGCCAGCGGCTCCACGTGAAGGTGCGGTTTTTGGAGGGCATGGATGTGCGGCAAATTCTAGCCCTGATCCGCGAGTACAATTTGCGGGCACGCGAGGCGCAGCAACCGGTAGTGCCAGACCAGGGACCGGTGCTCGACGTGCAGCAAATCTATACGGCGATGAACCCGGCGCTGCTGAAGGCGGCACGGACGCACAACAAGGCGGAGGTGGATCGTTTTCAGCAGATGGTGCAGGACCATATCGACCAGGGGATTCCGATCCTGTGGTCGGTTATCGTGGGCGTGGTGCCGGAGGCGAATGTGCCGAAGGGGATCGGCGGGCATATGCGGCTGATCATTGGTTACAACACGAGCACCAATCAGATTCTTTATTCGGACTCGTGGGGGCCGGGATTTGAGTTGGAACGGATGCCGGTGGGAGACGCGTGGACGATGACGACGGCGATGAATACGATCGAGCCGATTGGCGGGAGTGAGGACGAGGGACCATAGGCCCACAGCCTCATGGGGAACTATGAGAGAGCGTCCATCAGCCCACGCAGCAGGGCCATGTTTTCCACGTCTTCGAGCATCTCCTTGCCTTTCGGAGTCTCCAGGACTTTTGGGATTTTGCGAAAGCGGGGTTGCTGCATGATGAAGCGGAAGGCTTCGAGGCCGATGCGGCCCTTGCCGATGTGCTCGTGACGGTCCACGCGGGAGCCAAGGGCGGTCTTTGAGTCGTTCAAATGCAGGGCGGCGAGGCGATCGCAGCCGATGAGCTTGTCGAAGCTGGCGAAAGTCCTTTTCACCCCGGCCGGGGTGGAGATGTCATGCCCGCCGGCGAAGAGGTGGGCGGTATCCAGGCAGACGCAGAGACGTTCGGTTTGCTCTACATGGTCCAGGATAAAGGCGAGTTCCTCGAAGGTGCGCCCGAGGGTGGACCCCTGGCCGGCGGTGACCTCCAGGGCGATGCGGACGGGATTGCCGGGTGTTTCCTCGAAGATGCGGTCAAGGCTCGACACCACCTGGGCGAGACCGGCCTCGGCGCCGGCGCCCATGTGAGCCCCCGGATGCAAGACCAGAAAAGGCAGTTCCAATTGCGCCGCGCGGATCAGTTCCTCACGCAGGCTGCGCACGGAGCGGGCGTGAAAGTCCGGGTTGGTGGCGGCAAGGTTGATGAGGTAGCCGGTATGGCCAAAAACGGACCGGAGCTCGGCGCGGCGGGCGTGTTCGCGGAAGGCCGCGGCCTCGGAGGCGGGAAGCGGGGAGGCGAACCATTGCATATTGTTTTTCACGAAGATCTGCATCGCGGTGCAGCCGATGGAAAGGGCGCGCTCAATCGACATGGCGCATCCGCCGGAGGTCGAGACGTGGGAACCGAGGAGAGGGGCGGGTTTAGGCATCGAAATGAGTGCGTGACGTGGATTTCCAATCAATGCGCGGCAGCATTGAAAATATAGTTTTGCATCCGGATAAATCCTATTATACTCGGAATTACCCGGCTTCGCGCCGCAATGGCTTAAAAAAAGGGGAGAATCGGTCCAAACCAAGGCAAAAGCCTTTATTTCTCTTGCTCTCGCGCGGTTGCCGTTTTTTTATCACTGCACCATGAGTCCACCCAGCGCCGCCCCAGGCGCGCCCGGCAATGCGCCGGATGAATCCAAAACCGCGCCCCGCGGGAATGACCATCACAAAGGTATCACGATGGCCGATATCGCGAAGGCGGCAGGTGTGTCCCAAGGGGCCATTTCCTCGCTGCTGAACGACCGCGACTACGGGATCCGGGTGAGTGAAAAGACACGGGACCGGGTATTCAAGGTGTGCCGCGACATGGGCTACATCCCGAACGATTTGCGGGCGGTGGTGCGGATGTACCCGGAACTGGGCGATTTTTGTGTGCTGCTCTCGAGTGAGTTGGAGGACCTGCCGTCGGACCCGTTCCAGGCACGTGTGATCAGCGGGGCGATGGCTGCGATTGCGGAGTCAGTTACGATTGCCCGCTATCAGCCGGTGGTGGATTACGCGGCGGTTGAGCCGGAGCAATTGCCGCAGCCGGTCCGGTCCGGGACGACCTCGAAGTTTTTGCTGGTGGGCGAGCCGAATGCATCGCTGTGCCAGTTGCTGGTGGCGCGCGGATTCGGCGTGGCGCTGGCCGGGCACGAGGTGGCCATCGCGGGGGTGACGAGCATACTGCCTGACTTTGCGAGCGCATCCCAGGCGGCGATCGATTACCTGTTCAAGTTGGGCCACAAGCGGATCGCAGTGCTTTCCGGTCCGTTCGGCGCCACGGACTACCACATCATCGAGCTCAACCGCGGGGTGCGTGCCGGATACGACAAGGTGAACGTGCCGATCGAAGCGCAAAATATCATTTACGGCGACCTCACGATGGAGAGCGGCTACAAGGCGCTCGATGTCCTGATGGACCGGCCCAATCCACCGACGGCCATCTTCTGCTTCCACGACGCGGCTGCGGCCGGTGTGCTCGCGCGGTCGCAGGCTCGCGGCATCAAGGTCCCGGAGGACCTGAGTGTGATCGGATGCTCGGATGATGCGCTGTCCGCGCATCTCCAGCCCACGCTTTCCACCGTGCATCTGCCGGCGGAAGCGATTGGGATGACCGGCGTCGCCGAGACAGACCGCAGGGTGCGTGAGCGCGAGGCCTTCCCCGGCGAGGCGAAGAAAGTGTTACTGCCCGTAAAGCTCGTTGAGCGAGCCTCTTCCGGTCCGCCCAAGGCAGCCGCTTGACCGAATTAAACAGTTCTCTGTTGACGGACAGCAGACCCTCCTAGAGAGATAGAAAGACAACCCCATTCAGGAAATTATGAAGCCCCCCTTATTTATCGTGGCAGTCGTGCTGTCACTCGTGCCGCTGGTCCTTGTGATCAATTTGATCTTCATGGGCCAGAAAAACCAAACTCTCCAGACCCAGTTGCAGGCGCAACAGGAGGAGATCAACAAAGGCTCGATGACCCAGCAGGTCGGCGTGAACATCTTGAAAGAGATCGCTGCGGCCAGTGTCAAGGATAGCGCCCTCAAGGACGTGCTGACCAAGAACGGCTACAGCGTGAGCGTTAATGCCTCCCCATCCCCCGCCCCCGCGGCAACCCCCTAAAGAACTTTTTATGAGCGACGAATACCCCTCGGAAACTCCCACCCTGTTCGGCATCAAGACGGACGCCTTCTTCCCGCTGGTGCTGCTCGCGATCAGCTTCATTGTGCTGCTGGGCTGGCAGGTCAGCGTGGCCTCCAGCCAGAAGAGCATGCTGGAGAATGCCATTACCCGACAGGAACCGGCTGTGAATCAATCGCAGCAGGTCCAGGCCGGCGTCACGAAGCTGGTGACCGACCTGCTCACGGCGGCCCAGACCGATGACACGGCCAAGGCGATCGTGACGAAGTACAAGATCCAGCAGAACGCGCCGGCTGGTGCGGCGGCTTCCCCGACGCCGTAGGCGGCGGGTGGGGCCGGGAAGAGGAGATAGGATTTATGGATCCCATGGGACGAATAGGTCCCAGAGGGAAGGCGCGCTGTCAACCCAGCACCTCGTACATCCGCTGGATGAGGACGAGGGACTTTGCGTTTGCGAGGACTCCGGGCTCCATCTGGTTCATGACGTAGGCGAAGCCGAGGCCGCGATCCGGGTCGGCGAAGCTGACGCTTCCTCCGGCTCCGGGCTGGCCAAAGGCTCGCGTGGAGGGACCGAAGATATTGCGGGTTTTTGTCCCGTTGGAGTTCACGGGGTCCTGCATCACGCCGGTAGAAAAGGAGGTTTCCAATTGCAGGACTCTGTCAAAGCCGCTGGTGAGGGTACTGGCCATGGCCGCGGCAGCGTCCAAGGCGAGGATTTGGCAGTCATCGTGCGCGCCACCGCATGCGAGCATGCCGTAGAACTTTGCGATGGCAGTCGCGGAACCGATGCCGCCGAACGCGGGAAAGGAGTTCAGCCGGGCGGCGGGGGTGTTCATGGAGGAGACGCTGAAGAGGCCATAGGGGCAACTGAAAGCGCGATGGGTGATGGAGCCAACCTCGGCGTAAGCCTGGACGAAGGCGTCGTCCGGAGGAGGGATGCGGGATGCGTAAAGGGGGGCGGCGTCGGCGAGACGCTCGACCGGAAGGCCCATCCAGAAGTCGAGGCCGAGGGGCTCGGCAAAGGATTTGCGCCAATAAATCCCGAGTGTCTGGCCGGTGACGCGGCGGACGATTTCGTCCCACAGGTAGCCGCAGGTCCGGGGATGATAGCCGTGGCCGTCGCCGGGGGTCCAGAGGGGGACCTGGGTCTCGAGGCGGCGAATGACGCCGGCATAATCGAAAACATCGGGCGGGTCATCAACGGCGGGGAGCCCGGCCTGGTGGGACAATACGTGGGCGAAGGTGACGGATTCCTTGCCGCCCTGGGCAAAACGGGGCCAGACGGTTGCAACGGGCGCGTCGATGGCGATGCCGGCGTCCCAAAGGCACTTGAGGACGCACGCTGCGGCCGGGCCCTTGGTGCCGGAGTAGATGAGCGCGAGGGTGCCGGCGTGCCACGGTTGGGTTTGCTCGCGATTGTGGAAGCCGCCGGAGAGGTTGACGATCTCCCGGCCATCGCGCCAGACGGAGAGGGAAGCGCCAAGTTCCCCCCGGGTGGTGAAATTTTCCTGGAAGATGGGGGCGAGAGCGGACTGGAGATCGGGCACGGAGTAGGGGAGCTGAGTAAGGGTCCGATGGGACCGATCCGTCCTATCTCAGAAACCGCGCGGGTGTTCCAGCGCTTCCGGTTCGTCAGGCGCCCGCCATGCGGAGGCACTCGGAGAACTTCTTGTAGAATTCCTTGTGGCGGGCAACGCCGCGGCGGAGGACCGGGAGGAAGTTGCCCAGGTCCGAGAGGCTGACCACGAGGTCCACGGAATATTGGAATGCCTGGATCTCGCTGTTGGTGATCATGTTCGGCCCGATAAGGACGACGAATTGATTGCGGCGCTGGCCGGACGGGGTGCGGATGGTCTCCAGGAGAACGGGATTGCCTTCGGCGACGCTGCCGGCAAAGGTCTCGTAGACGGCGACGACGTCGTAGCTATGGGTGCGCAACTTGAGGGAGATATCCTCGGCAAAGAGGCCGGTGTGGATGCGGTAATTCAACTCCGCCAGGGCGTCCACGACGGCGCGCTGCACCTCGGCTTCGTCGATGCACACGAGGGCGGTAAGGTCATCGGGTTCGAAAATATCGTGTCGGGTCTGGATATCCATGATGCCTGGTATCAGTCGTCAATCTTGAGGGAGCCGGAGGCAGGGCCGTTGGCGCCGCCGGCGGCGAGCTTGTCGAGGCGCAAGTTGCCAGATGAATTTTGTTCGAGGCCGCGGCGCTTCTTGGAGTTGTCCAGGGCGCGGGTGACTTTGCCCTTGCGCGTGGCGTAGAGGTTGGCGGTCTCCTCAGTGAGCAGTTCGGCTTCGTAGCCGCGGGCGATGGATTGATCAAAGGTATGCCAGCCGAAGGTGGCGTTGGACTCGATGATCTCGTAGAAGGTGCGGTGCTCGGTTTCGCCGAAGGCGATGGCCTCGCGGACGCGGAGGTTGCTACCCATGACCTCGGTGAGCATAAGGCGGCCACCGCCACGCTTGGGGGCGAGACGCTGGCTGACCACGTAGCGAATGGTATCGGCGAGGCGGAGGCGGAGCTGTTTCTCCTCGTTTTGCTCGAAGAGGCCGATGATGCGGTTGATGGTCTGGCCGGCATCAATGGTGTGGATGGTGCTGAGCACGAGGTGGCCGGTCTCGGCGGCGGTGAGGGCGATCTCGACGGTGTCGCGGTCGCGCATCTCGCCGACGAGGATGACCTTTGGCGCCTGGCGCAGGGCGGCGCGCAGGCCGCTGGGGTAATCGTCAAAGTCCGAGCCGAGTTCGCGCTGGGAGAAGGTGGAGTTTTTGTGGCGATGGACGAATTCGATGGGGTCCTCGAGGGTGACGACGTGGACGGCCTGGTTCTCGTTGATCTCGTTGAGGAGGGCGGCGAGGGTCGTGGTCTTGCCGCAGCCGGTGGCGCCGGTGACGAGGACGATGCCGTTTTTCTCCTTGGAGATGTCCTCAAAGATCGGCGGGAGCCCGAGCCCGTTGAGGGAGGGGACCTCGGCCTGCGGCTTGCGCATGACGATGGCGAAGTTGCCGCGCTGCTTGAAGATATTGACCCTGAATCGGAAGCGCTCGTTGAGCGCGTAGGAGCAATCGCAGGACCCCATCATGATCAGCTCCTTGATGAGGCGGCGGTCGTCGCCGATGATATTGAGGGCGAGGGTCTCGGTCTGGATGGGGGTGAGACGATGAACCTCCGGGTGGATGTCCACCTGCTTGAGCTCGCCGTAGCTTTCCACCTGGAAGGGGCGGCCGACTGTAAAGAGGAGATCGGAGACGCCCGGGTGGGCCTCCATCATTGCGGTCAGGATACGGTCAAAGTCAGCTCGATGCATGATGCGCTGGGTGTCTGAAAAATGAACGTTTGGCGTGAGGGAACGCCCGGGCCGCTAGTCCTCCAGATCATCCGGAGGGGTCTTGAGGAGGGCGCGGAATTTCTTTTTGTCGCTCGATTTCTCATAGGCTTCCTCGGGAGAAATCTTACCGGTGCGGAGGAGGTCCATGATGGCGTCGTCGAGGGGCTGGTTGCCCTTCTTTTTGCCGACCTGCATCATGCCGGCGACCTGATGGGTCTTGCCTTCGCGGATGAGGTTGGCGATGGGGGCATCGCAGACGAGGATCTCGAGAGCGGCGCAGCGGCCCGGCTGGTCGATGCGCTTGAAGAGGTTCTGGGCGACGACGCCCTTGAGGGACTCGCTGAGGCCGGAGCGGACCTGGTTCTGCTGGTTGGTCGGGAAAACGTCGATGATACGGTCGATGGTTTTCGGGGCGTTGGAGGTGTGAAGCGTGCCAAAGACGAGGTGACCGGTGGAGGCGGCGGTGAGGGCGAGTTCGATGGTCTCGAGGTCGCGCATTTCGCCAACGAGGATGATGTCCGGATCCTCGCGAAGGGCTCCACGCAGGGCGGAGGCGAAGGAGCGGGTATGGACGCCAACCTCGCGCTGGTTGACCAGGGACTGCTGGCTGCGATGGACGAATTCGATGGGATCCTCGACCGTGATGATGTGATCCTTGCGGTGGAGATTGGCGTAATCGATCATCGCGGCGAGCGTGGTCGATTTGCCGGAACCGGTGGGGCCGGTGACGAGCACCATGCCTTTCTTGAGATTGGCGAAGCGCTTGAGGACGGGCGGCAGGCCCAGGTCTTCCATCGTCAGGACTTTGCTGGGAATGAGACGGAAGACGGCGGCGATACCGTTTTTCTGGTTGAGAAAGTTTGCGCGGTAGCGTGCGAAGCCGGGGTACTCGTAGCCGAAGTCGACGTCGCCGGTTTCCTCGAAGGTCTTGATCTTGGTTTCCGGGGCGATCTCGTAAACCAATGCCTTGAGATCGTCGCTCTCAAGCGGAGGTGCATCGATGCGGACAAGGTCCCCATGGATGCGGAGCATCGGTTGATTACCGGTGGAGAGATGAAGGTCGGAAGCCTTCTGCTCCATCATGAATTTGAAAAAGGAATCGATCCTGGCCATGGCGCAGGACTCCTAGAGCGAGAAGGATGCCAGACGGGCAGCTACTTCAGATGGAGACCGGGAATTAGTGGCCGGACTCACCCTTCATGGCGTCGAGGGTCGAGCGCACTTGAAGGAGGAGCTTCTGCTGGGTGTAAGGCTTTGGAATGAATCCTCGTAACCCCTTGGCAAGCATCCACTTAAGCTTATCCTGCTCCGTGAAGCCGCTGCTGAGAACGACGGGAACCTGGGGATTGATCATCCGCAGTTCACTGAAAACCTCCGAGCCATCCATGATCGGCATGGTGAAATCGAGGATGACGAGATTGACCTGAGTCTTGAGCTTTTTATAGATATCGAGGGCTTGGAAGCCATCCCGGGCGGTGACCACCCTGTAGCCTTCATCCGTGAGAACCCGCTGGGCGAGCAGGGTAACGAAGTCTTCGTCATCGACGATGAGGATAAGTTCACGTTCGCCCTCCGGGTTCGCGATGCGGACATCGAGTTGCGAACTCTCACCGGGGTTATAGGTGGGCGGGCGGGCCGGGGCGGGGCCGGAGCCAAAGCTGCCGGGGCCGGGGAAAGGGGTGACCTTGCTGGGGCGTTCGGGCGGCGCCTCGCCGCTGCGCTCGAGCATGGTCTTGGAGAGCAGGGCGGCGCGGTCCACAGCGCTGCGCATCATGTCGTAGTAGCGGGCGGCCTCGGGATTTCCCCCGGTGAACCGCTGGAGGAACTGGCTCGACTCCGTGATGACCTGCAACAAGTTGTTCAACTCGTTGGCGGTCGACTTGACCCAATTGAGTTCTTCTGGAGACGGCATAAACTGTGGCGGAGCCGGATTTTTTACCGTGCGCCGCCCTCATCGTTGTTGCAAGCCCACCACACGCAGCCCACGAATGCAACAAAGACAAAGGAAAACATGCCAAGAGTCAGCATAGATCAGATTTTTGGGTCGCGCAGGGTAATGCCGGAGATGGAAATAAAGGTCAACAGCAATTCGCGTGCGAATCAAATATCGACGCAGAAAAAGTCCTTAAATACTGCGCGGTAAACTTCGCGCTTCATCTTTGGGAGCCAGTCGATGTCAAACTTGCGAGGCTCGACCCAGCGGATTGAGCGGAATTCCGGGTGCTCGGTCTCGACGTCGATCGCCTCGGGATCGCCCGTGAAATCGGCGAGGAAATAGTGCTGCTCCTTGCCGTGGAAGCCCTTGACCAGCTTGCCGTTGCCAAAGAGGTAGAAGTACGGCCCCCTGGTGGAAACGATGCGGTAGGCGACGGGTTCTACGGAGATTTCCTCGCGCAATTCGCGGACGAGCGCCTGGGCGAGGGTTTCCCCTTCGTCGACGCCGCCCTGGGGGAATTGCCATGCATCGGAACGGTCCACGCGCTCACCGATGAGAATTTTTCCCGCGCCGTTGCGAAGGATCGCAGCGACATTGAGCCGGTATTTCAGATCGGGTTGTTCCGATTTTTTCCCCATGAACTCACGATTCAAAATGACGGCGGCGGTTGCAAGCCTTGTGGTAGTAACAATCGCGTTGCGATGCCTTTGGCTCTGGCAGCCGGAGCGGCAGTTGCTGCTGCACCAGGGGCATTTCCGGGGCGCGCTCGAGCGGCGGGACTGGGCCAGGGTCGAGGCGATGATGGATCCCGCCTACGCGGACCGGTGGGGTTACACGCGGGGGACTGGGGTGCGCGAGGCGCGGGAATGGCTGGGCCAATTCTTCGCGCTGACCATCACGGCGCAGCCGGCGGGCGATCAACTGACCGCGGACGGCGGTACGGTGAGCGAGCGTTGGAGCATCGACGGCACCGGGGCGGGAGCCACCGAGGAGATCAAGGAGGCTGTCAACGCGGTGCATGAGCCGTTCGTTTTTCAATGGAAGCACGGGAGCTGGAAGCCGTGGGATTGGACGCTGGTGAAGGTGGACAATGCGGAGTTGAATTTGAGCGATCCGGCCCAGTTTTCAAATTAGCAATCAGTAATCAAAAATCTAAATTTTCCTCAGTGCGGCGTCTCGATGATTCGGCGGACCGGGTCGTTTGAGCCTGGGATTGAGAGAATCGGCGCGGGGCTGGTCGAGATGAGTTCGTAGCCGGTTAGGACGAATTCGGGGTAGAAGGCGTTGCTGGCGGGTTCGTACACGGTATCGCCGGAGTAATGGCCGTAGATCTTGTACTCGTAGCCGTGGTCGCTGCCGAGGATGCCCTTCTGGCGGTCGGGGGCGAGCTTGGTGTTCTCGTTCAGCATGACGAGCTTGGCGGTGCTCCAGGGCTGGCCGGGTGAGCGGATGAAGCCCCAGAACTTATAGTCCACCTTGTAGTAACGGCGGCCGATGTAGTAGTCGCCCGGCGGCTCATTCTTGATCGCCGCATTCATCGCCTGCCGCGCCGAGTCATCGGACTGGGTAAAGTCGGTGACGCAACCTCCCAACAGGAAAGAGCCCAGGATGATCAGGAAAAGGGAGAGCAACGTTTTCAATTTCATGGGAAATGGCAGGTCGAGAGTAGCGGATAAAGGGAGAAAGCCGAAATGGCAAAGTTTACTTCGCGGCAATCATCTCCCGGAACTCCGATTCGGTTACGATCTTCACGCCCAGGCTTTGGGCCTTGGTGAGTTTGCTGCCGGCTTCCTCGCCGGCAAGGAGGTAGGTGGTTTTCTTGCTAATGCTCGAGGAGACCTTGCCGCCGTTGCTGCGAATGGTCTCCGCGATGGCTTCGCGTTCCTCCGAGAGGGTCCCTGTGATGACCCAGGTGGTGTTGGCCAGCGGCGCGCCGGCGGCGGGGGCCGGGCGCTCGTCCAGGGCACCCATGTTGAGGCCTGCGGCCTGGAGGCGTTCAATGAGGGCGCGGTTATGCTCGTCCCGGAAGAAGGTGAAAATACTCTGGCCCATGATCTCGCCCACGTCCGGGATGCGCTGGAGTTCGTCCAGCTCCGCCGCCATCATCGGCTCGATGGTGTGAAAGTGCTGGGCAAGGTTCCGCGCCCCTGTGGCGCCCACATGCAAAATCCCGAGCCCAAATATCAGCCGCCACAATGGCCGCGTCCGGCTCTGTTCAATACCCGCCAGCAGGTTCTCGATGCTCTTCGCCCCGGTGCGCGGGATCACGGCGAGGGTGCGGGCGGTGAGCTGGTAGATATCGCTCACATCGCGGGTTAGGCCATGCTCGACCAATTGCTCGACCATTGCCTCGCCCAACCCCTCGATGTCCATGGCTCCCCGGCTGGCGAAGTGCTGGAGTTTCCGCCGGACCTGCGCCGGGCAGGCGGCGTTGATGCAGCGGACAGCCACCTGTTCGGCGTCGCGCACCACCTCGCTGCCGCAGACCGGGCATTTGTCAGGCATCGTGAATACCCTTTCCTTACCCGTCCGCGCCTCCTTCTTCGAGCCGATCACCGCCGGGATGACTTCCCCGGCTTTCTCGACGATGACGAGGTCGCCGATCCGAATGTCCTTCCGGGCGATTTCCTCCTCATTGTGGA
>Ga0302319_10010760_pt1 | contig 17419 bp, 23 predicted proteins | sample Bog_T0_2_FD_203319 | JGI IMG/M metagenome (GOLD analysis project Ga0302319, IMG submission 203319) | Peat permafrost microbial communities from Stordalen Mire near Abisko, Sweden - Bog_T0_2 | ecosystem: Environmental > Terrestrial > Soil > Wetlands > Peat | place: Sweden: Abisko, Stordalen Mire...
AGGATTACGATCCTTTGTATGGGGATAATACGCGGTTTGTGGAGGCGGTTTACCGGAGCTTGAAGCCGAGTAAATAGCCGGGTGGGAACTTGGGTAATTATTTATAGGCGTCTTTTCGGTTTTTGACCGCCAGGATCTCTATGATTTCACATCGGTCGTAAAATCGGACGCGATAATCGCCGAGCCGGAGTCGTAGTTCAGGTGGGTCTACGTCTGTGAGCCGTTTTACGTCGCCCTCTTCAGTGGCGAGGAAACGGGCGAGGCGGTGGAGGAGATCGATGGCCGTGTTTCGGTCGATGGCGCGCACATCCGCTCTTGCGCTCGCAGTCCAGGCGATTTGTTTCGCCATTTTCTAGTTCTAGTGGGCCGGAGCTTTAGGTTGTTCCGGCAGCGGTGTCCGGGACATACGTTCAAAGTCCGCGAGCGTTAGCCCAAGATCCGCAAGCACTTCTTCGTGCGGGATCGGCTCGTTGTGCCGGAGCCACTCCCTGGATCTCGCAGCAGCCTGTTCTTCCTCTTCCGAAATCAATTCGTCTTCCGGTTCCGCGTTAGCGAGCGCACGGGAGGCCGGACCGAGCATCGCTTCCATCACATGGACCACGGCTGCGATCTGATCGGGCGCGAGATACGTAAGCAGTTGTCTTGCGTGCCGTATATCGGAATCCATAGCTGGCCTCATAGGTAGCGTATCCTATTTCGGCTGGTCCCAAAACGTCCTGTTCACACGACGTCGACGTAGAGGATCCATTCGCAACGCCCCAGCGTTGTCGTTGACCAAGTGTCCGGTCGCCATATTACTTCTTCAAGGGTACCTCATGATCGAAAAGGAGGAAAAAGGAGGGGATTCACGAGACTGAAAAAGAAGAGGCAACCCGTGGTTGCCTCCCTGACGGGTCGCTATTGGGCGGGATATCTGGGGTACATCATGGACGCGAGGACTGACGCGGTGTTGGTGGCATCCACGAGAGAAACCACGCTGGCTGTATCGCGCAGGATCTCGAGATCGCTGAACTGGCCTTTGTCGGCGGAACTCTGAATGCCCGCGCCGGTTTTCCCTTTTCCGGCATACTTCATGAGTTCCTTTGCTTTCGCCGGGGTTAAGAATTTTTTCCAGGCCGTCTCGACGTTCGGCGCGGCATTCTTCAGAACCTCCGCAACCTCTTTTTCGTTCTTTGCGGCCTTGCCGTCTTTCTTCGGATCGTCAAGAACTCCGGGAATCTCCTTTAAGAACGGGTATAGGTCCTTCATCGCCTCGTCTCCCTCTTTTACTTTCGCGGGGTCTGCTTTGGCAGCTTTCTCGGCTTCTTCAGCGGCGGAGGCCGCCGGTCCGCCAAAGGGGAACTTAGTCACCGCGAAATTACCGAGTGCGAAGACTTGCCCTCCGATGACCTCGGCGCATTTCTTGGTGCTGCTGGCGAAGCCGGCGCCGCAGTCCACATAGCCGGCAGGAGGCGTGCTCGCGAGGCAGACCTTGCCCTCGGCCTTGTAGCCCGGCTTGCAGGGAAGCGGCGTCGAACGCTTCCAGTAAAAAGCTTCTCCGGTCGAAGTGTTATCGGACTCGACCTTTTTCTCGACCGACTTTGCGCCGGCTTTGGCCTCGGCAGCCTTCTCGCGGGTCAATTGCGGAGCTTTACGAGGCCTGGGGTAAGGCCGAGGCGGCTGCGCAGTGGAAGTGATACTAAACCGCGCCGCCCGCGTTGACCACCTCAGCCACCGGCACTCCGGCTCGCTCCAGAGCCGCCGCGACATCCGGAGCCCGCAGACGCGTCGCATCGAACTCCACCAGCAGATCTTCGCGCGACGGCGCGATCTTAATCCACTCGATTCCGTAGATCGAATTCGCCGCGGCAATGTTCTCCATCAGCGGCTCGTCGAGAGCGCGCTGCAGCCGAAAATGTTTCTGAACTTTGGTCATGTCGGGAAACCGCGATTATAGCGAATCGGCAGACTCGGCCCAATGATTGAGCGGACCCGCGCCCGAGCCCAATCCTGGCGCCTGCCGGATCGCTTCATATATGAATGTCTTGGCTTCAGCGATAGCCTGTTCGAGCGCCGCTCCTCGGGCGATAAGTGCCGTGACAGCGGCCGAATAGGTACAACCCGTGCCATGGGTATGGCGAGTCTCGATGCGGGGACTGGTGAACTCGGTAAACACTCCTTCACAGAAAAGAATGTCCACGGCGTCGCCGCTTTCCAGATGGCCGCCCTTGATCAGCACCGCGCGAGGACCAGGATCGGCGATGATACGGGCCGCCTCCCGCATCTGCTCACGGCTGCGCACCTCCCTGCCCGTCAGCGCCTCGGCCTCGGCCAGATTCGGCATCGCCAGCATTGCTTTAGGCAACAGCAGTTCCCGCAGAGCTTTCCGTCCCGAGGGCGTCAACAGAGGCGCGCCGCCGCTGCTGAGCATGATCGGATCGACAATCAACGGCGCTTCGAAAGCCCGCGCCGCAACGGCCCGGATTACTGCTTCGTCGCCGAGCGCCCCGGTCTTGATCGCGCGCGGAGGAAGGTCCTCCAGCACCGCGTCGATTTGCTCACCCACCAGTTCCGCATCCAAAACCTCAGTTCGCGAAAGACGAGTGGTGTTCTGGACCGAGACAAGGGTAATGACAGCCGTGCCGAAAACCCTGAACCGGTGAAAAGTCTTAAGATCGGCCTGTATCCCCGCTCCTCCGCCGGGATCGGACCCGGCAATCGTGAGAGCTATGGGAGTCATACGCCCTCAGATTAACGCGAGTGATATGCAGAATTCGTAAACGCCTGCCGATGGAAGCGCATGAACGGTTGGATGGCATCGAAACTGGCAGGGATCGCGTGGTTGGCCGTGAGTCTTGTTTCTGCTCAGGAAATACACCTTAAGACAAGGGATATTCAGGCAGCAACGCCCGGTGCTTCACCCCGGCTCACGGATACCCATCAGCTGGTTCAATTCGACCATACTCCGAGCGCCGAAGATCTCGACGCCCTGCTGGCGGCCGGAGCGACAGTGGTCAGCGTGGTTCCGGACAATGCCGTGGTGGTTTCGTCGCGCGGTTCCCTCGTACCCATTACTACCGGGATTCAAAATGTGACCCGCATCGACCCCGTCGATAAGCTCAGCCCCGCGCTGGGCACGGTTTCTCCCTTTACCGTGATCGTGGAGTTTCACCTCGACGTCAACCCGGACGAACAAAACGCCGTGGCCCAGGACGAGGGTCTGACGCTGATGCGTCCCTCCGTGCTGAGCCCCAATCATGCCATCACGACCGGAGCGATGAGCGATCTTCAGGCGCTGGCCCTGCATGACGAAGTGGCCTACATCTTTCCTGCCGACCCTGCCCTTCTGACCGACAGCGGTTTCAACATATGCGCGGGCATGCTGACGCTCTCCGGGCCAATCGCTCAGTATTCGAATCTGGTGCACGGATGGACTCCCGACGCGGATCACATAGCGCATCTCGGTTATGTCTTCGGCTCGCTGACCACGAAAGTTACGGCATCGCTGGTGGAAAGTGAGATCGTGCGAGCCCTGAACACGTGGTCGCAGTACACCAACGTCTCATTCACCGCCGGAACCGATGCGTCTGCGCCGCGAACCGTAGCCATCAAGTTCGCGAGCGGCGCTCATGGCGACGGATATCCCTTCGATGGGCCCGGCGGCATTCTGGCCCACACGTTTTATCCGGTGCCGGTGAACCCGGAATCGATTGCGGGCGATATGCACCTCGACGCCGATGAGAACTGGCATGCCGGAGGCGATGTCGACATCTACACCGTCGCTTTGCATGAGGCCGGTCATGCCATTGGCCTGGGGCATTCCGATAATCCCGGCGATGTGATGTATCCGTATTACCGCCGGGGCATGGCCCTTTCGGCCAACGATATCGGAGCGGCGCAGGCTCTTTACGGAACGCTCATCGCCGCCCCGGTTCCCGTCACCGCGGCTCCGATTACCGCGCCCACCCCTTCGGCCCTTCGCCTGACGCTCGATCCTCTGCCCTCTTCCACCACCAATACGCAGTTCTCGACCACCGGCACGGTTTCAGGCGGGACTGCCCCCTACACTGTCCAGTGGCTCACCGATCACGGATACAGCGGAAAAGCGGCGTTCACCAGCGTGCTTGGCTGGACCGCGTCGGGAATCTCGATGGTCAATGGCGAGAATACCCTGAGTGTGACGGTGTTCGATTCGAATCGGCAGAGTGCTACTCAGACAGCCGGCGTCACGCTCGCTGCCACAACAGCGCCTTCGTCGGGAACTACTAAAACAACTCCGGTCACGGTTTCCCTCTCAACGCCTTCGGCCGCGATAGTCAACGTGAATGCCTCGACGTTCAGCATGGCCGGGACCGCGTCGGGCGGCGCCGGGATTACGAAGGTGACATGGCAATCGTCCACGGGAAGCACCGGGACTGCGACCGGAACCTCGCACTGGACGGTTTCGTCGATACCATTGCTGGTCGGGACCAACACCATCATCATCCGCGCATACGATTGCAACGGCCTCAATGCCTGGGCCGCCGTGGTCGCGGTGCGAAATTAACTCCGGCACGTACGTCCTTGTACTGCCGCTCTGGAAATTGAGCGGCATTGACACGCAGCGAAAGCTGCGTTGCCCGGCATTCGTTACCGCCCCGCATCCTCAGCTGCACTGTGGGGGAGTCTGTTAACAGTTGGTAATTGGCTCGTTGGAGCACCCGCCTTGCCCCCTTTGAACGCTTTCACCGCGGATCTCAGCCGCTTTTCCGTGCCTCTTCCGTGATACACTCTCCGTCGATCGGGAGACAAATCGATGACCTTCAAAACCGCTCTCGCCCTTTCCCTCTGCGCCTGCGGCATGGGCTGCACTTCCTCCTCCGCACCCGATACCAAAGCAAAAGACGAAGCCGACATCCGCGCCCTCGAAGCCCGTTTCGTTTCCGCATTCAAGGCCAAAGACGTCAACGCCATTATGGCCTGCTATGTGCCCGATCAGAGCATGGTCGTCTTTGACGCCGGCACGCCGCGCCAGTTCAACGGGGCGTCCGGCTACAGGAAGGACTGGGAAGATTACCTTGCCGCTTTCCCCGGTCCCTGGGACACAGCCATGAGCGACCTCGAAATCACGGTGGGCGGCGACGTGGCGTACGGTCACAACGTTGAGACAGGTTCGTTCACCGATAAAGAGGGAAAGAAGATGGACATCACCGTGCGTGTCACCGACGGCTATAAAAAGATCGGCGGGCAGTGGCTGATCGCCCACGAGCATGTCTCGGTCCCGATCGACATGGCGACCATGAAGCCCGACCTGAATTCTAAATAAACAGGCCCTTACTCCGGTGTCACGAGCGACAAATTCCCCATAATCTGCTGCTCATTGGCCGAATACCGGTTCCGGAACTCCTCCGTATTCATGTAGGCCCGCCGATCCTCATCCGGCAGTGGCGACATCTTCTGCAGTTCCCGATTGATCAGAGCTTTCCGGTCTTCCGGCAGTTGAGTGAACTGATTGAGCGACCGCCGCACCTGATTCTGGCGCTGGGGCGGCAGGCTCTGCAGCAGTTGCGCCTGCCGGAGTCTCCGATTCTGCAGCGTCGGCGGGAGCTTCTGAATCGCGTTCAGTTGCCGCTCAATATTCTGCCGCTGCTCCGGAGACAGCTTCTCCAGCCAGCGTTCCTTCTGCTCCGGCGTCATCCGGAGAAATCTGTCGATCGGCCTTTCACCCGGCTGTGCCGCCGGCGGATTTCCTCCCGGCTGCCCGGGTTGAGCCGCAGGAGGCTTAACCGCGCCGGCACGCGCCGGAGGCTTCGCCGCCTGAGCCTTAGGGGCAGCAGGGGGCTTTACCGCCGCCTTCTCGTCAGCCCACGCTGAAGAGACCAGCCAGCACACCCCCGTTGGCACCAAAGCTAAACGTCGCGGCATCTTGAATCGATCGCTCAATTACATCGTTTTCGAACTGTTCGGCTCCGCCGCCGAGGCATCCAGTTGCCCCAGCAACTGAATATCGTTCAGGGTCTTTTCTACCTGGTCGGCATCCACCGGCGTCAAAATTGCCGATCCGGATGACATTCCGCTCGCGGTTTCGACACTTTGTGTTGCGGGAAGCGAACGCTGATGATCCATCATAAACGCGGTAGTCACCAGGAGCACGGCGGCGGCCAGAGGCAGCGCCGGTTTCCAGGCGCCCGTCCGCAGCGAATCGGCCAGCTTCTCATACCAGGGCAGGGCGGCTTCAGCGTCGATCCGCTGCCACAGGCGGCGATTGAAATCCATGCTGACCGGCTCGGGCTCCCAGACGTCCAGCGTTTGCCACAACTCCGTCTGGTCCACGAGAAAGGCCGAACATTCGGCGCACGACGGCAAATGCTGTTCCAGCCGCGCCAGGCGCACCCCGTCCAGCTTCCCCGCCGCATAATCCAGCAGAACATCGACCGTGCTTTCCGACTTCAAAGGGCATGTCATCATAATCCGCTCCTTCATCCCGATACCACCATATGCGCCAGCCTCGCCCGCAGCGTCTCATACGCCCGGAACAGCAGGCTCTTTACCGCCGATTCCGAACATTCCAGAGCGCCGGCGATCTGAGCATATTCCATCTCTTCGTACTTATGCATCAGGACCGCGGCCCGCTGCTTCTCCGGCAGCTTCCCGATCGCGTCCCTGACTTCCTGCAGCTTCGCCTGATACACCATGCGCTGCTCCACCGACGGCTTACGGTCGGCCACTTCCCGCACCGGAAGGTCATCCCCCCGATCGTTTCCTCTATTGCCTCTCTTCCCGTCGAGCCGCTCCTGCGCCCTCTCGTTCTTCTCGTCCCGCAGCCAGTTCAGGGCCAGGTGAGTGGCAATGCGGAACATCCACGTGGTAAACCGCGCCGTCGGCTCATAACTCTGCCGCGACTTGTAAATGCGCAGAAACACCTCCTGCGCCAACTCTTCACACACCGCCTGGTCCTGCACCATCCGGTACAGGAAGTGACACAGCGAGTTGCGGTGTTTGTCGAGGAGAACACGAAAACTGTCCTCATCGCCGTCCCGCACCCGGAGCATCAACTGAGCGTCCAGATCCGGGGCCGGAGAGGCTCCCATAACCGTGTTAACCCGTTGCCACATATAAAGTTTCGCGGCGTTTACCGGCGTTTACGAACGTAGTGCCGTTCGTTTCTTAACGTTCGCTTCTTAAAGTCCGGCTCATCAACTCCTGAACCGCCTCGCCCGGCGAACGCCCCAAGTTTAACACCGCGTGCATCTGGCGCGCGATGGGCACATCAACCCCATGCCGCTCAGCAAGTTGCAGAGCAACCGAGGTGGTCTTAATCCCTTCGGCCACCATTGGGGTGGCGCTCTCGATCTGGCCGAGTTTCAAACCCGCGGCCAGCTTCAAACCTACCTGACGGTTGCGGCTCAGATCTCCGGTACAGGTAAGTACCAAATCCCCCAGCCCCGCCAGCCCTGCCAGAGTTTCCGCGCGTCCGCCCACCGCGACCGCCAGACGCGTAAGTTCCGCCAGGCCACGCGTGATCAGCGCCGCCACCGCGTTGTGCCCCAGTCCCAGACCGTCGCAAATCCCGGCTCCGATCGCGACCACGTTCTTAAGCGCCCCCCCGATTTCCACACCTGCCGGGTCATTGTTTCGATAAACACGAAACGCCGGACCCGAGAACCGCACCTGAATTTCTTCCGCGAACGCCTCATCCTCCGAAGCGGCCACCAGCGCCGTGGGACTCCCCGCGGCCACCTCGCGCGCGAAAGTAGGTCCCGAAAGCGCCGCGATCCGAAACTGCGGGCCCACCACGTCGCGGATCACTTCCGAGATGCGCATCAGGGAGCCCGCTTCCAGCCCTTTGGTCGCGCTCACAATTCCCACGCCCTCGGACAGATGCGGCAGCATCTGCACATAAACCGCGCGCACCACATGAGACGGCATCACGCTGACCACCGTCTCCGCGCCCTCCAGCGCGGCTTCCAGTGAATGCCCGGCCGCGACGTTGCCGGGCAAGCGAAACCCGGGCAAAAAAACATCGTTGGACCGCGTCGCTTCCAGACGTTCGGCGAGGTCGGCCTCATAAGCCCAAAGGCTCACCGAGGCAAAACGCGGCGCCAGCACGCAGGCCAGAGCCGTGCCCCAGCTGCCCGCCCCGATAATCGCGAGCTTAGGCCGGCTCACGCGCTCCTCTTGAACCGGAACACGTTCTCATTGCCCGCCAGAATCCGCTGAATATTGCCCTGATGCCGCCAGACGATCAGCGCGGCAGCGCCGGTAGCCGCCGTCAGCATCGGCCATCCCGGATGCAGAATCATCCAGCACGCCAGCGGAAACAGGCCCGCCGCCACAATGCTGCCGAGCGATAGGTAGCGCGACATCGCCAGCACCGCAACGAAAATCAGCAGCACGGCCACCAGCGGAATCCACGCCAGATAAGCGAAAGCCCCGATAAAGCTCGCCACCGCTTTACCGCCCTTGAAACCGAGCCACGCCGGAAACGCATGCCCGGCCAGAACCGCCAGAGCCGCAAAGCTCATCCACATCTCGCTGCCCCCTGTGAGCCGATCTGCCAGCCACACCGCGACCCAGGCCTTCGCCGCGTCCAGAATCAGCGTGAGTAAACCCGCCGCCAGGCCTGTGGTTCGCAGCACGTTGGTTGCGCCGATGTTCCCCGAGCCCGATTTCCGCACGTCCGCGCCGGTCTTGAGTTTCACGATGATGAGGCCGAACGGAATGCCGCCCAGCGCGTAGGCTATGGCGATCGCGAGAAAACCCATTTTCAGGAAGCCGCCTTTTCGAGGGAATAAGCCGCCAGCCGCGAGTAGACTGAGCCGCCCGGACCGCTCTTGCTCAAATAAAGATGAAACTCTTTTGCGGTAAAAGCCCCGAAGTCGAGATTCGCGCCCGATCGGGTCAGCTCGGCGATTTTCTCGCGCAGCCCGACAATACTTTCATTGCCGATCCGCGCCAGGGTCAGGTGCGGGGTATAGGGACGCTCTTCTCTCTTCACGCCGAGATTCGCCACGGTGTCCTCCATTTTTGTTGCCAGCTCCCCCAAACCCGCACCCCCGTGAACGCCCGCGAAAAAAATCTTCGGCCGATGCGGATTCGGCAGGAAACCGAATCGCCCCACGCTCATCTCGAACACCCCCGGCTTCGGCATCTTTGCCAGCGCCTCCTGCAGTTCCGCCAGCCGCGCTTCCGGCCATTCCCCAATGAACTTCGTGGTGATATGCAGGTTCTCCACCGGCGACCAGCGCAGCGGCGCGGTCCCGCGCAATAGATTCATAACGGTCTCAAGAGGCGCGATCAGGTGCTCGGGAATGGCCAGTCCGGTAAATAACCGCATCCGCGATAACACATTCTACCTGCTATAGTTGAGTCTCGAAGGGCCGGTTCGCCGGGAAATGGTGTTGTCATGCCGATCGCGGAGTTTCAAAGCGGCTATACGGCTCAGGAAAGCGTCGATGTCGAATTCGACCGTGTCCTCGGAATCATCACCGGCGGCGCTTCCCGCTATCAGGGGCTCACGCCCGAAGAGATGGCGGCCCTCATCGCCATTCTCGAAGAGAAGCGCACCGAATTCAAACTGCGGGGCCAGTCCATTCCGGGTTATGGTTCGCGCTTTTCGGGCCGCGTCCAGACTCTGCTGATTAGCGACCCTCGCGCCAAAGCCGTTTTCGAAGCACGCATGCAGCGGCGGAAGATCGCGCCCGAAGGCCCGGTTCGCTATATGGGTTTCACCACCACCGTGGATTCCCGCATCTTCAGTTTCGGACGCCTCCCGGCGCGCGATGAAGGCGATCTTTTTGAGGTTCGCATCGCCCACGTTTTCTTCGCTCCCCACCAGCTTTCGCTCCAGGAAGGCCCAGGTTTCTGCGCAACCATCCTGGCGGAGAAAGAACATCCCGCCAGCTACCAGGCCACGCCCGAAGACGTCCAGGACTATCTGGCGAAGAAGCCCGGTAAAGCGAAGCGTTAAGCCCAGGCCCCGTGTGGCGCACACTCTCAGTGTGTTGGCCCTGGAACGCAGATCAGGCCAGGCCTTATCGCCGGACAAGTTCTCCAGGGGTACATAGTCGAGGTCGGGAGTCCCTCTCGACGCCTCATCGAACTTTCATCGCACTACGTGGGCCGCGGGCCCATCGCACATCCTGGTGCCCGTAAGCTCGATACAATAACGGCAGTTCCCCATGCGCCCGGCCGACTTCACCTTTAACGTCCCGCACATGGACCTCGCTGCGCTCGTCGATATCTTCGGAGTGGCCTTCATTATTTATCAGTTGCTCCAGATCGTGCGCGGCACCCGCGCCGCGCATATCCTGGTAGGCATCGTCACCGTCGCGGCCGTTTATCAGATTGCCGTGCGCGCCCATCTGGAAGCGCTCAGGGCCCTGTTATTCTCGCTTGCGCCCTATTCGGCAATCGCCATCATCGTGCTGTTCCAGTCCGAGATCCGCCGCACCCTGGCCCGCCTCGGGCGCAAACGCCTCTTCGGCGGATATCAGCGGCCGGAATCGACCGATGAGATCCTGCTCGCACTCACCGCCATGTCGCAGGACAAGACCGGCGCCCTGATCGTGCTCGAACGCGACATCGGTCTGCGAACCTTCATCGAAAGCGGCGTGCGGCTCGATTCGGAAATTTCGCGCGACCTGCTCCTCACCGTCTTCATGCCCGGCACCGCGCTGCACGATGGCGCCGTGATCGTTCAGAAAGAGCGCATCGCGGCCGCTGCGTGCTTTCTGCCGTTGAGCGTGAATCCCGCGGTCTCATCCAAGCTCGGCACACGCCATCGAGCAGCCATCGGCATCACCGAAGAAACCGACTGCCTCGCGCTCATCGTCAGCGAGGAAACCGGCCTGATCTCCATCGCCTCCTTCGGCACTCTGGAGCGTGGTCTCACCATCGAGCGTGCCGATGAGCGCATCAATCAGCACTTCGGCGCCGCGCGAAGGAAGCGTTTGCTGCCCTCGGCCCCGGCGGCCACCCGTGCACCGAGGGAAGACGAAGTCCAGGTGCGCGACTGATGCATTTCATTACCAATAACATCGGCTGGAAGCTGCTCTCGCTGGTCGCGGCCTTTTTCATCTGGGTCAATATAGCCAGCGAACCTGAGCTCTCCGCCATCATTGCCGCGCCCGTGGAATACAGAAACTTCCCGAAGGATCTCGAGATCAGTTCCGAGATTGTGGAATCGATCGACGTGGAAGCGCACGGACCCGCCAACCAGCTTCGCGAAGTCTCCGACTCGCATCTCGCGGCCGTTGTCGATTTCAGCAGCGTCACCGCGCCCGGCGAGCGAACCTTCACGCTCACTTCGGCCGAGGTCAAACTGCCTCGCGGAATTCAGCTCATTCGCATCATTCCCGCGCAGTTGCGCTTCGATTTCGAGCACAAGCTCACGCGCAGCGTTGCCGTGCAGGTTCCATTCTCCGGCAAGCTCGCGCCGGGCCTCAGAATGGTCAGCCAAACCGTGACTCCGGCTACGCTCACTATCGCAGGTCCCGAGAGCCGCGTTCAGGCCGTTCTCAAGGTCGAATCCGACCCGTTCGACCTCACCCAGGTCACCCGCGATGTAACCCAGAAGCTCTCCGTTTATATCGGCGAGCCGCAGGTCCGGTTTCTGAACACCCCGCAGGTTACAGTGGATATTCACGTCGAAAAAACTCACTGAATGGCAAAAAGGTTATTTGGAACCGATGGCATCCGGGGCGTTGCGGGCGAGCCGCCTCTCGATCCCGCAACCATCGCGGCCCTGGGAATTGCGCTGGGCCACGATCTGCAACGCCACAACCAGGCCAGCCACCCTGTACTTCTGGGCATGGACACCCGCGAATCGGGTCCCGCAATTGCCGCGCAACTGGCGCATGGCCTGGCGCAGCGCAACGTCGAAGTGGCCTTCGCCGGCGTCGTCACCACCCCCGGCGTAGCCTACCTCACGCGCACCGGCGATTTTGCCGCCGGCGTCATGATTTCGGCTTCCCACAATCCTTTCGCCGATAACGGCATTAAGGTATTCGCCAAAACCGGTTACAAGCTGCCCGATGCCGAAGAACACGAAATCGAAGAAGAGATCTTTCGAATTCTTCCCGGCGTTCACGCCGTCGCGGCGCCCCTGCCGCTCACGGTCTCGTATTCGGTCCGGCGCTATCTGGATTTTCTGCTCTCCACCCTTTCCACTCTGTTAACAGGCAAGCAAATCGTACTCGATTGCGGTAATGGCGCCGCGTCCGCGCTCGCGCCCGAGTTGTTTCGCGAAGCGGGAGCGGAAGTCATCGCCATTTGCAATGAACCCAATGGGCGCAATATCAATCTCAACTGCGGTGCGCTGCATCTGGAACAACTGCGTCAGCGCGTGATCGAGACCGGCTCCGACGCGGGCGTGGCCTTCGACGGGGATGCCGATCGCGCTTTGCTGGTCGCGCCTTCGGGCCGAATCGTCGATGGCGATGCCGTGCTGCTGATCGCCGCGCGCAGGCTTCAGGCCGATGGTCATCTTCCCGGCAACCTGATCGTCTCGACCGTCATGTCGAACCTCGGCCTCGAAAAGGCGCTCTCGGCACATGGCATCGCGATGCTGCGCACCGCCGTCGGCGATAAGTATGTGCTCGAAGAGATGCTGCGCCGCGATTCGCCTTTGGGCGGAGAGCAATCGGGCCACATCATTTTCAGCGAATACTCGACTACCGGCGACGGCATGCTCACCGCGCTCAAAGTCCTCGAAACAGCTCAGCGCGAAGGATCCACCCTCGATGAACTGGCCGCCGAGATGGTGGTCTATCCGCAGATTCTGCTCAACGTCCGCGTGAAGGAGCGCAAACCGCTCGATCAGATGCCCCGCGTGACGGACGAAATCGCTTCCTGCGAGTCGGCGCTCAACGGTTCGGGACGCATCCTCGTCCGTTTCTCAGGCACCGAGCCACTGCTCCGCGTCATGGTGGAAGGGCCCGAGCAGGGCCAGACCGAAAGCCTCGCTCAGCGCATCGTGGATGCAATCAAATCCGAATTGGGGTAAAACAGCCGTATGCGAATCCGATTGATGCTTCTTGCCGCGGTAAGTCTCGCCGTTCTCGCCCAGGTCCCGAAGAACCGTCCCAAACTGCCCAACGAGCAATGGGTCGAACTGTTCAACGGCAAAGACCTGACAGGATGGGACCCGGTCGGCAAAGAGAAATGGACCGTGGAAGACGGCATCATTCATGGCTCCACCGTGACCGACGATTACGGCTACCTTCAGACCGTGAAGGACTACAAGGATTTCCATCTCGCGCTGCGCTTCAAGTGCGTGGGCGACGGCAACAGCGGAGTCTTCTTCCACACCCGCTTCAAACCCGGCACCGCCGACGTAACCCAGGGCCTCCAGTTCGAGATCGACCCCACCATCAATCACCACACCGGCGGAATCTACGGCGACGGCCGCGCCTGGATCGTCTGGCCCTCGCCCGAAAACGAATACGTCCTGCGCCAGCAGGACTGGAATGAATACCTGCTCAAGGTTGAAGGCAACCACTATGTCGCAAGGTTAAACGGCGTAGTGATAATCGACTTCACCGACCCCACACCCAAATCGACCGACGGCACCATCGCCCTCCAGCTCCATTCCGGCGGCCACGGCAACATGCTGTTCCGCGACATCTACCTGCGCGATTTGTCCGTAAGATAGCGTTGTGGCTGGCTCCTCGCAACACAACTAAGCGCTCCTTTACCTGAAAGGGATTTCCACCTCTGCATAGCTGCCGGGGGCCGCCGAGTTAACGACGGCGGCGATCTTCCGAACATAGCGCTGCACGATCCGCCATTGGGAGTTTCCGAGTACCACAATCGCAATAGTGCTGGTCTTCAGATTCTGCTGCGCCGCCATGTTCTTGTCAGTCGTCACCAGCACTTCGAACCCCTCTGTTTCAGCCGCCTTCAGTAGCTCGCCATTAACCAGCCTGTCCCACCCGGCATCCTTCGCCGTCGTGACCGCGTGACCCTGGAGGAACGCGATAAGCGGTTCGGGCGTGCCCTGATCAAAAAGAACGCGCATCGATCGGCTGTGCAGCGGTTTGCTGCGCCGGCGGAGGAGCGTCAAGACTTCGTGCCGCAAATTCGAGCACCGCCACAACCTGCTCCCGCGTCACGCCGAACCATTCCATAATCTCGTCGATGGTCGCCCCGGACTCAAGGTTTTCGAATACGGTCGATACCGGCATACGCGAATCTTTGAACACCCATGCGCCGCTGCGCTTGCCGGGGACGCTCTCGACGGCAGGGCATTGTGACCAGTCAAGGAATGCAGTTGCCATGCTGTACGCGCTCCTTACCTTAGGTTACTTCAGCCGAACATCCGCGCGGCTACTTCCCGCCTAACCGCGAAGTCCCGATGGCAATATCGTCGTAATAAACATCGAACCCCGTCATCGGAGCCCCCCAGCACCGCGCCCCAAACCCAAACTCCTTAAACCCGCCCACAATATTCGAAACCGTATCGCTCCCCTTCGGCCACGCGAACTTCACCGTGTCCACCTTCTGCCCGTCCATCGTGTTCTGCACCACCTCGCCATCCACCCAAAGCGTAATGCTCGCCGGAGCGTCGTTGTATTCCCACTCCAGCAGGAACCACTTATCCTTCGGCGGATCCACATCCGACCGGTAAGTCACCTCGCCCCTGCCCTGCCCCTGCGCCGACTTATTCTCCTGAAACGACGGCATCCACTTCGCCCGCGATGTCCCGATCTCGTCGAACTTCGAAAGGGGCCAACCCGGCTCGCCCGTGAAGATGAGCGGATTGTGCGTCGGCGTCAATCCCGAGGTAATCTTCATATACGCCCGCCCAAAGAAATGCTTCTCAACCGTCGCGGGCAAATGCGTCGCCACCACAAACGCATAGCTCCCGCGCGCCATCTCCGGATAATGCACATGCAGCGCATACTTGCCGTGGGCGCCATCGGCGGGCTCCACCGCGATCGTCGCGGTCCCCATCGTGCGCGTATCCCAAACAGCCGGATCGATCTTACCCGATTCGAAGTTTTCCGTGAACACCGGTTTTGTCTGCGCGAACAGACCCGTCGTAAATCCGGCCGTGAAGGCGGCGAGTGTAATGAATTTTCGTGTCATCGGGGAAGAGTTTATCACCACACGCGGACGAGATAATAAAATGCATTCGTGCTCATTCCCATTCGCCAGAAGTTCCCCCATCGCGCCATTCCCGACATCCCGGCCACCCTTCGCCAGGAACTCGGCTCAAGCGGCCTGGCATCTACCCTCCCGCCCGGCTCGCGCATCGCCGTCGGCGTGGGCAGCCGAGGCATCGCCAATCTGGCCGTGATCGTCCGCGGCGTGGTCGATTACTTCACCGAAGCCGGCCATCACCCCTTCATCTTCCCCGCCATGGGCAGCCACGGCGCAGGCACCGCCGCGGGACAGGCCGGCGTGCTCCGGCATTACGGAATCAATGAGCCGACCATGGGATGCCCCGTGCGCAGCACCTTCGAAACCGTTCCCCTGGGACGTACGCCCGAAGGCATCGAAACCTTCGTCGGCCGCGAAGCCTGGGACAGCGAAGCGCTCTTCGTCGTCGGCCGCGTCAAGTGGCACACCAGCTTCGCGGGCCCCATCGAAAGCGGCCTGTGTAAAATGCTCGCCATCGGCGCCGGCAAGCGCCAGGGCGCAACTTCCGTGCATGCCCATGGCTGGAACCTCGGCATGTCCGCCGCCATCCGCTCCACTGCCGCCCACCTTCTCGCAACCGGCAAAGTCCTCGGCGGCCTCGCGATCCTCGAAGACGCGTTTCACGAGACCGCCGACCTTGCCGCGCTGCCCGCCGCGCAACTCATCGCCCGCGAAGAAGAACTCCTGAGCAAGGTCAAGAGCTGGATGGTCAAAATCCCCGTGGCCGCTCTCGATGTGCTCATCGTCGATGAGATGGGTAAGAACATCAGCGGCACCGGCATGGACCTCAAGATCGTCAACCGCGGCACCGGCGCCGAATGCAATCTCTGGCCCGACACCACCCGCATCAAACGCATTTTCGTCCGCGATATCACCGACCTCAGCAATGGCAACCCTGTAGGGATGGGAGTCGCCGATGTCATCCACGATCGTATGGTTCCGAAGATCGATGAATACGCCGGCTTCGTCAACGCCTCCACCTCCGGATCCCTGGCGCTGGTGCGCAGACCTCTGCATCTCAAAACCGATCGCGCATGCTTCGACCTGGTCGCCGGTTCCGTCGGCAAACACAACCCGAAAGATGTCACCATCGCCTGGATACGCAATACTCTCGACATGGAGCGGCTCGCCGTAAGCGAAAATCTCTGGCCCGAAATCTCCCGCAACCCCGCCATTGAAATCGCCGGCCCGTCCTTTGAAATGGACTTCGATCACGAAGACAATCTGGCGGGCCTGCCCTTATGACGATCCGGATCGTTCAAACCTCCCCGTCCGCCTCAGAAGCCACCATCGGCCGGCACAACATAGCCATCGATCGCCCCGCCGCAAAAGGCGGCACAGACGCCGGACCCATGGGCGGCGAGATCTTCCTCGCCGCAGTAGGGGGCTGCTTCATGAGCACGCTGCTGGCTGCCATAAGAGCCCGCGAAGCCGAAGTCGCCAACGTGCATATAGAAGTCACCGGCACTCTCTCCGATACCCCGCCGCGCTTCTCAATAATCGAACTGAACGTAACCGCGGAAGGCCGCGACCGCGAACGCCTCGATCACCTCGTTGAAATCGCCGGCGGCGGCTGCATCATGATGAACACCCTGCGCTCGGTGCTCGAACTGAAGATAACGATAGGCCCGCTAAGCCGGTAAAGCCCCCGGCTTCCGCTTTGCCCCAGAGCAAAAATCCTTGGGACGTTGACAACCTCTCGCAAGAGATAGCTCTCGTTTGGGTAGTGTCCTAATGATGCGTTGAGATTCAAATAATTGATTCTATTGATGTTATGTTTCACGTGAAACCTGCTGGCCTGTGTGGAATCACTAAAGGAGATTGTCAGGCTGTGAGGACTATTTTTTCTTGGGCCGTGTTGCCTGCGGGAGCGGAGTGGATGGACGAAGTTCCGTCGCGCTATTGCCGTCGCGATGCCTTGTTTCCCACCCCGATTTTCTGGTAGGAGATTTCTTTGCCGCTGACTTTTTCGTACTTCTCTTTTTCCCGGTCATTTGTCGGCTTTCTTTGGCGGCTGAGGAGGGCGAGGCGGCGCAGGCGGATATGGAGTCGCAGGCCTGATTATGTTCGGAGCGCTATCTCCGACGCGACCGGGCGGTGACTTCCTAACTGGGGGCGGCGGGTTTTTTGTGGCGCCTAGAAGTTGGTCCAGAGATAATTGTCCGGGAACGCTTTTCTCACCTTTGCGTCTTCTTCGTCGATCAGTTTCTGCTTGGGATCTAACTCGTCCAGCGCCTCTATGCGCGTGTATGACTCGTGGACCATCCGAGCAAATCCAATGTGCTCCGGTGAGACTGATCCAGCCCGCTTGATTTCT
>Ga0302319_10010761_pt1 | contig 17417 bp, 17 predicted proteins | sample Bog_T0_2_FD_203319 | JGI IMG/M metagenome (GOLD analysis project Ga0302319, IMG submission 203319) | Peat permafrost microbial communities from Stordalen Mire near Abisko, Sweden - Bog_T0_2 | ecosystem: Environmental > Terrestrial > Soil > Wetlands > Peat | place: Sweden: Abisko, Stordalen Mire...
CGAGCGTGAGACAAATACTGGAACTGCTTTTCGCGGTGGCGGGCGGACTGACCCTGTCCGGGATCGCGGCCAATTTCTACCGCATTCTGGCGCGCAAGCCGGTTCACCGGTCGGAAACCGTGATCTATTTCGCGGTCATGGCGGTGGCGGGACCAAGCGTGCTGTTCAACAATGCGACGCGCTCGTTCCGCGGCAAGGCCTGTTCCACCGCCGCTTATGTCTTTGCCGTGGCCGTGGCCGGCTATTGGTCTTTTGCGCTGGGTCTGCTGATCCTTTCCTTCACCATGAAGCTCTGAGGAATTTTGCTACAAGACCGTCAGCATGCTGGCGACCAGGGGATGGCGGACGATGTCGCCTTCGCCGAGGCGGACCACCGGAATGTCCGGCAGGTTTGAAAGCCGCCTGGCAATTTCATCCAGCCCCGAAATTCCGGGCAACAGATCGGTCTGGTCGGGATCGCCGGTCAGCACCATGGTCGAACGCCAGCCCAGCCGCGTCAGCAGCATCTTGATCTGGGTGTAGGTGCAGTTTTGCGCCTCGTCTATCACCACAAAGGATTCACTGAGGGTCCGGCCACGCATATAGGCCACTGGTGCGATTTCGATGATGCCGTCGGCCAGCATGGCTTTCAGCCGCTTGGTCCCCAGCCGTTCCGTCAGGGCGTCGTAAAGCGGGCGCAGATAGGGCGCCAGCTTTTCATTGAGGTCCCCGGGCAAAAAGCCGAGAGACTCCCCCGCTTCAACCGCCGGACGCGACAGCACGATACGGCTGACCTTGCCGCTGTCCAGCGCTTCCACCGCCTTGGCGATAGCCAGATAGGTTTTGCCCGTTCCGGCAGGGCCCAGCGCCAGCACCACGCTGTTTTCGTCAATCGCGTCCATCAGTTGCTGCTGGGCCACGCTCATGGCCCGGACATTTTTTACATATTTTCGATCCCGGGAGTCCTGGTCAGCCTGATGCGGCGACCAGCTGCCGCGCGGAAACAGCGGGTGGACATTTTGAGCGGAAGAAAAGGCATGATCACGGGATTTGGAACGCGCGGAACGCTTTGCCATGGATACTCCCAGGTCGGTGCTGATGATGAGGAAACAAGCGCGCGAAGTCGGGTGACGGCCCAGAAGCCCTTGGTATTGGCAGGATACACAGTGCTTTGATGCACTCCGATCGGCCCCCAGCGAATCACGACGCTTGCTTTCAGCCTATCGGTTTTTAGGATCAGGTTGTGGAATATTGCGCCACCCTGTGATGAAGGTTCTGCGATGCCGGTTTATGCCCTTGACGGAGTCTCCCCGGAACTGCCGCCCGAAGGCGATTACTGGATCGCGCCCAATGCGGTGGTGATCGGCAAGGTCCGGCTGAAGAAAAATGCCAGCATCTGGTGGGGGGCGGTCATTCGCGGCGACAATGAATGGATCACCATCGGCGCGGATTCCAACATCCAGGACAACAGCATCATCCACGCCGATCCCGGCCAGCCGGTGGAGATCGGTGATGGCGTCACGGTCGGCCACCGGGTGATCATCCATTCGGCGCTGGTGGGCGATGGCTCGCTGATCGGCATGGGGGCGATATTGCTCAACCGGGCGCGGATCGGCCGCACCTCGCTGGTGGGGGCTGGATCCCTGGTCACGGAGGACAAGCTGTTCGATGACGGTACAATGATATTGGGCCAACCGGCACGGGCGATGCGAGGTTTGACGGAAGAACAGCGCGCGGGATTGAAAGTGTCCGCGGCGATCTACGTCACGAACTTCAGGCGCTTTGCATCAACGCTTGTTGAAAAAGTCTAGCCCGCCTTGCGCGCGCCTTCCGGCGTGCGCGACCACATGCGGCGAACGCGGGTGTCGGCCTCGGGGCCGAAATTGAACCAGGCGGCGCGGTCATGAATGGTGTCGACCACAAAAATCGTGTCGAGCTTGCCCAGCTTCTGCATCAGGGCATGGCGGATGGTGTTGAGCGAGGCCTCGCTGGTCAGGACCCAGGACTGGGGCATGAAGCGATAGGCGGGGCCGAGATTGAAGATTTCCTCTTCCAGGGCGCTGATTGAGCCTGATCTCATGTCCGAGATGATGACAAAGCGCGAACGCTCGCTGACGCCTGCTTCGGTTTCGCGGCCGAAACGGTGCGGCTCCGGCGGGGATTGCGGGGCGGGGCCCTCAAGCTGCGGCGCGGATTCGCTTCCGCCGGACGGCGCGGCGGGGACGGGAAAAAGCAGCGCCAGTTCTGTGTCCTCACCGGCTGGATGAAATTGTTCCTCGCCGGCGCGGGCTACCAGCGAATGCGTCGCCAGCCGCCCTTCGGCGTGGAAGGCGTGCATCTGCTCGATGCTGTAGGGCCCATAGACCCTGCTGCCGACGCTGATCGTCCAAGTTTCAGCCATTGCACGCGATCATTGCTGGAATTGCGCCGAAAGCTTACGGGGCATTGGTTACGCAATCCTTGCTGCAAATGCCAAAATCCCTGGTATTTCCGCCGGGACCGGGAAAATTATCCAGAAAATACAGGGATTTGCGTGTTTACAGGAACTCTCGGCTGCGGCCGGCGGTTTGAACAGAGCTCAATTGATAACGTAGCCGATCACGGACCAGCCACCCTTTTCCGAGGACAGAACCACAGTTTCGACAGCCGACGCCTTGTGCGCGAAGCTGGAATCGAATCGCACCGTGGCATATTGCCCGTCGCGCATGCCGGGCAGAGTCTTGGTCATTTTGACGTCCTTGATGGTGCGCATCGCCATCGCGCCCAGCGGCTCCCGCGCGGCGCTGACTTTGCTGGTCCAGGGACCGGCTGCAATCTTGCCCTGCGCCGCTGCGCCCATCTGATTGTAGGAGTCCGTATAATTCTTGTCGTCCACAAGCGTCAGCCATTGCTTGGCGCGGTCGTCGGGCGAGGGCGTCATGGCGGTGGATGGCCCGGCGGGTTGCGCCCCGCTCGGAGCGGACAGCACCGGTACGGCAATCATCAGCGCGAATATCAGAACAAAAAATTTCATGGCGAATCCGGGTGTAATTCCCGGTCGGATAACGTGCTCAGGAAATCAAGGTTCCCCTTAATATGTCCGCGCCTTGGGCGGGATATATTCGACATCATTGGTCAGGGTGTAGGTGTGGACCGGGCGGTAATCGATCCGTACCTTGCCGTTGGCCGGGTCCAGCCAGGCCAAAGTGTGCTTCATCCAGTTCTGATCGTCGCGCTCCGGGTAATCCTCGCGGGCATGGGCGCCCCGGCTTTCCAGGCGGTTGACCGCGCCCGCCACCGTCACCACGGCCTGCTGGATCAGATTGTCGAATTCCAGCGTCTCGACCAGATCGGTGTTCCAGATCAGCGAACGGTCCTTGACCCCGATATCGCCGCGCTGGGCATAAATGGCGGCGATGCGTTTTTCGCCCTGACGCAGGCTCTCGCCGGTGCGGAACACGGCGGCGTCTTCCTGCATGGCTTTCTGCATCGCCGCGCGCAGCACGGCGGTGGACGTTCCGCCCTTGGCGTTGCGGAAATGGTCCAGGCGGGCAATGGCCTCATCGCCGGCGCCGTGCGGCAGATCCTGGTGATCGCCGATGCCGGCCAGTTCCTTGGCTGCCTGCATGCCCGCGGCCTTGCCGAACACCACCAGATCAATCAGGGAGTTTGATCCCAGCCGGTTGGCGCCATGCACCGAAACGCAGGCCGCTTCTCCGACCGCCATCAAGCCATGCACCACCGTGTCGGGGTTGCCGCCGGCCAGAGTCAGGGCGTCGCCGGTATAGGCGCAGGGGATGCCACCCATATTGTAATGCACGGTGGGCAGGACCGGGATCGGCTCCTTGTTGACATCGACGCCGGCAAAGATGCGCGCGCTTTCGGTGATGCCGGGCAGGCGTTCGGCAATGATCTTGGGATCGAGATGCGACAGATGCAGAAAGATATGATCCTTGTTCGGGCCGACGCCGCGGCCTTCGCGGATTTCGATGGTCATGGCGCGGCTCACCACATCGCGCGACGCCAGATCCTTGGCATTGGGGGCGTAACGCTCCATGAAACGCTCGCCCTCGGAATTTGTCAGATAACCGCCTTCGCCCCGCACCCCCTCGGTGATCAGCACACCGGCGCCGAAAATGCCGGTGGGATGAAACTGCACGAACTCCATGTCCTGCAGCGGGAGGCCGGCACGAAGCACCATGGCGTTGCCGTCGCCGGTCTGGGTATGGGCGCCGGTGCAGGAGGCATAGGCACGGCCATAGCCACCGGTGGCCAGAATGACCTTGTGGGCACGAAAGCGGTGGATGGTGCCATCGTCGAGATTCCACGCCATCACGCCGCGCACCGCGCCGTCATCCATGATGAGGTCGAGGGCGAAATACTCGATGAAGAAATTGACTTCGTGCTTGACGCACTGGCCGTAAAGCGTGTGGAGCATGGCATGGCCGGTGCGGTCGGCGGCGGCGCAGGTGCGCTGGGCAATGCCTTTGCCGTAATTGCTGGTCATGCCGCCAAAGGCACGCTGATAGATTTTGCCATCGGCAGTGCGTGAAAAGGGCATGCCGAAATGCTCCAGCTCAAACACGGCAGCGGGCGCATGGCGGCAAAGATATTCGATGGAATCCTGGTCGCCCAGCCAGTCCGAGCCTTTAACAGTGTCGTACATGTGCCAACGCCAGTCATCCTCGCCCATATTGCCCAGGCTGGCGGCGACGCCGCCCTGGGCGGCCACAGTGTGGCTGCGGGTGGGAAAAACCTTGGTGATGCAGGCGGTCTTGAGACCCTGGGCGGCGCATTCCAATGTGGCCCGCAGCCCCGCGCCGCCGGCGCCCACCACCACGACATCGAAGGTATGATCGACTATTTCATAAGCGGGCATGGCGGGAACCTATACCGAAGCGATGCGGATAAGCGCAAAGACGCAGGTGGCGATGGTGGCGATCACAACACAGCGCACCAAAAACAGCAGGACGATCTTCATGCCGGCGGTGTGGACATAGTCATCGATCACCACCTGAAGCCCCAGGCTCATGTGATAGAGCGAGGTCACGGCAAAGGCCGCCATCAACAGCGCATTCCAGGGATGGGCGAGAAATTGCACCATGATCACTTCGTTGGTGTCCACCAAGCCCAGCATCACAAAAGCGAACCACAGCGACAGCGGGATCAGAGCGACAGCGGTGACGCGTTCGCGCCAGAAATGGCCGGTACCGGAATGGGCGGCACCCAGGCCCTGCACCTTGTGCAGCGGGGTCTGCGCAGATTTCATCGCAGATATCCCGCATGTCCGGTCCAGACAAAGGCAAAGACGCCGATCGCAATCAGGAAGGAAAGCGCGAAGACCAGCAAGCCGGTCCTGGTGGCGACATGTTTGTCGAAGCCATAGCCCAGGTCCCAAAACAGATGCCGGATGCCATTGCAAAAATGAAAAGCAAAGGACCAGGTGAAGCCGAACAGCACCACCAGCCCCAGCGGCATGGCGGCATAGATCATGAAACTGTCATAGCCTTCCGGGCCGTTGGAGATGGACACCAGCCACCAGGCCAGCACAATGGCGCCCGCCGACAGCGCCATGCCGGTGGCCCGATGCATGATCGAGGACAGCATGGTGACTTGCCAGCGCCAGATTGTGAGATGTGGGGAAAGGGGGCGGACATGCCCCGAAATTTGCGGATTATCCGCCATCAAAGCCTCGGAAATGAACTGAAATTCGAACCGGGCGGGAGTTTAGGGGCGGACCGGGCTTAGTCAACCGCGGCGCAAGAGGCTATTGGCCGCGTTTGACGCGGAGCTGCCCACCCGGCAAATCTGGGGTGAGGGGCAAATGCGCGACGCGTCCATTCCGGTATTTTTGCTGCCTGCCGCGCCCGCGGCGCAGGAGAGCCGTTTCCTGCTGCCCGGAATGACAATCCTGGCCGTGATGTTCCTGGGTGTGGCCTTCTGGAACGGCTTTCCCCTGATGTTTTACGATACCGGGGCCTATCTGGCCGAAGGCATTTCCGGCGCTTTTCTGGTGGAGCGTTCTCCCGTCTATTCGCTGCTGCTGCGCTTTACCGGGGGTGGCTTCAGCCTGTGGCCGGTGGTGATTCTCCAGGCACTGATGACCTCCTACATGATCAGCCTGACGGCACGCATCGAGGTTCCCGGCATCACCCTGAAAGGCCTGACCCTGATCGGCGCAGGCCTGACATTGCTGACCGGCATCGACTGGTATGTCGGACAGGTCGAGCCCGACTGCATGACGGCGCTGGTGCTTCTGGGCTGCTACCTGCTGCTGTTCCGCGATGGAAATCTGGATCGCGCCGCGCGCATTCTGGTGATCGCCATCACGGCCCTGTCGGTCGCAAGCCATCCATCGCATCTCGGGCTGATCGGCGGCTTGCTGGTCGTGGGCGCTGGCTTGCGCGTCTTTGCCAAGCTGCTGCCGCCCCAGTTGCCTTCGAAATGGCCGCTGCCCCATCTCAAACTGACCGGTATAGCGCTGGCCTGTTCGCTGGCCATGACCCTGGCCAGCAATTTTGCTTTCGCGCACGCCGTTTTCATTTCACGCTCCGGACCGGTCTTCCTTTTCGCGCGGCTGATGCAGGACGGCATCGTGCAGCGCCTGCTGGATGATACCTGTCCGCAGTCTGGCTATTATCTGTGTCCCTATCGCAGCCGCCTGCCGCACAATGCCAATGCCTGGCTATGGGGCGCGGGCAGTCTGTTTCACCGCGATGGCGGCTTTGCCCATTCCCAGGCTGAAGACAGCCGGATGATCGCCGACAGCCTGAAGCGTTATCCGCTGATGCAGGTCAGGGCGGCGCTATACGATTCCGTGCTGCAATTCTTCATGTTCAAAACCGGCGACGGCATCGAATCGCAGGCCAGCATCCTGCGGCCGGAATTGCGCAAGGACGCGCCCGGGGAACTGCCCGCCTATCTGCGCGCCCGGCAGCAGCGCCAGAGGATACCCTTTGAAGACCTGAACATGCTGCATGTCACGGTCGGAATGCTGTCCCTGCTGGGATCGGTGCTGCTTCTGCACCATGCCGCGCTGCGTGGGCGCTGGGACGGGGCCATGCTGCCAGGGCTTGTGCTGGTCGGACTGATCGGCAATGCCATCATTTGCGGCACATTTTCCAACCCCCATGACCGCTACCAGTCGCGCGTCCTGTGGCTGCCGGCGCTGGTTCTGCTTCTGGCGCGGGCCCGCGATCCGAATGCGTTGCATCCGGAGGAGGAATCCGGCACTTAACCTCTCCAAAGGAATAATATCCCGCATGCCCGTCAAGATCGCCCCCTCCATCCTGTCGGCCGATTTTTCCCGGCTGGGCGCGGAAATCGAGGCCATTGAGGCGGCGGGCGCGGACCTGATCCATGTCGATGTGATGGACGGCCATTTCGTGCCGAACATCACCATCGGTCCTGCGGTGGTGAAGGCGCTGCGCCCCCATGCCAAAAAGCCGTTCGATGTCCATCTGATGATTTCGCCAGTGGACCCTTATCTGGAGGCTTTCGCCGAGGCCGGGGCCGATGGCCTGACCGTGCATCCGGAGGCCGGCCCCAATATCCACCGCACGCTGCAACAGATCCGCAGGCTGGGCAAGAAAGCGGGCGTGGTGCTCAATCCCGGCACGCCGATCGATGCGCTCGACAATCTGATGGATCTGGTGGACCTGATCCTGATCATGAGCGTCAATCCCGGTTTTGGCGGCCAGAGCTTTATCGAAAGCCAGCTCAAGAAAATCGAAGGCGCGCGCAAGCGGATTGACGCGACCGGACGCGACATCGCGCTGGAAGTGGATGGCGGCATTACACTGGATACGGCCAGGCGCGCCGTCGCCGCCGGCGCCACCATGCTGGTGGCCGGTACCGCCGTGTTTCAGGGCGGCGCGGCGCAATATGCCGCAAACATTGCCGCCCTCCGGGGCTGACGGTGACCAGCGCCGTACCCTTGAGCCTGCTGCCGGAGATCATCGGCGCGGGTGCGCGGCGGATGCTGGCACCATTGCGGATCGCGCGGCGCCGCAGCTGGTTCTATCGCCGCCTGCTCAGGGGCGCGCTGGCCGACCATTTCGCTTTTCATCCCCACGATGCCTTGCCGCGCAAGCTGGAGGAGGCCGACGCGTTGCTGCGGGGGCGGTTCCGTTTTCATGGTCGGGTGTTGGATGTTCCCGCCGGTTTTTCGGTGTTCGATATCAAGCCGCCCAGCGCGGCCTGGTCGGAGGCGCTGCACAGTTTCGCCTGGCTGCCGCCGCTGGCGCTGGCGGGCGGCGACGCGGCGCGCACCCTGGCGACCAACCTGATCGCCCAATGGGTCAAGCGCAACGGCAAATATTCCGAGCCGGTATGGGCGCCGCACATCATGGCGCGGCGGCTGATGCATCTGTTCAGCCATGGCAGGCTGGTGGTGGTGAACTCCGACATGATGTGGCGGTCCAAACTGTTCGTCTCATTGCGCGAACAGTCCCGGATGCTGGAGCGCATTTTCCGGGAAGCGCCGGATGGCTTGCCGCGGCTGGAAGCGGCGGCGGCGCTGGCGCTGTCGGGCGCCTGCCTGGACGATTCGCCGCAGCGCCTGGAAGCGGGTCTGAGGGCGCTTGAGGAAGAATGCCAGCGTCAGATTCTGCCGGATGGCGGCCATGTCAGCCGTTCGCCCGAAAATTTGCTTCATGCCTATCGCTGCCTGACCATGGTGAGCGACGCGCTGGCGGCGATGGAGATCGAGCCGCCGCATGTCCTGCGCAATGCCCGCGACCGCGCGGCGCCGATGCTGCGATTTTTCCGCCATGGCGATGGCGGCTTGTCGCTGTTTCAGGGCGGGCTGGAAAGCGACCCGCGCATGATCGCCGGATTGCTGGCGCGCGACGAGGTGCGCGGCCAGCCTTTCCAGCATGCTCGCCATTCCGGCTATCAGCGCCTGGCGGCAGCGCGTACGATCCTGCAAATGGATTGCGGTGCGGTGCCGGCGGGCGCTTTCGCCAATGCCGCCCATGCCGGTTTTTTGGCTTTCGAACTCAGTTCCGGCACCGGCCGGCTGGTGGTCAATTGCGGCGCCGGCGGCGACAATCATGCCGGCTGGGACACGGCTTTGCGCGCCACCGCGGCTCATTCCACCTTGACCCTGGCCGAAAGTTCCAGCGCCCATTTGTTGCCGCCCGGCCTGGCGCGCGATCTTCTGGGCCCACGCCTGATCGGGGGCCCGGCGCAAGTTCCCAGCCGCCGCAGTGAAACGGCGCAAGGCTGGACGGTCGAGGCCAGCCACGACGGTTATGGTCCCCAATTCGGTCTTGTCCATGAACGGAAAATTACGTTGTCGCCGCAGGGCCTGATGGTGACAGGCGGCGACCGGCTGGTGGCGGCGGGAAAGGGCCCCGCCAGCCAGTTGGGTTTTGCGGTACGCTTTCATATTCATCCCGATGTGCGGGTGTCGCGGCTGGAAGGCGGCGGCATTTTGCTCAAGCTGCCGGGCGGGGAGGGCTGGCGCTTCCGGGCCGGTGGCGGCGAGATCAGCGTTGAGGAAAGCGTCTATCTGGGCGGTGAGGTGGTGCGCCGGGCGGAACAATTGGTGGTCTCGGGCACACTCACGGAATGCCCTGCCGAGATCGCATGGGTGTTTGAGCAAATTGTCGCGTAACCCACGAATTTGATGGGTTGTTTGCCCGGACAGGGGCGTGTCAAACTGGCCAAATCACATCCCGTTTTGCCGGAGCACGCCATGGTCGAGTTCGCCCTGCCCAAAAACAGCAAAGTCAAAAAGGGCAAAATCTGGCCTGCCGCCGCGGCCGCGCCCACCAGCGAGAATGGCAAGAAACCCAAGCGCTCCAAGGATTTCAAAGTCTATCGCTACGATCCCGACACAGGCTCCAACCCCACGGTTGATGTCTATACCGTGGATCTGGACAGTTGCGGCCCCATGGTTCTGGACGCGCTGATCAAGATCAAGAATGAGATCGATCCCACTTTGGCCTTTCGCCGCTCCTGCCGCGAAGGCGTGTGCGGCTCCTGCGCCATGAACATCCAGGGCGGCAATACCCTGGCCTGCACCAAGGCGATCAATGACTGTTCCGGAGCGGTGGCGATCTATCCCTTGCCCCATATGCCGGTGGTCAAGGATCTGGTGCCGGACCTGACCAATTTCTACGCCCAATATTCCTCCATCGAGCCTTACCTGCAGACCAAAACCGCCCAGCCGGAAAAGGAATGGACCCAGACGCCGGAGGACCGCGCCAAGCTGGACGGGCTTTACGAATGTATTCTCTGCGCCTGCTGTTCCACCTCATGCCCCAGCTATTGGTGGAATTCCGAGCGCTATCTCGGGCCGGCGGCCCTGCTGCAATCCTATCGCTGGCTGGTGGACAGCCGCGATGAGGAAACCGGGCCCCGGCTGGACAATCTGGAAGACCCGTTCCGGCTTTACCGCTGCCACACCATCATGAACTGCGCCCAGGTCTGTCCCAAGGGGCTCAATCCCGCCGAGGCGATTGCCTCGATCAAGCAGATGATGGTCAAGCGGAAGGCCTAATGGCGTAAGACGGTTTGGAGATCATTCCGCGACCTCTAGAAGCGGACAATAAAGTCCAACAGACAAACCAGTGCCATTAAGCCCAAAAACGCGACCGTGCCATGCACGATCCCTTTGCGCTTCAACGCAGGCAATAAATCAAAAAAGTAACCAGCAGTCTCAAATGCGATGGCAGCAAGGCAAAATGCCGCGATGCCAATTAAAGCCCACATCAGACGGTTTCGCTTTCAGGCCGCCGCGGCTTTTTTCTGCATGGAGCGCCAGAGAATGGCTTCGCCCCAATCCGCCAGCCTGCCATGGGGGTCAGCGCCCACCGCCTTGGCCACCATCTGCACCAGTTTGCGGATATGGCGGCGGCGGTAAATGGTCATGCCCGTCTTGGCAGCCAGCCGGGAATAAAGCTTGCGGCTATAGGGCCGGGCCAGTTCCTGCTCCTGGGGGACATTGGCGCAGTAATAGGCATAGGCCAGCTCATCGTCATTGCTTTCCCGGACCCGGCTCGCCGCGACCCAGAGCTTCTTCAAAAAGCCCATTTCGGGCTCATCCTGTTTGTGAAGCGTCTCGTAGAAGAGCTTGTAATGCCTGTATTCATCGGCGGAAATGCGGCCGGCGATTTCCTTCAGCACCGGTTCGTCGGTGGCATCGCGGATGGCGGAGTAATAAGACGAGGTGCCGCTTTCCACCACGCAGCGGGCGATCATTTCGCCCCGGCGTGAGCCGCGCACGGAATCGGCCTCGGCGCCGGTGAAATGGACAGGTGTATAGCCCTTGCGGAAGCGGGCAAAGGCTTCCTCCAGCTTGAAACCCGGATCGGCGATTTCCGCCCAGCGGCCCAGTGCCCTGCCATGCTGGGTTTCCTCGGCGCCCCAGCGTTCGATCCAGCTCAGGGCTTCCGGCGGCGAATGGCGGAATACGCGCTTGAGATAGGTGACATAATCGGGGGCGTTATATTCCACCAGCGCCGCCGCCTTGATCGCCGCCAGCATGGTGGGGTCCACCGCGGAGGCGTCGAACAGCGACCAGCTGACATCCGCCAGCGTCCAGCCTTGCTGATAAACGGTCGAGATCGTCATGACCTCTCCTCGAAGCCCCTGTTGATAAGAATGATTTGTAACAGATTTTGCTGCGGCTGCGTATAGAGCCGCCGTTACACTGCCGTCATCTCATTGAATTTTATTGTTAAAATGCCGCGCGGACCAGCTTCAGGTCATCCACGAGTTGCGCCGCTTTAAGCCTTTCGGCGTCGGTCTTGGCGGCGATTTCATCGTCCTGGGCGTCTTTGATGCGCTGGTCCAGAACCGCCAGATCCAGCTCCGTCATGGGAATGGCTTCCTCGGCCAGCACCGTGATCTGGGTGGCGCTGACCTCGGCAAAGCCGCCGCGAATGAAGAAGCGCGTATCCACGCCGTCATTCATCATGTCGATCATGCCGGCGCGCAGGGCCGAGACCAGCGGCATGTGCCCCGCCATCACGCCCATATAGCCCTCTGTGCCGGGGATGGTGACCATGTCCACCGGCTGCGACAGCAGCAGCCGTTCCGGCGAGACCAGATCGAAATTGATCTTCGGCATATATTCTCCTTGTCCGCGCAGGCGGACGGGGCACTATTTGCTGTCCGCGGCCATCTTCTGGGCTTTGGTGGTGACTTCCTCGATGGCGCCGACCATGTAGAAGGCCTGCTCCGGCAGATGGTCATATTCGCCGTCCACAATCGCCTTGAAGCTGCGGATGGTGTCCGCCAGCTCAACGAATTTGCCCGGCGTGTTGGTGAACTGTTCCGCCACGAAGAAAGGCTGGCTGAAGAAGCGGCTGATCTTGCGGGCGCGCGACACGGTCAGCTTGTCGTCTTCCGACAATTCATCCATGCCCAGAATGGCGATAATGTCCTTCAGTGCCTTGTAGGATTGCAGCACCTCCTGGACGCGGCGGGCGACGGTGTAATGCTCCTCGCCGATCACCTGGGGATCGAGAATGCGGGAGGTGGAGTCCAAAGGATCGATCGCCGGGAAAATCGCCTGGGCGGCGATGTCGCGCGACAGCACGGTGGTGGCATCCAGATGCGCGAAGGAGGCGGCGGGCGCCGGATCGGTCAGGTCGTCGGCCGGCACGTAGATCGCCTGCACCGAAGTGATCGAACCCTTGTTGGTCGAGGTGATGCGCTCCTGCAGATTGCCCATCTCGGTCGCCAAGGTCGGCTGGTAGCCGACGGCGGAGGGGATGCGGCCCAGCAGCGCCGAGACTTCCGAACCGGCCTGGGTGAAGCGGAAAATATTGTCGATGAACAGCAGCACATCCTTGCCTTCCTGGTCGCGGAAATATTCCGCCACCGAAAGGCCGGTGAGGGCGACGCGGGCGCGGGCGCCCGGCGGCTCGTTCATCTGGCCATAGACCAAGGCGCATTTGCTGCCTTCGGCCGAGCCGTTCTTTTTCGGATCAATATTGACGTTGGATTCGATCATCTCGTGATAGAGGTCATTGCCTTCGCGGGTACGTTCGCCCACGCCCGCCAGCACGGAATAGCCGCCATAGGCCTTGGCGATGTTATTGATCAGTTCCTGCATGGTCACGGTCTTACCGACGCCGGCGCCGCCGAACAGGCCGATCTTGCCGCCCTTGGTGTAGGGGCAAAGCAGGTCGATCACCTTGATGCCGGTGACCAGAATTTCAGTGGTGCCCGCCTGATCGGCGAAGCTGGGGGCTTCGCGGTGGATCGAGGCGGTGTGTTCATGGGAGATCGGACCGGCTTCGTCAATCGGCTCGCCGATCACATTCATGATGCGGCCCAGCGTGGCGGGACCGACCGGCACGCGGATGGGGGCGCCGGTGTCGGTGACCTCCTGGCCGCGCACCAGGCCCTCGGTGATGTCCATGGCGATGGCGCGCACCGCATTCTGGCCCAGATGCTGCGCCACTTCGAACACCAGGCGGAATTTCTCACCCGTCCGGGCGTCGGTGTTGGTGGTTTCCAGCGCATTGAGAATCGCCGGCAGCTCGCCGTCGAACTCCACATCGACAACGGCGCCGATCACCTGGAGCAGGCGGCCTTTGGATCCGATTTTGGCATGTGCGTTCATGGCGTTCTCTTTCACTAAGCGTGGTCGCGCGACAATTAAAAACTAGACGGCTTCGGCGCCGGAGATGATTTCAATCAGCTCCTTGGTGATTTGCGCCTGGCGGGTACGGTTCATCTGAACGGTGAGAGCCTTGATCAAGTCGCCGGCATTGCGGGTGGCATTGTCCATCGCCGCCATCTGGGCGGCATAAAAGCCGGCCTGGTTTTCCAGCAGCGCGGTGAGAATCTGGACCGAGATATTTTGTGGCAGCAATTCGGCGAGGATGGCGTCTTCGTCAGGCTCATAGTCATAGAAAGCGGCACTGCCGGCATCGGCAGCCTCGATCGTGGCGGGGATCAGCTGGCGCGCGGTGGGGACTTGCGTCACCACCGATTTGTACTGGCTGTAGACCAGGGTCACGACATCCAGTTCGCCGCCCATTACCATATCCAGCACGGTCTTGGCGATGGGCTTCACCAGCGCAAAGCCCGCCGGCTTGATGCCCAATTCGTAACTGCCGATATAGCGGTCGCCATATTGGCGCCGCAGCTGATCGCGGCCCTTGCGGCCGATGGTGAGAATCCGCACGTCTTTGCCTTGGGCCAGCAGGGCGGCGATCAAGTCGCGCGCGGCGCGCACGATGCCGCCGTTAAAGCCGCCCGCCAGCCCGCGATCCGAGGTGGCAACGATGATCAGATGCCGCGCGTCGGAACCGGTTCCCGCCAGCAGCAGCGGCGCGGAGGGGCCCGAGACGCCTGCGGCCAGATTGGCGATCACCGCCGCCATGCGCCGGGCATAGGGACGGGCGCTTTCGGCGGCGACCTGCGCCCGGCGCAGCTTGGCGGCCGCCACCATCTGCATCGCCTTGGTGATCTTCTGCGTGGACTTCACGCTTCCGATCCGAGTGCGCATTTCCTTGACGGTCGCCATCGGCGTTCAGATTCCTTTAGGCCGCAAAGCTCTTGGAGACGTCATCCAGGGCGCTCTTGAGGAGCTTTTCCAGATCGGGGGTCAGCGCTTTTTCCTTGACGATGCCTTCGAGGAATTTGGGATAGCTCGTCCTGAGTTTGCCCAGCAGCGCCTCTTGAAAGGCGCCAACCCTGGCGGTGGGGAAGGGATCGAGATAGCCGCGGGTGCCGGCATAGATCACCGCCACCTGCTCCTCGACGGCGAAGGGCTTGTATTGCGGCTGCTTGAGCAATTCGGTCAGCCGTTCGCCGCGCGCCAGCATCTTCTGGGTCGCGGCGTCCAGGTCGGAGCCGAATTTGGCGAAGGCCGCCATTTCGCGGTACTGCGCCAGCTCGCCCTTGATCGGGCCCGCCACCGTCTTCATCGCCTTGATCTGGGCCGAGGAGCCGACACGGGACACCGAGATGCCGACATTCACCGCCGGACGGATGCCCTGATAGAACAGATCGGTTTCCAGGAAGATCTGGCCGTCGGTGATCGAAATCACATTGGTGGGAATATAGGCCGAAACGTCGTTGGCCTGGGTTTCGATCACGGGCAGGGCGGTCAGCGAACCGCCGCCATTGTCGTCATTGAGCTTGGCGGCGCGCTCCAGCAGGCGGGAATGCAAATAGAAGACGTCGCCGGGATAGGCTTCGCGGCCCGGCGGGCGGCGCAGCAGCAGCGACATCTGGCGATAGGCGACGGCCTGCTTGGAAAGATCGTCATAGATGATCAGGGCGTGCATGCCATTGTCGCGGAACCATTCGCCCATGGCGCAGCCGGCGAAGGGCGCCAGATACTGAAGCGGCGCGGGCTCGGAGGCGGTGGCGGCGACCACGATGGTATATTCCAAGGCGCCCGCATCGGCGAGCGTCTTGACGATCTGGGCCACGGTCGAACGCTTCTGGCCAATGGCGACATAGATGCAATAGAGCTTGGCCTTTTCGTCGGTGCCGGCATTGACGCTTTTCTGGTTGATGATGGCGTCGATTGCCACCGCGGTCTTGCCGGTCTGGCGGTCGCCGATGATCAGTTCGCGCTGGCCGCGGCCGATGGGGATCAGTGTGTCAATCGCCTTAAGGCCGGTCTGCACCGGTTCATTCACCGATTTGCGCGGAATGATGCCCGGCGCCTTGACGTCGACGCGGCGGCGTTCGGCGACGTTCTGAATCTCGCCCTTGCCGTCAATCGGATTGCCCAGCGGGTCCATGACACGGCCGAGCAGGCCCTTGCCCACCGGCACGTCCACGATGGCGCCGGTGCGCTTGACGGTGTCGCCTTCCTTGATGGTGCTGTCATTGCCGAAGATCACGCAGCCGACATTGTCGCTTTCCAGGTTGAGCGCCATGCCCTTGATGCCGCCGGGAAACTCGACCATCTCGCCGGCCTGGACATTGTCCAGGCCATAGATGCGGGCGATGCCGTCGCCGACGCTGAGCACCTGGCCGACCTCGGAGACTTGCGCATCGGCGCCGAAGTTCTGGATTTCGCGCTTCAGGATCGCGGAAATTTCGGCGGGCTGAATATCCATTGTCGTTCCCTTATTCCTAAACTTGCCTGCCCTCGCTTGCGCTCGGGCGTTCGTATCAATTCCGGCCCTTCGCTTACGCTTCGGGCGTCGTATCCATCCGGCCCTTCGCTTACGCTTCGGGCGTCGTATCCATCCGGCCCTCGCTTGCGCTCGGGCGTTCGTCACTCGAAATGGTCCCCCGGACCATTTCGTCCGCCTGGCGGCGGACTGTTCCTCACCCCTTCATCGCCGCGCGGATACCGTTCAACTTGGTGCGGAGTGATGAATCGATCATGCGGGACCCCAGCTTGATCACCAGGCCGCCCAGCAGGGCGGGATCCACACGGGTTTCCAGCCGCGGCTCGCGGCTGAGGCCGGATTTGAGGACGCGCTTCAGTTCCGCGGTTTCGGCCGCCGACAGCGGACGGGCGGAGGTGACCTCAGCCTGGACTTCACCATGCAGGCGCGCGACCAGCCGGTCGTAAGAGGCGATGATGCCTTCCAGTGCAAACAGCCGGCGCTTGGCGGCCAGGACCGAAATGAATTTCACGGTGACGGGCGAAACGCCCATCTTCTGCAGCAGGGCCTTCAGGGCCTTGGCCTGGTCTTCGCGCGAAAAAGCGGGCGAGCGCACCAGCCGGGCCAGGTCGGCGCTGGCATGGATGGCGGCTTTGAGGGCGGCAAAATCCGCCGCCACGGCTTCAACCGACTTGTCGTCCTGCGCCAGTTCGAACATGGCTGTGGCATAGCGGCCCGCCAGTCCGGTTTCGTGCGCGTTTTCGGCTCCCACATTCATCCTTCGCGGCTTTGGGTTTTTGCCCCCCAACATGCCGCCGGCAATAGTTCTAAGACATTGAATTTTCTAGTGTATTGTCGCAACGCGCGAGTCAGCTCCACCGCGCCTGCGCCAGTTAGCATGGGCCTTAACGCGGCGCAATATAAGGCTCTCGGCCAGACTGTCGCGGGCTCCCAGCGGCAGGAAAATCCCCAGCTTTGAAGCCCGGACTGGCTTGCCAGCGCCGCCGCCCCGCCACACCTTGCCCAACAAATAGGCAGCACCTGACCGAAATCGGTCCACAGGGGGAATCAGCGTGATCAATAGCGGCGATACCGCATGGATCATCAGCGCCACGGCGCTGGTGTTGCTGATGACCTTGCCCGCGCTGGCTCTATTTTACGGCGGGCTGGTGCAGGCCAAGAATATTCTTTCCGTGCTGGTGCAATGTTTCGCGGTGGCCTGTGTCGCTTCGGTGCTGTGGTTCGCCTGCGGCTATAGCCTGGCCTTCAGCGGCACGGGTCCCTGGATCGGCCACTTGCAAGCCGCGCTTCTGGTCAACGTCACGCGGAGCGCGCCGCATCCGGGCACCGCCATTCCTGAAAGCGTTTATGTGATGTTCGAGATGGCGTTCGCCATCATTACCCCGGCGCTGATCATCG
>Ga0302319_10010762_pt1 | contig 17416 bp, 13 predicted proteins | sample Bog_T0_2_FD_203319 | JGI IMG/M metagenome (GOLD analysis project Ga0302319, IMG submission 203319) | Peat permafrost microbial communities from Stordalen Mire near Abisko, Sweden - Bog_T0_2 | ecosystem: Environmental > Terrestrial > Soil > Wetlands > Peat | place: Sweden: Abisko, Stordalen Mire...
CTGTTCCGGAATGGGGCGTTTTTGACGGCGACGTTTGGGCTGGCGATGCTGACGTTTGCGATGGGCGGGATATCGGCGTGGATGCCTACGTATTTGCACCGCGGGGCGGGGATGTCGGTGGGGACGGCGAGCCTGGCGATGGGCGCGATTACGGTGGTGGATGGGATTGCGGGGACGCTGGTGGGGGGATGGCTGGCGCAGCGATGGCTGAGGACGAATGAGAGGGCGCTGTATCTGCTGAGCTTTTGGAGCGTGGCGGCGACGCTTCCGCTGGGGGCGCTGCTGTTTTTCGGTCCTGCGGGGTGGGCGGTGCCGGTGCTGGCGGTGACGGAGTTTTGCTTGTTTTTGAATACGGGGCCGCTGAATGCGGCGATTGTGAATTCGGTGGGGGCGGGGGTGAGGGCTACGGCGATTTCGCTGAATCTGTTTATTATTCATTGCTTCGGGGACACGTTTTCGCCGACGGTGATTGGATGGATTTCAGATAGGACGAATTTGCGGGTGGCGCTGGGGAGTACGCTGATTTTTCTGGCGTTTAGTTGTGGGTTTTTGTGGGCGGGGGCGAAAGTGCAGGGAACAGGGATCAGGGATCAGGGATCAGGGATCAGAAAAGCAGGGATCAGGGAATAGGGAATAGGACGTCTACTTTGGTTGGTTTGAGTGCGGGGTCGGTTTGGGGTTGGGTGTTTGTGGGGTCTAGCTGGCTGCTGGCGGCGGGATGGCTATTGCAGGCGCTTGCTGCGGCCGTTGGGATGCGGAGGTTGCCGGATTTATGCCGACGGGCGTCGAGGGCTGAGGGTGGGGCGGAGTTGGCGGGGCCTGATCTGGCGGTGGGGGACTCTCCGCTGATTACCGTGATTGTGCCGGCTTGCAATGAAGAGGAATCGATTGAGGGGACGCTGCGGTCGCTGATGGCGCAAGAGGGCGTGCGGCTGGAAGTGATCGCGGTGGATGACCGGTCGACGGATGGGACGGGCGCGCGGATGGATGCGGTTGCGGCGGAGATGGCGGGGGTGGGGGCGCATACGCTGCGGGTGCTGCATATTACAGAGCTGCCGGCGGGGTGGATGGGGAAGGCTCATGCGATGGCGCGGGCGGCGGAGTTGGCGAGCTCGCCGTGGTTGCTGTTTACAGATGGGGATGTGTGGTTTGATCCGCGGGCGCTGGCGCTGACGGTGGGATATGCCGAGGAGGCGAAGGCGGATCATGTTGTGCTGGCGCTGACGCTGGAGTTCCGGAGCGTGGTGGAGGAGGCGGCGTTTGCGGCATTTCAGGCGCAGTCGCAGTGGAGCGTGCGGCTGTGGAAGGTGTCTGATCCGAGGGCGAGGGATTTTTTTGGGGCTGGGGGATTCAGCATGGTGCGGCGCGAGGTTTATGAGCGGGTGGGCGGGTTTGCGGGGATGCGCATGGAGGTGGTGGAGGACTTGCGGCTGGCGTTCAAGATCAAGCGGGCGGGGTATCGGCAGCGGGTGGTGGTGGGGCCGGGGCTGACGCGGCTGCGGTGGATTCATGGGGCGCTGGGACTGGTGGGGTTGCTGGAGAAGAACGGATTTGCGGCACTGCGGTATCGGGTTGGGTTCGCGGTGTTCGCATTTGTGGGGCTGACGGTGGAGGTGGTGCTGCCGCTGATGGCGATCGCAAGTGGCGGGTGGGCTACGGTGGCGGGGTTGCTGATTTATGCGGGGATTGCGGGAGTGATTGCGGCGAATCGGAAGGTAAACCAGGCGTCGGCGTGGACGGCGGTGTTGTTTGCACCGGCGATGGCGGTGTTTCTGTTTGCATTGGTGCGGTCGATGGTGCTCACGCTGCGGCGGAATGGGGTGGTCTGGCGAGGGACGCATTATCCGCTGGATGAATTGCGGAGGAATGCGGAAGGGTCCTGGTAGGCGGGATGAGGGATGGTTGCAGGTCTACTTTAGCGGGCGGGGTTCCTGATCGTGGTTGTTCATGAAGGCGCGAGTTGAGCCCTGGGTGTGAAGGCTGGGTGCGCCGACCGGGGGACGGTGCTGACCGGCGTCGAATCCGCGGGCTAGAAGGGGATTGGGGCGGAATTTTGGGGGGCCTCCGTTGAACTGGCGGGCGTGGCTGAGGACTAATCCTGCGCGGCCGTGGAGAGGCTGGACGATGCCGCGGACCTGGATGTTCATGTCGCGGTATTTCTTTAGCTCGCCTACTTCGGCGTGGTCTTCGCGGAGGCTGACGATGGTGAATCGGCAGGCGTCGTCTGGGGTTTGAGGCGTGCAGACATCGAGGAAGCGAGTGCCGTCTGGAAGTTCGACTACGTCATAGACATGCGCGGAGATGCAGATGTCTTTGTTGAGGTTTTGCTCGGCGTCATCTGTGGGGATGCAAGGGCGGGGTTTGACTGCATGCGCGGAGAGGCACGCGCAGGCGAGCAAGATGGTGAGCCGGAGGATTGGGCGCAGGGACATTGGATGGATGCTAGCGCGTTTTGGCGGGGCTGGATGTGCGGCGGCTCACGGTGGTCGGATTTCTTCGAGCTGGTTCCATGAGCTTAGAAGATGTGTTGTACGAATCCAGCAAGTCAGCCGCGGCTTCGCCGCGAGAGCAAGGTAGCGAGTCAGCGCGGTGTCGCGTTTGTGCGAAGGGCTGGCGCTGGGTGGTGTATGGTGGTCACTGACTTTTGGAATGCAATTTGGATTGAGGTAGATGGCATGAGGGATTTGTTCGGGCGCGGTTTGTTGATTGCGGGTGTTCTGGCGGCGACTTTTGCGAGTGTCGCGGTGTGCGCGGCGCAGGGCGGGTTTCTGGTTTCGTACAAGGGAACGCCGTATCACGATAGCAAGTATTCCGGCGGGGCGCAGGGTGTTCCGGGTAAGGTGATGTGCGCGTATTACGACGTGGGCGGCGAGGGCGTGGCTTATCACGATTCGGACGCGAAGAACAATGGGAGTGGCGCGCTGAATCCGGCGAATGGGACTTATCTGAATGAGTTCCGGATGGGCGAGGGCGTGGATACTTCTTATACGAAGTTTGGGCTGGACCCGAAGATTGACGACAATCCTTATGACAAGGTTGTTCCACCGGCGAACCTGCTTTATGTGGGCTGGACGGAGCCGGGTGAGTGGTTCAACGTGACGGTGAATGTGGCGGAAGAAGGGGATTATGTTGCCGATCTTCTGTATACGTCGAATCGTGGGGGGACGATTTCTCTGGATGTGAATGGGAAGGCCGCGACGGGGCCGCTGACGATTGTTAGTACGCTGGATGCGGCGGAGCCGGTGGCGTGGCGGCAGTGGCACCACTGGAATTTGGCGCCGGGGATTGCGAAGGTTCATTTGCCGAAAGGGAAGGCTGTGTTGACCGTGCATGTGTTGACGGAAGGAATGATGAATTTGGCTACGTTTGATTTTAAGAGAGCGAAGTGAGGCACCTGCGGTTCGGCAGACGCTCGCGGGAGGCTCGCACTCAGTTGGTTGCGGCGCCTACGCTTCCACGTCCTCGAGTGGAAGGGAACCAGGCACAAGGAGAAAGCTCATGTTAAGGGGAAGTCTCTCACGATGCATCCCTCAGTGGCTAAAGCCAACAGTCGCTTTTGGTTATTTTTGATACGATTAAAATCGTGCCCTTTCAAAGCTGCGTTGTGATGGCCCACTCGTGTTAGTAGTCGTAGACTGTGACGGAGACTGAGGTTGCTACGGCTGAGGGTGTTCCGTTGATCAGGTATGGGTTGTATTTATATTGTTCGACGGCTTTGAGGACGGGTTTCTGGAGTTCTTTGGGGCCGGACATGACTGTTGCGTGCTGGATTTCGCCTGACTTTGCCAGTTCAAATGCGACGATGACCGTGCCCATTCGATGGGTTTTGTCGCGGGAGACTTTTACGGTTGGATTGGCTTTCTCGATCAGGAGTTTGGTGGCTTCATCCGGGGAGATCCAAACAGTGATGTTGTCGCGCTTAAGTTGCTTTTGGAAGGCTTTCAGGTGGTTGATGTCGTAGATGGTTTTTGTCTGAGCGGGGAGACAGAGACCGCATAGCGCGCAGAGAAGAAAGATGCAGTTCGTGATCTTCATTAGATGGGAGTTTACGTAACTGTTGCAGGTGGATCAACTAACTGGCGGGGCAGTCGCCACTGAGGCCCATTTTCACGGAAACCGCGGTCTCCACAATAGCTGCTCTTCCATTGAGAATATAGGGCTTGTATTTGTACTGCCGAACAGCATCAAGAACCATTTGCTGCAACATGGCAGGGCCTGAAACAACCGTAGGATCCAAAACATTCCCGTTCCGATCGATCTTGATAGCCACGACGACGGTGCCCATTACGCGGGCAGCAGCAACCTGCGGATAGCAAATTTTAACTTTGTGAACGAGTAGTTGTTCCGCTGCTTTCGCCGAAATATGGATGTGTTGCGACCGGGTAAGAGGGGCCTGTGTTTGCGCGGATAAATAGATACCGCATAGAGCACAGAGAAGAAGAAATGCGGCCGCAATTAAGGTCGTACCCTCCCGCCTTTGCGGCAGAAAAAAGCCGCAAAAACGGGGCACGGGGCTATTATCGTTGGTCCGGCGCGGGTTCATTGCGGGTTTACTAACGCGCACCGACTAGCTCTTCGTCTTTGGCGCTTTGGCCGTAGTGGCTTATTACGTACTTGTCGAGAATTTGCTTGAAGTCGGCTACTATGGTGTCGCCGCGGAGGGTGGTGTAGAGTTTGCCGTCGACGTAGACAGGAGCCTTCGGCTCCTCGAATGTGCCGGGAAGGCTGATGCCGAGGTTGGCGTGTTTGGATTCTCCGGGGCCGTTGACTACGCAGCCCATGACGGCGAGTTTGAGCTCTTCGACGCCGGGATATTGCTTGCGCCACTCGGGCATGGAGGCGCGGAGATAGGTTTGGATCTGCTCGGCTAGCTCCTGGAAATAAGTCGATGTTGTGCGGCCGCAGCCGGGGCAGCTTGTGACCTGAGGCATGAAGCTGCGAATGGAAAGCGATTGCAGGATCTGCTGCGCGGCCTGCACTTCTTCTGTGCGGTCGCCGTTGGGCTTGGGGGTGAGGCTGACGCGGATGGTGTCGCCGATGCCGGCTAGGAGGAGCGGGGCGAGGCCGGCGGTGGATGCTATCAATCCTTTTGACCCCATGCCGGCTTCGGTGAGGCCGAGGTGCAGGGCGTAGTCGCAGCGGGCGGCGAGATTGGTGTAGACGTCGATGAGGTCGCGGACGCCGGAGACTTTGGCGGAGAGGATGATCTGGTCGTGGCGGAGACCGTAGTGCTCGGCGGCCTTGGCGGATTCGAGGGCGCTGACGACCATGGCTTCCATCATGACGTCGCGGGCGGGGAGGGGATTTGTAAGCTTGGAATTCGCGTCCATCATGCGGGTGAGGAGTTGCTGGTCAAGCGAGCCCCAGTTGACGCCGATGCGGACGGGCTTCTGGTTCTCGACCGCGCACTCGACCATGACCTGGAAGTTGTCGTTGTCCTTTTTGCCGATGGAGGCGTTGCCGGGATTGATGCGGTACTTGGCGAGGGCGCGGGCCGTGGCTGGGTACTTCTTGAGCAGGAGATGGCCGTTGTAGTGGAAGTCGCCGACGATGGGGGTGTTGAGTCCGCGCTTGGCGAGACCTTCAACGATGTGCGGGACGGCGGCTGCGGCGTCTTCGTTGTTGACGGTGACGCGAACGATCTCAGAGCCGGCGAGGGCGAGGGCTGCGACCTGCTCGATGGTGCCGGGGATGTCGGCCGTGTCGGTGTTGGTCATGGACTGGACGAGGACCGGGACTTCCCAGCCGACGCGGGCGTTGCCGATTTTTACTGTGGGGGTTTTTCTGCGTTGGATCTCCGCCATGGTTATATTTTACCCGGAATGGGGTTTACGGGGAATTGATGGGTGGTTGGGGGTATGGAAGGTTCCGGATTGGCGGTAATACATTCGGAACCCTAGAAGTGCGCACCTCTGAGACGCGCTGGGGTGCATCGCACAGTTAGGCACGTTTCTGACTGGCACCGTTGCCGCAGCGTTACGACCAGAGCCGTGATCGCAGTTCAACGAATCGTCTGGCCTTTTCTGGGCCCTCCATTGAAGATGAATCCGTCGAGGACGAAGCTCATTGGGCGACCAGCTACAGGGATTAGCGAGGTGAACGAGATCGGGAATATCGATTGGCGATCCATTCCGATATCTGTGTAATATCGCCCTTTGCGCTCTTCGACCCTCTCATTTGAAAGGGAGCCGGGGATTTGAAATTGGACCTTCTTATCGCCTACGAAAACTGCCGGCGATGCTGAAATCACATCGCGTTCATCGGAGAATAGGTAGCCGAACCCTTTAGTCCCATCTCCGAAAACTACATCCGCTGCGACAAGAAAAGATCCCATCGAATTGGAGGGCAGCTCTTTCAGTGCCGAGGGCCGAACCGTCGTCTCGTCCTGACCTTCCAAACCTTCCTCATCCAAACAGAATTCCCAAACTGCGCACTCGCGGAAGTCTGTGGCGCTTAAGTCGAACATCTGCTTACGAATTCTCTGCGATTGATTGGCCATATCAAGTCAACTATAGATCCTCTTCAAATCTGTCTGCGATATGAAGTCTCTGACTGCCGGGCAAATGCATTTCGGTCCCCAGCGCGATTCCGGTCGTGATCGCCGAAAATCCGGAACTTGCACCACCACCGAGTTGACGCTTGAATGTTGATGCCCGCAGGGGTTAAAACCCACGGTCGTTATGGGTTGTTTCGGCACGACTGAAGTCGTGCCCTGTTACAAAGCGCATCCAGAATGGAGTGTTCAGATGAGGTGTTGTGCCGTGGCGTGATCGTGAAGCGAACGGCTCACCGGAAGGAGGGCGGACGGTCGGATATGGATGTGCCTCTGGTTTTGTTGGGTTGGGTGTCTACGGTGAAGTTGAGTTGGGTTGTGCCTGGGTGGAGTTTGTCTAACGGGAGCCACGTGCTGGGATATGATGCGCCGTCGAGCGTTACATTTTGTACGAAGATGCCTTGGCCCTGGCGTTTGATTATGAGGGTTCTCTCTCCGCCGGAGGATTTGCTGCTGCCGAGGCGGAGGGTGACTTTATCGAACATGGGCGTGCCCAGGACTAAGCCGCCGATGCCGGGGACGGCGGGGTAGAAGCCTAGCGCGTTCCAGATGTAGACGCCGGAGGTTGCGCCGAGGTCGTCGTTGCCGGGGATGCCGTCGGGGGTGGGCTTGAAGGTTTCCTGACCGATGCGGGTGACGACCGATTGGGTCATCCAAGGCTGGCCGGCGAAGGTGTAGGCGTAGGGGACGACGAAGTCCGGCTCGTTCTCAATGTTGTAGCAGGGCTGGCCCCAGCAGCGGAGCAGGACAAAGAAGCGGGCGAGGCGGGGGATGACCTTGTCTTCTCCGCCCATGGAGGCGAAGAGGGTTGGGTAGTCGAAGGGAACCATGAAGCTGTATTGCCAGGTGTTGCCTTCTTCAAAGCCGAGCTGGTCGCCTTCCTGAGGAGCGTTGGGGTAGCGCTTGGGGAGCGAGCGCTCGGTATCGAAGCCGGGGAGCCAGGTGCCGTTGCTTTGGCGGGGGCGAATCCAGCCGGTGGATGGGTCGAAGAGGTTGCGCCAGTTTTCCGATTGCTTGAGGAAGGTGCGGTAGGTGACGTTGTCGCCGAGGTTGCGGGCGAGTTGGGCGGTGGCGAAGTCGTCGCTTGCGTACTCGAGTGTGCGGGAGGCGGCGATGCCATCCTTGTCGCTGGGGACGTAGCCGAGCTTGAGGTAGTCGGCGATGAAGGGGCGCTCGGATTGATTGTGCGGGCCGGGGTTGCCGGTGGTTCCGGCTTTGACCATGTATTTGAGGGCGGTTGCGGCGTCGAAGTTGCGGGCGCCGAAGGCGTAGATGGAGGCGAGGACGGGAGCGGGCGAGTCGCCGCCCATGACGTAGGTGACGTCGTTGGCGGCGGGCCAGCGGGGAAGCGAGCCGCTTTGTTCCGCATCGTTGACGAGGGACTGGGCAATGTCGGATTCGCGGTCGGGATTGATGAGGGCCTGGAGCTGGACGGTGTTGCGGTAGATGTCCCAGTCAGAGAAGTTGGCGTATTGGGCGTGCTGCTTTGTGCCGGCGAGGGAGTGGACCTTGTTGTCGAAGCCTGTGTAGTCGCCGTTTGCATCGCTGAAGAGATTGGGAGAGAGGAAGGAGTGGTAGAGGCCGGTGTAGAAGATTTTGCGCTGTTCGGATGTGCCGCCTTCGACGGTGACGCGGTCGAGGAGGCCGGACCAGTAGCCGCGGGCGTAGGCGTGGACTTGGGCGAAGTCCCAGTTGGGGATTTCCTGGGCGAGGTTGGCTTGTGCGCCGGCTTCGCTGACGTAGGAGATGCCGAGTTTGAGGATGACTTCGTGCTCCGAGCCGAAGTCGAGCCATGCGCCGGTGTGCTTGCCTTGCGCGGATTTTGCGTTGGGGAGGATGGTGTCGTCTTGCCAGAGGGCGGAGGTTTTATAGGGTTTGTTGAAGTGGCCTGAGACGTAGAGCTTGTAGTTGGAGGCTGTGCCGCAGAAGCCTCCAGCGGTGACGGAGCCTGAGTAGGAGTCGGTGGCCGTGAGGGCGATTGCGTTGGAGTAGGCGGCGCGGTCGGGGCGGGTTGGATTGTCGGGTGAGTTGGTGTTGGCGCTGGAGCCGGCGTTGACGAGGATGCGGGCGGGTGTGCCTTCGGGGAAGACGAAGCGTGCGATGCCGGCGCGCTCGGTGACGGTGATTTCTACGCGGATGCCGTTGGAGAGGGTGATGGCGTAGTCGCCGGGGTGGGCGTCTTCGCGCGAGTGGTCGAAGGGGACGGCGTAGGGGTCGAAGTTTGTGCCGGGGCTGGTGGTGAGGGTGGCGGCGGTGGGAAGAACAGCGAAGTCGCCATAAAGGCCGCAGCCTGCGCCGCTGATGTGGGTGAGGCTGAAGCCGCGGATTTGCTTGTCGTTGTAGTAGTACCAGGCATCGCGGTTGGTGTCGGGGCTCCACTGGATCATGCCGAAGGGGAGGGTGGCGCCGGGGAAGGTGTTGCCGCCGCCGGCGGTGCCTATGAAGGGGTTGACGGAGTCGTAGGGGGATTGGGCTTGTACGGGGATGACGGCTTGGTAGGCGAGGAGAACGAGGCAGAAATGGAGTAGAGCGCGAGTTGGCACGGATGGAATCCTCTGGGAGAGTTGATGCGATTGGGAGCAGGTCGGCAACCATGAATGGTACATCATGGCCGGGGTGAGGCAACGATCTTCACTGGAAAGTTAGTGCGAGGCTGCGCCCGGGTCCATCAGAGCTCCAGCGAAGAGCAGGGCGCCTGTTGTGTTTTCGCGAACGAAGAAGAGAAATGGACGGTTCAGGAGCATGTGAAACGCATCCGGGGACACGATGATTCCACCGGGGACAGCGCCGATCAAAGTTTCTGCGTCAGCGCGGATTCCGTGCTTATCGGCTGCGAAGTCGATTGTCTGTCCTATATCCGTCACCCTTGATTGTGCAGCCTCGATCATTCCTTGGGAGAAGTCATTCGGGTTTCGGAATTGCTCCATCCTCGTCACTCCGTCAAGGTGTTGAAAGATGTCTGATATCCCCATGACTTTCAGCGATCCCTCCAGCTGCATGGACGTTTTGATTTCGAAGATCGTGAAAGTGACAGAGCCAAGTGATGCCTGCATTCCATTGAGCGCGTCCGGATTCGCAACGAGAATCTGTTCCAACTCCCGAATCTTCATTCCGGGCTTTGGCAGCACAACGACCATCGACACTCGGCCACAGGGGAGGATCACTGCTTCAAATTCATCGGTCTTTGTGTGCTGAAGCTTTTCGAGTCCGCTTTCAAGCTTTTGCACCATTCTCGTCTGGCCTGACTCCGGGTGAAACTCTCCTGCCTGGGGTTCGCTCATCATGAAGAGGTACTCCCAGGTTTGTTTGAGATGCATCCCTGAACTGAGCCAGACCTGATCCTGCGATGAGACTTGAGGGATATCACCGACCTGATCGCGGCTCCGGTGTAGATCGGACTCGGCAGGATTCTTATCTGCGGTATTTACTAGTTGGAGGCCGAAATTTCTGCTTGCGCTCTCAACAAAGCGCGGGTCAAGTAACGGCGGTTTGTCTTTTGGGGATCGGTAGAGGAGTCTATTTGCGATCCAGAAGCTTTCTGCCGGCATCGGGGGTTTGCTCGCTTTGTTCTGGGTGCTTTGAGGCGCTTTCGTCACCTTCGGCTGGTCCATTGCTGCCAGGATCATTCTGCTCGGAACGCCAAGATCGGGGCTTGGTCCCCAACCGAAAACCTGTCCAAGTTCCTCCATTGTTTCGTCTCGCCAGGAACTCGTCTGGATTGCGCTCAAAAGAATAGTGAGCGATAGCGGCGCTACCACGACGTTTTTGTCAGAGTCATCGGAGTGGACCTGTTGCAGCAGCCTGACTCCGAATTTGTCGTTGCCGCGAATGAACTGTCGGAATGTCTCGCCGGGTTGGTTCTGCGCTCTTGCAAGAAATCCGGGAATGACCGCCAGAAAAAGGACTGCAGAAGCCAGAGAAATGGGTCTTGAGCGCATGCCGAGAGGATATCGCATTTTCAGGGGTAGTTCTGGCCAGCATAGATGGTGGTTAGTCCGAAAACTGCCTTCCTGCGGATTTGCATGTTGTTCAAAGGCCTGTAGCGGAAATGCGGTAATCTGTGGCGATGATGGTTGAGATGACAAATGGTGCTGCTGCACTGGGGACGCGGGTGGCGGGGAATGGGACTTCGCTGCTGCTGCGCGGGGTGAAGAAGGCGTTTGCGGACGTGAAGGCCGTGGATGGAGTAGATCTCGAAGTTGCTCGGGGCGAGTGCTTCGGGCTGCTGGGGCCGAATGGGGCGGGGAAGACTACCACCATTGAGATTTGCGAGGGACTGACCACGCCGGACGCGGGGACGGTGGAGTTGCTGGGGCTGAAGTGGGGTACCAACGCGAATGAACTTCGACAGCGGATCGGGATTCAACTGCAGGAGACGCAGTTTCCGGAGAAGCTGACGGTTGAGGAGACGCTGCGGCTGTTTCGGAGTTTTTTCAAGCGCGGGATCTCGGTGGAGGAATCGATTAAGACGGCGCAACTGGAGGAGAAGCGCGGTGCGCGGGTTGGTGGATTGAGCGGCGGGCAGAAGCAAAGGCTGGCGATGGCTACGGCGCTGGTGGGCGATCCGGAGTTGCTGTTTCTGGATGAGCCGACGACGGGGCTCGATCCACAGGCGCGGCGGCACTTGTGGGACCTGGTGGATGATTTGAAACACGCGGGGCGCACGATTATTTTGACGACGCATTACATGGATGAGGCGGAGCGGCTGTGCGATCGCGTGGCAATTATGGATCACGGGAAGGTGATTGCGCTGGGGACTCCGAATGAGCTGATTGCTTCGATTGGCGGGGAAGACATTGTGGAGTTTGCGGTGGTTGAATCTATTGACTCCCCGGTCCCCAAGGGCGAGGGACCGGGGGCACCCAGTTCCGTTGGTGGTTCCCCGGTTCCTACGGTTTCTTCTCCTCATGGGAGGGTGGATGCGGCAATGTTGCTGGGGATTCCGGGGGTGAAGTCGCATCGCGTGGATGCGGGGCTGCATCAACTGGCGGTGAGTGAGACGCATACAGTTGTGCCGCGGATTTTTACTGCTCTGACGGAACATGGGCTGCATTTAAGCGAGTTTCGAACGCACTCCGCTACGCTGGAAGATGTTTTTGTGCGGCTGACGGGAAGGAATTTGCGCGATGAATAAGCTTGAACTGAGCAGCCTGTTTCAATTGACGATGGTGCGGTTCCGGCTGTTTCTGCGCGAGCCGGAGGCGATTTTCTGGATATTCATTTTTCCGATACTGCTGGCGGTGGGGTTGGGGATTGCTTTCCGGAACCGGCCGGCGGATGTGCTGCAGGTGGGCGCAACGACTACGCAACTAACGCAGGCGCTGGCAGCGGACAAGGGGCTGACAGCCGTGACGGTGGACGAGGCGACGGGCACTCATCAACTGGCTACGGGACAGATTTTGCTGCTTGCGATTCAGAGACCGGATGGGGTGGTTTACAAGTACGACGATACGAATCCCGATGCGCGGACGGCACGGATGGTGGCGGATCTTGCGGTGCAGACAGCGTCGGGTAGGCACGATGCGGTGAAGGCCGATAACTAGCTAGTGCATGAGACGGGGGCGCGGTATATCGACTTTGTGGTGCCGGGGCTGCTGGGGATGAACCTGATGGGGTCGGCGATGTGGGGGCTTGGGTTTTCGATCGTCGACGACAGGCGAAAGAAGTTGCTGAAGCGCATGGTTGCTTCGCCGATGCCGAAGTGGCAATACCTGGCGGCGTTTCTGCTGTCGCGAATGGTGATGTTGTTGATTGAGGTTGCGGTGTTTTTGACGTTTACGCGGGTGGTGTTCGGCGTGCCGTTTCGCGGGTCGCTGGTTGAGCTGGGGATATTGTGCCTGATGACTTCGCTGGCGTTTTCAGCGCTGGGGCTGCTGGTGGCATCGCGAGCGAAGACGACTGAGGCTGTGTCCGGATTGATGAACCTGGTGATGCTGCCTATGTGGATTTTGTCGGGAATCTTCTTTTCGGCTTCACGGTTCCCGGCGGTGATTCAGCCCATTGTGCGGGCGCTGCCGCTGACTGCGGCGATTGATGCGATTCGAGGAAACATGCTGCAGGGTTTGAGCCTGAGTCACGAGATGGCTCCGGTGGGGATTCTGCTGGCGTGGGTGGTGGTGCCGTTCGCGGTGTCGGTTTGGATTTTCCGGTGGCGGTAGAAGGGAATTGGGATGGCAGGCCGGGAGAATCGGTGGGTGGTCGAGTGAAGTTGCCGGATGGTAACCTTGTAAGAGCAGTGGCCCCGTAGCTCAGGTGGATAGAGCGACGGTTTCCTAAACCGCAGGTCGGAAGTTCGAATCTTCCCGGGGTCACCATATAACCAATAACTTGCAACAAGATAAAATCTCTTGAAATTGCCCGATGTCGCTTCTGGTGTCGGTTTTGCCAAACTGTCGCCGGAGGCTACGATGGCGGCTAAAAAGACTCCGGCGAAAGTGCGAGGAGTCTACGAGCGGGAACCCGGAAGCGGTACCTGGTGGATCCGATACGAGGTCGAAGGTAAGCCTAAGCGGGAGTAGGCGGGTCGCCGGTCCTTTGCTCACGCGGGATTACGAAACAGACCTGTATGGACACTACAATCGTGAAGGCTACCGGATCGCGGAACTCGCGACCGTCTGAATGCGATTCAATAGGTTGCTCGAGTGGTTTCGTGAGCGCAATCTGAACTCCATTTGCTACGGAAGTGCGTGAGTTTTCACTGGTGGAGGGATGAAAACAGTGCAAAGTGGAAGCGCAGGGGCGTACGCGATGGAGAGAAGGTGTGATCACAATTGATCAGAAACGCATTGCCGATGGGGCTAAACTCGAGGATCGCATTGATTTCAGTCGTAAGGGGACGCAACTTGTTCTCTCAGCCTTTGCAGCATTTTCCTCATGAACGTGGCCGAAGCGATTCCCATGTTTCGATGTTGGCGATAACTGAAGTAAAGGTTGGAGATTGATTAGTTGACTGAGCACTGTTTGAGGCGGAATGGATTCAAGAGACAGGCGCGCGTTTCTCAAACTCTGCATGCGATCCGTGCCGGCTTTGGTACTTTCCAATGGCATAGCGGCAGATGGGATAGAAATCCGCGCTAGTACTCCCGCCGCTTACAGGACGCCAGGCTCGCTCGATCGATACATAGATCCCCTGCCGGTTCCGAAGCCACTGATGCCGGAGAGCACGAGCGAGAACGGGGTTCAATATCGCGTTCGCATGCTGGAATTCACGCAACACATGCATTCGCAACTTCCGCCGACGAAGCTGTGGGGATATGAAGGCCAATATCCTGGTCCAACGATCGAGGCTCTTCGCGGCAGGGCAATTGTAGTCCGTTGGGAAAACCATCTTCCTTTGCAGCATATGTTCGAAATTGACCCCCGCATACGCGGCGCGGCGCCTCCGACCCCGGAAGTTCGAACTGTGCCGCATCTTCACGGCGCACGTACTCGATCGGAGAGCGATGGGTTACCGGAAAAATGGTTCAGTCCCGGGAGTTCGGCTCTCTATGTTTATCCCAATGATCAGCAGGCTGCGACGCTCTGGTATCACGATCATGCGGTAGGGATCACGCGCTTGAATGTCTACGCTGGCTTGTCCGGATTCTATCTTCTCCGCGATGGCGAGGAGCGCGGCATGGGTTTGCCTTCCGGAGATTACGAAATCCCGCTTCTTCTGCAGGATCGCACACTGGATGACCAGGGTCAGTTGGTCTATGCGCCGACGTTTGATGATGGTCAGAGGCCGCCTTCGCACTGGTGGGCGCCGGAGCTATTTGGTAACCTTCCAGTTGTGAACGGCGCAATCTACCCATATCTGCAAGTCGAACCGCGCCGCTATCGCCTGCGGCTATTGAACGGCGCGAACTCAAGGTTCTTCAATCTTTTCTTCAATCTGTCGAAGTCCCCCACGGACATTCCGTCGCTCGTATCATTTCACCAGATCGGAACCGATGGCGGTTTCTTGCCGGGCCCGGTTTCATTGCAAAAGTTGTTATTGGCGCCGGCTGAACGCGCCGACTTGATTGTTGACTTTTCCGGATTGGAAGGTAAGACCGTGACCTTGTCAAACAACGCTCCTGCTCCATTTCCCGGATGGGGCATGACGGTCAATCCGCACCACGCACAGTTGAATGAGTTGATGCAGTTTCGGGTAACCCATCCGCTCTCAAGCGATAGGAAATCCCTGGGCATGCAGGTAACTCACTCGCTTCCTAAATTGGATGAAACTAAATCCGTCACTACAAGGGATTTCTTACTGTCCGAGGGGATCGACCGTGAAGCACGAGGAATGTGTGTAGAAATCAACGGCAAGAGATACGACGACCCAGTGACGGAAACCGCAAAACTGGGATCCATTGAGAAATGGAGATTTATCAACAATACCCAGGATTCCCATCCGATGCATTTGCATTTGGTGCAGTTTCAGGTTCTTCAACGGGAGGGGTTCGATCCGGCGTCCCTTCGCAAGGGCACCCTGGAATTAGTGGGGATGGCACGCCTGCCAGCGGCAAATGAGGCTGGGTGGAAGGATACGGCGGTGGTCAACCCACGAGAAGTGCTCACGATCATCGTTCGATTTGAAGGCTATACTGGCCGCTATGCTTTTCACTCTCACATGCTGGAATACGAGGATAACAACATGATGCGGCCATTTGAGGTTGTGTCAGAGGAATTGAAATCACCCGTGCAATAGAGCATAGCCCTGCGAGAGGGTGTACCTGGCATAGCCCGCATAAGCGCATCAACACGAATTGAAATCCTTGCGAAAGAACGGGGCCTTATGGCCCCAAGCTCGTAGGGGTACACGGGTCGTGCCCGAGCGACTCGGCTGTGACCGGAATTGGCGGCGTGGGCGGCGTGGCCCATGGAATATTTGTGAAGTCGAAGAACTCGAGCAGGTTGGGTTGGGCGGCGTCCCGGTTAGTCAGGTACTTGTGGTTGCCGATAAACCGGTCTTCGACGAACCTGATCACAGCCGTGTGGTCCATGGGCGTGTGCGAAACATAATGCGTCCGCGTGAAAGGAGAGATGACGATGTTCGGCAAGCGGAAGCCGAGTTGTGCGCCAAATCCGCTTAAAGCAGCGGCGTCACCCGAATTGGCTCCAGGGTCAGTCGCGTCGAGATCGCAATGCAGAGTGGGCGTGCCAGGAGTGGAAGGAACGCAGGGCTTGTAGCCGTCAGGGTTGACAGCGATCGGCGAGATATCCGGAAGGGTTCCCAAAGAGGCATTCGTGAAATCGTTGGAGTGGCCCGGCACGGGGGGAACATGGTCGTATGGTCCTCCGCCCTCGTCGTAGCTGAAGAAGAACACTGAATCCTTCCACGAGGAACTGGCCATAAACGCGTTTACAACGATTGCCACTTGCGCCTGCCCCAATAGAATCGATTGACCCGACCCCGGATGCTCGTCATTGTTGCCGTAGCCGGCCTCAATGAATGCAAAGCTGGGCAGGGTGCCATTGGTCAGATCGCTGTAATAAGTTGATATGGGGGCAATGTGGTTCGGATCGATGCAGAAGGTGTCTCCCGGATCGCCAACTGCGCTGGACCCCACAGTGGGTGCCTTGCAGGCTGCGCCAGATGGATTGTCGTACAGATACTGATATGAGTAGGTCAAGTTCGAGAAGTCTGTCGCGGGATACGCTGCGTTCGGGCTGGCCTGGCAGTCATCCTCGTTGAGGCAAAATCCCTGGCTGACCGTGTAGTAGACCTTCCACGAGACACCTGCCTTGTCAAGTTCCTCGAAGATGTTCGGTATATCGAGCTGAGGAAGGTGGTCATCGCCTCCCGGATCCTTTACCAGACCCTGGGTCGTGCCACCGGTAAAGGTAGCGATTCGATTGTCAATGCTCTTGCTTGCCACTGGCGAGAACCAGCGATCGGATAGAGCAAACTGAGAGGCCATGTAGTAGTAGTAGTTAAGAAAGCCCTGGTCGTAATACCCCATGGCGAGCTGGCCATTCAGCGGTTTTGTGAAGACGCCCGAACAGATACCTGAGAGGGCACAGCTCTTGTCGTAGCCTTCGGCGGTGTGGACGAAGCCGTCCATCAGGATCGGGCGTGTAGAGAGGAAATTGTAGCGATTGACGCTGCCGTAGCTCGCCAGCCAATCAGAACTGTCATCGTCGATGCAAGTGCTTTTGAACTTGAACAGCGGGAACGATGTGCCTTCATCATCCTCGTTGCTGATTGTGGTGAGCTTATCGTCAATGCCGTCCACACTATATGTAACGCCGTCGTCGCCCACATTCAGTTTATTCGCTTCGCGATACGGATTCAGCATTCCGAAATAATTATCGAATGTATGGTTCTCCTGCAGCATGAAGATGACGTGGTCGATGGATTGCAAGCCACTTGATGCTGACACTGTCACCGTCGCAATAGCCGAGGCGTTTCCTCCTGCACCGGTCGCGGCCGCAGTGTAAGTGGTGGTTGCGGCCGGACTCACCGACTGCGTTCCACCATTCGCCTGCAGCGGATACGAAGTGCCATCGGTTCCCGTCACAGTCACCTGTGTTGAATTTGTTGCGGCCACGGTCAGCACGGATGGGTTCCCCGCTACGATGGAGGTGGGATTCGCGGTGATGGTGACGGTCGCGGGTGGAGTTAAACCTGCAGTCACGGTCACTATTGCAGTGGCCGAAGCATTTCCTCCCGCACCGGTTGCGGTCGCGGTGTAAGTGGTGGTCACGGTTGGGCTCACCGACTGCGTTCCGCCACTGGGCTGAAGCGGATACGAACTTCCATCGGTTCCGGTGATGGTAACCGAAGTGGCGTTAGCCGCAACCACAGTCAACGTGGATGAACCTCCCGAAGTGATTGATGTGGGGCTGGCGGTGACTGTAACCGCAGTCGCAGGATTCGATGTCACCGTTACGGTA